>Ga0315322_10002661_pt1 | contig 13819 bp, 20 predicted proteins | sample M110021515metaG_FD_203461 | JGI IMG/M metagenome (GOLD analysis project Ga0315322, IMG submission 203461) | Ammonia-oxidizing marine archaeal communities from Monterey Bay, California, United States - M1 100m 21515 | ecosystem: Environmental > Aquatic > Marine > Intertidal zone | place: USA... | reverse complement strand
GACGATTTGTATAAATAAAATGCAAGTAGGTAATATTTTGATAACCGTGGTAGCTGCAGGATTCGTAACAAGTATGTTTTACGCGTTATATAAAATGGCGAAGAAACCTCTATAATTCTTAATACTGTATAGTATTAAGATATTTTACTCGTCTATCAACATTACAGCCATCGCGGCGTAATTGTGAAGATCAATCAATGTGTCTCTGATACTCTCATCGTTAACCAGGGTTACACCGCTCTTCGTGATATTAGCAAGACGATTAATCTTATCCCCCATACGCACGATTACCCCTACAGGACCATAATTGGCAAAAGAATCCCCATAGTCTGAGTTCTTTTTCTTAAAAATTTCCATAGCCTCTTTGTGAACCTTTTCATATTGTTGTACTCTATCCATTTTATTCTATTTTTCAGATTTTAAGTTAAGAGAATAAAACAGAAATTAAAAATGACACATACAGCTAGAGCAATTTTTACCTTCAAGAGCGCAGAGACTAAGGCGGCCTTTATCAATTTTTGTAGCGGAGAGCGCGGCTTGAGCATCACCAGGGCTTGGGAGGGGTGTATTTCAATCGAGTGCTATGAGAGCGCTGATAATCCGCTAGAAATGACCATTTGGCAGAAGTGGGAGAGCGCATCAAATCACGAGGCATATGTCGCAATGAGGAAAGAGTCTGGAGATTTTGCAATGCTAAGTGATTGGGTAGTCGCACCCCCAGTGATCGGCGCGCTTCATCCAGTGGATATGGTAACCGATGAGGAGAAGATTCACGCGATTATTAAGGATATGTGCGATGTAGATCACTCTAAGGGAACGCGTCATATGAGCGAGGGCTGTGTGTTTATTCGACCTACCGGTAATCCACTTACCAAGGAAGGTTGGGAGAATATGATGAACAACGCAGATGTCAAGGTGGAGTCTAATGAGCTTCTCAGGGTGTATAAGTTGCATATTGTTGGTGATCTCGCATATGCCTGTTACACAACTCATGGAAAGTTTAGCTACAAGGGGCAGCCTAACGATGATGTTGCGGTACTATCAGCAGTTTTTCGGAAGACTGCTGGTAACTGGGAAGTGGTACATGGGCAGAGGAGTACTGGTAGGTCTCCAGATGCACCACCACCAGAGTTTTAAAAACAGTTTTGCTTATTTAATTGATAGTTCAATTAAATAAAACCACTAATGGCGACTAAAGAATTATTCGTAATAGCATTTGATTTAGGAGGCGTAATCTTCGCCAGACACAATGACAATAGATTTTTCAAAAAGAATTACCTCGAAACAGAGCTTTCTTTTGGTATATACACGTTAATCACTGATCTCAGCAAAGATCCAACCATTAAACTAATCATAATCTCCAAGGCATTTCCCAAAAATGCCAAACGGAGCAAAGAAATTCTGGATTTATACAAACTCACCGAACATTTTAATTCCATCATCTTCTGCGAGGATAATGCTTCTAAATATCCGATAGCAAAAGCTATGAAAGTTGATTTGATGATAGATGATAAGCCAGAAGTTCTAGAACCATTTCACGAGAGTATTCCCACTTTTTTATACAACTCGGAATCTAGTTCTAGATTGAGAGGGGTCATTTCTATGCTCCGAGCACCAGTGGGCCTCTGAAAGATAAATCTTTAAAGATTTTGTTTAAAGATTTTTGTTAAATAAAATGACACGTAAAAGTTCTAGAAAAACTATTAAAAATAGGAAACTGCGCAAAAATCGGCGTAGTCGTAAGCCAGTAAAACGTAGTCGTAAGCCAGTAAAAAATAAAATCAAGCCAGTAAAACGTAGTCGTAAGCCAGTGAAACGTAGTCGTAAGCCAGTAAAACGTAGTCGTAAGCCGGTGAAACGTAGTCGTAAGCCGCGACGTAAAGCGAGTAAGAAAAAAAGTAGAAATGTATCTCATAAATTTAGAGTAAAGGGGAAAAAAAGTAAAAGACTGTTCAATAAGCGACAAACTAAGTTAAGAAACCAGAAAAGTAAAAGACATGAACAGATGAAAAGTAATTATCGTCGCGCAGCAAGCACACTAAGGAACGCAGAGCGGGACCGAAAGAATACCTTGTGGCCCTGGCAACAGGCGAGTGAGTGGTTGTTGGGTAAAGGAGTAACTAAACTACAAATTAGCAAAAAAGCAGATGAGTTAATGCGTGAGCAAATTCGACAAGAAGAACTCGAAGAACAGGCGCGAAAAGACCGGATAATGAGAGCATTTGAGGTTGCAATGCCCAGTGATGACGATAGTGATTATGAAGTTGGTGATAGCGATTCTGATAGCGATTCTGATGACGATGAAATGGATGTGGATGCTTTAGTGGCTGAAGTTGCGTCCGACCCATCAAGCGCAAGAAATCCAATTCCTGTCGGTGGGAGATATTACGCCACCGAAGCGAGAGAGAGGATGGATTCGCGAAGATTTGAAGTGAATAATGAATTTTTACAACAAGGTGGATTTTTTTTCCAAAGAGCTTTGGGGGCTGGTGTATCAGGTTCTGCTGGTTTATATGACTTTATACCAGGAAATATTAAGATTCCCGGAGCCCGGAAACTTTATGCTGATAATATATCCCAATATCCACCACTGAATCCGGCGACTAAATCGGCTTTAGCTACGGTTAAAATACTAGATTCCAGAGAAAAAACAGATAAAGAGATAGCGATAAATAACCATTTAGGGAAATTTTGCAAGAATTCTTATAAAAATTATTTTGGTGGTACTATACCATGTCCATTTTTAATATCCTCCGAACTACCATTTAGAAATCCTTTATATAAATTTCAATGGTCCGAAGGAATGGACATGAATTTACGGAGTTATTACGAGGGTTATTTGTGTGAACAGAAACAATATCCATTTCATATTGTAACGAGAATAATGTTACAATTGGTGAGTGGAATGATAAATTTACACAAAGCGGGTGTTGCCCATTCGGATTTTAAACCGGATCAATGTCTTTTAAAATTTAGCATATTAGGGGATCCCAGTTCCGTTAGCAAAGTATTGATAGCTGATTTTGGTCATTCGGGTTTACTGGGCAAACACGGAAGATGGGCAAAGAATATGTATCCTTCAGGTGGGGCGTATGGATATAGACCTTTATCCAATTTCAGCGCAGTTCGTGATAAGCCTCTCGGTATGAAAGTTAATTACTTTCATAACGACGTGTTTGCACTAGGTGTTACTTTCACACGTCTTTTATGTTGCGAGGAGATTGTTGATTTAGCGAATCAATTCAATAGACGAAATCCGCTGGGCAATATTGCTAGATATATGAGATGGAAAGGTCGGGGAGTACCGTCCATGGATGAGATATTAAAGATGGGTCGTAGCTCACTGAATCGTAAACTTGCAAGGTGTTTGAATGAGGTATTCGGTAAAGAAGTTGTGAATTCATTCACACCAGAGAATCCATTACAAGCAGTGTATCAAGAAGTCCTTCACATATTGCTAGGACCAGATATGGAGCAGCCATTACAAAAAGTATTAAAAATTCTTACTAGCCTCGTGGGTGGTCGTAAAAGGTAAGAAGTATCTTTTTATATAATTTTTGATTATATAAATGTGGCAATTCTTCTTAGGATTCTCCAGTGGTTTATATCTTGGTACGTACTACGAATGTAAACCCTTCATGTCAAAGATAGAATATTATATAAAAGAACAGTGTCCCCGGAAAAAAGACGGGGAAGAGAAGGAGGAATGATTTAAACTACTACCGACAGAGCCGGTTCCGTCGAGATAATCTCAACGTAAGCATCTATCGTTTTTCTTTCCTCTTCTCTCCAACATTTCAACGCTAAATATTGACCGTTATTCTGCCAGAAACAGTTGTTGAGATTGTTAGCTGTGATAAAGTCTTGAACTACCTCGTAAGTGTTATCAGCACGTAGATACAGACCACCCGCGTGAGTAGAGACTATCAAAATAAGGACGATTAAGATTCTAAACATTTTATTTTGTAACCTTCTAGTTATAAAATCATTATTCGGTAAGTGGGTAATCTAAATGCGGAGGATTCTCACACCATTTAGTCTTATTCTCCTCGGGATATACGTCTTCAATTTTTCTTTCATTCTTATCTAAATTTTCACGACGAAAACCAATTTCCTTCCAAAAATCTTTAAGAGATCTAACAGTCCCGAGTGGATACTTTGTATCTTCTGTGTCAAGAATCTTTTTAAGAGTGTCCTCGCCGATCTGTCTCTCCTTCTCCACTTTTTTAATATTATCTGTGAACCAACTAGGTTTGCCTTCTACGTCGTAATTGTGGAATACATTCACATAGGGTGGGGAATATACATCCCACCCGTGAGTATATGCAAACGCTGCTATGAGTATTTCTTCACCCCCGAAGATATGGAAGAAATCTAAACCGCTTAATTTTTGGATTAGATTCTTACAAAAATCTCCATAAGTAAAAATAAATCCGGCTCCCACAAATGGCGATTTGTAATATTTCCCGGAAGGTTTATCTTGAGCACCTAAAACTGTTGGGTATCTTTCCACTGTTGTTACATCGCATATGGTAGTAGTAGTGTCTCTTCGTGGTTTATTTTCCTTTTTAAGTGATTCGTCTGAATGGATATAAGTACTGAGAATAGGCCTAGGGACATTGTGACGATTTCTGAGATAATTAAGTTGTTGGATCATGCGACTATCCCAATCTTTCAAAAATGTACTATGAGCGTCAATCATTAGGTAATAGTTTTCACCTTTATACAAGTCTTTCGCGATCTGCATTCGAGCCCATAGAGGACCTTTAGCGTCAGTGTGAGGTACTTTTAGTTTTCTTACCTGCGACTTGTATTTATCATTAACATTACATTTCTCTTTTTCACTATCTAAGTCGTTTTGTTCGAAAACCCCTACAAATATTCTATATGGGTTTCTAGCTTCGGAAAATAAGCTGTCAAGAGTCTTAGAACATTCAGCTTCGCGATAACTGGGTATACTAACAAATATAGTTTGATTGTCCTGCAATTGGAAATCTTCGGTAGTACACTTTTTACTCGCGGTTAGTATTATGGTTATTATATTTAATACAAAAATACAAATAATTAATATGATGGTAATCATCCTTTTATTTGGTAAAATATTTTTATCTATCTCAACAAATAAATGGATGATCACAACACTAATTTAATCATAAATCTAATTAGTTTAGGATTATTAATTCTGAATATTGGGTTATATATTACAATCGGGAAAGATTTAATCAAAAACAAAACGGGAAATACGGTAGCATGGGTTATTAATTTAGTTCTATGTGTCGCGGCAGTCGTTGGATTCTTTACTAATTCTGTGCTTAGTATTAGTTGCTCTGGTGCTGCTTTACTTCTTATCTCGACTTTAATCTTACGAAAGCACATGATGGGAAAGAAGTTAAAGGGCTCTGGGTTTCGTAGTTATAAACGAATCAGTTCTACCAAGAAATAATTATTATGTATATACTAATTATTTATTCGTCCATTTTAATCGGTATGTCGAGATCATCGGCACTACTACCCTCTACCATTTCAATCTCTGGCCCGTACTCGTCTGGATCAAGAGCATTAAAGCTCGTAAACTCAGTCATGTAAGCCGAAAAGGCTCTTAGGCTATGCTTACTCTTCTTTGCCATACTATAAGATCTTATCAACTTCATGAACACTAAGATCGAAAAAGATAGTAAAGTTGTTATGGTATTACTGCTCTCGTAATGATTTGCTAGAAAAACAGAAGAAACAGCAACGTTAGACGTCGTGAGAACCATTCCAACACTCGCCGCTCGCCAATAAAGATCATTCCACGCGATAAGCTTGGTTTTAAGAGATTCTGGAGCTATTGTCGCGAGATGCGTATCAGGGAGGTCTGGATTGATATCGAGGTGCTTGATGCAGAAGTTTTCTCGTGTGAGTTCAATTGCATACAGAGCACAGATGCTCGTGAAGGCCACCGCATTCAATCCAAACGCAGCGCGGCCTAATACGGTGCTACTGAGACTCATATTACATTCTGATACCTCTTCATCACAAGTGTGTGGGATAAAGATCGATAAAAAACTACCCATGGCTATTTTGTACACTTCTAGACCAAATATAAACGCAACTCTGATTCTTTCTTTTGTGTCATTATTGATTTTCATTTTATTTAGGGTTTAAATAAAATGTTTACAATTGCGTATATGTTCTTTGGATTTTTTGTATTTTACGACATATTATTTTGCTGTGCCATGGGATATTCCGCGATTGTAGAAGAATGGTTTTGCCCGAACAGAATCCCAGAATTTTACGGAAAAGTCGTAAGACAATGCAAAATCAAATATCATAGAATAAGAAATACTGATTACATGGAAACGGAACTAAACGAATCATCTTTCTATGATTCCGATGATGAAATTACTATAAATTTTGGAAATGAACACATAGAAGTTTAGTAAAAAAATAAAATGTATAATAAAAATGGCTAAAAAAGGCAAGAAAAGTAAGATGGTACATATTAGTAAATTACACAAAAACCATCCTTATGTAAAAGCAATTCAAACTAGAACTACTGTGGGGTATATTGTTCTGGCGATAATTTTATTGGCTATCATCGGTGTCATGATTTGGGGTTTTGTCACTAATTGGGGACAAGATAAAAATGAGAAGTATTGTGGTAGTTGCACCAAGTACCAAGTTAGTGAACCTTCAGACGAAGAATTCACAGCAAATCATTGTGGTAAATATGGCGTAGGTAGTTGTCACGGAATGCAAATGGCTGGAATGTCATCAGAAGAATTCACAGCAAATCATTGTGGTAAATATGGCGTAGGTAGTTGTCACGGAATGCAAATGGCTGCTGCTCGATCTCGTATTAAAGAGACTTTTTGCCCGGGTGGTTGTGGTGCCGATTACTTCCGAAGATATCCAAGAAATCAAGAAGACGATGAAATTGACTCCAGTATATTTTAATTTCACATATAAATGGGACAATGTAACAGTAGCTCGGGGTCACGAAACAGATTAGCCTCGAGAAGATATAATATAAGGAATAGATCCAACGCTAGAAGTCGTAAAGTCGTACCTGTGAATATCAGAGATCAACAATGTGCTATTTGTTTAGAACCACTGATTTTGTATGTTCATAATACAAATTGTGGTCATCAGTTTCACACGCATTGTTTAGCTCGTCATAAATTTACGTGTCGAAAGTATAATCGGGAATATAATTGCCCGTTGTGTAGAAAAAAAATTTAAATTATTTACTAATAAAATGCAACATTTAGCTTCAATTTTATTAGTACTCTCGGCGATCATTTCAAGTATTGCCATCTCACTCCCAATTTGGGCATCCAAAGACGGTAAGAAATCTCCCCTTTTCAAAGGGGGAGATAGCATAACCGGTCATATGAGTGTCGGTTTATTCGGCGGATGCGCTTCCATTGATACAGCGCCAGCAAAGGGTGCACCAAAATCTGACACGGCTCAACACATGACTTTATGTGGGGAATACAGTAAAAATGGCATCGGTGACCAAAAGACATTACAGTCGCCAAAAGATATTATCATTTCTCAAGTTTTCGCCGTCGCGGGTGCTATCTTGGCTCTCGGTGGTGCCGCTCTCTGCATGACAGGACACAAAACAGGAAGTAAGATCGCTGGCGGTCTTGCATTGGCATGTATGGTAGTAGTGTTGGTCGTTTTCCCTCTTGTATCACTTAATGATGTTAATAAGAAGATTGATCTCATCAACACTGGTTCTTTGCATAGCCACGACATGAATTTGTCTGTGTCCTGGTACATGCAATTAGTAGCAGCCCTCTTAGCTGTGGGAGGTCTTGTAAGTTGTTACATGAAAGGTGGGAAGAAAAGTAAAAGAAAGTAAATTGAAAGAAATAAAATGATTTTATTACGTTAAAATTCGTAATAAAATTAAAATGTCAAGTTCTGCCGGTGCGAAATTACCATGGGAATTAATAGTTAAAATTATTTCTTATACCCTGGATCCCTCAGCTAGACCTTATCTCTCGGATATCCTGCTCACTCGAGATGTTATCATAGAATACGGAGTTCAAAGAGCTATAAAACATATAAAAACGGTGAAAGCTCTGGAAAATGCTTACAGTAATTACGCGGAACCACCTAATTTCCTACGAAGTCTTTATCCCGACTGCTGGCATATAATTTAACCCCACCTGGATCTGAAGCAAGGTTTCACACATAGTCCATAAATACCTATGAGTATAACGATACCTGCCCCTATTACCAAAATTATTTTAAATTCTTCTGTTTCCATCACGCTGTGCATCAATTGTCTATTTGTACTATTACCTAGCCTCATATTACTTAATTTTAATAAATTTAAGTAATATATCATTTTGATAAATGTCTAATTTAGCTGATCCCGAAGAAGCAGTTTTTAGTATAGACGATTTACGTGGTTACATATTTTCATTTATACGCAAAGAACCCCGTGTAAAATGCAGAGAATGCCACGATGTATGTATTTGGGAAAGTAGGATAGTCAAAGAATATATGTCTATGGGCACTGGATATATATGTATCAAATGTTGGTTTAACGTGTATTACGGACCTGGGTGTGTGATCAATTAACAGACTGGGCGCGTACGGGAGCGTCGCCAACCGTCGTTGGGGATCCCAATATTTCAGTGGGTGCACTCTCAACACCTAGGTCACCCCCGCTCTCTCTTCTCGACACTAATTGGTCAAAAAGTGCTAAATTACTCTTAGTAAGACCGGATGTCTTACTAGAGCTTCGTTCTGAAAAATCATCATCGGATCTTTTTTCTTCGCGCGCATAAGCATCCAAAGCGCGATCCACAGTCGGTGGCGATTTTCTCCTTGGAGTTTTAAAACTTCCTCTGGAACTACTCGTACTCGCTCTGTTCATATCATCCCATAAAGATCTTCTAGGGCTAGATCCAGCGGTTCCCCAACTACGTGAACTTCTAGGGCTAGATCCAGCGGTTCCCCAACTACGCGAAGGCGGTCTTGACTGTCTTGTACTACCCGCTTTACTAACCCGAGAACTTTGTTTCTTCAATGGGTGCGTATGTTCCATTAATGCGTATAAACGTTCATAAGTTAATGGGATAGTCCAAGGATCATTAGAACCTTTAACTTTTTCACCACATTTTAATTTCTTTTGTAAATGATACAATTTTTCTTCATCTTTTATCATCTTATGGATTTGACTTTTAATTATTTTTCTACATCTGGAATTCGAAGTATGATCGTCACGAAGTTTCCTCCTGTTTGATAATCTAAATTTTGGCTTACGCTTACGGGATTTTCTCTTGGCGCTCTTACGTTTACGAGACTTCCTCTTGGCGCTCTTACGTTTACGGGACTTCCTCTTGGCGCTCTTACGTTTACGAGACTTCCTCTTGGCGCTCTTACGTTTACGAGACTTCCTCTTGGCGCTCTTACGTTTACGGGATGCCTTTCTGGATAGTTTACGTTTTACACAACCAGGAGGGCATCTTTTACTGCTCTTTTTTGGAGCTCTGCTCTTTTTACGACTAGCCTTTCTTTTTGGTTTTCGACTTCTTGCCATATTTCTTTAGTTTATAGAAATATTTTATGAAAAGTGTAATATATCTTTTGAGATATATTACCGAAGGAGAAAATAGGAAGTTATCACTAAAATTATAGAACTTAAAATGATGAAGATCGAAAACGCATTGGACCAGTACCCGGGGAAATGTACTTTTTCAGTTTCACCGATTATTTTTTGTGATTTTAGCACATCAACAATTGCCGTATTGCCTGGCTTCATGTTATTCACTTCTAAGAATCCTATTCCCCATGGTTTACCATTTTGAGTTACTTGTGCCGGCCCTTCCCAATTGTTTGTCCCGTTATTAAGAACTACTACATTGACGGCATTGCCGATAGGATTAATGTTAAATTTATTGTCTCCTATGGTCAGTTCTAATACCACAGGATAGCCACTTACCATATCTAACACTTTAACACTACCAGACATAGAATAAGCTATTACTGTACCGTTTTTATAATATATGAAGGATGTCGATAAAGTTTGACCTTTCTTAATTGTATCATCTATGACTATCGACCCCGCATATTGTTCATTTGTATTTTGTAAATCATCTGTTTTTTGTAAACCCAACCATATCCATTTTGGTCCTATTTTTTGTTTTCCTTTAGTGACCAAACCAAAGATAAATTGATCTATAAATGAATTTGGAACCCCCGCCGAAAGCCATTGATGGTCTAACCACCCTAATCCTTTTTCGCCGTTGATGGTTAATTTGACATTCGTAAAACTTATATAATTTGTTCCGGCTCCCCCAAAACAAATTGGAACGCACCCACCTTTACCATTGTAAACTGCTTTCCCTACAGGATTGCCTGTAATATTGAATCTGGTATTATCGACAGTAATCTTGCATCGTATAACTGGATCCTTAGTTAGATCTATAAAGCAATAGTTATCCGCTGATATGTTCACCGAAATACTTGTATCTGTTTGGGTAAAGTGGTCATCTGCTCCCGAAAATAAAATTCGAAATGGTTTCCAAACTTCTTTACCGTTTTTATTATATCCTAGACCTCCAAAAAAAGACATAATACTTGTACTACTGTCTTTGGATGGAGATAGGGTAGTTCGAAATATTCCAAGTGTGAGTCTGTATGTTTTTGTTTGGCCATAAATACCTATCCACCCAGTTGGTGTAGATTCAAAGTCCATTTTTAAATGTGACTGAGCAGGTCCTGTCAGAGGTCGGACACCTTTGAACCCCGTAGCTGTGAACCAAGACGGTACCGTCGCCACCGCGATCAAATCAGCGATCCCTGTTGTTTTATCGACAAGATCATGTTGTCTTTTGATTTCTGATTGTAAAACGGGTGACATCCATGTACCTTTATTCGCAGTAGAATCCAAGTAGTCTTTGTATACTTTTTTCAAAGCTCCTGGGTTTGATTCATTTAATTCTGCTTTCATTTATTACTAAGTATTTTTAATAAATTTGTCAAGCTTCTGATTTCTTTTCCTCGGCTTCTTCCTTTTTATCGAAACAGCGATACATACAGTGGACTCCATTGCAACAAGAATGACAAATAGACACGGGGATTTCGCCGTAGTAGGCCTCTTCTACCGTACATTTTACCACTTCTGACGTATTTCCAACAACCATGAGACCTATCTGTTCCTTGTTCACATCATTCTCTCCGATCAAAGACCGTTTGTAGATAGTATTGATTCCATCGAACGCTTCAATTCTATCTTCCCCGTTCTGGGCGAAGATCCACTCATCACTAGCACCGGTAAATCTTCTTACAAATAAGTACACACTTTGATCATGAGTCATTCCCGATAAATTGACTCGTAAAAAGTGATGTCCATTCTCTGGACGCAATCGAAATTCTTGGTAAACATAAACATTTTTTCTTTGTTCTCTGGGTGGGATAGATATCTTCCAGGTGGTTCCTGAACGTCTACCATGACCAGCTGAGTTATCAGGGGTCTCATATTTAACGTTAAGCGTTCTGACGGCTTTATTTTCCTTGATTGAACCTCCACGACAATCGAATACACATTTTCCTGGACACATACAATTAGTGAGCTTTTTTACTAGAAAAAGACTGATTCCGCAAAAACCGGTGACGGCTGCACCGATAAGTCCTGCTACTATAGTTTCTGACATTTTAATTTTAATCCGTGTGGATTTAAATTATAAAATCTAGGCCAATTTAAGTATTGCTGGGTAATTTTCATACACGCGTCCATTTTCACCTATTTTGGTAGTAGCTGGTGGATGAGAGTTGAAATCGTTTGTTATTCCTGTCCCCTCGACACCATCGGTAACGACAACGGATGTGATTTTAGATCCTATATAACCGCTATCTATTAATTCCTTTTTGTATGCCGCTAAGGCTTTCCCGCATTCGACAAACACCATTACACCATCTTCCCCGCGATATCGTTTATATTCAAGAAAAGTCAGTCCGTGTTTTGCGGCACTGTCTCTGATATGCCCAGTGACTTCATCAAAGACTTTCTTGTCAGATTCGAAAGTCTCCAATAGATGAATGGAATCATCTCCCAGAGCCGCTCCTAAACTCATTGTTATTCTGTATTTTGTATTCAAGAAAAGTGTAAATTCCATGCTCGCTTTTGAATTCATTTGTCAATTCAAAAGTTAAGACTAATTAAAATCATTTTAGAAAGCACCCGCTTGGTAAGGCACAAGCAACTGTGGTACTTGAAATTGTACTTGTAAGTTAGTTACCGCCCCACCCGACCCGGAGGAAGTACTCATAGCAGGATTGGCTAACTGCCCAGATAAATTTCTATATTCTCTTTCCATGCAATTACCCCCGACAAATCCATTCGGAATAAACACTTGACCAGCAAATGCGGGATTAGTTCCCGGTACAACGACGGCTGGTAAACTGGTTGTGCCAGCAAAGGCGCCGGTATAGCCGTTCACACCATACAATTTACCAGTACCAAGAACAGCAACTCCCGGATTTTCTGGTGATGAAGGAGCCACTTCGATAGGGTCAGTTGAAGTTACAGCGCCTGAAGCGTCCATATCGCTAATTGTAGCAAGAATTGTTTGCTCGGCCGTGCAAATTTGACCAATAGAGTTTCGATCTAATCTTCCACATGTTGGTATTAACCCGTAATCAAAAGTTGCCTGTTCAGATGAGACAACCGCTCTGGTATGATTTAAATATTTTTGCCCATTCAGGGGGACAACTTCGAGTGATTTCTCAACACCGAAACGTGATAACGCATTTAGGTATGCCTGTTCAGCTTGGGCCGCGGTTCCGTAAACTTTCACACCAGTGTAAGGATTTCGGGCTTCGAGATAATCTTTAAGCATGGGTGGATTAGAATTACGACCCCCCGTGAGAACCGCGTTCTGTACTACTCCCGAATTCGGCTTCAATACAGCAGGGTTATTTGGAACTGTTGGTTTGTTAGGTATTTGGGGTTTACCAACCGGTTCGGAAAAAGCACTACTATCAGTACTTACTGAATATAGTGGCACGGTTACTGTATTATTAATTTGTGTATTATTTAGAAATGGTGGTACCAATGACATTTTATTTAAACAGAAAAGGTTTTTGGAAAAGAATGTTTTTTACAATTTTGATTATAGCCCTTTTCGTTGGGATATTCGTATGGTACTTTTTCTTAAGACCCAAACCCATAGTTGAAGAACCAATGGAAATGGAAATAGAACCAATGATAGAAGAACCCCCGGAACCCGTCAAAGAGCCTCCAAAGGTAAAGAAAAAACCGGAGAAACCTAATTTTATGATCTCGTCTCATTGGGACGGAGAGAGGAGTGGATACGTGTTTAAAAGTGGCACTAAAGGTGTAGGATATTATCGAGATCGTCCGCATGTATCTTTTGGTAACAATGAAGTCATGCCATACAGTCCACAAGAGAGTCCTCACCAAACAGGACTCCGATATAAAAAACTTGTTTAAATATAAATGAACGAAATAACCCAGTTACTAATCAACTGGTTGGGATCGGATAACATCCACTTTAGTGAACGAGCCGTTTTTAATCAGCCGGTATTATTGGCCACCTATATATTAAATTTTTTACCTATGGATTCCTGTGGGGTTTGTTACAGAGATAACTTCCGTAAGAAATGCCGGGAATGTGTGTTCGTTCTTTGTCGGGAATGTGCAGGCAGATTGAGAAATGAAGTATGTCCGCACTGCCAACGTGAAGATATGTTTCCAGGTTTCATCGTCCCGGAAACTATTAATTTTAGGAGGAGAAGCAGAAGACGTAGAAGAAATGCTGTTCTCTTTAATAATTGGACCGACAACCCATTT
>Ga0315322_10002658_pt1 | contig 13829 bp, 7 predicted proteins | sample M110021515metaG_FD_203461 | JGI IMG/M metagenome (GOLD analysis project Ga0315322, IMG submission 203461) | Ammonia-oxidizing marine archaeal communities from Monterey Bay, California, United States - M1 100m 21515 | ecosystem: Environmental > Aquatic > Marine > Intertidal zone | place: USA... | reverse complement strand
TACCATCCCCCTATGAAGGTCTGTTTCAAGTGTGGTGAAATTCAGCTCCTCGACAGGAGGCCCCTGCGGGCTGAGGAATGCCCCTCTTGCCGCTCTTCGCTTCATTGTTGTCGGAATTGCCGTTTCCACGACCCCAGTGTGCACAACGAGTGTCTGGAAGTCGGCACAGACATGGTTCGGGACCGGGAAGGTCCGAATTTCTGCGATTATTTCGTCTTTGTGGAGGGGAGGCGAGAGAATGACGGGGTTGAACTCGACTCCACGAAGGAAAAGTTAGCGGGACTCTTCAAGATCTGACGGCTTTATGGGGCCGAGTCGTCGTCGTCGGCCGAGTCATCATCGTCGGCCGAGTCATCATCGTCAGCAGCGTCGTCATCGTCGTCGCCGGAGGACTCGGTGTAGAGAAACTGGAGTCCACTCTCGCTGCCGCGGCTGTTTACGAGCATGAGCTCCGCCGACCCGGCTGCGCTCGCTGCCGGTGTGGAAAATGAGACCCACTCTTCACACAAGCTTGGCTCATAGACTTCGCCGGTCAAGCTGTCTTCGAAGCTCTCGAGCCCTCGGCAGACCCGCTCACACTCGGTGCAACGGAGTACTTGCTCGGTACAGAGATCGCAGACGTTGCAGGCTTCACTCCGAAAGACCCCGGTCACCGAGGCTTCTTGCCCTCCGAGGTAGACCTTCACATCGCGCTCGCCGAGGTCTGTAGCTATCCAGAGCCCCGTCAAGGTGACATCGAGTCCCCCTGTGACAGGCCCCTCGTCGGGACTGAGGGCGTCGAGGACGGGTGTGCAGACCGCAAGCGGTGGGGCCTCGACCTCTTCTTCGCACGCAGTCAGGCTGAGCAGGGCGAACAGGAGAACGGTCAGGAGAGAGGGCCGAGAGAGAGGAGAGAAGTGCCTCATTAGAATTCGCCGGTCAGGAAGGACGCCGTGTCCACCGCATCAGGGGCGGGTGTGAACTCGGTAGGCTCTGTGCCCTTTTTGAAGGCGGCCCAGGCGCCGAGTTCTCCCTTGCGAACAAGCAAGCCAGTCTTGCTGTCAACGAGGGTCATGACGATGTCTTCGGGTTGCTGGTACTTGCTGGGGGGATACTCTTTGATGGCCTCTTCCATGTAGTCCATCCAGATGGGCAGTGCAACGTCACCGCCGTACTGTCCTTGTCCCATTGTCTCCGAGTTGTCGAGACCTACCCAGGCGATCGTCACAATCTCCGGGGTGTACCCGACAAACCATGCATCCCGAAAGTCGTTGGTGGTCCCTGTCTTTCCCGAGAGAGGAACACCGAGCTCCATGGCTTTCCGTGCGGTACCCGACTGCACCACATCACGCATGAGGCGGACCATTTGATACGCGGTGCCATCCTCGATCACATCGGGCTCAAGTTCTCCTTCAGTTCGGGCTTCAAGCACCGTTCCGTTGCGGTCGCGAACCTCGCTGACGAAGTAAGAAGAGCGTCGGTCACCGAGGCTGGGGAAGACGGTGTAGGCCTCTGCAATCTCAAGGAGCGTTCGAGAAGCGGTGCCCAGACACATGGACTGATTGGATTCGCTCGCGTCGAACTCAAAGCCAAAACGAGCTAGATAATCGACGGTATAGGCGACGCCCGTTGCCTGCAGGATCTTGAGGGTCACGGTGTTGCGGGAGAGCATCAGTCCACGGCGGAGCGTGGTCTCACCCTCGAAGCCACCTCCCGCATTCTTGGGAGCCCAGATCTTTCCCTCTTTTCCGCGCGACTCTTCGACAATCGGAGCATCGAGGAAAATAGAGGAAGGGGTCAGCTTTGCCTTCGGGTGATCGAGCGCGGCGGTGTAGCAGAAGGGCTTCACCGTAGAGCCCATTTGGCGCTTTGCTTGCATGGCTCGGTTGAACTCCGACCCGATGTAGTCCCTACCACCCACCATCGACAGGATCGCGCCGTCCGAGACGCGAAGACTGAGCAGCGCTGCCTGGGGCCGGGGAGGTTGCTCCATGGCGAGCCGGGCAAACGTTGTGCTTCCCTTCCAGCCTGAGCCGAGAGTCCTCTTCCAGTTTTCTTCTGGGTCTACGACGCGCACTTCGATGACATCGCCGGGGAACAGAGTGTCGTCGAGGCTCTTGCATGTGAAGTAGCGAAAGTTTCGATCGGGATTGACCTTGTGACACCAGGGGAACTCAGAAACGGGAAGAACACCGCGATGGGAGCCCACATCGACTAGGGCCCAGGTGCGTCCAACCTGTGCAACCACACCCTGAGTGATCTCTCCCTTAGCGAGGGGGGGCACGAGGCTCTGTGCGACCGCACCTTCAGGAAGCTTGAATGCGGGATTGTAGGGCAGGGCTTTGAGCGTTCGCTCGCGGTCGACCGCCTGCTTTTTCTTCACAATGTCGCCGTCGATCTCGAGCTTCGCGATGGGACCGCGGTAGCCCATGATCTTGTCGGAGCGCCGGACGCCGTCCTTTACCGCCTTGACTCCAGCACCTTGCAGACCCACATCCAGGGGAACGACTACCTGGAGCCCTTCGCGATTGACTACACCTTCGCCATACTTCTGGTTTAGGTACTTGCGGACATGCTCGACGTAGTACGGAGCGATGACGAGATTCTTGTTGTGCTTGCGCTTGAAGACTAGCTCTTCAGCGAAGGCTGCATCCGCCTCTTCTCTTGAGACGTAGCCCTTGTCGACCATCTGGTCGAGAACATAGGACTGACGCTGTTTCGCCTTCTGGAAATTCTTGTTCGGGGAGTAGCGGGACGGGGCCTGGGGAAGGCCGGCAATGATCGCGCACTCCGCCAGGCTGAGGTCTTTTACATCCTTATCGAAGTAGAGCCGGGAGGCGGCCTGAACACCGTAGGCTCCGTGACCGAGGAAGATCTGATTCAGATACAGATAGAGAATGTAGTCTTTCTCGAAGTTATTCTCGATCTTGTGGGCCAGCACCGCTTCTTTCAGCTTGCGGTCGAGCTTCTTTTCTCGAGTGAGTAGGAAGGAGCGGGCGACTTGCTGAGTGATGGTCGATGCACCCTGAGCCATCCGTCCTTCTTCGAGATTCTTTAGTGCCGCGCGGATGATGCCGAGATAGTCCAGACCCTGGTGCTCCCAGAAGGCTGCGTCTTCGGCTGAGACAAACGCATTCTGGAGGTTCTTGGGAATGTCTTCGATCGGTGTGACGTAGCGCTGCTGCTCGAAGAATTCACCTAAGAGGACCCCATCCGTCGACCGCACCTGAGTGACTGTCGGAGGATTGTAGGTCCCGAGGACATCGACGTCGGGAACCTGCTGAGCGTAGTAGCCGACCACCGCTCCAATGGCCACGACCGCGAGGAGACCCAGGACCAGTCCGGTGATCGCGACCCACTTGAGTGTGCGAACTACGCGTTGTCCCACACTTATCGGTTGCGGCGCCGATGTTCGGTTGCTTCGTGCTTTCTTCATCGTGCGTTTCTTGCGATCGAAGGCCGAGGCACCGGTCCAACCCGTCTTCTGCTTCGGGGTGGCTTTGTTGGGAGGCGACTCGACCGAGGGAATACCTGCCGTCTCCTCCGGCTCAAAGACGGGAGCCTCTTTGCTCGGAGCGATTGACGCTGGAGCGACACTCGGCGTCGGTTCAGGTACCTCGGGGATGGGTAGCTCCGCGGTATCGGCATCCAAAAGCGCAGCGGGATCAGGGAGGAAGCTCGAGGCGTGCATGGGCCCTGACCTGGCTACTTCAGGAGCTGTGGCGGTGCTCTCTTGAGCTTCGAGGACAGGTGTTGGCCGCTGTGTCTGAACCTTGAACTCATCGGTTGGTTCATCGACGATTGTGGGGTCTTCCACCAACTCAGGTTGCTCTAGCTTTTCGTCCCCGAACCATGAGGCTGCTGACTCTTTGCTGGTGTCGGGCTTGTGCACGACGCCGGCATGCTGAGGTCCGGCCGAGTTCGGGGGCTCAGCACCGTCCTCTGTGGCATCCAGTCGAAGGCTGTCCTCCAGACTCGGGATATTGACAAGCTCATTGGGCGAGGTGAGAGCGGGCCGTTTGTTGGAGTCAGGGACACCGGGTGTCTCGTCGCGGGCCGCCAGAAAGTCTTGAACCTCTCGCGTACCGATGCTGCCGGAGGTTGGGAGTTGGTTCTTTGGCAGAGGTGCGAGCCGAGGAGGCCGGGTCAGACCAGCTCCGCCATCGCCGACAACGTTCATTCGAACCAGGGAGTCTTTCTCTTCTTGCTTCGGCTCGGGTGCGCGAGTGCGCCGACCTCTTGCCTGAGGAGCGCTGCTCTTCGCAGGGGAGCGGGTGGGTGATGCGGGCTCGGCCGGAGTCTTCGCTGGCTCAGGCTGCTCTGCGTCGCTAGTGCGGTCGCCTGCCGGACGCTTCGCCGCCGGCAGGTCGACGAGCGTCTCCATTGCGTCACTGTCTTCCTCGGCGTCCAAGGAGTCGACCGCGTCCGGGGGGGATTCAGCAACCTCGGGGCTCGGCTCTTCCGGCTGGTCCGGCGTTAAGCCTTTGCTCTTGAGGTATTCCTTCACCTGATCCGGATAGGAAATTGTGATCACCGTGCCGCAAGTGCAACGATACTGGCGTCCCTCCGGTGGGGGAGGGCTTCCAAGTCGGTAGGTCGAGCCACAGCTCGGACAGCGGGTGCGGAGAATCATGCGCGCGCGTAAACTTCTTCAAAAAAGAGGGGCAAGGACTTTTATGTCTCTCAGAGCGGGGTGTCAATGGATTGTAGAGGCTCTACTGCGTGTTCACAGCATAGGGTTGGCTCTGCCCCTTGCATGCTTGCCCCAGGACACCCAAGATTCCCTGAGCAATAGCTTAGTGACTCGAAACTTCGGAATGACTCGATGCCCCCAGTGTCAGCCCCCCCTCTACCAGGCGATCGCCTGGGTCCATTTCCCCTGCTCGCGTTGGGACACACCATGAGGCGGAAGTTTGCCATCCTCCTGGCTTGTGCCGGGCTCTTCCTCGCAGCGACGGGTCTCTATCGAGGCGTAACTGCCGATGGTTTGGCCGGTGCTGGGTTGGGCGAGGGAAGCTCGCCCGCGCGCTTGCTCTCCGCAGCGTCAGATGATTCGGACTACGACCTCGCGGAGATCCGATACTTTCGTTTGGCTGCGCACAAGATCAACGGTGAGTACGTCGATCCAACGCGCGTCGATCCCAAAGACATGCTGAGTGCTTCTCTCGATCGTGTGGCTCGGCAAGTCCCTCAGTTTCTTTATCGCTTTAATGGTGATTCGGGAACTCTGGAGATTGTCGCCGGAGCTGCGACTCGGAATCTCAGTACGGGAAGTCTCGAGAGCATTGTCGATCTGACCGTGGTGGTTGCCCAGGTAGCGGGCTTTCTAGACCGCACGCTCCCCGAGGACATTGAGCGTCCACCGATCGAGTACGCGTTGATGAACGGCATGCTCAAGACGCTCGATCCCCACAGTGTCTACATCGATCCCGATTCCTATCAGGAGATGTCGATTCAGAACAAAGGACACTTTGGAGGTTTGGGCATCACGATTGGTATTCGCGAAGAACGGCTGACGGTTCTCTACCCGTTGAAGGAGACGCCTGCATGGCGGGCGGGGCTGAAAGCTGGCGATCACATCGACAAGATCGGCTCCGAGTCCACAGTGAACATGTCGCTGCAAGAGGCGGTCTCCATGCTTCGAGGACCGGAAGGCACGGATGTGACGATCACCGTGTCCGACGATGAGGGACCCGACCGGGAGGTCACGATAACCCGAGCTCGTATCAATGTGCCCTCCGTGGAGTGGGCCTACGCAGGAGACGGAATCGGGCTCATCGAAGTTTCTCACTTCGCCCAGAAGACCTACGACAGCATCGAGGATGCTCTCGACGAACTCGGCACTCAGGCGATGGCGGAAGGGCATGGTCGCCTGCAAGGGCTGATCTTCGACCTGCGACAGAATCCGGGCGGCTATCTGCAGCAGGCGATCGAAGTTGCCGACAAGTTCCTGGATGGTGGAGTCATCGTTTCCACGGAGGGGCTCGCCGGTAAGGCTCGAGAAGACACAAACGCCCGTCGCTTTGGAACGGAAGACGATCTTCCCATCGTGGTCTTAGTCGATGAGGGAAGTGCTTCCGCTTCGGAAATTGTGGCCGGGGCACTGCAGAATCACGGCCGAGGATTGGTGATGGGCGTCCGCACGTTCGGAAAAGGCTCGGTGCAGAACCTCTACGACAGGGACTTCAATTCGGGCGCACTGAAAATGACAATCGCCCAGTACTTGACCCCGGGCAACCAGTCCATTCAAGGCGTAGGGATTGTCCCGGACATTGAGCTCCGTCCCGCGGTCATCAAGGCGGAAACCGAGGGGCCAGACATTCGAATGTACTGGCAAGACTTCGAGCTTCGCGAGGAAGACCTTGAGCACTCCTTCACCTGGGGCGAAGAGAGTAACCAGAACGATCAAGTGCGCTGGGTTTATGCGTGCAACGAGTGTTTTGAAGCGGTGGATAATGATCGGGAAACCGGGCCGGCTGACAATCTCAAGGATCCCGAGGTGGAGGCAGCGAAAGCCCTCCTCACCACGGCGCCTTCTTCGCGTTCCTCAGACATGCTCCGGGCCGCGGGGCCGACTCTAGACAAGCTCTTTCGGGCGCGACAGGCGGAGCTCAATAATGCGCTCGGTAACGTTGGAATTGATTGGTCGCTTCCCCCCGGCCAGACGCGACGGGGAAAACGGAAGGCCGCGGCACGAAGGAGTGTGCCCGTGGTGCCATCTCCGGCAGGCGTTCGTATGGAAGTTGACACGGAGGGGGGGGGCCTCGAGCCCGGAGTCGAGGGCAAGGTCACCCTTCACGTGACGAATGAAGGTCGGCAGCCCCTTCATCGCTTGAGGGCCGTGACCGAGGGAGACTTCTTTGGTGGCCGAGAGTTTTTCTTTGGCAAGGTTCCGGCAGGCGAAACTCGGAGCTATTCGGTACGGGTGAAGCCGGCACTCTGGCTCAACGCCCGGACGGACGAGGTCACGTGGCACTTCTTTAGCGAGGGAGCACCCGCTCCTGCACCCTATGTGGGCCGTCTACAGATCAAAGATGTTCCGCACCCACGATTCGCCTTTTCGTATCAGGTCATTGATGACGGTACGGGGGCCAGCGTCGGCAATGGCGACGGGCTTCTGCAGGCCGGAGAAGAAATCGATCTCCTGGTGCATGTCACGAACAAGGGCGAAGGAGGAACCTCCGACCAGTGGATGGCGCAGCGTTCGGAAGCCCTCCGCTCCGAGTCGAAGTCCGATACCGGCGAAGAGGAACCGGCTGGAGCCAAAAAGAACGGCTTTATCCGGCTCCGAAACCGGGCAGGGGATGCTGTTTTTCTCACCAAGGGCTCCGACTCCTTCTCGGTAGGAGCGGGGGAGAATGTGACCACGCGACTTCATTTTAGGGTGGCGGACGATCAGGGCGAGCGGGACTCAATCGAGCTTGATCTGACCGTGGGCGACAGCAAGTTTCTTGAGATCTTGAACTCCGAGATTGAGTTTCCGCTCTTTCAGCCGACGGAGGGCGCGAAGCCTTTGGCTGGACTCGCGACTCCGTCCGCGGCGTCCGTGCCGGTACGGGCAGGCGCCAGTCAGCACAGCGAGATCGTCGGTTACCTTGAGGGGCCAACGAGTGTCGTTGGTCGCCTCGGCTCCTGGATCAAACTCGCACTCCCCTGGGAGGCTTCGGGATGGGTCGAGGCCTCAAGTGTGACCCTGGCTCGTCGGGGTAAGGACGCGGTTGCGCCTCGTCGTCACCTCTCGAACTCGCCTCCGACGATCGGACTGACTGAAAATCCTGGCGGTCAGGTTGTCTCGACAGAGCAACTCCAGCTGACAGCCATTGTTCAGGACGACAGCGCCATCCAGGACATCTTCGTGTACGTGAACGAGAAGAAGGTCCTGTATGAGGCTGTCGAAGGCAAGATGGCTTCTCAGGACTTCGTCTTTGAGGTTCCCCTGGCACTTGGTGAGAATCGAATCGAGATTTTCGCACGGGATGATCAGGACCACCTCCGTGCACTCGCCATCGGCGTCTACCGTGAGGCAAGCTAGGGCGGTTTAGGACGTCCCCAGAGCCTGGCCTTTGGCCTACTCCGCCGCCTTAACGCGGCGGGTTCCGACCATCTCTTGGAGAAACGTTCCAGTGAAGGACTTCGCGTTGCTCGCCACTTCCTCGGGCGGGCCCTGTACGACGATTTCACCCCCGCCGTGCCCGCCCTCGGGACCGATGTCGATGATCCAGTCGGCCGCAGCGATGACGTCGAGGTTGTGCTCAATCACGACGACCGTGTTTCCAGAGTCGACCAGTCGGTTCAGGACTCCAAGTAGTTTGGCAATGTCATCGAAGTGAAGACCCGTGGTGGGTTCGTCGAGCAGATAGAGCGTGCCCCCGGTCGCTCGCTTAGCGAGTTCTCGACTCAGCTTGATGCGCTGGGCCTCGCCGCCGGACAGCGTCGTGGAAGACTGCCCAAGCTGGATATAACCCAGACCCACATCGACTAAGGTCTGAATGATTCGAGATATCCGTTTGTGATTTGCAAAGTGCTCCAGTGCTTGCTCACACGTGAGGTCGAGAATGTCCGCGATGGTGAGCCCCTTGTGGGTGGCTCTCAGCGTCGCGTCATTGAATCGTCGCCCCTTACACACTTCGCAAGGTACGTAGACGTCCGCGAGAAAGTTCATCTCGATCTTGATCGAACCTCCGCCGGAGCAAGCCTCACAGCGCCCTCCTTTCACATTGAACGAAAAACGTCCTTTGTCGAAGCCTGCCGCCCGACTCTCACGGCTGCCTGCAAAGACCTCCCGGATCATGTCCCACACCTTGGTGTAGGTGGCTGGATTACTCCGTGGAGTCCGCCCGATCGGTTTTTGGTCAATGTCGATGACCTTGTCAAAGTGTTCGAGACCAAGGAGCTCATCATGGGGGCCAACGGCCCGACTCGCGTTGTGAAAGTGGTTTGCGAGGGCTGGCGCCAAGGTGCCGTTGATGAGGGAGGACTTGCCGGCGCCGGACACACCGGTGATTGCCACAAGACAACCCGCAGGGATCCGTAGGTCCACTCCGGTGAGGTTATTGAGTCGGCAACCCGTCATCTCGAGCCAGGTGTCTCCGGGGAGACGTCGTGCCTCGGGAACCTCGATCGACATTCGTCCCGACAGATAGCCTCCAGTCAGAGAGCTGTCGTCGTCATGTAGTCCGGCGGGCGGTCCGGCATAGACGATCGAGCCTCCGAGATGTCCTGCGCCCGGGCCAAAGTCCAGCACGTAGTCCGATTCTTCGATCGTCTCCTGGTCATGCTCAACCACAATCACTGAGTTCCCGATGTCCCGGAGGTGCTTTAGGGTCTCAAGCAGGCGCCGATTGTCTCGTTGGTGGAGACCAATGCTCGGCTCGTCGAGGATATAGATCACTCCAGAGAGCTCGGTACCTACCTGCGCAGCGAGCCGAATCCGCTGAGACTCTCCACCCGAGAGGCTCGGTCCGAGCCGATCCAGCGTGAGATAGTCGAGGCCCACATTCAGGAGGAAAGAGAGTCGGTTCCGAATCTCCTTCACAACTTCCTCGGCGATGGTCGCCCTATTGCCCGTGAGTTCGAGCGACCCGACGGTCTCAAAGGCATCCGAGATGGTCATCTTCACAAGCTCTGGGAGGCTGTGCCCGCCTACTCGGACCGAGCGGGCTTCGGGACGCAGTCGGCTGCTTCCGCACGAGCTACAAGGCAGAGTCTTCATGAAACTCTCGTAGTAGCGGCGCATGTTCGCGCTCTCCGTCTGCTTGTGCTTGCGCTGAAGACTGGGGAGGATCCCCTCGATGGTTGTCTTCCAAGAGCCTGCCGAGCGGCGGCCCTTCCAGCGCACCGTGAACTCTTTATTGCTTCCGTAGAGGAGCGCGTCTCGTTGTGAGTCCGTGAGCTCACACCACGGTGTGTCGCGGTCTACCTTGAGTGCGTCGGTTGCTTGTTTCACGAACCGATAGACCCAACCCTTCTTCCGCCGTAAGGCCGAGGCCCACGGAATGATCGCCCCGTCATTGAGACTCACAGACTCGTCGGGAATGACCGAGAGGGGGTCCATTTCCTTGCGCCAGCCGAGTCCGTTGCACTCGACACACATGCCCAGGGGCGTATTGAACGAAAAGAGGGAAGGTTCGAGTGCGGGAAACGAGATTCTGCAGCTGGCGCAGGCCAGGCTCTCTGAATACAGCTGGGGTGCCGAGCCCGGTACGTCGATGACAAGAAGGCCGTCAGCGGTCTGGAGGGCTGTCTCGACTGAATCCGTGAGTCGGCTGTCGATGCCCGGCTTCATGCTTAACCGGTCGACGATGATCGAGATATTGTGTTTGTAGTCTTTTTCGAGGGTTGGAGGGTCCTCGAGGGAGCAGAGTTCGTCATCAACGATGGCTCGTGTGAAGCCTGCGCGTAGGGAGTCTTTAAAGAGTTCTTTGTATTCACCTTTGCGGTTGATGACGACGGGAGCGAGTACCTGGAAACGTACCCCCTCTTCTAGGGTCATGATGTCTGCGACAATTTCGTCGGTCGACTGACGCCCAACGGGGAGACCGCACTGGGTGCAGTGCTGCACTCCGGCGCGAGCGTAGAGCAGCCGAAGGTAGTCATAGATTTCTGTGATCGTACCGACGGTCGATCTCGGATTCTTGCTCGCAGCCTTTTGTTCAATTGAGATAGTCGGAGCCAGACCACGAATGTGGTCGTACTTTGGCTTCTCCATCTGGCCGAGGAATTGCCGTGCATAGGCGGAGAGCGACTCGACGTAACGTCGCTGTCCCTCGGCGTAGAGGGTGTCGAAGGCGAGGGATGACTTCCCCGATCCCGAGACGCCCGTGAAGACCACAAGCTTCTTCTTGGGGATCTGGACCGTGAGATCTTTGAGGTTGTGCTCACGTGCACCCTGGATCAGAATGTGGTCAAGCTCCCGTGAGTCACTCATCGCCGCTTCCGCTGGATGTCTATCCCAGAAGTTCCCTCAGTCACCTCGCCGACGATGTGAGCGGCCAGAGTGCCGGCGTGATCTAGCCTCTCTGTGAGTTCCTCTGCGCGGTCTCGACTCACAAAGAAGAGGAGACCCCCGGATGTCTGGGGGTCAAGCATGAGGGAGAGCAGAGCGGGGTCGACGCCGTCGTGAACGTGCTCTTGGCCACGGAGGTATTCCCGATTGAGTCGATCGCCGCGAGTAACAAAGCCGCTCTGTACCGCTTCGTACGCTCCCGGAAGAAGGGGGAGGCTCTCGCTGTAGAATCGAAGACGGACCTGAGAGCCCCGGGCGACCTCTATGGCATGGCCGAGTAGTCCAAAACCTGTGATGTCGGTGGCGGCGTGGATAGGGTCCTGCTGCGCCTCAACGTAGAGTGCGCGTCCAGCGTCAGCCGCGCCTGCGTTGAGATGCACCATCGAGGCGATGAGTTCGTCGAGCTGCCCGGACGGAATGCCACCACGCTTTAGTGCGGTGGATAGGACTCCGGTGCCGAGGGGCTTGGTTAGCACCAACTGGTCGCCCACCTTGGCCCCTCCGTTGTGCCAGATGCGGTCAGGATGGATGGTTCCCGTGACCGAGAGCCCGTACTTGAGTTCGCTGTCGGAGACGGAATGGCCTCCGCCGATAACGGCCCCGGCTTGATGAACTACATCGTGCCCACCGCGCAAGATTGCCCCGAGGACCTCAGGGGGTAGCTCTTTGTCGGGGAAACAGACGATGTTCATGGCGACGGCGGGTGTTCCGCCCATAGCGAACACATCAGAGAGACTGTTGGCGGCTGCGATCCGGCCGAAGTCGTAGGGGTCGTCGACGATGGGTGTGAAAAAGTCGAGCGTTTGAACTAGGGCGAGCTCGTCCGTCAGCCTAAAGACCGCGGCATCATCGGCATGTTCGTGACCGATAAGGAGCCTAGGGTCTGAGACTCGGGGTAGATCTGCGAGTGCGGCGCCCAGCGTCCCTGCGGGCAACTTGGACGCTCAGCCAGCGCATTGGACGGTCTTCGTGAGACCGCCTATGTCTTTCCAACTCATGGCGTCTGTATAGCAGCCTCTGAAGCGAACAGCGCCCATCGATTGAGCAAAGATTTTGTTGGGGACGACGGGGAAGAACGAAAGCGGGCCGACCCTGGAGGGCCGACCCGCTTGACTCGTTATGTTTGCGGCGTGCGACTGCGCTTCACCATTGGCCCGCCGGCATACGTCGGTGGGTTGGATTTGGGCTTTCACGACCTCATGAAAAGCACGCTGCTAGGTGGCGAACGGAAACCCCGCTTACGCCGTAGGTGAACCTGACTTGACAGGGTTCGCCACCTCCACCGAGTGGGTCTGGTAGCAATGTAGATACAAGGATCACCTCCTAACGCGGCGAGTGAAAACACTGGGTTTCCGGCCCAGCTCGCGGGAGGTTCGCCGGAATACGTCCCGCGAGGAGGTTCCCCCGACTAAAAGCCGGGAAATTTGGAGCAGGTGGTGTTTGCTCCTGGACCACTTAAGGCAGCCACCTCGATGTGAGTTTAGCCACCGGAGATCGAGGAAACCAGCCCTTGGCGCAAGTTCCCATGAAATTTTTGGTCAGAGGCTCCGGCGTTCGTCGATCAGGGAGCAGAGTTTGTAGAAATGCTCGGGGGGCTGTGCCGCGGTGATGCGGAGTGATGCCTGCCATCCCGAGTCAAGGGATTGAACACCAGAGAGAGTCCCCAGAACACGAAGACTTCGAGACTCAGCTGCCTCCGATTCGGGGAGGGAGAACTTGATCTCCATCCGGGCGGGTTGGCCTTCTGTGAGAGCGAAGCGATCTGCGAAGAGACTGATGCGGTTCGACTCACAGTCGAGCAGCTCCATCGTGCCCCGTTCGGAGCCGACCTCGATGTGGGTGACCAACTTCAGACCGGAGAAGTCACCAGCAGCCGGGGTCTTGGTGTTCGAGGGAGTCGTGTTGGCGAGGCTCTCTCTTTTCAGGGTCGGTGCCGGCGTCACAAGGCGGGCAGCATCTTGGGCTTCAGAACGGCGTCTGCGAGCACGTTCCGCTTCTCCTGCCGCCTGGGTGAACTGTGGACTCGCGGGGAGGGCCCTTGGTGCGCCTCGCCGACGGGCAGAGAACTCTCTTGCATTTCGTTCTTCAAGATCTTCAGCGTCTTCGGAGTCCCAGAGTCCCCCCGGTGTCATGGTGCAGGCGGGAGGAGCCCCTTGTCGGAGAGCAGCGCCTTTTGCGTAGTCGACTGCCTCTCGCAGGCTCGTGAGTGTGTAGGGTTTTTGGAGGAAGGAGTAGACCCCTTCGCGGGCAAGTAGCTGCTGCACTTCTCCACGGTGGTCGTAGATTCCACTGGCGGAGACGACGGGAACTCCACGTAGGTCGCGAATTCCTCGAGCAAGTCGGATCAGGGTGATGCCGTCCATCATGGGGAGGCAGAGGTCGACGACAAGGAGGGCGGGAGCATCCGCCATCAGCAGATGCATTGCGTCATCGGGGGTCGCTGCAGCTCGAATGCCGTAGCCCAGGTGGGCCAACATGGCCCCTGCCATGCGCAGGCCTGCTGGGTCGTCTTCTACGACGAGGGCGACCGGAGCACCCTTGCCAACCTGGCGTCGCTCGAGGAGATCGCCCATCCCACTCTTGTTCGGTGTTTTGCGGTTCTTCTTGGACACGTGGCTCTTTTTTTCATCCCAGTTGAGGCGGAGGTCGCCCCATGCACTCTGAGGTTATTCGACAGGGGGCCTGTGCCGCAAGCCCTGCTGCGTTAGGCTTTCTTCGTCTGGGGTGGCAGTGAAGTCAATCGCAGCACCGGAGAATCAGCAATTCATGTCAATCGCTTACATCGTCGATGCCGTTCGAACGCCCTTAGGTCGCCGGAATGGTGAGCTCTCTAACGAACGTGCCG
>Ga0315322_10002657_pt1 | contig 13836 bp, 10 predicted proteins | sample M110021515metaG_FD_203461 | JGI IMG/M metagenome (GOLD analysis project Ga0315322, IMG submission 203461) | Ammonia-oxidizing marine archaeal communities from Monterey Bay, California, United States - M1 100m 21515 | ecosystem: Environmental > Aquatic > Marine > Intertidal zone | place: USA... | reverse complement strand
TCAAGGTAAACGCTCTCCAATAAAGAGTGCATTGTTAGATCAGAGAGTAGTCTCTGGACTTGGAAATATATATGTCAGTGAGATACTTTTCCGTAGTAAAATATCACCTTTAAGAACTGCAGCAGAGATTGCAGGTAAAAGTAAGAAAATTGGAGTCAAGGTACAGCGTATTTTTGAGCATACAAATCAAGTTATAGCAGAAGCAATAATGGTAGGTGGTTCAACAATTTCAGACTTCAGAGGAGTATCTGGGGAGTCTGATTTGGGTTATTTCGCGCAACAATTCAAAGTATTCAATCGTGAAGGTGAAGAGTGTGTGAACGATTCATGTGAAGGAACTATTCTGAGGATAGTTCAATCAGGCCGTTCTACTTTTTATTGCCCTAAATGTCAACGATAAATCACTTCAATATTTGATTCACAATAATCAATTGCAACCACATGGGGGTTATTCTTGTAACTAGAGGTAATGGCTTATTTACTATTCCTGGCATTACCTCCCTTCTCCCTTTACGCATTGACTTAATAGCAATATTTGCTACTTTATTTGCAGGTACTGCTGATAATTTTTCCATTCTACTAAGTTTCATGCCTGCAACCTCTTGAAATCCTGTTACTACATAACCAGGACAAAGTGCAGTCACTGTAACTCCTCTATTTTTTAATTCTTTATGTAACGCTCTTGAATACGAGAGGACATAGGCTTTTGTTGCACAATATACTGCAAACCCTGGTCCAGAAATATAAGCTGCAATAGATGCAACATTCATTATTTTCCCACTCCCTTTTTTGAGCATCCGGTTGCTGAATTCATGAGTTAATTTAGTTAATGCATGAATGTTTAGATCAATCATTTGTAATTGTCTTTCTGATTGCATTTCAGTGTGATTTCCTAGTATGCCAAAACCAGCATTATTGACTAAAATATCAATGTCATCTACCTTTTGAACCACACTGTTAATGCCTTCTTCAGTAGTTAAATCAGCTACAATGACATCACAATTGATATTATATTTTTTAGTCAGTTCTTTAGATAATTTTTCTAGTTCATTTTTTCTTCTAGCGCAAATAACTAGGTCACAATTCTGTGATGCTAAAATTCTCGCGATCTCCATACCTATACCACTGGAGGCGCCAGTAACCAAGGCGAGTTCTCTCATCCCACTCTGTTCCATTATTATCTGATACGTATATTACGTATATGATTACATGTGATTATTAGTTCACAAGTGTTTAGAAAAACATTCATGGGCATTCTTCCTACCAGTTAGTAATATGGCACATACCTTGCAACAGAAATTAGTGACTGAATTCATTGGAACCTTTTTCCTTTCTCTTACAATATGTACTGCAGCAGTATATGGTTCAGCCGGTGAATATGCACCCTTTGGAATAGCCTCTACTCTCATGGTTATGATCTATGCTGGAGGAAATATATCGGGTGCTCATTACAATCCTGCAGTAACCGTTTCAATTTATCTTCGAGGGGCTTGTCTTAAAGATGAAGTTTTACCATACATTGTTTCACAAGTAACTGCCGCAATCTCTGGTGCTTTGCTTGTAGAGTATCTTTTATTCCCTGAAGGGCTATCTCCTCAAATGGCTAACTTAGGGACTGATGCTGTAGTTGCAGAACTTCTGTTCACTTTTGCATTAGTCTACGTAATCTTGAATGTTGCAACAACAGAGTCTACATCAGGTAATGGTTACTATGGTGCAGCAATTGCTCTTGTTGTTTTTGCAGGTGCAATAACTGTAGGTAGCATTTCTCTTGCTTCGTTTAATCCAGCCGTAACTAGTGCGTTAATCATATCTGGAAAAATAAGCATTGCAGATTCATGGATGCATTTCATCCCTCAGTTTGTTGGTGCTATTTTAGCAACATGTGTGTACAAATATACTCAATGAAAGTCTTAGATTTAATTAGTGTATTTTACTTACTTTATACCTAGTTAGTGAGTTATACTATTATCGGCAGAGATAAGTAAATATAACTGCCGAGATTAGGTGATTTAAATGGTCAAAGATATGATAGGAACAAGCGGGTGGTCTCTTACTCTTTTTAGATCTGGAGGATATACGAGAGAAGATGAATTAGAAGATGCTCTTTTCTCATTTGGAAGGATGAGTTGGGAAGTTTTAGAAAATTCACATAAATTGAGATTGCCATACGGTATCATGCTTATGCTGAAAAGAGTCCGATTATCGGGGGACGCGTTAGAATCGGGCTTCATCATCGATTTTTCAACTAAGAAAATGTCTGATAAACGATATGATAAATGGGGTGAATTTGAAAAAATCCTGTCTTCTTCTGAGAAACCAAACTCTCATTGTCGTCCACGTAATTCCAGTGTTTATTCTTTAAGAGATGGATCTCAATGTTTTGAAATGATTGAAGTTTCCCCACATGCAGAAAAATTACCCAATAAGATATGGGTGCAAGTAAGACCTCTTGATGATAGAACTCTAGCTTGGGTCGTGTCGCAAAATAATATATTATTATGTGACGACAAAGAACAAAAAACATTACATGATTTTTATGATATAAATGTAATAGAGCTAAATAAAGAATACATTAGACTTCCTGGTCCCCCCGCCTCGAGCTATAAATTCTTCAATTAGTAGTTTTTACTTCATTTATATATTGTCAAAGATTATTATAGATGTATGGCATCTCTAAGAACGATGGCAACATGTCCTGAATGTAGTTCTACTGACATAGAATATTCGGGAGAATGGCCATCTTCATGCGAAGCGTGTGGTTTCCAATGGAATGTAGTGCCTGATAACAATTCCCCTATTTACACAGAAAAAGATTGGGACAAACAACAATATCAAGGTCAAAAAACCAAGCTTGATTATTTAATTAAGCGACAGATACAACGAGAGAACCGAAAATCTCCTGCCCATCATGAAGGATTAAATTATATCAAAGAATATCAAGATACCTTAGTTGGGTTAAGTGAGCGGGCAACATCATTCTTCAATAAAGGTGTAAAAGCTCAAAGTAACAAACTACGCCAATCAAATGAGATAAGTAAAATGTTTATGCCAACCGGCAAAGCAAATTCTTCATTATTTGCTTCATTTTCATGCTTATTATATGCTCACCGATACCTTACTGGTGAATGGAATAGCCACTTAAATTTTTATGCCAACTATATTGAATTAAATTATAAACCAAAGAAAAATAATAATACAATGAAGAAATCGGCGATTAAGAGAGATTTATCGTATTCATATTCTAAGATTAGAACCCTAGTTATCGCTCCTCAAATTATACCTAATCAAAGATCTAGATCTATTGAATTAACTCAAGAAATAAATAACATTCTGACATTATTTGTCGAAAATAATAACAAAATGTCCAAAGAGTCACTTCACATAATGGAAGAGATTACATATAGAATTAAAAGCACCGTATATCAACAAAAATTAGAAAATACAATTCCTAATTCTAGTCTTGATTTGGTGGCTTCTGAGATACTATGGAAAGTATTGAATTTAGAAGAATCAAAAATTTCTCGAAACGAACTTTCTAGAAAAATATTCAATTTAGAGAGAAGAATGTCGGATAAAAAATCTATTGTAGATAAAATAATCTCGACAATTGAGATAGATAATGAGATCTAGGTGATATAATGGGCAGTGATGAAGATTCAAATATTGATGACTTAATAGAAGATGATGTGGGTAGTGTAATGAACGTAATTTCAACGGATGGTTTTTACCTTCAAGCGGAAATTGTTAAGGTAGTTTGCCCTGCATGTTTAGAAAATTTCTTAGGGACAAAAAGACATGCAGGTGGGTTCATAGCCGGGCATAGAGCATACCATGAGTTTGAGAATTCTCAAGATACTATTGTTGACCAAATGGGGGGTGTATAAATGAAAGAAGAAAAATTAGATAAGAGTAAATATGAACAGGCCGCGGTAGATGAATTATGGAAGGATAACGAAGATGATGATTCATATCTATCTCCAGCTGATTTGAGATTATTACGTTTAGAAAGAAGATACGATAGGATACAAAAATCAATGTGTGGGATACTCACTCCATCTGATGAAGAATTTACATCTAACTATAAAGTCCATAGGATAGTTTTCGAGAATATATTAGTGGATCGTGAGAATCTTCCAGAAGGAAACGATCGTTCACTTTCGATACCTTTCGATGGAAAAATGAGACCTGTTTGGGCGCCAAATGGGTATGGTAAGACCTTTGCTTTCAAGATTTTATCATTTTTACACGCAACTCCAGAAGAGATATGGGGCAATGAAGAAGCCGAAAGCGTCTCAGAAAATTTCTGGTACAATTTTATCAAGAAATGTAAGGAGATGGTGAATCTCGAAGAGTCTTCAACTTATGATAATTCTAATAAATCCGATTATTCTTATCAAACTCCTAGTCAGAAATTCAAACAAAATATGAATTTTGTCTCATTTGATTCAACACAAAAGAAATTAGAGGAGCAATTAATACCATTTTTTAAGATGAGAATCCGATTAGTTGGTATGACAAAAGATAACCTGACTAGTCCAAATAAAGGGACTAAGCAAGTAGCCGATATTTCAATAGAGCCTAATTGGGATTCTCTTTCTTTCAGTATTTCTAAGAAATTTTGGTCTAAAGAATCCCTCGATTCTCTATTTTTTGAGAAGTTTGCTGATGAAGAATTAAAATTATTATTGAAGGAACAAGATAATAATTCTGAACACTCAATACGAAAACCAATATTTCTCAAATCGTCATTTGTATTCCCATCTACACAGATTAATTTCGGTGATTTCTTCGGTGAAGTAGTTGAAGATCCCTCAGATATACGTGGAACAATGGATGATTTGAATAGCTATATTGCGGATCTACTGACAGAAACTGGAGAATACTATTCAGACTTAATCTTTAACCCCGGCTTCAAATCTACTGATGTACCACTCGAAACTTTAGATCCATTAATTCAATTAAAAGGATATTATGGGATGAGTATGGTTGAAAAAGAGAAATTATTGCTAAATTTAATAGAATTATGCGGTAAATACTCTAGTTTCGGAGAACTTAATAGCAGCCCCCTAGAAGTTTTATTAGAAGGTGCTAATTATCAACCACATTTACCAATATTATGTACTCTATTAGATATTGAAATGCATGGATTAAATCCAGGTATAACCTTGAAAGAGGTTTTGTCTTTAATGTTGTATTCTCCTAAACCCTCACCAACCTCTTGGAGGACATACAATGAAATCGAAAAACGTTGGCTTGATGATAGTGGTAATGAACCAAATCCTCCAACGGAAGATGAGTCAATAATCGAGGCTATCCGAAATCTCTCAACATGTTACTTCGAAATACCCTCTTTAATCAATTATTCTTCCGAATCTAAACTAAGTAATTCTCAAGATGTGATGAAATCTATGATATTATCTATTAGAAGAGAATATTCCAATATTTCTAAAAATAATGCTGATTATAAATATGCGATGAGAGAGCAATTTAATGATCCTCTCGATAAATACGATTCTCCACCTCCTTCTGAGTTATTTATGAATTTCTTAAAAATTATTTCTCAACGTTTAGGTGGCGGCCAGCAAGGAGTACTTGATTCCTTTTTTGAAGAATTAGGGATTAAATCTACACATTCTTATGATTTGATCTTAGTTGAATTGGAGGCATATTATAGTGGCCGTGACCAAGAAATAACCGAAAGGATCTACAGCCAGATAGTAGCCCCCCCTGGCAGCAAAGTTTCGGTCTACAAAAGCTGGTTTGTTCCAGACGATCTTGATGAAAGGAAAGATTATGTTTGGTTTGTACAAGATTTAACAGAACCTATCTGGGAAAATATTGCTACTAGAATATTAAAATTCACGGAGATATATACTAATATAAATGAAACTTTAGATAGTGGAAATTCTACCTCTTGGTCTGCGATGTGCCGTTTTCATTCATTAGAAAATTGTATGCAATTTAGCGATCCATCTAGTGGTTTCGATATTAAGGAAGAACATTTGTCATTCGGTCAAAGATCGGTGATTGTTTCAGAAGTTTGCCTCGGTTTTAGTACATTTATAGATCCAAAAAATGGCCTATTACCATATGACCAGTCCTCGCATTTTCTGCCATTAGCGGATATTCAATTGAACTTGATTTTTGATGAACCTGAAATAGGGAGATCAGAATATTGGGTTAATGAAGTCGCGAGAAGAATAATTGAAACTAGTGATTATTTAGAGGAAAATAAATCAATTATTGTGATCTCGCATCGAGAAAGCCTTCTTCGTTGTTTTAAGTCAGATAATACATATTATGTTATGCAACCTCAGGAGTCGTTTTTTGAAGAGGAATAATGATGTCTAAGCCTAAAATAATGCTTTTCTTTGAAGATCATATATTAACTAATATTCCACGTCATAATAATTTTGTTGAGATGCTTAGGATAAAACTTTCTTCAGATTTTGAGATTTCTCGGAATTACGGTAAAGTAGGTACAAAAAAGAATAAATTATTTTTTGCAGAAAACGATCCTTACAAAGAAAAATCTTGTATATTTCCTTTTAAGGAAATTCGAAATAATAATTCTCGTGATATCACTTCTAAACTACCAAAACTTGCAGAAGACGAAATTCCGTTTTTTGTAATCGATACTGATGGAATTGAGATATTAAATTTCTCTAGAAAGATACTGGGTATCAATTTTAGTGGAAAGCAGTCAAGTAATCCAAATAAGTCGATATCTGGTTCAGGTGAATTATTACCTAAGCTTCTAGAAAACATATATCAAGATCGTATCTTTTCTAATTATCCACAATGGGGACTCGTTTTAGTTAATTCTAATTTTGAAAGCTCATATATCCAATCTATAGTTTCCAATCATCCTGATTTCGATGATATCATCTTCGAGACCCCCTATTCTGCTCCCTCGTCAGAAATCTCATTATCCAACCAAAAAAATATTTCTATCAAAGAGATGAGAAACTTACTATTAATGCATCCAACAGACAAAAAAGAAGGTTGTTATGAATTTTCTAATTTAGGAATATCTTATTGGAATAAAGATAGAAAGTCTCAGCGTTTTCTTGGTGCTAACAGATCAGATTATAGGGATGATATAGGACGTGCAATTAAAAAACATATCAAAGATATCTGGAGAGAATTATTGGTTGTTAATCCAGATATACTCTGTAACACGATTTCTTCCGATATTTCAGTTCATTACAAAATCATTGTAGATAAGATAGTAGAGGATCCAATATACTCAAAATTAGAAAATAATAACAAATATAAGAATGCAAAAAATAGTGTTTTCTCGATATATCTCAAGAAAAGAAAAAAGGTAAATCCTGCACATCCTAATTATCCTAGACGCCTACCTGCTGATAAATTTAATATCTTAAATTATGGTGTGTCAAGTAATTTTGATATTCAATATTTCTATTTTAATAAATCTAACTAGAAATGCGATAGATTATTTTTTATCTCCATAAACCATTTCTCTACCCCTTGTTTCGTTTTATTTTCAGTTACATATTTGATCCATATTTGGTCTATAACTTCCATATTAGTATTATAATCTATTTTTTCTAGTTTTTCCAGATATAATGATTTCAACTCATCAACTTCCTTTTCAATTTTAGAATCATCATAGTTATCATAAATTTTTGAATCAGAAAATAATTCAATGATAATTAATAGATGTTTTATTGGCCAGGGAAACTCATTTAGCCATTTTTTAATCATTTTTATAGAATCAATCTGTATTGATTTTTCTTTAGGATGAGGGATGACCCCATGAGAAAATAGTTCGACTAATATAGAAAATATCCAAGTCTCATTAGATATACTTATGATTCCCCACGCTTTCTCTAACGCATTTTCATTTACCAAAATTTCCCACAAATCTGCAATTAAAAGATCTTTATGAGAGGGACCTTGTGGGGAATTAGATAATTGTTTCAAATGAGATATTTTCCATTCAAGATTTGGATTCCACTTATTATCCTCATTAATACTAAAATCAATTTGATTATGATTTAATATTAAAAGAGGTGACAACCTTCTTTCATAAATCGAATACGATTTATCAGATGTGAGAAGGTGACTTCTCATTGGGGAATACATATTGGTATAGTTATTGATGATTTTCGCCCTAATCTCACTCAACTTTTCTTCATCAAAAGTTATTAATTGTTTTTGAGTTTCCAAATATATCAATTGCATGAAAAACTCAAATGCATTAGTTTCAATTTTTTCATCTTTAATTGTACTCATTATGCCATGAACGACATCGTCTTTTAGTTTGTCAGTTGAATTAAGCGGATGTATGGTTCCGTGATTGAGATAGCTGCACATTATGTGTAAATCTTTCATTAGCTCACCAATTAATATCTTTTTCTTGTTTTGAATCGAATCCCCTCTTTCTTCATCTAAAGAATAATAATTATTCCTAAAGGAAGTTTTTGTGTTAATAATTCCTGCTATATCACTAGAAGTCATAACACTAGAATAGTCAAATTCAGATAAATATAAATTATCTATGATTTTTTTGATTATATGTGAAGCATCACCCCAATTATTTTGATAGATTTCATTATCAACTTTTTCTAGTTCTTTAAAAAAACTTGGATCTAACACGTCTTTTGACATCTCGATAAAACTAATTAATTCATAGTTTAAGCATTTATAATCATGATTTTTCCAGTTGCTAGAAAATAATTCAATTTCTGTTGGAAGCCGATAAGAACTAGTTGTATTATTGATTAATTTTTGAATAAAATCTCCCTTTTTCGTATCTTGCTTGATAACTTCTCCCACATCGCTATGGGAATAATGAATGATATCTCTAAGACCTGCGGAATCTGATTGATGCACAATACGAGTTCTGGATTTGAGTTGATTTTTCCAATAATTAAATGGATGATCTTCAGTTATCTTCTCATATTGATTATTTATCTCTATAAACAAAAAATGGCCATAATTTGAAGTTCCTCGGGGCCTGCATAAATTTAACACCCTCATCATATCTACAGCATCTAATTTCCCATCACAATCTATGATTATGATGTCAGTACCTTTCCAGATGTGTTTAATCCTTGACTCCATTTTCGGATCCAAATTTTGATAGAATATGATGGATGTTCCATGTTCGTCCATTGTGTTGTAATAATATTCAAGGTACTTTTCAGCAGTATTTACTAAAATTAATTTTTTCGTCAACCCTATTCTCTGATCAATTTTTATTTCTACCTCTGTATCACAAATCCGTTCAATGCTTTCAAGTCCGATTCCTATTATTGTATTCACATCGTTGGTTAGATGTGACGAAATTGATATTGTACCAAATAATTCATTTTTCCCTCGATTTAAATTAACATCAACATGCCCAATTCTGCCAGAACGTTGCAATTTCCTCAAGTTGGGATAACCATTTTCTTTCAATAACATTTCTGCACTTGAAGCAAAGATGGCACCCACAATATCTGTTCTCTTCAAATCAGTATTTTTAGAATAAAATTTTGCATTAATTTGTCCTATCTGTCTCCCCTTTCTCGTCTTAAAATTATTTGAAATCTTTAGTGATAAACTCCTCAAACTTTTATTCGAATGATTACTTGTGTCTTTATTATCTGATATAATAAGAGCTAAACTAGAATTTATACTTATATTGTGAGAACTCTCATAAAAGGAATTTCTTTCTTTAGAAGAAATTTTCATTTCACCCGCATCATCTAAGGTGAAAACTTTACGATCAGTTAACCTCCTCTCACTACTCAATCTTTTCACCCATCCAAATCCATCTCTATTCAGATTAGTACTCCCCCTTAAAATTTTGTTCATTTCTGCAATTATTTTTTTCCCTTCCAGTGGTTTTTGGACAGGATCAACAACAAGATTAGAAACAGAGCCTGTATGCAATTCATTACTCATTTTAGTAATAATATTTAGTAGATTTTTATAATTTATTTTTTCATCTAAAGAATCAATTTTTTCTAAATTTCGTATATCATGCGCATATGCTTTATTGAACAAAACCTCATCTAATTCTAAGATTTTTGGAAATATTTCTTCGACTTGAACATGATTCGGAGAATTACTTTTTACAGAGTATCTCTGCTTTTCTAGTTTTGATAGTAATTTCATTGAATCAGAAAGCATTTTTGCATTTCTTTTTGAGATCTGCCGGTAATATTCTTTCTGAATTTTTAAGATAAATTCTGAATCATTTTCCTCATATATAATTTCATTCCGACCTTTTCCATCAGTTTTTTCTAAGAAAATAAATTTATTATGATATCTAGAAATTCTTTCTTCTTTTCCTGTAACATGTTTCAATTTCATGAAAATGACTGTCGTTGCATCTAAAAGTTGAATATTTCTTACAAACATTACTGTTGAGATAATAGAAATATCAAATATTACTATTGTATCAAAATTATCAGATTTATTTTCTGCTATTTTTGTTTTCATTTCGGAAATAATTTCGGTCATCGCGATTCTACGTTGTTGACCGTAATTGTTTCCACGAAACTCAATATTTCCCTCAAGTTGGTTTATTTTCTCCTTCAACTTTCTTGAATTTACACGCTCTAATTTATATCCTATGATGTGGCCTTCGTTGATATGATGATTAATTTCTTCATATATGTGCCCCCCTAATGTAATTTTACCAGAATTCTCATCTCCAACAATGACTAAACTATCGCCTTTATTTATAGAGAAATCTTTTTTTCCAAAAAACTTCCTTGATCTTTCAAATTTCCCCAGCTCAAACGGCAAAATCGATTTATATATGATATCAGATCTAGAAGATTTGCTTTTTTTTGATATCATTTCAAGACTTCCAAGTAGTGATTGCATATCATCTCTTTTACAATTTTTCTTACTAGTATTTACTTTATCGATAGAATCTTTATATTCAGGATGATAATAGTTTTTTCTCAGTTATATCATAACCGCTAAGTATTAACAGTATATAAAGAATGTAAATTTAAAAATATTTCTAAATGAAGTAGAAATATCATTAAGAATTATTTCCATCTGTATCAGAATTTTCGAATTCTGGCAAGAATTTTTGGTCATCATTTTCTATTTCTTTAATTGCAGGTAATTCTGTTGCTATAGTCTTTATAGTACCCATAAAATCTGAAAAACCTTCTAATCTTGCAATTGCCGCCTTTTCTCTAGATTTCCAATGTTTTTCCATTGCTCTCCTTTCTTTAGCTATAATTTCTTTTTCTGCAATAAAACTATCATTCACCATACGCATTGCGTTAATAAATTCCTGTCCAGACATATAGTTATACAATAATTCCATTTTAGTCCCTTTTCCTTCCTGACTTTTTATTGCATTAGAGGCTCGAATTAATCCTGATCTAATTGATGTTGCGAGAACTAGAATATCTGTATAACTGCAGATCCAAACATTTTCTTCAATCATATTCGTTTTTGTAGTCTTTGAGCCTTTCGATATATCTGAAACAATGACCGAAATATGACCATTAACTCTTACAGTATCTTCCTTGATTTTTGAAATCCATCCATTAGACCATGTTTTCGCTCTTTTTCCTTCCCAAACAATTACTCCAGCCACTAATGCTGACCCAAATCGAACTTTCTGTATTACGTCAGCACCTTTTTGACCTTTGGCAACTTCCTGAATTTCATCTTCAGGGAATGCATTTCTTAGTAAATCTTCGATGTATATTTCTCCTCCTTCGCCCTGAGTTTGTACTGATCCTTGCTCAGCTTTTCTCAAAGCCTCTTGATGTATTTCTTTCTGTTGTCTCATTTGATCTTGGAGTTCATTGTTTTTGATTTCCAAGGCGGTATACTTTTGTTCAATAACTGCAGTCTTCTGTTTAGCACTTTCTTCTGCTAATTGATGAAACTTTTCTGCTTCCTCTTGTCTTGCTTTCAAAGCAGCTTTTTGACTAGCCAGTTTCACCTGTTGTTCCTGTGTATTCAATAAATGCTGCATTTCTTGCATTTTTATTCTATCCTCTTCTGCAAAATCATTTACTTCTAGTATTTTCTTTTCTTTTTGTTTAAGTTTTTCTTGCATATCTTTTATTTCTTCAGAATAGGATTTCTTAATTTTTTCAGTTACTTCTAATTCTATTTTTTTCTTCTGATCTGAACTTTCTTCTTTCAACTTATGTGCAATTTGTTCATTGATATCAATAAATTCACCACAACCTGGGCATTCTATTTCTAAATTTTCAATTGTCATATTTATTCCTCCTTTGTTAATCATTTTTTAGCGACATCGGCATGAAGTTGGTGCATGACAAGCCTTACCTGCACATCTAAATATTTCTGGCGTATTTAATTTTTCACCAAATTCTTTACCCCATAAATCAGAGGTTTGATTAAAGAATTTACCCATTTGGTCTTGATTTTCATCACCGAGTTCTCCAAAGTATGGCTTATGGTGAAGAAATCTTCCAAATAATTTTTCACAATCAGCTGCATAATTCTCTGTGTCTAGAATATGTGTGTGCCATATTAGATCAATATCATCAGTTGGTACTAGGTTCATGCCGGGATATCGAATCTTCAATGTAAGAAATCTCCTATATTGATGAATGGCTAAGTTAATTTCTTCAGCATTCATTTCTGGCTTATGCGGATCATTTCCAACTTTCCATGCTATTCTATCTAAATTTATATTTCTGACCGCGGAGTCAATTCCTGAGTTAGTATCGTTCGTCACGATAAACACAAGAATCTGACCCTATATAAAACTCGTAAGATATTAGTAATTCCGGAGACATATGTACAATTACATATTTCTTCTGAATTTCCCACCAGTTTCGAATAGTGCCTGTGTCACTTGGCCAACAGTACAGTAATCTACGATATCCATCATAACTTCGAATAGATTGCCTCCTTCTCTAGCCACTTGTTTGAGTTTTGCTAAACCTTCTTCCGATTCTTTAGCATGAGTTTCTTTGAATGCTTTATTCCTATCAATTACCATCATTCTTTCGTCTTTATCTGAGCGTGTAACTTCTATGTTAAAATCTTCAACAGATAATGAATTATCAACTCCTTCTTCAAAAGTATTAACTCCAATAATTGGTAATTCTCCAGAGTGTTTTCTATGTTCATAGATCATTGACTCATCTTGTATTCTATTTCTTTGATAATTTACTTCAAGAGCACCTAGGACTCCACCACGTCTATGCATTTCTTCGAATATTTTCAGTATTTCTTCTTCAACAGAATCGGTTAACCAATCGGCGACATGTGACCCCTGTAGCGGGTTTTCATTTTGTAACCACCCGTATTCTTTAGAAAGAATTAGTTGGATTGCCACTGCATCTCTTACAGTATCTTCAGTAGGTGTTCCAAATGCCTCATCACGAGAATTGGTATGTAGTGAATTAGCATTATCTGCCAGTGCATAAAGTGCTTGCAATGTAGTTCGATAATCATTCCAGGTATACTCTTGAGCGTGTAATGATCTACCACTACTCTGTATGTGATATTTCAATTTCTGACCACGTTCATCTACTCCATACATATCACGCATAGCAATAGCCCAGATTCTTCTGCAAACTCTGCCAATTACTGCATACTCAGGATCCATGCCATTGGAGAAGAACCAACTGAAATTTCTCAAGAATTTATTTGCATTTAGACCTCTAGAATTGAATAACTCAACATAAGTCAAACCATTAGACAGGGTTAGAGCGGCTTGAGAAATTGGATTAGCCCCTGCTTCTGCAATATGATATCCTGAAATTGAAACGAAGTAATGATTTCTTATTTCGTTATCAACATAGAATTCTGCAACATCACCCATCATTCTCAATGCAGTATCTAAATTGAATACCAATG
>Ga0315322_10002652_pt1 | contig 13848 bp, 10 predicted proteins | sample M110021515metaG_FD_203461 | JGI IMG/M metagenome (GOLD analysis project Ga0315322, IMG submission 203461) | Ammonia-oxidizing marine archaeal communities from Monterey Bay, California, United States - M1 100m 21515 | ecosystem: Environmental > Aquatic > Marine > Intertidal zone | place: USA... | reverse complement strand
ATGGATTTCGTCATTCTTACCACCTAATGCGGATACGAATGATGAAGTTTTTGGTGGGGCATCGAAGTTATCTTTATATGCCCAAGCATTAAAGTTTGCTGTTGCGTCGTCATTATCTGAACCGACTATAGAAACTTTTAGTGAGTTACCAACAACTCCAGGATATCTTGCGAGGAAGACACCGTCTGATGAGTCGATAGTTGCATTTTCAAATGCGTCTAAGTCATTTATTTTTTGAGTCGTTAGTGTACCTGATGTGGTATGGTTTGCTACAGAATTCCTTGCACTACTTTGCTGTTCACGAACAACAAATAGAGAGTTGGAATAACGTAGGAAATATGCGGCAGAATGAAAATCTACAGCATTATCGTCTGTGGGTGCAGAGAATGCAGAAACAAGACCGTTCTCATCTGAGATTAGTATTGGTTTGCCAACTGGACCCCATCCGAAATTCCCGACTATTGCCCCAGTTGAAGTTTGAACGTTCGGGACTGAACCCGTTAGGTCAATTTCTTTAACTGTTACAGCAGGGGAAGCAGAGGGTGTAAAAAGTGCCATTTACTTTTCCTTTATAGTTATCTAATTATAAGTTAATCATAATACGTTTTTATTAGTTTCAATACTTCTATTTATACAAACAATATATTACAGAATATTACCATTCATCTACGGGTTGCCAAATTGAATTTCTGTTTTCAGGGTCTTGAATAGATTCTATGGGTTCTATTCCATCATCAATATACCCAACAGGGGGAACATCATCTTCTATTTCTTTCATTCTCTGAGCAAACATCATCTCTTTTAGATTTATATCTGTCATATCTGAGAAGTATTGGGTTGATACGAAGTAACCAAACATCACTAGGTTCATCATCAAGTCATCGTGGTTACCATCTGACGCGGCATACGAGTTCTTCCTTGAGGTGAATGTAGATATCTCCAGTATCGTATGTTCGTCTACAATCTCTAGTTTTTTGTGTTCAAGGATATCTTTGATTGCGGTACACCCAAGTCGCTTTACTTTACGGTTCATTTCAATCCCGATACGGTCTGCTTTGATAACACTTTCCATATGAATGTTATCGTATTCCATATCCTGATATAAACCATTACAAACTACTGTACCTTGGTCATTTGATTCTACTACAACATAAGCATCATTGTAGCGGATAGCATACTTATATATAAGTGTAGGGAAGAGAAAAGGAGATATATTATTATTGCGATAAACAGCAACCTGTGAAAAAGGTCTTTTGCTAATGTCGATTACCGTAAAGGTAGAGTAGTCCTGCCCCCTTCCTTTCGCCACATCAACGGTCATGATGTATTCGTGACCATTGACGGGTTTTTCATAGACCAATAGGTCGCCACCTTCAAGGACTTCTTTTGGTGGTTTCGCTCGGAATGATAACAGGGTTTCTGCATTTATAAGTGTGTCCCCTGTACCAAAAAACGTATTCCCAAATTCTTGATCAAACTGTAAAGAAGAAGTGTTCGCGATTGTCTGTCGTTTCCATTCCTCATCCCTTCCTGGAACATCGTACCAATTTACGGTAAACGGAATAAACTCATTTGTCTTCTGTACCGCACCTTCCCATATCTTATGATACGTATTACCGATACCATTTGCGGTAGACGTGATGATAACCTTTGTATCCTTACCCGCAGAGATAACAGGATATGTAGAAGTATAGAACTCGTTCGCTCTTTCCACAAACGCAAATTCGTCTAGGAACAATAGGTTCACTGACATACCACGAATAGAACTACCACTCGTAGCACTCGCAATGATACGAGAGTTATTACTAAATTCTATTGAACCTTTGTTGAGTGCTTTACATCCTGTTTGAAGAAAGAATGGTAAGTTCTCTAACATAAGAGTAATTCGAGATAACATCTCCCTTGCCGTAGCACCTTTGTTCGCGAGTATTGCAATTGTTTTCTCACTATGAAAACAAGCATACCATAATATATATCCAACCGAACTGATTGACTTACCACTTTGTCTACAAGCAAGTACGACAGAAAAACGATTATTATTGAAGTGTTCGAACATCTTCTCTTGGTATGGATACAAGTCGAATGGGACTAGTCCTTCATCAAGGGATATTACTTTGAGATATTTCTTACAGAAGTAAACAGGGTCTTTAGAACACCTGACGTATTCTTTTACTTCTTCTTCTGTAAAATTATGTTGGACTCCATCTCGTTTAACATTTATGTTACCGAGATATGTGTCACTTTTCGGGTTCAACATCTATCACTTTACTTTCATTCTGTATCAGTCTCTGTAGGTCTGTTGTTGTTCCTACAAAAAGATTATTAGTTACCGTCTTGGCATCCTGAACAATCTCTTCTTTATTGATGTCTTTGTTCTTCTTGTTCAAGTCCATCAACTTATCATTTACATCTGCGATACCTTTTATCATATTTGATAGGACTTCAAAGGCACGAGGGTGTTCACTCTCACGCGCAACTTCAATCATCAAGTCTAATGACTCCCGACCTTTTTCTATCAACTCATAATATGTATCACGCGAATATTCATAATCCGCTTTAATAGTTTTTTCTTCACTCATTACAATCCATCGCTATCCATATAGGTTAATGTAAATCCAAAGTCACTATCAACACTGACAGAATTAGGATTAGGTGTTATCTTTACTGTACTTATATATTCATCTGAGTCTTTAAGACCACTTTCTTTTAAGAAATAATTTGTACGAACATCACGGATAATTTTCTGTCCATCATCTGCTAGTGGACCATGTAAAAGAATATCCATATTAAATGCTAAAGTGTATATAATAGTTCTCTGTGAACCTAATGCTGGTGATTGTTCGTCTGATACAGAAACGCTAGACAAAGATATTGGAACATCTTCAAGTAATGTAGGTATGTCGGCAAAGGGTTTTACAGTCACAGTATATTGTGGAACAAAATATGGTAGTATCTGCTCTACAACTTGTAAAGCATCGTCTTGATTCTTTGCGTATACATTTAATTGAAATCCTATAGTATAAGGAGTCGCAGAATAAAGTCTCTGTCTTGATATGACACTATTTTGAATTGCCTTTGACATAGTATTTATTTTTGGTAACTGTCTAGTTGGGTCATATGACATACTTGTAATCTCAAATGACATACGAGGTAATTTAATTGCAAGTTTATATTCTGATTCACCTGTCCCCATATCTGAAATACGGGATAAAAAGTCTCTTCTTTTAGCATAAGATAAAGGAACCTTTACCTGAGATATTACTTGATTAGAAGCATTCGTCCTAATTATATTAAGGTTGTTGAACAGAGAACCGAATACGGAAACCGCAGTTCTAATTCTCTTGTGATAAAAATGACCGCCAAACATTATTGCATATCTCCGAATGGGTTGCTCTCTGAGAAGTCTAAGAAGTCTGATTCAAAGTCATCAAAGATTTTATTCTGTGAATCACTTTGTATCTTTTGTAGTTCTTCAACAAGAGTAGGTGTTGCAGACTTGTTACTTGTATCACCCACCACAAGTTTAGTCGTACCGAACTCTTTGAATGTTCCGTCCGTTGAACCTGCGTGAGCAATATGCATAACTTTATCGGAATCACTCCAACGAGTAATCTCACCCTTCATAGAGTATGTACTGAATGCTTGTGTAATAGTTTCACCTAATATGAAACCTGAACCTGAGTCTAAGGTAAGTTTATATTGAAACGCACTTTCTGATTCAACAACATCTATGTTTGCAATATTAGTATCGAAGTCCTCATCGTTGTACTCAAACAACTCACATGATAGTTTGTAAGTAGGTAGTTGACCAAGTTGGAAGAATGGGTCATAGTTGTTACACTTGGTTATCTGAAATATAGAGTTAGACATCGGAAGATATATCAAGTCGCCTTCACGAGGTCTAAAGTTATTCTCCGTGAGTTTACGACCAATTAATTCTCTCCATCTTTTTATGGAAACAACAAAGGTTGCCGTATCTCTTATTTCAATACCGAACTTAGCAAAGAGTTCTCCGTCTCCTTCAAACTGATTACCGTCAAGATACATCTCAATCTTGTATGCTTCACCAAATCGTGAAGGTACATCATCAAGGAATATTTTATCCTTGTTGACTATCTCTCTTGGTAGATAGTATAGGTCTTGTCCATAGAACTGAAGTGACTCGATCACTAGACTTTCTACGAGTGACTGTTCTGACCTTACATTGTGCTTGAAATACTTACTAGTCGCCATTGTTTATCCTACAAAGAAACTGACAGGAGTATCGTATGTCCCAATAAGTCTGTCTCGTATTACGTCTATTTCTTTTTGTGCTTCTTGTTTTATACCGCTACCGTCTAACTTTACTCCTCCTGGAAGTGTAATACCATCAAACTTGGATATATTTTCTCCCCACTGTAATTTTATTAGTGCAGTTGCGTATTCTTTTACAAACATATCGTTATATACGTTCGCAAGAGCAGGTGATGTAGACACAAACATTTCTACCATAATCTTATCACCCGCATTGAGTTCTCCCCCTGCACCAAGGTCGCCTTGGATATAGAGTTTTGAATCTATACGGTTGAAGTTAATCTGAGGATGACCTGTTAATTTCATATCAATAGTAGAAAGGAATTGTTCCATTTGTTCAAGATAGGCAAGGTCTCCGATACCTGTATGTAGGTCATTTATATCATTAAGTCTCATTTGATATTTTATATCAAAAAAGTTTACTGAGGTCGTATCGCTGTTAATTGGAAATATTCGATATACACTAAGTATTCTATCATTGTATGCGCCACCAAATGCCGCATTCAAATCAATATACTTATTAGTAATCATTGCTTCTGTTATGGTTACTGATTGAGCAATCCTTGAACTGCCATCACCATTATATTCCATCCATAACTGTAACGCATCGTCAAGTCGGTCTTCTATCTGTTCGTCATCAATATTAATCTCGATAACAGGGTGACCTAACCTACGAAGACAATAGTCTATCAGTTGGTTCCTTGACTGTGGTTTCGCCATTTCTTATCTTCCTTCGTTTATAAGTCTTAATGCGCGAGGTATATTTCCTGCGTCCATTCTTGTCTGTATATCTGCTGTTGCTTCTGCAAGTATCGCGTTTGTTTCAGCACTATCCGAACCTTCTCTTAAATGTAATATAGCAGACATTCTTCTTTGGTCTGATTCATCTGAGTCGGGTGTTCCAATAAATAAAACATTTTGTATTGTAACCTTCATGGTTTTATGTGCTTGCTTTAATCCGTTTTCATCACTATCGCTCCCATCAGCATTAATTGAATTAGGGTCTGTTTTATCAACCAATTCAGTACTTAGTATCTGATGCGTTACTGTTATTGCCACTTCTTAACTCCAAATAGCAGTTGCTATTGTTTGAACGAGAGCATCCTCACCACTCACATCAGTAGCAGCACCGCCATCCTCAACAAACTTATGTAGTTCTTTTACTCTTGTTACAGGTGCACCCTCTACACCATCCTCGGTATAGGTATCAACATAATGTACCATAATAGTTGGATGCTTAGTATTTGCAGTATCTTCTGCAGAAGAGTTCATTAAAGGTGTTACTTTAATCATACTTAACGTAGTTGTTTTTGTTATTGCCATTTTATTACTCTTTTAGTTCTATTTCTTACTCTTATTTATACCAAAAATACCTTCGGAATATCGGTTTTCTTTTTCATTCTTTTCCCAGAACTTCTTATTGACTTCCTCGAATATCTCTTTATTATACTGTTGTTCTTGCGTATGCTTTGACATGCGTTATAGTCTCCGATGTTGTATTGTAGACGCATCCCCATATAAACAACTTTGGTTCAATCGTATTGTCAGTTGTATCATAAGGAAAGGTGTACGAGTTTGTAGTACACCAAGACTTCATGACACTAGGGTCTGCCTGAAAATATACATCTACATTCTCATTTATATTACTTGACTTGTCGTGTATTCTGGCATAGAATTGATAACTATGAGGTGGCAGTAATGCGTTTATCTCATTATAGGTATCGACATCAACTCTCTTCATTTCTGTTTCGGGTATCACAAACTTTGCGAGTACATCATTCGTTACAGTATCAAACTTCAATCCGTACCATTTTTTATATTCCTGATAGGTTGCTCCAAAACTATTCTTAATAGTATCGGTTGGAGCATCAAAGTTATAGAACGAGATATTGTTGTTTACATTATAGGGTGGTCTCTGAGCAGTATATTCTCCGACGAGGTTATTTGTGTTGTTATCAAAAGAAGTCACTTCCCCTGAGAAGTCATCGTTTAATGTCGCAACGATTGCTTGCCCCTGAGTAGTCCCCACCGCATAGTCTGTTCTTGTCGCACTACCATTCAAGTATGTTGTATCTTTTACTTGAGTTGCGTTGATTGAAGCGATATGATTTACCTGTGTTTGAACTGTAGTGCTTTGATAGTAAATATTTTCTGCCAATCTTTTAGAAAGAGTTTCGTTAACACTATTGTCGGCATTTAACTTAGAAGGAACTTCAACTAAGTTTCCATCTGAATCAGTGAGTGTAGTTAGAAGTATTGAGTCTCTTGTGATATGCGAATAAGTAAATGTCATTACACGAGTTCAAAGTAGTTAGTTGTGGAAGATGATAATCCAAAATATGTACTAATAGATGCGCTCCAAGACCAATCTCCTGCATTTGTAGTACTTGAAAAGTTAGCAGATGTTCTAGCGAGAGATAAATCTGGGTTTCCACTACCGTTTGATTGATTAAGATATATTTTCAAAGTATCAAATCCTCCGTCAGCAGTTGATTCGTTTACGAATGTAGAACTCCCTGAACTTTTAAGACCAAAATATAAAAAATTATTTAGGTTTAGTAACCTATAAACATAAACATCACTTCTTCCGTTCCAAGAAGCAAGAGTACTATCAGTCATACTATTTGACCCACTAGTTGCAAGTGTTCCACTAGTTGCCCAAACTCCACTCTCATCAAGATATTGTCCATCAGAAACATAAGTAGTAAATGCACTAGAATGTACTTCTGTAACCTTTGTAGAATTAAAAAACTTTGACATTGCTATTGTACCACTCGAAGGAATAGCACCATAAGCACCCGAAGTACCTGCAGGAACATTACTTCCTCCCGCATAATATTCACTCATTGAGTGAGGAGTACTTCCTCCATATTCACTAACTATACTTCTATTTAAACTTCCAAGAAGACCTAAAGTAGTTCCAATAGACATACCTTGAGAGAGGTCGTTACTCATTGTCATTACTTCATCTCCTCAATCTGTTTCTTGAGTTTATCAATCTCTTCTTGTTGTTCTTTCATACCTTCTATAAGTAAAGCAACTATCTTCTCATACTTAACTGCCTTATGACCATCACTTTTAGTGTGAACAATTTCTGGTAGAACTTCTTCAACTTCTTGAGCAATAACACCAACATCTTTTGTTCCTGTTTCATATGCCGTCTGTTTATTGTTCCATATAAAAGTATTACCAGAAAGTTTCTTGATTTTTTCTATAGCGTTCGGAATAGGGATTATATCTTCTTTGTATCTTATATCTGAAGATGTAAACGCAACAACATCTCCTTTTACTCTAAAGTTACCACTTGCATCAAGACCCCCAACATTATCAGCACTACCATTCTGCCAGACAAAACCTCTATTTGTTCCAGATGTCATTCTAAAGTACATATTATAATCAGAAGTAGTTTCTCCAGCAACTCTACCCGCACCAGAAGAACCTGATGACGCCATATATATTTTATAACTATTACTTCCGTTCCAGAAACGCAATCCATAACCATTACCCGAAGTAACATCAAAGTAAATAGAATTAGTACCGCCCCCACCAGTTACATTCAAGTCACCATATATGGATGTATTACCACCCTGTTCAACTCTGATTTGTTCTGCACCAGAGTTTATGACTCTCAAGTTTCCTGTATAATTATCAAACTCTTGGTCATTATAACCTGCTGATTGAAGTCTCAATGATGGACCATCAGCAAGACCAGTATCAAGAATAAGGTCACCAAATACTTCAACACCAGTACTCAGAGTTCTCATTTTTTCAACAGCATTATAATATAAGTGAACAGCGGCATTTGGTTGGCAATATATCATATTTTCATTACCATTACCATACAGATGCACTCCTGAGTTGGTATCAATGTAAAGGTCGCCTGTTCCGACATCCCTTATCCAAGAGTTAGAACCATCATGATACATGTCTAGGTCATTACCTGTTCCGAAATAGGAGTGTGTTCCATCTGGTCTAGTTGAGTTACCATGAAATGCAACAACATCACCTATCAAATACATTATAGCATTATTGTTTGCCTGATTCACAAACCTTATGTCATCACCCATAAAGAATAACTGACCTGAAGTATTATGTTTTACTATAGATGCCACACCATCTTGATATATCAATAAGTCGTCGCCTGTACCTATTTTTATCTGCGCGGCATCTGGCATATCCAAGTGTGAACCTAACTGTAGTTCGGCACCTGAAATTGTTACAGCACTATTATTTACTTCAAGTTTTTCATTACCAGAACAAACAACTCTAAATTGGTCGTTGTTATGGAACTGTAGATAATTATTTGAATCATCTTTGTGTCTTATTTTATTAGGAACTACTAAGTCACCACCAAGCGTTGTGTCACCACCTGTAAGTTGAACATTTAAAGTAGAGGAAGAACCATTATTCCTAGCGATTATTTCATTACCATCAATAACAATGTTTGTACTCGTTGTTGTACCAATTTGTAGTCCATGTGTCGTACTTGTGTCTGACGCATCACCAGTTGCTTCAACTCTGATTTTATCACAGACAATATCTCCGTTTACATCAAGAGCATAACTTGAACTTGGTGAAGTTGTATTGATACCGACGCGACCCTGTAGATAATGTTTATCACCTTCAACATACATTCCCCAAGCATTTGTTGGAAGAGTTCCTTGGTAATCTGCTTTATACATATAACCATTTGAAATGGTTCCGTCGTTTCGGTCAATTACAGCAAGGTATGAGATGAAGTTTGGATATGTGATATTGCGGTTTGATTCAACTTCACTATAAACACCATATGAAGCGCTAGTGTCTGCATTAGCACTACTATGGTAATAGTTATGGTTATATGAGGCATAACTATTCGTTGATGTTCCTGCGGCATTAGCATGATAAACTCTATTAAAAGCACCTGTTGCATTAGCAACTAATTGGTTCTCATTTTCGTGATTAAGATAAAGTTGATTATAATCAGCATATGCGGCACCTGTTGTACCTGTTCCTGTCTGTGCTAATGTTATATAGTTATACACACCCCAAATAAGGTCTGGGTCTGTGTTGACACCTGTAATATCCATATCATTATAGATACCAATAGGTCTATGCTCGTGGTCTGTACCACCACCTGTAGCAGTTACATCTGTATTAACAAACAAGTTCGTATGATATCTATCAGAAGTAGTTGTTTGAGAACCACTTTGAGCAGAATACATCGTATGTGCATTTGTGCTTTGGTCTGCGTTATTATCCACGAAGTACTGATAAGTTCCGTTCGCCTGACCCGCACCATTAACGATTTTTATATATGCGCTTTGTGCTGAATTTCCTGGAAGTAACTGTATATCTTCATCATATGAAGCAAATATACCTTCATCAACAATTATCTTTTTATTGAAGTAGTACTGCGACCTGTCTGTAGTGAAGTGAGAATAACCTGTATTCTGTGGTCCAATAAGAACATAACCATGAGCAGTACTTGTAGATACATAGTCACCTGTTGTTTTAATTTGTGATGTTCCGTCGTGTATAATACGTAAATCATAGTCATCAGAGTATGGTTTCTTGAGGTCAATATATGCCCCACTTGGACCACCCATCTCTATATTAGCATAACCACCAGAATTGTTTATAACCATAGAATCAAAGTCTGCTGAAGGTGCTACAACTTTACCACTGAAATTAGCAGATTCAGCACCGCCAAGTCCTGTTTGATTGCCACCATTTAAAGTTAATAGTGCATTTCCAACACTATCTTTAAATTTAAATCCTTCGTTTTGGTTAGCACTAAAGTTCATCCAATAAGATTCTAAACCGATATAGTTATTCCAAGCAGAAGTACCAAATCTAATCTTAGAAGTAGTAGCAGAACCAGAAGAGATGGTTAAGTCGCCTGTCTTATCATCATCCGCGTCACTTCTAACAAATGAAGTTGCCTGTATCCCATCTACTGTATCAGCATCTAATCCTGAACTTGCTCCGTCTACTGTTTTTATAGAAGTAAGTATTTCTGACGCAGTCATAGCACTACCACCACCCGCATTAGCATCTACATATGCTTTGATGGATTGTTGTGTTGCCAATGCAGTCGCACTATTACTTGCCATGTTGTCTTCGTCAAGTATATTAGTTACTGTAACAGCACCTGTACCCCTTAAACCTGTATACTTTATAGTACCGTTCACATCAAGTTTGACACTTTGTGAGTAAGTACCTAGACCCAAGTTACCTGCTGAGTTTAGGAACATTGATTTTGCTTCAGCAGTGTCAAGTTCCCATAGTATAGAGTTTCCTGTTTCCCATTTAAATGCCGTACTACCATTATCTGCAGAAGGACTAACCAGTGAGAATCCTCTGGTATTAGTTCCTAAATCAACAGTCGCATTAAATAATTGTTGACCCGTACCCGCCGCTGTTGTTTTAAATGTGCCTGATGACCTTATATTACCTGTTACATCAAGTTTCTCTCCAGGATTGGTATTAGAAATACCCACGTTACCTGACGTTAATAACGTCATACGTTCACCACTAGAAGTTCCAGCAGAAGTTTCAAAGAAACCTAATCTACCATTTGATGCTTCTCTACCGATTTCCCAAAAATACGTTGAGTTATAACCTATTTTAAGTTGTGTACCTCCCGTATCAAACATTGATATTTTGCCTGTTACATCTATGCCGGAAGTCGTGGTAGCGAGTTTTGCCGCACCGCCATAGTATAATGAAACCGCATCATTACCATCTGCTGTTAATAAGTTAGTACCAACTTCATCTTGTAATCTGACATACTGACCTTTAATAATAATGTCGCCTGTACCTGTATCTGAAATATAAGAGTTACTACCATCGTGATAGATTTCTAAATCGTCACCTGTACCTAGTTTTATTTTTGCGTTATCTGGCATATCAAGGTGACTTGTAATAGTTACCTCACCTGTTACATCTATACCCGCACCATCAATTCTGAATATTTCTGTAGCATCTGCTTTCTTAAAGATTACACCTGATTCATAATCAACATTAGTAGTGCCACCGTTTTGTGTAATATCAAATCTTTGGTTTCCGTCTGTATCTTCTAGTCTTATGGTTGGTGAAGCACTTTGAATATGTAACTCGTGGTCTGCAACAGTATTTGCATCACCAAGAGCAATTTTACCTGCTACAGTTAAGTCACCTCCTGCGATACTAACATCACCCGAAGCATCAATACGCATACGTTCTGTACCATAAGTCGAGTTGGCAGTTCCTAAAGCAGTACCCGCACTTCCTGTATAGAAGACTAAATCCGTAGGCATATCTGTTGCAGAGTTTGCATCACCTGATAGTTTTGCCGCAATACTTGCAGAGTAAGCAATATTTGCGGCAGTACCATCTGTATGGTTAGTACCAAAATAAAGTGTTCCTAAGTGTGTATTGTTAGTTGCCTTCTGGGCACTTCGTAAACGAGATAATGCAAAACCGCCAGAAAATGCTTGTGACGCATTACCGTCACTTCTAGTACCTTGTACTTTTATTAGTGGTGATACACTAGAGGTATTTTCATCTTCAACAAAAATAGTACCAGTTGTTGTAATAGTACCTGTTGTAATAGCACCTGTTACATCTATACCAGTAGAATCAATACGCATACGTTCTGTACCCGCACTATTTACAAACAAATGGTCTGCTTGTGCAGGACTAGCAGTAAGAGAACGATGTATCATACCCCAATTTGCGTCTGCGAAAATAGACCCTGCTTCATACACACCACCTGAACCAAAGGTTAAACTTCCACTAGCATTAACATTACCTGTTACATCTATGCCAGTAGATGTCGTTTCAAACTTCTTACTATTATCATAATATAAATCAACAGAACCATCGGCAGTAAACTGTGCCATCTTTTCACTGTTTGCGGCATTGTCAATGTGTACTGCATCTGACCTTATATCAAGAAACCCAGTGCTATTTGAGATGATACTGTTTGTACCATTATGTGATATGTTTAAATCATCTCCTGTACCAATTTTAATGGTAGCATTATCTGGCATATCAAGGTGACTTGATAATGCAATAGTACCTGTTACTGTTAGGTCGCCTGTATAAGTGTCATTAGCATCACTTCTAAGATATGAAGAACCTTGTACTCCATCGAGTAAGTCAGCATCTAACCCCGAACTTGCTCCGTCTACTGTCTTAATCGCAGTAAGTATTTCTGCGGCAGTTTGGTCTGCAGTAGCAGAGGATTCAACACTATCAAGTTTAGTTTCTTGTGCATCTGACATGAACCGCTTGTTAGTAGCATCTGTCATATTCGCAGTACCAAACGTAGGAGTTGCTCCAGATACTACGGATTGGTCTAATGCTTTTACGTCAGTAATAGACACTAACTCGGAATCCATTAACGCACCTGCGGTAGTTACATTATCAGTGTCAGTAACATCAGCAGATGCTTCGATACCATCTAACTTGGTCTTATCGCCATTCGCGAATGCACCCTCAGAGGGTTTTGGTTGTAGAGTAGATATTGTGACACCCTTAACACCCGCAAGGTCAGTGAGTTCACTATCCATTAATGCCCCTGCGGCAGTAACGTTTGTAGTGTCAGTAACATCAGCACTTGCTTCGATATTATCTAACTTAGTACCATCTGTTGCGACATCTCTACCATCTACTGTACCTGTTACAGTTATGTTTCCTGCAACTTCTAATCCTGTTCCGTTAATAAGTTTCAAGTCTGTACTTGTAAGTCTTGCACCTATGTTATTGCTTCCTGCTTTCTTAAGAGCAAACTCAATAAGACCATCTTCACTTCCGTCTGATGCATCACTAATCTTACCTGTAATCTTAGCAAAAACATTACTTTGGTCTGCATCGTTATCACCAGTAAACTTTATTTGTCCAAGGTAGTTTGCGTCTGCACCTGTTATGTCTCTATGTAAAGTAAGTTCTGGTCCAGCGGCACTTCCACTTGTTGTATCTGTAAGAGTAAAGTCGCCTGTAGTTGATATGTCCCCTGTACCTGTAATATTATTTGAATTCAAGTCAAGGTTGCCACCTAACTGAGGTGAGGTATCCTCTACTACATTTTGTAATGCGGAGTCTGCCTTTGTACCCTGCGCGGAAGTCGCATAATCAGAAGTATCGAATGCTTTTACTTGTGCGAGGTTAATAACTTCACTATCCATCAACGCACCCGCTGAGGTTACATTAGCAGTGTCAGTTACATCCGCACTAGTTTCTATTCCTGTCAACTTAGTATGGTCTGCTGAAGACATTACCCCTGATACACTATCAGTAGCAACAGGTATTACTGCATCCGTACCATCTGAAGACGTAATAGTTCTAGCACCTGTTGTACCTGTTATACCCAAATTGGTTGTAACGTTTTCTGTTACAGTTACAACACCCGTATTACCATTGACACTTGTTACGGCATCAGTTGGAGTTGCGAGTAATGTATAATCTGCCATTGTACCCGCAGTACCACCATTATGCATATATGTTTTATTTTGGTCTGACCTTACTACAACGTCACCCTCTTGTGCCGTTAATGCTAAGTGTGCGGATTCATTAGCGGCAGTCTGAACA
>Ga0315322_10002650_pt1 | contig 13849 bp, 14 predicted proteins | sample M110021515metaG_FD_203461 | JGI IMG/M metagenome (GOLD analysis project Ga0315322, IMG submission 203461) | Ammonia-oxidizing marine archaeal communities from Monterey Bay, California, United States - M1 100m 21515 | ecosystem: Environmental > Aquatic > Marine > Intertidal zone | place: USA... | reverse complement strand
AATTTTCTTCTTCATTTTCATCTTCTTCGGTAGCTTCTTCATTGCTTTCTTCTTCATTCTCAGATTCATCAGTATCTTCTGAAGATTCATTTTCTTCGTCACTTGCTTCATCTTCTGTGCTTTCTTCTACTGCTTCTTCTTCGGTTGATTCTTCCTCGGTGGAATCTCCTTCAGAGCTCTCATCGGAATTTGTATCTTCTGTTCCCCCTTCGTTATCGTTCTCGTTTGATTCGGTATCTCCATCCATTGACTGTTCCACATCACTACCGGACTCTTCTTCTCCCTGCGTCTCATCTAGTATCTCCATTTCTGGTTCCATTTCCATTTCATCTGGTTCTGAAACTTCCATATCTAGCTCTACCTCTGGTAGAGATAACTCTAATTCAATTTGTTGTTCTACTTCTTGTTCAATTTGTTCTACTTCAGTAAGTGGTTCTGGCTCTGGCATAGTGTTGCCTGTGTCCATTGTTCCCACATCTGGTATTTCAACTGTTGGTAATTCTATTACTACCTCAGGTTCAGGCTCTGGCTCGGGCATTACTTCTGGCACTGGTATTATCATTATTGGTAAGTCAGGAACACTAATAACACTATCAACAATACTATCACCTGTTCCTAATCCAATATCACCTATGTCAGTTTCAATAATTGGTTCTACATAACCTGGACATTCTGGATCATACTGTGAATTATAACTACACTGCTGATTTAAATATGCTGTGTCGTATCCTGCACAACCTGGACTATGCAATGCATCCAAAGAACATTGCTGTTCAAAGTAAGCCTCTTCATATCCTGTGCATGATTCATCGTGTGTTGCATCTAAGGCACATTGTTGTGTTAAGTAAGCGGCATCGTAACCATCACATGCTTCATTATGTAATACATCTAGTGAACATTGCTGTGTTAAATAGGCCGCATCATAACCTGGGCATGCACTATTATATAATGTATCTAAATTACATTGCTGAGTTAAGTAAGCAGCGGCATATCCACTACATGACGTAGAGTGCAACGGATTAGATTGACATTGCTGTTCTAAGTAAGCCGCAGCATAGCCTGAGCATTCACTGTTGTAAAGTGGATTGGCATCGCATTGTGCTGTAAGGTATGCAGTCGCATATCCATCACATAGTTGACTATAAAGTGCGGTTACATCACAGTATGCATCCATCTGTGTTTCTAACATAAATTTATATTTGTCACCATTGTTAGGGACAAAAGTATTTCCGTCTTTGTCTTTTGTATATAAGAACGCATACGGGTTTGGTCCGCCATTAAAAGTAATACTAGAAATAACTGCATCTTCACATCCATCATCGTAAGTCTCACATTTAGCAATCCAATTGCCTGCATCTAATTCTGATTCGTTATAGTATAATGCCCACCACCTATCAGAGTTATCGGCTTGAACTATTTCAATAAAGTCACTGCCCTGTCCTGCTTTATTTTCTGCCCAGCCGGCTGTGACATATGTAATAGCCCAACTATAATATGGACAGAACCCGCTATAATGTTGGTCTAAATTACATCTGTAAGCAAGATAGGCTTCTTCGTATCCATCACATCCACTATCGTAAAGTGGATCTGCACTACATTGTTGAGTGTAATAAGCTGCTGCATATCCATCACATCCACTATCATATAATGGATCTGCACTACATTGTGCATTATAATTTGCTTGTGCATAACCTGGACAACCTGGATCGTATAAGGCATTAGCGGCACAATTTTGATCGTATTGATAGGCCGCAAGTGCTGTTGCATAACCTGGGCAACTTGGATCATAAAGTGCTGTATCATTACATGGGTTTGCTCTATAAGTAAACCAAGTTTGTAATCTGTTTATAACTGGTCCGTAGTATCCATCCCAATTACCTTTGTCTTGTCCACTAATTCTAAACCTTACATCACCTACACTGTTTGGTGTGCGTATGGTTCCTGTTTTATCTATGTGATTATATACTTCTATGTTGCCTTCTTCAATCTGCCAATAAACTGAACCAACTTTTATTTCATTGTCACTATAACTGTTGGCAGCATTCCATTGATACCAAGTGTCCATGTTCCATGTTTTGGTTTCAACTACATTTCCATTGCTATCTGTTACTTCAATAACAACTTGTAGTTCATCAAAGTATGTATCGTTTGTAACTTCACCTGTGCTGGTGTTAACTCTATTACTTAGGTTAGTATTACAACTGTCGCCAGGTTTGTTAAAGCACATGACATAACGCCAACTATAGTGGACTTTGTCTATGCTAACACCTGTGCCTTGTAGTGCTTGATTGATTGCGTAAGATATTGCAAACGTGTTGACACATTCGCCAAAGCGAACTGTTTCGGTGCCCCAATTTGAAGTATTAACTTGTGCGGCTGTTGTTCCACTAGGACATCCATATTGTGGATTCGTAATGGTTCCGTCACTTAAATCTAGTGTGTCTGGACTTGTAGTGGTTGGGTTAGTTGGAACAGCGGTGTCTGTTGCTAATGCTGTGCTACTAAATGAGTAACAAATACAAAAGAATACTAAAACCGATAGTCTTTTCAACAGTCTTTTGAGTATCATTCTGACGTTTCTCCTCAATTATGTTTTCTGGTCTACGCTCCGGAGAAGCTTCCCAACTTGCTTGGGCCTCTTCACCAATTTTACCAAAATACGGACAAGGAGTTCCTGCCATTTCCATTGCATTAAATACACGTTCATCTTGACACATAATACTGACGGCAGCGACTTTCATGCCCATGTCGTAGATTGTTTTGGCTAGTTTTAGCCTCTCACAATTTAGATCACGAACAGTTTTACCTCCACTGATACCTAGTATCTGTGTTTGAACTGCACCTGAAATTCCTACTGTGCATAAATCACTGTTGCTACTATTAATGCTTGGTGATATTGCACTAGGCGGTGGGCTTTTAACTGTTGTGTTTGTGTCACCTTTTGTTGTGACTGTGCTGTTACTAGTTGATTCTGTTACAATAGGATCTGCAGCGAGTGCCGACGTCATCCCAAAAACTATTAGCATGACTATTGTAAATATTTTTAAGTTTCTCATCTGCATTTCCTTCTTAATTAAGTTCGAAATCTTCATAGATCGTTGTATTACGAAAATATCTCTTTCGTGTTGTATTTATAACATATGTTAATTTTATTAACCTATGCTTTAATGCTATGAGTGTTATTTATAAGAATTCGTAAGAAAAGGCGACTAAATATAGCCGCCTTTAATGTAACTTGCGTTACGTTCCTAAGGTAGTTAGGACTTATTGAGGGATAACATCTTCTTTGAAGATTGCATCTTTACCTGTAAACTTCAAGAAGTCAACTAGGTTTGCATATGTATCACGCTCGATTTGGTTACGCAAAATGTCTAGTGCGCCTTTCATATCGTCTCCGATAATCCAGTCATACTTTCCAGTTTTTACATAAATCTTTGCCATTGACTCTGGGTCTGCTGCCATGGCACGGAATGCCGCAACAAGAGCCGGAGTATTTGGGTTGTCTTTTTGTGTCCATAATGCTTTTTGCATCACGTCACGGAAGTTACGAACTAGTTCGAAAGCATCCCAGAATTCACCTGATGGTGCTTCGCCCCATTTTTGTTCAAACACTTCGTGAATTGATTGGTTTGGCCAGTTTGGATCTGCATCAATTTCACCTGTTTCCAAGTTGAATACACCTTGTGAGAACCATACTTTTGAGTAAGGTGCATCAGTATAATACTTGTTATAAGCTGCTGTTGACTCACGTGTTACATTAAGCTCACCACGTTGATAAGACAATCTACGCTCGCCACCTGACATACCTTTGATGTATTTGTATTGAGTGTTAAAGATTTCTTTACCTTGCTCCATAGTTAGACCTGGTCCACCTTTAAGTAAGATGTGTGCCATCATATCTGGATTCATACCTGAACCAGCTGAGAACAAAATCTTATCTGTATATGGATCAATTGACTTTTGGTGACCGTTAATAATAGTCAAGTTCATCATACCAATTGGATCATATTCATAGTAGTTATAGTCTACGTCATCTACTAGATAACTTACACCATTACCACCGTGTGATACCATTACAACTTTTGGATCTGATTGCAAGTCGTTGTGGAACTTGTTGAATCCAGGAATATCATTTGCACCTGGAATGTTAATGATCTTGATTTTTTCACCTAAGTGCTTCTCAAGTTCTTTGGCAACAATTGCTGTCCATACAGACGTTCCTGATCCAGGCTTCTGTGGAACAACAAATGTGTAGTCTGCTACTGCTGGTGCAGAGTATCCTACTAGTAATGACATTGCAAGTGCTAATGCCATAAAAGGTTTCTTTAGTTGTTTCATATTTTTCTCCTTTGATTTATACGAAATCTATTTTAGCTTTGTTAAAAAACAATCCCCATATCGCGGCTGCTACCGCTAATGCAAGGAAGGTTGGTGGGAGCCAGCTTGTAAACAAGTCACTCCATTCATACAGCCCTGTAAATTGTAAATAACTTTTCTCAATTCTTGCACTGAGAATAAATCCAATTAAAAAACTTACACGGCTAAACTTTAGATATTTTAGAACTACACCTACAGCACAACAGATTGCAAACATATAATAGTCTTCAATGAGTCCTGTGTATTGTGTGCATGACCATATTAGCGATGCTAGTATTGGCCAAAAATACCATCTAAAAGGAACGTTGGTAATCTTAACTGCATACTTGATAAACAAATAAGCAATTGGTAAGATTATAATAAGACTTGCTAGGTAACTACTCAGCAAGTGATCAAAGAACACTCCATCTGCTAATACACTTGGAGTTCCTAGTTCTAGGCCTACATACATAAGTAAACCCATAACAATCACTTCAAATGGTGCACCTGGAATGCCAAACAAAATGGTAGGAACATAACTGGTAGCCTTTTGAGCATTGTTGGCGCCTTCGCAACCAATGACACCTCTAACATTACCTTTTCCAATTCCATAAGCATCTTTATCGGCATGTTTGCCTGCGGCTGCAACTGTTTGACTATATGCAAACCAATCTGCAATGTTGCCGCCAATACCTGGAATTAATCCAATAAAGCCTCCAATAAAGCCTCCTCGTAATCCATCCCATTTATATTTCCAACTGTCTTTGATACCTTGTATTAGTTGTGATTTAATTAGTGCATTGTCTAGAAAGATTTTTTCAGCTTTCATTCTGTATGCACTTAGTAGTTCTGGAAATGCTAATACGCCTGCCATAACAGGAATCATTTGTATTCCATCACCTAAGTAATCCCAACCCATTGTCCAACGTGAACTTGCTGTTTCAGGATCCATTCCAATATGTCCGACCATAAAGCCGGCAATTAATGCAATGAAGCCTCTTACCCAATACTTACTGCTAATAAACACAACACATGTCATAGCAAATATTAGGAAAGTAAACATCTCTCGAATGCCAAAATATAACACAATCTTGGTATACCATGGTAAGAAAAGGAATACAAGTAAACCCCATATCAATCCATTTATCCAACTTGTGCTAATTGCGGCACTTAAAGCTCTTGCAGCCTCGCCACGCCGACTCATGGGAAATCCATCAATCATTGTTGCGGCGGCTCCGCCTGCCCCTGGCACATTCATAACAACACCGCAAAAGCTGTCGCCAATACTCGAAGTCACAACAATTGCTGTTGTGAATACAACTAACATGTAGGGATCTTCAAAGTATCCAACGAATGCGTATACGGCTATTAGTCCTGTTGTAGCACCTGCTACCGGAATTAAGCCTACAAAAAATCCATAGACAACACCCAATAACAGGACACCAATATATGTTTCCAACATATGGTTCCTTATTCTTCTAAAGTTTTGTGGGTATTACACCAATGAACCTATTGCACTCGCATGTTGGTAATTGTGTAAAGTGATAACAAAGTAATTATAAATCTATAATTATTGTTATATTTATTTATCTTCGTTTTGTATATAGTTACGATCTTCGCTTCAAAACAAAGTATAATCTGTTTGCATCTTGTTTAATTGTTACTACAACACAACCAAACTCTTTTGCTACATTAATAATGAACTCTGGAGTCCAATTAAAAAAGTCTATCCATTTTGCCTCAGGTGCTTCATGTTGCTTACCTGGGTTAGCACGGAAAAACAACAAACCTTCTGGTGCTGTTAAATCAATTGCATGTGACATTTCTCTAATGATTTTATCAGCACTACCAAAGTTAATACTACCCATACAAATTGTTACATCATATTTTATGTCTGTCTTATAATCTTCTAAACCACACTGAACATCTGCTCTATGATTAAATGGATCAACTCCAGTTAGGTTTTTTATCTTTCCTTTGAACTCGTTGTATCCGCAACCCAAGTCTAATACAGCCTTTGGCTCTAGTGCATTGACTTCATCAATAATATCTAGTCCACTATATTTGTATTTCTTTGTTTTAGGTTGCCATACTTGACCAAAATAAGTTGAAAGAACTTTTTCATCAATTGCATCTACTAGATGCTGTATGCTTGGTGCTGGTCCACTTACTTCTACATCAAATTCTGATTTGATTGCTACTTTTAATGTTTGAGGGTTTGTCATTAGGCTTGGAGCGTTTTTAATCATCTCCATAACTCTATTATAAATTTTTATGTTCATATTTTACCAAGATTCCTGCGTTATCTTCTTATTATACTATTTTTTGTTTTTCTTGTCAAGCACTTTTTGATATGCTTCTTCAAATCCTTCTTCGTAATCAGATAGTGGTGCACCATCGCATCCATCTCTCCATGCACGATTGAAATAACTATTTGCACTTGACAGTATGGTCTCTTCTGACGTATTAAAATGTCCTTTGACTATCCAAAATAGCCAATGAGCATCTCTGTGACTGAATTCTTCGTCTTTGCCGTCGAAGTTAACCATTACGTTTCCTCTAACTTAGTCGTAAATGTAAGGATCTTTTTTAGCCAATTCTTTTAGTTTCTTTTCTAGTTTTTTCTTATGCTTATATTCTGCAACTAGTCTTTTAACTAACTTAATTGGATTCCATTCAAATTTCATTTATCTCTCCTGTTCCATGCATCAGCTACTAGCCCTGATAATAGTTTGTTGCCCTCTACCGTAAAATGTCCTTGGCCGCCATCCGTAATTGTATTTACTAATTCTTTATTATCACCTACTATTGTAAACAAAGGATCTAAATCTAAATACTTACAATGTGTATGTTCATTTGAATAATCAACATATTCGTGTGTTCTAATAATATAACCTGGAATATTGTGTTGTTGTAGTTTGTTATTTAAATGACTAACGCATGCTTTTGTTATATTTAACACACTGTCATTGTTATCTATCTTGTCTATCCACATCCAGTGTCGCATGTCTTGTAAATGCAACTGCTTTTGTAGATGTGTTCTATGCTTTAATCCTCTACTAAAAACAATACTTTCGATATCTAATTCATATCTTGTTATTGGTGGTCTAAATTCACTTGCTGTTACTGTTTTATTCCATTTTGCATTGTTGGTTAATTGAAATTTAGGTTCTACGCTTTCTTGTAATATTACTGCGTCAAATTCATCTAGGTTTATGCTTTCAATTATATCTAGCCAATTTATATAACCTATTCCCCATCCGGTATAATAAACTATTTCTCCTGGAAGATTGTCTAACCATGTGTTGTTGCTGACAAGTTCTTCATCACCATACTTGTTAAAGGCATAACCGCCTCTTGTGTAACTGCAACCTAATATTAATAATTTAGCCAAAGCGTCTATCGTTCGTTATTAAATTCTCTGTCATTAATTCTTTGACAGCATATTCTATTTTTGCATCACTTAATTTATCTAATACAAAATCGTGTAAAAAATACTTGTATTCATCTTTTCGCCATTGCTCTTCTAATTCGCCTGCTCGCCGAGCTTCTGATGATTTGGTATAAACTCCAACTACATATCTATGTGGAAGTTCTTCTCTGATTGGCATTGAAACTTTGCGTTCCATTTGCACAATATACACTATCATAATCTATTCTCCTATTGATGAGCGTTCTTCAGTAACTACTTCTACTTTGTATTTCTCTGTCCAACGCACTGCATCTTTTTTGTTATCCACCATTGGCTCACCTTTGATGTTTAAACTAGTATTTAACAACATTGGACAACCTGTGGCTTCGTGCCACTTATCCAACAACTTATACAAACCTGGATGTTGCAATCGTGTTACAGTTTGCACTCGGCTTGTTCCATCTATGTGAGTAATTGCTGGAAATGATTTTGGATCCTTTGTTCTTCCAACAAATTGCATAAATGGACTACTGGTTACACCCTCTGGCATATCAAAGTAATCGTGTAAACATTCTTCTTTAATAACTGGAGCAAATGGCCTAAAGGCTTGTCTTTGCTTTACTGTATTTACTAGATCTTGCATATTTTCACCTCGAGGATCTGCTAACAAACTTCTGTTACCCAATGCACGTGGTCCAAACTCTGCACAACCGTTGGCAACTCCAACCATTCCGCTTTCTTGTATGACTTTTAATGCACTGTTTACCGGATAGTTACCTCTGATAGCATGCCCAAGATATGGACTGTCAAATTCAATAAACTCTTTGGTATAATCTAATACACAACCAACACTGCTACCTGCATCACCTGGGTTAGGCATAATCCATACGTTATTAAAATATTTGTATGCAATACTGTTGGCTACACAATTTAATGCACAACCTCCCATTAATACAATGTTATCACTGTCTACTAATTTCTTTGTTTGTTTTACTAGATGTTGAAATATATATTCATATACTGCTTGAGTGCCTGCGGCAATATCTGCATAGTCTTGAACACTGTTCAGCTCGGGTGCCCATTGCTTGCAACCTCTGTGTAAGTTTTGTTTAAAACGAATACGTGGACTGTTTTGGTCTAATGGATAAAAGAAATCTTCAAATATCTTTTTCTTATACTTGTCTGGGTCACCTACTGCGGCCCAACCCATTAGAATATATTCATCTTCGTTTGGCTTTAGTCCAATACGCTGTGTCATTGCACTATACCATAAGCCTACGCTGTGTGGATACTTTTGACTAAACTTACGCTTTAGTTTACGATCCTTACCTTCCCATACTGTAAGTGTTTCAAACTCACCTATGCTGTCTATAACTAATACTGCTGAATCTCGGTACGGACTTGTAAAGTAACCTGCGGCTGCATGTGAGGCATGATGCCTACTATTATGCCACGCTGGTGTGTGATCAAAGTCTACAGGAATCTCTTCACCTATGTCTGCAAAAGTGCGAGGACGTATTCCAAACTTTTGTAGACTTGTAACTGGAGATGGCTTTGTTAATGCTGTGCGATATTGACCTGCACGTAGTTGACGTAAACGTTTAAGCCATTGTGTTTCATACCAATGCACATGCTTTGGGTGACCAAACTCTAATGCTTGATTAACTATTGTCTGATTTAAATGCTTATCATTCTTTATTCCACTGCTACGTTCAGCATGAGCGGCAAACTTTAGTTCGTTGTTGTCGAACACTGCCAATGCGGCATCATGGGCATTTGCTGTAATTCCCCATCTAATCATAATCTTTTTACTCCGCATTCCTCTACACACATATTAAATGATGCATTATTAATTTTATTTTCTAACATTTCTGCGTAAAATTCACCTGTTAATATTTCTTTTAAAGAATTCTTTTTAAGACTAAATGTTGAATCGTTTGCTAGGTTAGTAAAGTCTTTTATTGGATCAACTATGCCTCCCCACTGTTCTTTACCATACTTGCTTTGACTTGTTATACAACATGGCCATACTGTGCCGTGTGGATCAATTTGCACTCCACCTTCGCTATACCAAGGACACTGACTTTCTTTTTGTTTGTGTGATTGTTTCATTCCTTGAATACTAATATATTTGTCTACTTCGCTATTCACTCTTTTTAATACTACATTTCTATAATCTTTTTTAGTAGGCAAATCTGTTCCAACATCATGTGTAGGATATACTATCTTACTGCCAGGATATTGCCTTTGATAATTCTTTCTTGATACAAATCTAAAACAACCATATTCCCTTGCTAATTCTTCTGCTCTATCTATTTGATCCATGTTATAATTAAATACTGTAATTTTCCAAACACTGTTTCCACCTGCATCAGTAAATGCTCGTAAGTTTCTAATAATCTTATCATACTTTGTTTTAGCTCTATACATTGCATTAGATTCATTGTCTATTCCATCTATACAAAATATAACTTCACCGTATTCACTGTTAGGTCCGCCAAGCACTTCAGCTAATTCACTCCACCACTTAGGAGTTCTTGGTGCTCCATTAGTAGATATTTTAATATAAAGATTTGCTCGCCGAGCAATTCTACACATCTCTATTAGATCTGGGTGCATTACTGCATCGCCCCAATTACCATTAAAGAATACTGCTTTCATATTAGGTAATTCTTTAATATCTTCTTCAATAAGTTTGCGATAAACATCCATATTGAAATGCTCTAGCTTTAGGTATGGTTGAACTTCTAATGTTTCAGGCACAAACCTTGCACAAGTTCCACAACCTGCATTACAGTAGCTGGTTGCGTCTATTTGCAAATAGTGAGTGTCTTCTACCCAATTCATTTCTTCAATCTGTTCATAATACTGTCATCGTCGCCACATATACCCCATATATTTGGAATCTCATCTGGCAATGGTGTATTATGTAAGTCTAACCAAATTGCACTAGGATGTCTTGGAAAGTTTCCTGGAAAGCACCAAATCTTGGCTTTACTTGTTAGTGTTATATCATCTTCCTGATGGAAAAAACAGTGAGTATTTAAATCCAATAAAGGTCCCATTGTTTCAAATGTTTTAGCATGACATATAACATCATATTGTTTTATAAATTTTTCATTAACGTGTATATTGGGAGCATCATGTCCATAATACAATGCACCTCTATATAATTGAATATCTACTTCAACGTGATATCCTTTATCTAATGCGTCTTGTAAATAATCTTCTGTATTTTCAAAACTAGGTTGGGGTCCTGAAGTATTACCTCTGTGTGCTATGAAATTCATTTAAATCCTCCGGTGTTCCTATACCTTGCATGCGATCAACTTCTACAGTTACTACACGTGAAACACCCCATTCATTACATTCTTTAATAGTATAATTATACACTGGACAAGTATAAAATTCATTATTAACTCTGTCGTTTGCTTCTATCATTTGTTTAGCATTACGACAAAACTGTTTGCCATCTTTCCAATAGTAGTAGCCTGTGGTGCCCCATTCACTAATAGGATCTTTTTCTGCTACACGCAACACTCTACCATCGTTGTCTGTTTCTGCAAAACTCCATTTAGGATCTTTTTCAGGACAATGAAACACACTAATAAGTCCAGCAACAAATACACTGTTCATTAAACTTTGTGCATGTTCACTGTCCCATTCTGTGTGTTGATCACAGTTAGCAACCAATATACTATCTCCGTCTTTAATAAGGTCTTCTACACTTAGTATAGTGCATGCTGTTCCTTCTGTCAAGTGATCTAATTCGTGAACGTGTGCGTCTGGATACCATTCTAATATTGATTCTTTTAGGTTTTGTTCTTTGCGAACAATAAAGATTCTTTTTTCAAAGTCTATGCCAATGCAACGTTCTGCATGCACAAACATAGGCACATCGCCTACTGGTATCATTGGTTTACTTGTAGTATAACCTGCTTCTTCGAAGCGAGTTCCGGCGCCCGCCATTGGCATTATTAATGTTAACATATGATTATTTCCTGTGTATATTATATATTTATTTTAAATAAATCTTTTATTTGAACGATTGTATCGCTTGTATTTTCTACTTCTAATACGCTACATCCTGTTGCTTTTGCACATTGTATACCCACTGGACTGTCTTCAACTATGAGAGTAGATTCAACATTACTTTTAGCGGCTGCAATGGCATCAAAGAATGTAGTAGGATCTGGCTTTGCAGGAAAGTCTGTTGCTGTATTAATTTTATAAAAGAATTGTTTAATTTGTAGTATTTCTAAACTACGATGCACAAACAATTCTGTAGCATTACTGGCCACTGCTAGAGCTATTCCACGATTGCTTAGGCTGTGAATTAAATCAAATAACTGCACATCAAATCGAATATATTTTTCTAAATGACGCTGTGTTTCTGCTTGCTTTAATTCATTTAATTTATTGCCATTAAATTCATATCCTTTTGCATGTAATATTCTTATCTTTTCACGTGTGGGTCTGCCTTCTATTTCTTCGTCAGTAAACACTGCATCTGGACAAACACTTTCTACTGCACCACGAAATGCTCCTTGATGTAGTTCTTTACAGTCAGCTAATGTGCCGTCAAAATCAAATATTATTGTTTGTATATGCTTCATAATCTTCTGGTGTCCCTAATGGTATCATTTTATCAACAGCTAAACTTCTCCAAGGTTTGTTAGCATGTTCAACAGCTATACTGGCTGCATCACACAAATAAAATTCGTTATTTGTTCTAATATTATTCTTTAATATTCTAGCAATATCTCTATACATCCAAATACTGTTACGCCAATGATATATTCCACATATAGGGGTATCGCTTATTGGTGTTTTACATGCTACATTTACTATTTGTTCTATAACATCTATCCTTGCATAAGTCCATTTAGGATCACGACTCTCATCATGGAATGTTAATAAACTGCCTGCTATATGTTTCCAACCAAGCATTTCGTTGTATCTTTCACTGTCATATTCAACAATTTGATCACAGCAAACAACTAAACTTCCAGTGTTATCTGTTTCTACCAAGTGACGTGTTTTCATTACTGTTTCAGCAAAACCTTGTGTAGGATTAACTAATTCAATTATTTCTGCATCTGGAAAGTGTAGTTTAATGTTTTTATTTAAATTATATTCTTTGCATACTGCTTTATTAACTACAAAATAAAGTCTATGAGGCACTGTTAACTTTAAGCTGTTAACAGCAGCGGCATACATTGGCACGCCATCTACGTCTAATACAAATTTGGGAACTGTGTAGTCTGCATCCCGAAAGCGTTTGCTTTCACCACACATGGGAATTATTACATTTATCATACACATATTTATGCCAATTAAAACTGTATATAAATACTAGCATGAATCCAGAGTTAAAAAATATTCTAACGCATCAAACTCGCCAATTTCACAAAGACACTGAATATCTAGTTGTGTTTCGTGGAGGACAAGGCGGAAACTTCCTAAGCACTGTGCTTAATAGTTCATTGGGATATCAGTCGGACAACACTGCAATAGGCAATAATGAATACCACAGCTCAACGGGTCCTGTGGGCAACACTCATATTAACCTATGGTTCAAACAATACAATGATCAAAAGTATAGAACTGAAACTTATAGTGCTGATGCTTATAGATCTATATTAAAGTTATTTAAAAGTAGAAATATTAAATTAATTGTTTTAAATACTGATTATCCACTAATACTTTATACAGAATTAATTGGATCAATTAAAGCTATCAACAACGGACATTACAACGACGGCGACATCAAGTTAGGAGATATAATTAAAGAACCTCCATACCAGCTACTAACCAACAGCACAGAAGTTACACCAGGTTGGGATCTGCACTATCGAGGAATAATTAGACACTATCAAACTCTCACTCGGTTAGCAACCGCATACGATATACCACACATCAGCATTGATTATAGGGACATATTCCTAGATCAAAACACACTGCCATTAGTGGAATTCATGGATATACCCAAGGAAAACATCAGTGCATTAAACAATAGTATAGCACATTATACACACCTAAACAACAGTTTATTAAGAGATTTTGGTCTACGGTTTCCAG
>Ga0315322_10002648_pt1 | contig 13852 bp, 8 predicted proteins | sample M110021515metaG_FD_203461 | JGI IMG/M metagenome (GOLD analysis project Ga0315322, IMG submission 203461) | Ammonia-oxidizing marine archaeal communities from Monterey Bay, California, United States - M1 100m 21515 | ecosystem: Environmental > Aquatic > Marine > Intertidal zone | place: USA... | reverse complement strand
TTGAATACCGAAAATACAACCTCATCCGAGAACGAGCTGATGGATCCGGGCGGCATGTATTATCATGGTCTTTGCAACTGGACGTAACGGGCGATAACACTCCGATATACGATCACTATTTTGCTGGCGGTTATCAAACAATTCGTGGTTTTCGTTATCGCGGCGCATCACCGGTTGTCGGCGGTGTGCAGACTGGTGGCCATATGCGATTTCTGGGAACCGTCCAGTATATGTTCCCCTTCACTGCCGACGATATGCTGAGAGGCGTCGTGTTTACAGACTTTGGCACAGTTGAAGAACAATACTCCCTACACAGCGAGGATTTTCGAATCGTAGTGGGTGCTGGCCTGCGGATTGCCGTTCCTTTTATGTCTCAAGCACCTTTCGCGTTAGATTTCGGTTTCCCGATTAATAGTGCGGACACCGATCAAGAACAAACTTTCAGCTTCTTCATGGGCTTCAGTCGCGGTTAAGCGAATTGCAGCATTAAGATCATCGTCACAATGATGATCAATACCCCAAAGACCCACACGATTATATTTTTGTTACGGGTAAATTGTTTTTTCTCAACTGGCGTGCGACTGCGTAATTCTCGCTTATTGATGCCCCGCCCCACTGTAGTAGGATCGGCGTCGACTCGAACATCGATTATCATCGGTGTTTCGCTGCTTTCATCCTGGTCGTTTTGCGGTTTAACCTGCTCGTCGTCTAAGTGAAAATCTGGGGGCAGCAAATCGTCTATGGCCGTATCCGTTTCGTTGCTGATAGGTAATTCGGTTTGATCTACGCCCATGATTACACTCGACACTTTCGTAGGCGATAACCCAGGCGGGTCCTCAACAAACCTTTGTTCGTCTTCATCAATGATAACAACCGGGATTTGGTCAGATACGGGATCCGACGGAATAACAGATTCAGTAGCGTCGCTAGGATTTGCCACGTCTGCACCTATATTGATAACCGGCGGTAATTGCTCCGGTACCGTCGCAGACAACGTAACTAACTCAGTATCCTCAACAGAACTTTGCTCATCTTCATCAATAATAACAACCGGTAATTGTTCAGATGCAGGGTCCGATGGAATAACAGATTCAGTAACGCCAATAGGCTTTACCACGTCTACACCTGTGTTAATAATCAGCGGTAATTTCTCCCGTGCCGTCGCGGGCGACTCTGACGTATCGTTGGTTGTAGGTGCTTTATACCCTGGTGGAAATAGCGGAGAAGGCGTTGTAATCTGTTTAGCCACCAAACTGACATTCGTAGGTGAACCGACATCGAAACCGTCCAGACAGGTTATTTCGTTACAATGCGGACAAGTAAACTCTGCCAGTGTGACGTCAGCACTAAACACGCCGTTGCACAACGGGCATTGAAATTCGAATAAATCCATGTACGCAATCCTGATTAGCAGCAAACAACTCGCGGGACATAATATACCGAGGGACACTTAGTCCATTAGTGATTCTCCGATGGTATAAATCTCATCAACATTAAAAATCTGATCGTTCGACTCAAACAATCGCGATACCGCAGCTTTATGGATCTTCATTTTTAATCCCCCCACTCCTATCGCGCCATAAGTTACTTTTCCTTCAACAACTCTAGCGGTATCAAGCACATCAATTCCCTCAATACCGGTCGGAGCGACGGCGTTGAGATCGACAAGCACCTTTAATGAATCATTTGATTGCCAAATGTCCTGCGGCAACAATTGTATTCCACTTGCTCCAGCGGCTACCACGACATCACAATCGTCAAGCAGTCTGGATAAGTGGCGTGATTCAGATACCATAACGCCCGTAACTGATGAACCGTCAACTGAGTCAGAAATCACCTGCGCGGCGGCGACAGCTCGCTCAGCCGTTCTCGACGCCAACTTGACTACGGCACCCTGAGAGGCTAACAATCGTCCAACTCGCTGTCCCACTGACCCCGTTCCAGCCAAAATCAACGCTCGGGATTGCGAAAGTTCAATGTGCTTTGCGGCGGACAATACAGCAGCCGCAGCGGTCGTATTGGCGCCATTAGCATCCAGCATCACAGATACACGCAACGGACCAAAAAAACAGCTTAGAGTCGCTTCCAGCAAGGCCTCTCCCTGTTGTACATCCGTACCACCAATAAACACCGCTGTGTGACGTAAATCCTTCGGACCTCGAGTAAACATCGCACCATGTACTAACCTTTCGACCTGTTTGATCGCCACGCCTTGATACTGCAACAACTGCAGGTGCGTGGAGTCAAGGGCGACTAGCGCATCAAATACGCTAGCGTGCAGGTCTGGGTCTAACTGAATCAGAATGTTACTCTTTGTCATCGGGAAACTTTATTTCTCTATTTAAAATTGGTCGGGATTAATCTTCTCATCCTTGTTCGCCAATCATATGAAACTTTCAGGAACGAGAATGACTCTGCATTAATTGTAGACAATAAAAAACCCATCTCCCGTGGAAAATCCAACGCAAGATGGGTTGTGTGTTGATGAACTAACAACCTTCACGGGGCATTTAGCATCCCTTATATGGGTGTGCTGCAGAGTCACGGCCATCAAGCATTGCTTGAGCAGAAGGTGTTCCGGACATTGCGTTTTTAATCGCTTCCAATGTCGCTTCGTAGTTGTATTGATGAATCTTGGCATCATCTTCAGCTGCTGGGTGAATAAATACGCCACAGACGATAACGAGATCTTCAGCTTGATCGGCACTAATCACACCCTCTTTAACAGCATCAGCAACAGCTTCAGCAACTGCAACTTGAGCAGGTCCAAACATTTGTACCGCTTGTTTCATGCCTTTGATAGTCACTTTGGTGATCATCACGGTAGCCGGTTTTACAGCAAGGTTAGGTTCTAATACTGCTAGCAGATTTGAGTGACCTTCACTTTGGCGAGCAAGCGCATTTGCAAATGCAGTGCCGACAGGGCCATCTTTACTACCAATTAACAAATCAATATGGGCAATTTCATTTCCATCGCCAACAAGACTTTCTCCAACAAACATGGACATAAGTAACTCTCCAAATACTAAAAAACTAAAAATTGATTTTTAAATAGCAACAAAGCTGACAGTATCGCTTTAAAACAAAGTGAGTAATCTTTGCTAGGGATTCAACCAAGCCGTTTTACCACGTAAACTACGGAGTAAACAACTAAGTACAGTTGCTTAAGTCATTTGACATTACCACGACGCTTTTATCAACATCCCCTCAATCTTAATTTCAAATGAGTGTGCTCTTAATTATCGGTGCGAGTACTCGGGCTGCCGTTGCCTCTGCGAGGCAAACGTCTTGGACGATTCATGCCATGGACATGTTTGGAGACATCGATACCCGTGTACAATCGAATTTTCAGCTTCTTAACAACTATCCCTCTTCCTGCATCTCCTTGCTGCCTGACATACAACCTGACGCCATTTGCATTACCGGTGCAATGGAAAATCATCTCAGCGTCCTACACGAACTCACAACACAGGCAACCTTGCTAACCCCTACTGTCGACCAGATCGCCCGTCTTCGTAACCCACTAGATTTACAAGCAGTTCTTGCTAACCACCGTTGTCAATATCCGCGAACATTCGCATCGAAGGAACATCTCCCCCAAGATAAAACGCTGTGGCTCAAAAAACCGATCGCTTCTGCCGCCGGGCAAGGGATTTGCGAGTTCGACAACATCGACACTATCGCTCCGGATCCTACCATGATTATCCAAGAGAAAATCTTAGGGCATAGTATCAGTGCCAGTTTTCTGATGCATCCAGACCGTACGGAAGTATTAGGATGTACGGAGCAACTACTCGGTCACCGTGAATTTCAGGCGAACAAATTTCAATACTGCGGTTCGATCGGTCCCCTGCATATGCCCGCCGCTATCAATAAGCAAATACTAGAGCTCGGTTATTTCCTGCAGCATGAATATGCACTACGAGGACTCATTGGCGTTGACCTAATATTGCAACATGACCAACTATGGCTCATCGAAATCAATCCACGCTACGCTGCCTCGATGGAACTTTTTGAGTCTCAATTTGACAAATCTATGATTCAATTGCACCTCGACTCCTTTTCATCAAATCCTGCGTCCTTCAACCGGATTGACCATGCCAAACTGCACTATGGAAAGGCCATATTATACGCTCAAGCACCAACACAGATCCCAAAAGAATTTCAACCCATTTGGCAAGCTGCACTAAATTGTCAGCGTCCTACAGTGGCGGATCTACCGTCTATCGGGGAGACCGTGCTAGCCGGCCATCCCTTATTTACAATTTTTGCTCGTAGTGAATCAGTCGCAGAGACAAAAGCTAAACTACATCAGCAAGCGGCCACATTCTACAACCGTCTATATGCGACATAAACCAGAACGCCTTCAAGCCTTACATCGGCCATTTAGCGATTCCAATTTCGTCCTGCAACCTGCGGTTCCCAATCAACCTCATCTGCTAACTTCGCAATCTCACGCAGGCATATTTGTAGAATTTTTCTGAGTGTTTGCTTGTCTGTCTTTCCTTGTGACAGGCTAACCACATCAATCGGTTGCCCAACGTACAGCTGTACTTTTGCCCGTGACACGAAAGGATTTAAGAGCGCATTGGTAAAAGTAACATCCTTTAGGTAAAACGGTACGATTGGCACTCCTGCTCGAATTGCAACCAACACCGCCCCCGGTCGACATGATTGCATAAGTTCGGATGTCGTATTCAATCGGCCCTCGGGAAACATTAATACCAATCGACCACTCGCGGCCTCACGAATAGCTCGCTTCGTCGCTTGAGTATCGACTCCCTGACGGCCAACAGGGATCATCCCCAAAAATCGAAACAGGTGACGCAGAACGGGAATTTCTATATATTCACGGGCTACTAAAGATCCGACAGGCTTATCACACGCCATTTGTATAAAAAAACCGTCAACGCTGCTACGATGGTTGGAAATCAAAATGGCGCCTGTGGAGAGACCATTTAATCGACCATGTAAGCGAGTATTCCATTGAAACAGAGTGATCATTGCTGCGGGCAGCCACAACAATACTTGCGCAAAGTTTAAGTGAGAGCTTCGTGCATAACCAGCGGCCATAAACAACGGTGACAGGAAAGCTAATACAAGTACGAATGTTGCAATCATGCGTCTACCGCTCAAATCAAAGACGCATCAACCAGCTAGCCGAGAAATGCGATTGGGGGTCATTTCGACAGCCTCGTCTACGTGCCTAAACTGCATTAGATATGCATCTTCGATGGTGTCTTCGTAAAAATCTCTTAATACAGACAACGCTAGAAATCCCTGTTTACGGAAAAACAACTGTGCATCTAGATTGGTTTCTCGCACCTCCAAGACAACTCGATTACGTCTTTGCCGAGACAGCTTGCTTTTGAGTTTTTCGACCATTGCCGTACCGATCTTTGATCGTTTTTGTACGGGGCACACAGAAAAATTCAAGACGTGTAAACGGCTTTTGTGCAGTTCGTAAACCATAAACCCAACGATCCCATCGTCGCGTTCGGCAACCATGCCAATACAATTTCGCTGCCGCAGACAGCGTATAAAATCATCTTCGCTCCAAGCAAACTCAAAATTCGCATTTTCAATCTTAAGGACTTCCGGCATATCGCGGCGAATCATCCAACGCATATGGACATCAGCATATTCTGTGGCTTCCAACGGCATTCACACGCTCCTTCGTATATCCATGGGTTAAGTTAGGCTCGTTAACCCATCACCGTATTTATCTGAAAAGGTTCCGTCCCTTTCAAAATACGATAGCTGTTGATGATTTACTCTCCACACAGCTGAACAACATATTTTACTCGTTCAACTAAGTCCTAGGAAATGCTACCACAAACATCGTGGGTTACGTCCATCAGGAAAGTAGAAAATAGCAGATTACGTTTTTCTTGCCAAGACGAGCTTATCGTTTAGTTGCCTATACATCTGGAGCAAGTACGTTTCGTTTCCGCGTTTTTATCAGTCGCTGATGCGGCCATATGTTCATAATCAGGCAAACGCCAATTATTATCCCTCCGAGAACGCCCGACGCAAAGAATGACCACCAGACAATTCCTAACACAACAGGTGGTCCTAGGGGCACTAATGCGATCCAATGTGTCAGCCAATCTTGCTGCATCGCCCAAAATGCAACCGCCATAGTAATACATAACAGTGTGATCGCAAGTAATTTCAGCCAAGGACTATCACCACCAACTGCTGACACTCCTGTAATCACGACCTGCCGTAATTGTCCATCGACAACACTGTGGACTGTAACAAAGGAATTTTTCTGTTTCTGAGGTACAGATATACTTTTATCTTGCCCCACTGCTGGTAAACTTTCCGAATCAGCAAGGATACGAGCCAGGTCTTGTTGCAACTCCGAATCCACAAGGCCTTGGAACGATTCTATCAATGCTATGCTCTGCATTCCCGTAAACTGATTACGAAGTTCGCGGAATTGCGATTTCCAAAAACTATTTCCATGGCTTCCTGAGACTCTTCCAACGGACTCCCATAGTCGAATCCGTGCTCGTAATTGTTCATTAGAAGTCAGCACTATTGACGTATCGACCAGTGTATCCAAATGCAGACTCTGTAGGATGCTTTGCTCCGCATGGACTGTCAAAACGCTTTTTTGAACAACCACGTGCTCCGGCACGGGAAAAACGAGAGGCAACGCGCTCGCTCCTACGACTTTCTCAAGTTTGCTTGTAAAAACGACTTCGATTTCATGAAAATTTGTGTTTGATTGTATCGGAATATGTAACGCCTTTGTCACCCCTTGGCGTACGGGTAACGGAACACCATGCACACTCACACCGACCAATTCCAACGACTCCGGCCATGACAAAACAAATTCGTCGCCGGTCATCGGAACTAAGTAATATTTAGCAATCGCAAATAATTGTTGCGACGTAGTCAACGTCAGTTCGTAATCCGCTAACGTTACCACCCCTTTATTCTGAGCGTCAGCACTGGGAAGCAAATGAATATCTGAATTTGCCGACATTGGAAAGACATAGTAATTCTCAGTTGTCACCTCCGCAGGAATGATTACATTAGACCAGCGACTCAATGGTTTTGCGCTACTGGAATCCCACTGGATTTTTTTCCCCAGCCGGTCAAATTGTGGTACAAACACATAACTTTGTATTTTGTCACTTACCAAGTCAACAATTCTAACGTTTGGAACTTGGACAACGCCTGCATCTTGCGCTAACTTAAACTCAACCATCCACTCGTAGGATCTCTGAGTAGGATCGTCAGGACGCAGCACAATCCACTGCTCACCACGATCACCATCTACCAACTCATATTGAAAATTGGGCGACACCGTAATTGTTCGGACATCAACATTCCGCACCGCAATCCTTAACGTCGACAATTCGCCCTGGACTAACTGTAATTGTGACCGGATACGTGCCATCCAACCACCATCAATATCATGCATACTTGTTGCAATCGCACCACTGAAAATCGTTGGATTTTGTGTTACTCGAACCTCACATCTCCGCGCATCGGTGGAGGTATTAAACATGGCAAGTAGACGTCCTTGGTGCAACATATCAAACCGCCGCTCAACAGTCGGAAGAACAATATCACTTGGTGCCAGAATCCGAGCCAATACACTATCGGTCGTATACACACGCACGCGTTCACTACGTATCGATGCCTGTTCTAACGACACCACAGGAACTTGGGTTGCTCGGTCAGTCACCTGCACGAATCCTCGCAGCTCAAAACTGTGTGTTCCAGTGATCCCCTGATTGAAAAATACTGATAAATATCCCTCTTGAGCTACAAGTATTTGTGCCTCTAACGGGATACCGTTTTGAAACAATGAAAACGACTCAAGCTGAAAACGCTGTGGAATCTTAAAACGATGTTGCATAACGGAACTATTCGCAACTTCAATATCTGCAAAATATCGCACAACGGCCTTTTCTGCGTCGATCATAATATCGCTATATTGTTCCACCAGTGTTGTTGTGATTCGAGGTGCAGTTGTGATTGTCGGAATATCGTTCGCTTGAATATCAAACAAACCACTAAAGGCATCTACGGCATTGAAAACCCGTTTCAGTTTTTCATAATTTACTTGTGATGTCGTCACATTAACATCACTTTGCCAAGATAACTCGTCGTGGACTGAAAATGCCATCCAATGTTCGTTTTGGCGTTGCACCATGGTATGTATACGCGGAACTACAATATTCCCTATGCCTGATGCTTCATCTATATAAAACTGTAGTAAAACCTCAAAACCTTCTGACGTTGGTTGCTTCAGTGCAAAATGAATCGTGGTTTGCTCTCCTTCTTGAATAAGAGGAGATTCTGAAATCAATTGCCCCCCTTGAATAGGCAATAGTTTTAATCGCGGATCAACCTGCAAGCTAAATTGTTGTGCATTGCCGGCAAGTACATCAAATTGCAAACGAACATCCACGGTAACTGAATGAGGTGCGAGATGTAACCACTGATACTGATCTACTTCCAATATAGCCGATGTCAACAATTCCGCCTCATCAATGGACCATAGTACTTCAAACAAACCGGTCCGACCAAGCTGTACCGAAGTTTGTCGGGCAGATAAATCAACAGTCGTCGCACCCGTGTGCCCCCGCACGACTACGTGCTGACCACTTTCGATGTGATTCGTGATTAGTTTTGCGCTAACTACCTTTGGAATATGTAATAAAAAACGCTGTGATTGCTCTATTGCCAATAACGGTTCGATCAAAATTGTCAGCTCATGGCTGCCGGCGTTGGCAAGCTGAAATTGTAGACCCTGTTGACTTTCATGCCACTGCGAACGGATTTCCTGTCCCTGTTGAAACACACGTATCGATTTACATTCAGCCTGCCAAAACGGCAAGACTACATCAACGACTGCATCCGTTGTGCTTATTTCGATGACCGCTGTAATCAGCGGAGTAATCGCTGGCTCTGCCGACACATTTTCTTTCCACGTCAGCTCATAGTTTACGGACGTCAGAAGCCAGTCACGCGTACCAGCTTGTAGCTGCGAATACCGATTTCGCATACTCTGATAAAACTCTCCCGGCAAATAGACATATTCACCGTAAGGTTCTCTTTGATCATCCACAGGCATAAACACATCAAAAACAATCGGCGCTGCTGCCTTATCGAAACTTTCTGTTTTAGTAATGGGCGACGGAGTTGGATCCTGAAAAGCTCTAGCCATCTCGCTCCCTAGCAAGCATAAAACAAACAGCAAGCCCCAAGATAAAATCTGAGATTTAAAATTTATATCAAATTTCAAATCTGCGGATTTGCCTAAAAAAGAACCTTCTTCCTGCTTCCGCGTACGAACTACAAATACGACAAACCAAGTTACCAAGGATGCAAAAAACGCTTGCGATCCAAATTCAAGCACCGTCATTGGCAGAAACAAACAAATTGAACCCACCACTGGAGGAATGATAAAACTGAAGTGCCAACGCTGTCGAACTAGAACAAAAAACAAACCCAACCATCCGACAAAGCTGGCCCATGACATTGCACGCATCGTGGTTGTACGAAACGTTGTAAAAGTCATTTTCTCATCTTGCCCTAATGCACCAGAAGCAACTACCCACAATTGATCTTGTTGTAACGTCGCTCGATACGCCGCCGCCGCTTGGAAATCACTCGAGGGCTGTTGATACTTACCTATCATCCAAGCATCCAGTGGAACAAAACTACCAATCGCCATGTCGTACATCTCTACCAACCGTTGTTGGTGAACGGTGGTTGACTTAACTGCTGGTATTGTCGAGCTACTGTCATGGAACCATTGGTCCGACGTGAGCACCAAGCGATCACCTAGCATTAAAAACAATAAATGTTTTTTTTCCAACCACGACAATGATGATTGGTATTGATTAGATTCATCGGTCACCGTCGGTGGTTCACACAGCGAACTCGGTGATACCTCAGCAAATTGAAGCGCTAGTACGTCTACGACAACATCGGGTAAACTAGCATCTTCTCGTCTGAGTTCGCGATAGTTATGCAACCACGTCGCCCAATTCAATTCTCCGTTCACTTTCTCGAATCTAGCTGCACGAACCAGGGCACTGGCAACTCGTTGTTGTATATTTTTATTCAGCACCTTAGTTTGTAAACGACTGGATTGGTCAAAACGAACATCGACAGCACCAACATTTTCTGACGAACCTAACCATGGCCCAAAGAGCCGACGCATGATCGTAGGTGGATCCTGCTGATCCCGCACCAATTCATAACCAGGTGGGATAGACACTGACCACATGGTATTTAAGACTTGACACTCTAACGTTGGAAGAAACCCCTCAAGTTGTTGTACAAATCCAAGTGGTCGGCGATGCGCGTTGAATCGAATCGTAACATAGGACAATTGTTGTTGATTTAACGGAATTTGGTAACGCCGCCTAGACGCCCGCTTTTCTTCTAAGTCCAGATAGACACGTTCATCGTCAACGGTAATACTCTGCAGTTCAACGGCCGTGGGTAATTGCAATAATAAAAAAGGTTCTCCACGATTCTCAACGACATAACGTACTTCATGTAAACTACGCCCCTGTGTTAAATATCGCGATTGCACATGTGCCATCCAAACCCAATGTTTCTGTTCTCCAGATTTACGAACGACGGAAACTTGCGGTGAAGAACCCAACGACTGCGAATAAACAAAACCTTGGCGAAAGCTAGGAGATCCCTCAGTAAATTGCGGGAGGGAGCGATTAATTGTTCCCCCCAAGAAGGCAACCTGATGTTCCGTACCCCATCGCACATCCACTTGAGCTACAAATTCGTTCGCCGCAGACACCTGATACAACGGCAAGTCTGAAAAGGTTTTAAGGTCTAATGCCCGTTGCCCAATTAGAACAAACGGGGTGCCCTGTGGATCTGGAAGTATAAATTCCCATACCCGCTTGCCTTGGCGCACGTTTTCTGTAACTTGCAAGTTTGTACGGCTATTTCCGACTAAATTAAAAGTTCGTCTTTGGCTTACCTCCTCGCCCAATGGGTACCAACTCCATTGCATTTTTTCACTTTTCCGTTCAGCGGAAGCAACTTGCAAACGGTTTACTTGTGTATCATCTGGACGAATGGTTAATTTTACAATCTCGTCCACCGCGTCACCGCGAACCTCCAAGGAACTATACAAGTCTACATCAAACGTCTGCTGACGGCGCGAAACGGCGAACAACGCTAGTGCCACCGCTGGATCGTGGCGATAAATAAATCCCACATCCTGTAACATCTCGATTTCTGCCAATTCTTGCGATTGAGAATTCAGGCGAAACGGAAGCAAAGCCGCCGCATTAACGACTCGTAACACCGCAGGTTGCTCAGCAACAACGCCAATAAAATGTTGTTGTTCGACTACTTGATACATCCGTTGGTTGCTTGTTGACAGTGGCTCAAACCCTAGACACGTTAACTGGTTACCAGAAAATTCGCCGGACTCGATAGCACGTTGCAAATGCAATTCTAAAATCACCGGTTGATCTCGACCAATCGCCTTGTCAAACACTAACTCCAATACTTGCTGTTTAACTCCTGCTACCGTCACCGTCGACACCTGAAATTGATCTATCAAGCCCTCCGGTTCTGTGTTTGCGGATATTATTTTCCACGGCAGTTTTAATGACATGCGCAATTCGTGAACCGCTGAATCACCTGATGTAATATGGATTTTTGTTGCCAACTTTAGCAAGTTAGTAGATGCTTCGTATCGCGATACTTGGGAGGCATGTAGAACGACCGGAGGAAAATCAGCGGTTACCAGAATCTCTGGGTTGGGCTCGAACATCTCAAGTATTCGAACCGCAGTCCCTTGCTCTATATCTAATTCACGCTCGACCGCTCCTTGCGGTACCAATTGCTGCAACTGCAATTCATCACGCATACTAATACTAATTTGTCCTTGGCGCCAAACCACATCACGAACCTTAATTACCGGTAGGCGTATTGCCTGCCCGAGTGTAAACGGTGTTACTGCTCGTATTTCCAATTCAGCATCGGGCGCTAAGGAAGCTAGGGCAATATCATAGTGATTCACGTTATCTGGGTCAGGCTGAACCGTTAATTTCTGATTCCCACTTCTCACTGACGTCAAATGCAAAGAAGAATCTAATTCAATGGAAATACTCCCCTCATCTTGCTGTCGCGCATCTAATTGAATCGTCGAGACAACATCGATACCCGTTTTGCCAATCGTATAATCGACTTGGCTTGTAAAGAATTTTAATGTCGCATATGACCCTATCTTGGGAGATTTATCGATCGTCAGTGTCGTGGTGGTTTGACTTCCAATTTGTACTATCCAGCGTTGAAACCCTTCCGCTAAAAGTGGTAAGGAGACAGCACTGGGCATATCCAGCATGTCTAACATCGCCGACATTCCCGTGGATTTTGACTGTGCGTTAGAGCCCGATCCTTCTATGGCTGAATTGGTCCATAAAAGACCGGCAGAAGACCTTAGTAGCATACCAACAGGAACGTCTACTACAAAAACCGAAGACCCTGCCGAAGGAACTGCTAAATCAAATCGCTGAATTGCGCCAGACAAAGTACGACCTCGTAATGTCCAGTCGAACTGTAACGTCCCGGATTGCGGCACAACTAATACTGGTAAACCCACGGATGTGACGCCCGTTATGGCCGGCAAGTTTTCAACAACAGGGTCAGCATCATTTTGATCTTTGTTCGTTGCCAACCAACGCGGTGAATTGATAGCCAACAATAATTCACTCAATGACATTCGTCCTGAACCAGATAACATTGACTCAATATCCAACCACGCTTTACCAGCAGTTAGTTGGTCGCTCTGGTGTTTCACATAATAAATAGAACGCCGAACTATAAAAGCACCAGTTCCACCATCGCGTGCAGCACGCTGCTCGAGGTCGGCCGCGTTTATAGCGTCCACCATATCCTTAAACGAAAGACGTTTGACGGGCAAATAGCCATCTAAAACAGCATCTAAATCATCATGGTCGACTCGCACAGCGCGATAGAATAAATCGCTCGCTAAAAATTTCTCACCTGCTGCGTTAGTATTACTAGCTGCCGATGGCGTTACCTGCTGCGCAAATATCTGACCTGAAAGGAGTAAACTGGCAAATGCCAATACACTCACGACAATTCTACGAATCGTGTAACTGCATCCACGACGTCGCCTAGTAAACATAAGGATTTTCTGATCCATCATCACGCCTGTTTTTCTGACGAACGGCTTGGAGTCGCCGGATTAACATCACTCTGCTCCGTATCCAACGCCGTGCGGGCATGGAATGTCTGACTGCTAGCGTCATTCGCTGCATGAGGCATTTCCAAGAGAGAGAGAACCGCCGAATGTGTTTCGACAGGCTGTATTCCGCTAGTACGCATTACCGGAGGTGACAGATTTGGACTACGCAACAACACATGCAACAATTTCGCCATTGCGATTAAGAAGAATCCACCCAAAGATGCTTGAATAATAAGTAACACCAGTTCTGGAATCCAAACCGCAACTGTTGTCAAAACGCCACCAAGGACCATTAACGTTGCTGGATGATGCAGCCACCCCACAAACAACACAACCATACCGGCTACCAACACTATCGCCGAAACAACTAATAATAAAGTCCACCGTTGAAAGCTGGTAACCTCAAAGGACGGTACGAGACCGACTGACGAAAACACATATTGATTGACGGTGCCGGTTGTCATCCGTTGTTGTTCAACACCTATCCACTGTTCTAGAGATTGTTGGTTCAGTGCTGCAAATCGACTCCACCATAATCCTGTCCATTGCCACTCATATTCTGCTGTCATCGCAACTGGTGATTTGAATAAATGGCGATCCCCAGGCATTATTACCTGCCAATAT
>Ga0315322_10002639_pt1 | contig 13880 bp, 11 predicted proteins | sample M110021515metaG_FD_203461 | JGI IMG/M metagenome (GOLD analysis project Ga0315322, IMG submission 203461) | Ammonia-oxidizing marine archaeal communities from Monterey Bay, California, United States - M1 100m 21515 | ecosystem: Environmental > Aquatic > Marine > Intertidal zone | place: USA... | reverse complement strand
TAAGTCGACTAAGCGGACGATTCGCCGAATCGTTGCTTCGTCATGACCCGAGGTCAAAATGGTTGAAATTGATTTTCCCTCTTCCACATAGGCATGAAGAATCGCATCCAAAACATCGTATTCGGGAAGAGAGTCGCTGTCTTTTTGGTCTGGTCGGAGCTCGGCAGATGGTGGTTTTTCAATGGTGTTGACGGGGACCACGATTCGATTCTTGTTCATGTGACGGGCGAGGGCGAATACTTCGGTTTTCGGGACGTCCGAAATTACGGCAAGACCTCCGCACATGTCGCCGTAAAGGGTACAGTATCCGACGGCAAGCTCGCTCTTGTTTCCAGTCGTTAGGAGTAGAGCGCCGAGCTTGTTGGATATGGCCATAAGGAGTAAAGCTCTCGCTCGCGCCTGTAGGTTTTCCTCCGTTACGTCCGTGGGACGGTCTCCGAAAAGAGGCTTGAGCTCGGATGTGGCGGCATCAACGATTTTTTGAATGGGAAGGGTGTCGAACTGGATGCCCAAATTCTCGGCCAAATCCCGAGCGTCGTCCTTGCTGTGCTCACTTGAGATGGCGGAGGGCAGGCTTATTCCAATTACGTTTTCCGCACCGAGAGCTTCCACGGCCAAAGCCGCCGTGACCGCCGAGTCGATCCCGCCGCTCAATCCGATCAGTCCCTTGGCAAACCCGCTCTTGTGAGCATAGTCGCGTAAGCCCAAAACGAGTGCTTTTCGCAGGTTCTCCTCCGCTATGGTCGGTTGGTGGTTGGTGGTTGATTCATCCGAAAGGTCGTGCACCTCGATGGCCTCCGAAAAGGAACGGCAACAAGTCAAGAGTTCCCCTTGGGCGTTAAGAGAAAAAGAAAACCCATCGAAAACAAGTTCGTCGTTTCCACCTACTGCATTGACGTAGGTTACCGGACACCCAACCTTTCTAGCCACTCTGGTGAGTAAGTCCATGCGTTTTCTTTCTTTTCCCGAATACCAGGGACTTGCTGAGAGATTGATCAGGAAATCCGGTCTTTCGCTTGCGATCTCATCGAGTGGATCGGTGGGGTAGAGGTCTCCGTTGACGTTCCACACATCCTCGCAAATCGTTACCGCGATGCGTTTTCCCTTGAGCTCGGCAAGGAGTGTGGAGTTTCCGGGCGCAAAGTAACGGTCCTCGTCAAAGACATCATAGGTGGGGAGTAAGCGCTTGCGGAAGGTTTGCATGACCTGTCCCTCCTTGCACCAAGCGGCAGAGTTGAAGAAAGGTTCTTTCCTTTCGGATGGTTTTTTTTCAGGGAACCCAATTAAGGCGGCTGTTGGCCCGGTTGTCCGAGCGAACTCCTCGAGAGCGCTTCGGCAATCGACTCCAAAATTCTCCTTGAGAAGGAGATCGCGAGGAGGATAGCCGCAAAGCATGAGTTCCGGGTAAACGATTAAGTCCACTCCTTGTCCGCTCAGTTGCTCGTAGGCATCGATCGCCAGGGTAAGGTTGCCCTCCAAATCCCCTACGGTCGGGTTTAATTGAGCGATCCCGATCCTCATCTCGTTGCCATTGGGTCAAAAGTTGTCATAACGAACCAATCATTATGGAAGATTTGGAAAAAAAGGCGAACCCGAACACAAGCGAATGCTTCATTCTTGCTTCCGCTTCTCCGCGTCGAAAGGAATTGCTTGGCGAACTGATTGAGTTCTTTGAAGTGCTTCCCTCCAATGCCGAGGAAATTCGTACTCACCCTGATGGTCCCCTTGCCTTGGTTCAGGAGAATGCAAGGCTCAAGGGGGCGGCAGTCGCCTCCCACCATCCGGAGTGCTGGGTTCTTGGCGCGGATACACTCGTTTGGGTTAACGATCAAGTCTTGGGTAAGCCGAAAGATATGGAGCAAGCGGTTGAAATGCTTCGGATGCTTTCGGGGGGAACTCATTCGGTGAGTACTGGACTTTCCCTGTCACTTCTTTCTCGAGGGTATGAGGAAGTCAAAGTGGACACCAGTCAAGTTACTTTCAAGGCTTTTGACGATTCGGTCATCAAGGCTTATTTCTCGGAAGTTGACCCTCTCGATAAGGCGGGCGGATACGCAATCCAAACCCGCTCCGATCTTATCATCGATAAATTTGCGGGTTCCCATTCCAATGTCATCGGTTTGCCTCTCGAATTATTGGGTTCGTGGTTGGCTGAGCTTGGTATTGCCTAAGAGCACTTTGCCTTCTGATTCTCTAATTGCCTAGTGATTTTTGACCTTTTGTTGCTTACCGTTTTTATAGTGACTGCGAGACAACTCAGTTCCATCCTCTTTGTACAAAACTAAAAGCCCATTTCCGTTGATTATATTGGTCTCGGGACACTTTTGCCCGTCAGGTTTCCATGAGGTCGAGGAAATGAGTTTCTCGTCTTTCCAGTATACCTTCCACTTTTTCATGTCTGAGAATTTATTGGGCTTGGTAGGATGCCTGTAGTAATAAGTTCTGTTTCCATCTGGAATATGACGATAATTGGGCATGAAGATGTCTTCTATCAAATCGGATGCAGGTCCTGCACATCCTACCATAAAGGAGGCGATCAAGAAGTATGATAAGTATTTCATTGAGTTAAGACAGGAACGAATCTTTGGAATATCATTTTTGAGAATAGAGTCGATGGATCCTTCGTTTCGATCCTATCAATATGGATTGGGGGCTTGAAGGAAACCCACGATGGCACTCAGGATGGAGTGAAAGGATGGCCCGATCATGAAAAAGAAGCTCAGAGCGAGCACGGCAAGGTATAGGATACGTTCCTTTCCCTTGTCGAACATGAGTAAAAAGAGCAGTCCGCCCACGAGAAGAAGAGCGGAGAATAAGCTAACGAGGTTCAACTGCTTGGTCATCTTGAAATATTCATGCTGTTGCTTGCGAAAGGCGAGAGTGGTCTGGGCCAGTTTTTCCCCGACTTCGGGTGGTTGAGGTGGTCGGGGTTTCGATGGCAGATAAGGAGGGTTGTATTTGTCCTTGATTCGCCTGACATATTCATCGTAGTCCGATTGGTAGAGGTCGAGCATTTCCTGGTAGTGCTTCATTTTGAGATCGTGGTTCTTTTTTTCAACCTCGTATTGTTGAACGCGCAGGGGATGGTTTTCCTTAAGCTCGCGCTTAGCTTCGTCGGACTTCAGGCTCTCCGATGAAAATCGAATCTCGTTGAGCTCCAGGACTTCCGAGCGGAGGAGGTAAGTGGAGCTAAGCAGGCAAAGGAAACCAAGTATGCTTAGGGCTTTTGCAGTGGTCAGACATTTGTTCATAAGCAAAGGTATTCGTTTGTTAGACGTCCTTTCCTGCGATTATTAGCATTCCGAGCAACGATTGACCGAGAGAAATGCCGGAAATGATTGTCAGGAATAGATATTGGGCCGAGCGTTCCCTTGATCGCCTATGAAAAAGGGCTAGTGGCAGGACCCAACCGGTTAAGGCGAGTGCGCAGCAAAGAAAGGCAAAGTTTTCGCTCACGATTTCAATCAGGGCAAAGGGGGCGAGTATGATCGAGGGTAGAGCTGCGAAAAGGAAAATCGATTCGAAAGGTTGGTCCATCCAAGTATGACTCAAGCAGTATGCCAATACAGGCCAAATCAGAATTGCTCCAAGGCAAGCAAAAGAATGAGTGAGGCGGTTCACGCACAGTGATGCCAGTGGTTCAGTCTTGCTCGGGAGCCTTGCCTTTAGGTTTTTTTCGGGAGATGGAGCCTTGCACCCGCAATCCGTCGTTTTCGAAAGTGATTCCGAAATCGACTGCCCCAAAAGGGCCGAGCAGTCCGATCCCTTTCTTTGGCATGCTTGGCTTGCCGGGGTGTCCGAAGACGCTGGACTCGTAGGTCTGGAACTTTTCGTTCCAGGCATATTTTCCACCCCCGGGGCACTGAAGTTCGGTTTGCCAAACATCCATGTGGTATGCCGAGGCGTCCTTCTTTCCGAGTTGAATACGCCACTCGTTGAGGGCATGCAGGTTACTCCATGACTTTTCCTGGAAGCGCCTGAGGCTTTCTCTCTGGAGAATTCCGTCCGCCAAATCGATGAGGGGGTTTTGGGCGAAAAAGGCAGAGCTTTTTCCTGACCAGGTAGCTACGGGTAAAGCGGTAGCGTCCGAACGGCGAACGAGGTTTCGGTCGATGGCCCGCTTGATCATGTCCTCGCTTAGGCTGACGGTGAGTACTTTGGAGGATGGCACGTAATAAAGGGCGATGGGTGCGGCTCCATCTTCCATCAGGTCTTCCTGAAGGTTTTTTCCGGGAGCGATTTTTACGTAACCTTGTTTCTTATGGGAATGATTCGACCAAACGGTCATCCCCGGTGCGGTCTGCTCAAGCCAAGCTCGAAAACCGGCGAGGAAAGCGGTCAGTTTGAAGGGGTTGCGCACCTCGACGTTGAGGGCTGCAGGAATGCGCCCCCAGTTTTTTTCCATGAAGTCCTCGGCTCCATCTTCCCCTCCCTTGGTGAAGGCTTGACCGAGTTCTTTGAAGAAGGGAGATCGGTCAAGATAAATGGAATAGGATTCTCCGATCCAACTAAATGCTCCTGTACCGAGCGAGGGGGCCATGATGGCGGCAAAGTTACTTGCCTGTTTTAATTCGGGCGAGTCCATGTCCAAGGCAGTGACCCAGTGTAGAAGAGCCTCGGGGTGGGGGTCACCCGAGGATTCCTTGAGCTTGACTTCGCCTACGGTGCTGATCATTCGGCGGTAGTCCGAACCTCCGATAAGGGGAAGAATGGTAATGTCACCCGAGATTTTCCCGTCTTTCATGGAAAGGCGTGCCGCGATGGGGTCGAAGTATTGGGACCAATGGCTCTGGTAGCGGTCGCGGAAGAAGACATAGGCCCGTTTTTCCTCAGGAGTTATCTTTTTGATCCCAAGTTCCTCGACGGAGCGCAGAAAGGCGAGGTTTCCAAAGCGCGGGCTGTGGACTCGCCCATTGATGAGCTGAACTTTTCCGAGCTCGGGAAACTCCTTGGCATTGAGGGGACTGCCTGATTCGTTCCGGGCTTGCAACTCGGCGAGAGCGGATGCCGCCCGGGTGCGGCGGGACGCCCCAATCCGCCACTCCGGGCCACACCACCGACGAATGGTGGCGTCCGATATGAGAGCGAAAACATGCTCGTGCTGGGCGGGTGGGCGCAGGTAGCGCTGCCGGAAATAATGGTATTCCTCGAGGGAGGATAGGCTGGTTTTCTTGCCCGCGGAGACTTGAATGATGCGGCGCAATTGCTCGAGTGAGTTGGTGACCACTACGACATTTTTGCTTACGGTGGCGGAGTAAGACTTAATGAGGTCGCCCGGGGCGACCAACCCAACATAGTTGATCCCGGCGATCGTTCCCTTGACCGCTTGGGCGGTTTTGTTCTTTTGGGCAGATTCGAAACGGCGGAGGGCGAGGGCGGCAAAAAGGGCTTCGGTTTGCTTGGCCTCGAAAAGAACGGTCAGTGAGGTCCCTGTCCGCAGGAAGGGGTCACTCCCCGTCATCGCTACGGAGGAAATTAGCTTGGGTCCTAGGATTCGGCTCAGTTCGGTGTCGGGCAGGCAAAGCTGCTCACGGTATTTTTCACGCGAACGGGCGCTCTCGGCCCGGCCCTCGCCGAGACGTAGTAGGGGAGTGCCCTGTTCGGTGGCCTCGTCCATTACCTCGATCATGGACCGGAAGGTTGGGAAGAAGAGGGCGTGCTGGTCGTGGGGAAGAACGCTGGCGAGTGGATCGAGCTTGGGTTTGGCATCACCGATCAATTCCTTCCAGGGCATTTCTTCGATGGTGATTCCCTTGACCTCGGCAAGGAGGATGGTTCGGTTTTGCTCGTCCGAGGAAAGGCGCAACTCGCGGTCAAGTTGGAGATTTTCACTGATTGCGCGGCCGCCGGAGAAAAGATCGATGGTTCTTTCCAACCCTACCTTGCGGGTAGGACGGTTGAAGCGATTCGTACGATTGTTTCCATGCTGATGCTTTTCCGCGGGTTGAAGAACTTTGAGTCTCTCGGTCGCTTGATTGGCCTGATGGCGAAACCAGGCCGTTCCCGGAACCTGTAGGTTTTGCAGCCTGTCGTAATATGCCAACTTGTTCTTCAGGTAATTGGTTTCCCCTGTTCGGTCGGCGGTCAGTTTCTTTGCTTTCTTCGTATCGAAGGTAAATGGATACCCTTTCAACCTTTTGTCTCCATTCTGAACGAAGAGCGAACCTCTCACCATGCCCTTGGGGTTGCTTAGGCAGATGCGAAGGGCACTTGTTGGCAGTCGGCTTGAGTTGTTGCGTTCACGGACGATGTGAAGAAAGGACTCTTCGGCATCTTGTGTCCGCAGGTAAGGGGTAGCGGGAGTGACCCACTTGCGCAATTCTTTGGAATAAACTCGGCGGGCGTCGAAGCTGTCGGGTATTGCTTCACCTTTTGCAAAGACCAGATCCTCCACTTGGAGGGAGAAGAATGTTTCGGCTTGAGCGAAAAAGGGGCTCAGGGAGAGAAGTAATAATATGTATTTATTCATGGGGAGGGTCGGCTTTTCTATGTGTTAGCTTAGGCTTACTTTGATCGGGCTTATTATTTAGGTCGAGGAAATTTGCAGTGAGATTATCTAATCGACGTGATTCAACTTGCCTCGTTTCTCATTCGATCCGGGTTGCTTATATTTTTCCCTTTTTTAGGCTTCGTTTAAGTTCTGCATCAGCTTCTCCATCATTTTGCGTGCTTCGGGGATAAGCTTGAGAGAAGTGGCGATCTGGTTTTTGTCCGCAAGGTTGCGTGACTTGTCCCGATTGTTGTGCCAGGCGGATAACTCGTCGGCCGTCAGGGACGCCGTTGCCGTGCCGTATGGATAACCGCTCCGGACGTCAAGGAGCAGAGCGTTGGCATGACCCGTGGTCTGGATCTTGCGTGAGGGTATGAAGTATCCGCCGATGATCGTCCAGTTGGCGACCGAGGAGGCAAGCTTCGTCGTCTTGGTATCGGAAAAGACTTCATAGAGGAGAACGTAGTCGATGTGTTGGCGTGCTGCCCCGAGGCGAACTTTTCGGAAAATCTCCGAAGATTTGACGATGGGGGTGTCTTTTGTGCGCTTCGGTGCCGTGTAGGCCAACTCTGCGATCATCGAGCTCACTGGAATGAACTCTCCGAATTCAGCCCCCATTTCTTCCTTGGCTTTTTCCCATCCCTCGACTTCTTCGGCGGTCAGGTTCGATATTCTGCCGTTGTATAGCTTGGCCAGTCCAATGCGTGCTGGAAAACGGAGCGTGGGTTCGACGTTTGCAATTTCTCTGACCTCCTCGTCGATGCTAGCGGCTTCTCCGTTGGGGAGGTCGAGACCTTCATATTTATTAAGGTATTGCCTGCCGGACGTCGTCTGAACGGAGTGGGATTGGCATCCGATGGTTGCAAGGACCAGGCTGGCGATAAGGCTGAGGCGAATGAACGTTTTTTTCATGATTTTTGAGTGTTTTTTTGGATCTTGTCGGCGTTCTGCGTGTCTTTTATTATTCATTTCCTGTGCCATCTTGTTGGGTTTTCTCGTAAAGCCTTGAATGATATATGTATATGATTTTTTTTTTGGGTTTAATTTTTTGTGCTCGCCTTGAGTGTTGCAATATACGTTTAGTTGTATTACAAAATTTGTAATATGGATGCAGCTGAATTAGACTTTTTACTTACTGAGATTCATAATTTGGCCTTTGTGAATCCTTTTGGAAACGAGAGGGACCGGACGGAGGAGCGGATTGTCTCCAAGTTGGGATGGACCGAGCCATCTTTGGAGCGAAACCCGATCTTTACCAAGGAATTTAATCAGGTTCTGCACTGGGTATGGGTTGGAGAACAAGCCTTGCTCGATGGAATGGCGAAGGAATTCAGGACTACGTCAAGGGCGGAGCGGATGGCATCTTTGGCCTACTTTTCTCTTTATCATGAGATTGTGGACGATCTGGATCGCCTGATTGAAGGTCCTGAGGGAGATTCTGCAAGCAATCGGAAGGTTTTTCGGAAAATTGAAGAGGGGATAAGAACTCGCAGTTCCTTGATCCGGGGAGTGAGTAATCCGATGTGGGGGAATCCCGGGCATCTGTTTTCCTGCTTTTATCAGTTGAGGCGGGCTTTTCTCTGTCTCTTTCGGGAGATCGTTGGCTGGAGCGACCCGATCCGGTCTTTGCGGATGAGGGTATGGGAAAGCGTCTTTACGCAGGATATGCTGAGTTACCAGCAATGGATGCATCAATCGGTAGGCCGCTTCCCTACTCTTGTACTCGGGCCTTCCGGATCAGGCAAGGAAGTCGTGGCCCGGGCAATCGGGCTTTCGCGCTTCATCCCCTATGATACCAAATCTGGTCAGTTCGCGTCCAAGCCAAGGGACAGCTTTCGCCCGGTAAACTTGTCCGCCTTGACGGAAACCTTGATCGAGTCCGAGCTCTTCGGTCACCGCAAGGGTTCGTTTACGGGGGCGATCCGTGATCACGCTGGAATATTCAAGAATGCGGGGAGGCATGGAACTGTCTTTCTCGACGAGATAGGGGAAGTGCCGGAATCGATTCAGGTCAAACTGCTTCGCCTCCTCCAGTCAGGCGAGTTTCAGGCAATCGGAAGTGATGAGCGATCCTTTTACGAGGGTAAGATCATTGCTGCTACCCATCGTGATCTGGCTGCGGAGATGAAAGCAGGGAGAATCAGAGAGGACTTTTTCTACCGCTTGTGCGGGGATCAGGTTAACACCGTGGCCTTGCATGAAATTCTTGCCGCTGCTCCAGATGAGATCAACGGATCGGTGCATTACATTTGTCGAAAACTTTTCGGGCCGGAGGGGGGAGAGGAACTCGCACCTCGAGTGGTTCAGACCCTGAGAGTTCAAGTTCCTCAAGACTACAGGTGGCCCGGTAACTTTCGGGAACTAGAGCAGGCTGTACGAAATGTCGTCGTTCGTAATGAATATGTTCCTATGGTTAGGGATAATGACTCCGCTAGAATTGAGACATTATACGAAAATACCGAAGTAAGTTTGGCTCAATGGAGTTCAACCTATGCCCGAAAGGCATATCAGAATGCTGGTAGCTACCGTGAAGCGGCTCGACGACTGGAAGTTGATCAAAGAACCTTGAAGAAATTGGTTGGCTCATAATTGAGTAAGCCTCGTTTCTCATTTGGGGTATTGCGATTTTTGCCTCTTGTGGTGCTTTGATAGTTAAGTTAAGAATGATTTCAGTGAAGAAGAATGTTTCGGCTAGTTCTTTTGTTGTGTTGATCGGCTCTTTATCGGCTGTCGCTTTGGGCGTCGCGTTTTACTTGGGGTATCTTTTCCGCGAGCCCCTCCCCACCGAATACCACGAGATGCTTTTCGAGCAGGTTTTGGAAGAAGCCGAGGAAAGAGAAAGAAGGGAGAGGAAGGGAGAGGCAGGGATTGAAGTGCTTTCTAATGTGACCATTCCAGACTCCGAAGAGTACAGCCAAGTTGGTTCGATTCAGCTAGATTTCCAGAACTTAGACATGGAGACAGCGGGAAAGGATCCTTTGACGGGCGATCGGATTCGGGAGGTTCTCGCCCCTGCATTGGTGAGTGGTGATCTAGTTGGGAGAAATGCCGTTATTGCAGATATGTTGTCTCGCTTGACTCCCGAAAATGCAATCCATGCCCTCGAGGTATTTGAGAATACTCCCTCTTCCTATCATACGGACAATAACTTCCGTTTGTTTTTGCATGCATGGGCCAAGGTGGATGGAGCTTCGGCTCTTGCTTATGCCATGGACAATGCGGACGCACATCGAGTTGAGGGAGGACATGTTTGGGCTATGTCGGGTTGGACGGCAACGGATCCTCAGGCCGCTTATGAGTTCGTGACATCACGAGAGAAAATTGACCATGGACTTTACCATGGCTTGGTTCGCGGTTGGGGAAGGATCGATCTTGATGGAGCCCAGCAGTTCGTTTCAACGATTGAAGACAAGCGATTGCGGGGGCGAATGACTGACGTGGTGGGTGAGTCCGTTCTAGAGCAGCGAGGCACACAGGGAGCCTTTGAATGGCTCGGGCAACTCGATCAAAAGGATGGCTTCACTCAAGCCGCCTATAATGCTGTGGTCGGTCGTTCCATTTCCCGTAGCTCGAGCTCCTTGGCCGAGTGGATCAGCCGTAATCCCGACAACAGGAACATCCAACCGTGGATGTTCCGTGAGACTGCCAAGAAAATTGCCTCTAGGGATCCTGGATTGGCCGCAAGTTGGCTCGAGTCCAACCTGGCCAACAAGAGTGTGAACGCAGAGGTGATTGGACAGGTTGCCTCTAGTTGGGTGGAATCGGATCCTCAGGCCGCCGCCTCTTGGGTGGACAGCTTGCAGGGCACGCGGGTTTACGACAAGGAATTAGCCAAGAAATTAGGCGGTGCATGGGCTCGGAAAGACCCTCAGGCCGCCTTTGAATGGGCCGATAATTTAGAGCCTGATCTTTGGCGCCCAACCTCAGCGAGTATTGTAGGAAACATGTCCAAAGAGCAATTGCGTGAGTATGCACCTATTATCAAGAAAAGCCCTGCCGAAAGTGTGAATGACGGGCTTCGTGCGGCCTATGCCATGCGTATGTCCGAAGAAGATCCTCATTCTGCTATGGAGCAGGCACTCATGATGCAGGATACCTTGGGCCGGGAAAAGGTTACGGTTCATATCGCCAAAAAACTTTTCAAGAAAAACCCCAAGCAAATCAAAGAGTGGTTACCACAAAGTGGGTTGAGCGTGGCTTCTCAGCAACGAATTCTTCGCAACCAATAAAACCCAACCTGTAAGGGCTCAGTTCTTTTTCTCGAGTAGGGAATCCAAATGAGCGAGCCCGTTTTTTTCGTTGGTAAACAAACCATCAAGTTGAGCTTCGAAGCATTTCTCTAAAATTGGTCCAAAACTAGGTCCTGGCTCAAACCCTCGATCAACCAAATGACGCCCCAATATGAGGGGTTGTGGCTCACTGTCCTTGACCTTAAGATTTTCGGCTCTTTTTAGTAGCCAGGGGCCCTCAGGGAAATCGTCCTGCCTCGGCGGACGTCCTGCAAGGTCCGATTCGGCAACCCGAACCAAGCGATCGATCCTCTTGACTTGGCGGGCTAGCCGCCTGATCGCACCGTCGCTTGCTTGATCCTTATAAAAGGTTCTTGGAGCGAGGTGTCTACGTACAAGCGGAACGACTTGCTCAGCCAAGTCGACTTGGTTACTAAGACGGGCAAGGAAGTTTCGGGTTGGTTCTTCTCCCTTGGGCTCATGTTTGGGCGAGCGAATCCTTCCATCTTTGTCTTGGTGGGTCGTAGACGGCTTGCCCAAGTCGTGGCAAAGAACGGCAAAACCAACAACAAGGTCTTCCCAATTTTCTCCCGTTCGTCTTTTGGCGAATGCGTCCATGCAATGCAGGGTGTGGGTCCAGACATCTCCCTCGGGGTGCCATTCGGGATCCTGTTCGCAGTTGACTAGCACTTCGAGCTCAGGGAAATACCTCAACCAGTTGGTATCCTTTAGGAAATTGAGCCCTCTTGACAGAACCTGTCCCTTTAGGATGAGCTTTTTCCATTCCTGGAAAATTCTTTCATGAGGAAGTCCCTCGATTGGAATACTGCGGCAAAGAAGAATTGTTTCCTTTGCCGGTTGAAGATTGAATCGGGCAATGAATTGCATCGCCCTGAGCACGCGCAGGGGGTCTTCGCAAAAAGCGGGTCCGACATGGCGTAGAATCCCCTCTTTCAAATCCTTGTTCCCGTTGAACGGGTCAAGTAATTCTCCACTGAGTAGATCAAGTCCTAGGGCATTGATCGTAAAATCTCTGCGGGCAGACGCTTTCTCGAAGGGGAGGTGAGGGTCGACCTCGATTGAGAAACCCCTGTGTCCGGTTCCGGTTTTCCTTTCCGTTCGAGGTAGGGATATTTCGACCGGCAGGCTTTTGATCTTAAGAATCCCAAAGGATTTCCCTACTTCTTCCGTCTGAAAGTAGGGCGATAGAATGGATAGAATGTGTTCGGTTGTGAGTCCACCTACTTCAATATCTAATTCATGAGGTACGATGTTTAAAAGGAGATCACGAATGCTTCCTCCTACGAGCAAAACCCGCCCGCCTTCGCGGGAAACCCTGGTCGCCAAGTCAATCGCTAAGGTTGCTAGGTGCTTGGGGAGTTTTTCCCGCAGATTACCCAACTCAGGCATGGTTAGGGGAAGAGAGTGTCTTCCACAACTTGGCAAAGAGTATGGTAAACGGGGAGGTGCAATTCTTGTACACGGGGAACCTCGCTTGCGGGAACTTGGATCATGGTTTCACAGATCGATGCGAGTTTCCCACCGTCTTTTCCGGTTAGGCCGATCGTCCCCAAGCCTAGAGCTTTAGCTGCCTTGGCTGCATGAATGACATTCTTGGAATTACCCGAAGTGCTTATTCCAAGCAATAAGTCTCCTGGTTTGCCAAAGGCGACAACTTGCTGAGCAAAGGCGTATTCTGGTTCGTCGTCATTGACGAAAGCGGTGGTGAAGCCGACCATGGAAGGTAGGGAGAGGGCAGGGAGAGCACCGTGCAGGTTCTCAGCAAGATCTGGCCCGAGTTTTTCGGCTAACTCCTTGTCGAGAGGCCTTGGTCGAGAAAACCTCTTCACCAATTCGCCGGCGATGTGTTCGCAGTCTGCTGCGCTTCCTCCGTTTCCGCAGAGAAGAACCTGATTGCCAGACCGGAAGCAATTAAGCATAGCTTTGCAGGCAAGGGTGATGCTTTGTCTGCAAATAACAAGTTCGGGTCTTCGTTCAAATAGTTGATCGATATCTTGCACGATTAAAACCATAGATCTCTAGAAGCACGGAGCCAATACATTTCTGAGCCTACTCTTTACTAAATGGCTGATTTTTGTAATGCTTAGCCTATCTCCCATAAAGTGAAAGCTAACAACGAAGATCTTACTGCTGAAAATTCAGCTTTGGAAAACCTAACCGCTCAGGAAAGAATTGCATGGGCGTTGGATCGTTTCGGGCAAGGACTATGCGTCTCTACCAGTTTCGGTCTACAAAGCTCGGTTATGCTCCATTTGGTTCTTCAGTCCAATGATCAAATTCCTGTAGTCTTTATTGATACGGGCTATTTGTTTTCTGAAACCTACGAGTACGCTCAGACGCTGAGTCAAAAGCTAGGATTTAAGGAAAAGGTTTATTCCGCGATGACCTCCTCGGCTAACCAGGAGACGAGGTATGGAAAACTCTGGGAGCAGGGTAAGGAGGGCATGGTTAAATATAATTATCTTAATAAGAAGGAGCCGATGGACCGTGCTCTTCGCGAACTTAATTCGACTGCTTGGCTTGCCGGTATACGCCGTTCCCAATCAGAGGATCGTCAAAATCGTCCCTTCATTGAAAAACAGGGCGATGTGTTCAAAATTTATCCCATCCTGGATTGGGATGACAAGAAAACCTATCAATATATCCCCCAAAACCATTTACCTTACCACCCCCTTGAGGGAATGGGCTATGATTCGCTTGGAGATCACCATAGTACCTCTAAGCTAAGCGATTCTTCGTCGAAGGAAGATACCAGGCATGGCGGTTACGGGCGGGAGTGCGGTTTGCATGTTGACTTGCCTGAAGGTCACGATTTTACCGTGTAATTCGAAAAAATGATTTTACCTGAAGATAAGACGACATTACAGACCTTGATTAAAAGGACTAATCACCTCTGGAAATTTCTCGAGTGCGACGAAAAGAAGAAGAAAATTGCTGAACTTGAGAACGCCATGTCGGCCCCCTCCTTTTGGGATGATCAAGACACTGCTCGAAAAGTTGGATCCGAAAACAACCGGCTCAAGCAGACCGTGTCAAAGGTTGAGGCTTTTCGGTCTAAAGTCGAAGACTTGGAGGCTTTGTGCGAATTATGTGAGGAAGACGAGGATGACCAGGAAATGGGCAAAGAGTTTGTTGATACA
>Ga0315322_10002634_pt1 | contig 13885 bp, 8 predicted proteins | sample M110021515metaG_FD_203461 | JGI IMG/M metagenome (GOLD analysis project Ga0315322, IMG submission 203461) | Ammonia-oxidizing marine archaeal communities from Monterey Bay, California, United States - M1 100m 21515 | ecosystem: Environmental > Aquatic > Marine > Intertidal zone | place: USA... | reverse complement strand
TCAATATTCATGTGTTGAATGTTGATCCCAAGATCAAACGTTCTGGGCGAGTCTATGTAGATCCAGATGGGGAAAAGTTGTCCGGAGGAAGGATCAAGGCGGAAAAACTGAAGTCGGCCGAGGCATTTCGCCGCTACGGTTGAACTGCTGCATGGGGGGTTACTGCGGCCGGGTTACTGCGGCCGGGTTACTGCGGCCGGGTTACTGCGGCCGGGTTACTGCGGCCGGGTTACTGCGGCCGGGTTACTGCGGCCGGGTTACTGTGGCTGTGTGCACGTTGCTGGCGAGACGGGTCTGTTGCGCCCTTTTGGGACTTCTGCGGTGAAGCTGTGGACGTTTTTTTGCCACTTTTTCCCAGCTTGTATGGCAACTCGGGGATTTGATCCCTATACTCCGCCTCTCAGGTGTCTCCAACGGGTTGGAGATGAAAAGGGAAGCCGGTGTGAATCCGGCGCAGGACCGCTGCTGTATTCGGCGAGAAATCTGGCTAGCCACTACGTGACTCACGTGGGAAGGAGCCAAGTTTCGCTCGAGCCGAGAGCCAGAAGACCTGCCTGAGAAATGTATGCCATTACTTGCCTCGGCTTCGGGCAGTCGGTACGTCACTCCTACGCTCCGTTCTTTGGAGCTTCGTAAGGACTGATGCCGTCATTCCGTTGCTACAACGGAATGTTCTCGATGCACAGTCCCCGTGAACCGTGGGTTGCTCCCACCACCGACCCGATACGACAGCTGGATTCAGTTCAGCAGGTCGATTCTAGTCAGTTGCGGTTGCCTGAACGAAAACCGACGATTCAAGCCACAGGTAATCAACACGTGAGCCGTAAGCCGGCTAGCAATCCTGTTGCTTCTCCGTGTTCAGGCGTGTGTGTGTTGTCGAACGATTCGGAACTGTGCACGGGGTGCTTCCGCACCAAGGCAGAGATTTCCAGCTGGATGCGAGTCAGCGACACAGAGCGTGGCTTGATCGTAAAGCGAGCCGTTCAGAGGAAGCTGGCGGACACCACGGTCGACAAATCGGTGTGCAGTTCTGATGTTCGTTTCAGGGTAGATGGTGTGAATGAACGCGATGGCAATTTGAGTGGATAGTGTTGGAAAGCCTGTAGAGATTTTCATCACATTATGAATGTTTTGACTTGGACTTTTTTTTAATTCAATTAAGTGAATCACGAGGAACGCACATGTTGGGAAACAGAACCACGAAGGTATTGAAATCAGTCTGGCCTGAACCTTCAAAGGTGAAGTTCAAATTGCCAGGAATGCTTTTGATTCTTGGGCTGATCCTTGTTGGTGCCGTGGCTAGGTTCTTGCCTTACCCGCCCAACTTTTCGCCGATTGGTGCCATGGCACTGTTTGCTGGGGCAACATTGGGGTCACGGTTGCGTGCTGCTTTGGTTCCGCTGACTGCAATGCTGTTGAGTGATTTGTGGCTGGGTATGCATTCTTTAATGCCAATTGTCTATGGTTGTTTCCTGTTCAACGTTTGGCTGGGCAGTCGCATGCAATCACGTCTACAGCCATTGCGTGTTGCAGGCATGTCGATCGCTGGCGCGTTCTTCTTCTTCGTTGTGACCAATGGTGCTTGTTGGTTCATGTCCTATCCAGCAACATGGTCTGGCTTCGTTTCCTGCTACACTCTTGCGCTTCCATTCTTCCAAAACACGTTGATGGGTGATCTGTTCTTCTCGGCTGTGTTGTTTGGATCATTTGCTTTTGCTCAGTGGCGGTTCCCTGTCTTGCGTCCCCAGGGGCAACCGCAGGATGAAGTGACTCCTGCGTGAAGCGAACCGGGCCAAAATGTGGATCCCAAAATGTGGGGCCATGCAACATGGCATTTTAGACAGCATTTGTCTGAAGGCCCGCTCGGGTCAGTACGAGCGGACGCGCCACTTTGGGAACCGTTGGCTGGGCTGGATAGCCTGCGTGCAACACCGCTGGCTTAATCCAGTGGTTGCAGTTCATCAAGCGTGGTCAGGGCAAGTCACCCTGCGATTTTTGGATGGGCTGCAGGATAGGGCTGCAGGATGGTTTCGGTGCGTTGCCATCGACTGCTCGAACCAATGGGCGGTGAGTGATTTTGCTACCCGGTCGACCTTCTGAAAGAAAATGGGCATGTAGAAAGTCATGCGGGCATCGTATTGCGAAAAGCTGGTGATGAGATCACTCAAAGCAATACAGGGTATTCGCGGCCCGGATGATCAAACGCCCGTCCGCGATGGCAGGCGATCCAAGCACGCCTTCACCTAGTTCAATCTCGTGAATGGTTTCAGCATCGTCTCCTTGATCCTCGACGATCAGACCTTTGCCTGTTTGATCAAAGATATAGAGTCGATTTTCAGACAAAACAGGCGTTGCCCACGAACTGCCCAGTCCTTTCACGCGTTTTTGCCAAATTTGTTCCCCATCCTTCACATTGGCTGCGACCAGGACTGATCCTTTGAGCGAATACAGTCGCTCGTCTGATGCGACAACGCTGGCGTTTCGAGGCGACAGTTTGTTGTTGCGCCATGCGACCTCAGGTGTGCTGGCACTGGCGCCGACTTTGAGAGCGATGACTTCGTCACTGGGAAGAATCAGCAGCCCACCGGTTGCGGTAGGCGATGGGATGGCCGATCCACCCTCTTCAGTGGACCACTGTGTTTTTCCCGATCGAGGATCCACAGCAATCACTCCTTGGCGTGATTGAATGACAACTTCATTGCGATCATCTGGGCGTCGGATTACTAAGGGGGATGCCCAATTCGACATTTGTGGTCGTGCTAAACGCCACAGGTTCTCACCCGTTTCTGCATCGATGGCTGCGGCAAAGGAGTCGCCTTGTGCTTCGACTTTTACAATCACCGCTCCGTCAACAACGACTGGGGATGAAGCCATGCCGACATCGTTGCCGGCTTTGGGGTAGTCGTATCCGAGACCTCGGTACCACAGCAGTTCGCCAGTGAGTGAAAGGCAAGCCAAATCATTACTACTGAAGAAAGCGAAAATCCGCTGTCCATCGCTTGCAGGTGAGGGGGCCGCATTCGCACTGGTGGGGTGGCAGAACGGTCGCCCAGTGGCTCGGAATGTTTGTTCCCACTTCAGTTTGCCGGTCTGCAAGTTGACGCCGCTGACGTGGAGAACTTCGCCGTCCTGTCCGCTTGAGCTTGTTGTCACAACAAGGTCGCCGATCACAATGGGGCCTGCGACGCTGCGACCTGGCATCTGGAGTTTCCAAGCCAAATTGCCACCCTCGCCGAGTTCCAGCTTTTTGGGAGCAGAAGAAGTCGCGCGACTGGTCCCATCGCCACGAAAGCCAAGCCAACTCTTGCTGCCTAATCCGTTTACCGGATCGGCAGCAGCGACTGTGTCCGCCAGCAGGCACCATGTCAAGCATGCGGTGAATGCCAATATCGCAGTGTTCGCAATGAATGGTCTTTGCTGTCGTGTGCGTGCAGGAATGGATGAGGTAGAAGCTGAAAGGGTATTCATGGCGGGCCGATTCGATCGGGTACGTTTTTGATTCAGGTTAAAAAGCGGAAGCGAATTCAGGTTCATGGTGTTTCTGGCAAACTTGAGTGGACGGTGCAGGCAGGCATTCATTCACAGACGTCAGTTAAGGCTGACTCGCTAATCCTTTTCCGGAAGGGTCTGTGATGCGGAACTGGAATTTCCAGTTTTGTGCCCACGATTCCTCCTGTTCGTTTTGGCAGATTTTCAGCAGAATACGATTGGTCCCTTTCTTCAAAGGGAAGTCGGAGATGTACTGGTCTATCATGGACCCTGAGTGATACACCTCATTCTCCATCACCAGCCTGCCATTGATCCAGATTTTATTGGCGTTGATGCAACCGAGTCTTGCTTGGGCGGGGCGATCCTGATCGGACTCGAACTCCGCAAACAGGTAAGCGATTGCGCCTTTTTCCTTGTTGTAGGCTTCGGCCAAGTCGACTTCTCCAAGGTCGGGTGAACCAGTAAGGGGTTGCCAAGTGATTTTGCCCACCTTTCCGTCGTGCTGTATTTTCAGGTCGATAGCCCCGGCTGTTTGGAACTCGCTCTCGGGGGCATATTTCATTTTGAAGCCGACACCGTCGACGTTGTCCATCGGTGCCAGGCTTTGCCAGTCAGTCAAAAGCACAAATACATCGGCAGTGCTGACTTCTTTGCCCAATTTTCCAAGCGCTTCGATGATTCGCGCTAGCTGGCGTGGATGGCGTGCTGCCGCAAGTGCAACACGGTAGTCAGCGACAGCATCTTCCGGTTGTTGTTTGGAAATTGCCGCAGCGCGAGTGATAGCCTGCTCAACTGCCATCTCCCTGAGTGGAAGGCTGGGGTCATTCAGGCAGGATTCGATCAGCTTGGTTGCTGTCTGCGGAGCTTCGGTCTGTAACAGTTCCATTGCCAGTCCACGTCCCTTGGGGTTGTTGGACTGGTTCATCGCATACGTTTGCAACTCAGCTGCCATCGGCTCGGGCGATTTTCTGGCAACGTCAAAAATGACTCCACGAAGCCAGTTTTCTGCTACTGGATTCGTACCAGCCATGCCGTTCAAAAGCAGGCTGATCTTAGACGACGATGTTTGGCGAAGTTGGTTTGCTGCGGGGATCGCTTTGGAGTATCCCTTCCCTTCTTTGCCAACGTTGCGGATTGATTCCAGAGCAGTGTTGATTCTCGCGTCGTCTTGGCTTTGGGCATCACGGCCGGAGATGGCTGTGATGACCAGCATCATGACCGACAAGTGAGCGACACGATTGCAATGACTTGATTTGCTTTTCTTCATTTGTTTAAGCGATGTGTTTGGAAATTGCCAATATCGAAAGTGAAGTGTTGTCCTAAGCCGGACAAGCGAATTTGCGAAGCAGTCACGCCTGCCCCGCAAGGCAGGGTGAAAGGTCCGCCGCCATTTTGGATGCAACTGATGCCCGGCGGCTCGGCTTGGTTAGGGGGTTGGTTTGCAGGTTCGGTCCAACCAGTCAAAAAAGACACGTCCCCATACCACGCCATTTTGAGGTGACATTACCCAGTGGCCTTCCTCGGGGAAGTACAGAAACCGGCTTGGGATTCCCTGAACTTGTGCAGCCGTAAAAGCTTCCATGCCCTGAGTCACGGGGACACGAAAATCTTTTTCGCCATGAATCACCAGCAGTGGAGTTTTCCATTTGCCCACAAACTTGTGCGGTGAAAATTTGGCGTAGGCGTTCCCAGCAGCTTCGCTTGCCCAATAGGGACCACCAAGGTCCCAGTTGACAAAGAAAAGTTCCTCAGTCGACCCGTACATGGATTCAAGGTTGAAAACCCCACAGTGCGCGACCATGGTGCAGAATCGCTTTGCGTCATTTCCCATCAGCCAGTAGACGGTATAGCCACCAAAACTGGCCCCGATGGCTGCAACACGACTGCGATCGATTGATGGGTCGGCGATCATGGCATCGGTGGATGCCAGGATGTCCTGCATCGCTTGGCCGCCCCAGTCACCGCTGATGTCATCGTTCCACTTACGTCCGAACCCAGGCATTCCACGGCGGTTGACAGCCAGAACGACGTAGCCGTGCGATGCCATCATGTGGAAGTTCCAGCGGTAGGAAAACCACTGGCCAATTTGACCCTGAGGACCACCTTGGCAGTAAGTCAGCATGGGCCACTTCTTTCCGTCCTTGGGGTCATAGCCTGGGGGAAGAATGACCCAGTTGTGAATCTGTTCGCCATCGGTTGCGGTGAAGTACCGTTCTTCAATCGTTGGCAATTCCAATGTCTTGTACATTTCACCATTGACGTCAGTGATGGTGCCCAGTTGTTTGTTGCTGGGGTCAAGCAAAGCCAGTTCCGTAGGGCGAAGCATGCTCTGTTGACGAAGCAACAGACGATTGCTGCCGGGGACGCAGGACACGATCGAAAAGTTGAAGCGACCCTCAGAGACCTGCTGAAGGGCCTGGTTGTCAACGTCGATCTGGAATACTTGAGTCGTGCCGCGGATTTCGCTGTGGAAGTAAATGCTTTTGCTGTCTTCGCTCCAGGTCGCATGATGCGTGGTTTGGTTCAAACCCTCAGTGATCTCTTTCAGCTTGCCGCTGCTGCGGTTGTACAGCATGATGCGATTGCGATCTGACTCGAAACCAGCCCGTTCCATCGAGTGAAATGCGATGTTGGTCCCGTCTGGTGAGTAGGCGGGATCCATGTCATAGCCCGGCATACCGGGGGTGATGTTCTTGAGAGGCCCACCTTCGGTGCTGACCAGATAAATGCCGCTGTCGGTACTTTCAGCTGGATTGTTGACGAGTTTGAGCGTCAACGCCATCTCATTACCATCGTTAGAAAACGTAAACTGTTCCGATCCACCAAATGGTGGCAGAGGGCAATCGGCTCGCAGGGTTGCCATCAAGTCCACGGGTTCCGACGCTTTCCCCTCGATATCGATTTTGGCAACGTGAACGTGGCTGTAGGCATAATCGTGCCATTGGTTCCAGTGCCGGTACATCAGCGAATCGATGATGCGGGCGTCGGCTTTGGGAAGGTCTGCATAGATCTCGGTGACTTCCTTGTCAATCTTGACATCAACGGTGAAGGCAATCGCGTCACCTGATGGCGATGTGATCAGATTGGCGATGCCGTCTTCGACATGGGTAAGCTGTTTTGCGATCCCAGTGGTTGGATCCAGCATCCATGCCTGTGGTTCGCCCGGCTCTTCTTCTTTGTCTTCTTCGTTTGCATTTTTCTTGTTGCCTTTGGACGCCGATTCGCCGGGGGCAATGTAGACCAACTTGTTTCCACCGGGGTGCGCAAGCCAATTCAAACTTCCGAGCCCTTTGACATCGCTGAGCAGAGCCTCAGCCTTGCTTTCCACTCGTGCTGAATCGAAGGCGGCTATCCTGACATCACTTTCCAATGATTCTAGCAGCGCCGATTCTGGCAGCGGTTGTACCAGTAATGAGCTGGTTCCGCTGTTTTCTGCGAGTTCATAACGTTTCACGAGATACGCGACGGTTTTGCCATCGGGTGAAACGGACGCATCTCCAATACGGGCAAGGTCCCATAGTGTTTCCGGTGTCAGGCGATCTGCCGAGGCAGAGGTGGTGATAACAAATAGAAGCAGGCAGGTCAGAATCGTACCGGTTAGACGCATGTTGTATTCTCGAAGCATGGTGCGTGTCAGCAAGGACCAGCTCGCGTCACGGGCGAGGGGTCCGAGCCCGAATTGTAACGAAGTCAACAGCAGATGCACGCCAAGAGGCCGGATGAATTGAGGTGTTTGGAACCAAAATCCCATCCATGCCTACCGTCGGGCTCCGGGGAAGTAACGTTTTTTACTTGGTTCTAAAAATCTCGCTCTGGACCAACGCAAGCAGCAGGTCACGAAAACGATATTCATTGGTGGCTTGACTGGCGACAATTTCCTTGATGATTTTCCGCTCACGGTAGTTCATTTGCCGCCCCGTGGCGTAGCTCAAAAGCTTTTCGGATACGCAGCACACAAAAGGTTCCGGATTGTCTTTCAGCCAACGCTTCAAATCCTGGATGTCACTCAGTTCTTGTCCGTCGGGAAGCATGCCTGAGGCATCGATCTTGGCCCCATCAAGGCGATTGCTTTTCCCTTTTTTCTCAACGTATTTTGGGTAGTGGTCTCGCCACCGTCCAACGGGATCAAAGTTCTCCAGGACGAACCCAAGAGGATCGATCGCCTGGTGGCACGCAGCGCAGCTTTCTGAATCCATGTGTGCTGCCAGTCTCTCCTTGGGGCTATTCGTGCCACGCGTGTCAGGCGTGAGGGCTGGAACGGCATTGGGCGGTTCGGGGGGAGGACTGCCCAGAATGTTTTCCAGTACCCATACGCCTCGGAGGACGGGTTGCGTGTCGACGCCATTAGCGGTCGCCATCAACACTGCCGGCATGGTCAGCAATCCACCGCGTCTTGCGTCTCGTTCGATGGCGACTTGTCGCATGCCTTTGGGGATTTTTCTGGATTCTCCTTTCCCGGCAGGTTTGTATTGCTGCAGCCCGTAAAATTCCCAGCCCAGAATCTCGTCGGTGAAAATGAAATCTGGTGTGACCAAATCATGCACCGGCAGATTGTTATCGAGCACGTGTTGGAATGTACGTTGGACTTCTCGCTTCATCGATGCTTTGTGCGTCGGCTTGAAGTTTTTCATCAAGCGAACATCTGGCATCAGGTGATTCAACGTTTCCAGACCCAACCACTGTGTGGTGAAATCTGCAGCCAATGCTGGTGATGAACAGAGTCTGTTTGCCTGAGAAATCAGAGTCTTGGTGTTTCCCAGGCGTCCTTCGTTTGCGACCTTTTGAAGTTTTTCATCCGGGGGCATCGACTTCAGGAAATAAGAAAGCCGACTTGCCAATTCGTTGTCGGTAAGTTTTCCATCGCCAATGTTTCGGTACAAAAATGCAGGGGAAAGAAGTGCAGAGCGAATAACAAGATGCAGTCCTTGGTCGATGGATCCTGTTCGCTGGTGTTCGGTTTGAATCAGGTTGGCGTAGGCTGTGATTTCACTTTCCAGAGCGGACCGCCTGAAGGTTTTGCCGAGGAACTGTGTGAGAAATGATTCGATTTCTGAGCGTGAGCTCGTGTCTGAAAGTCCTGCAGTGAGTTCTTCGCGTCTTTTGAGTCGGAGTAGCTCGTCTTTGCTTGGGTAAACTTCTGTCGGTCCAACGATTTTCAAGCGGTGGATTCCCAGATAAGGACCCTGTTCAAAAAAACGATAGACCAGTGTTTCTCCTGACTTGACCGAGTTTTTGGCCATGGCAGTCACCACCGCGTCACGTTTGGATTTCTGGTTGATGTAGGGAGTTGCATCGAGGTTAGGGTCGCTTAGCTTTTCCACGACGCGAGCCCAGCCACTTCCACCTCTTGCCGGATCGCCTACCGCATTCCATGCAGCAGCCAGTCGGGGTTGCTCGTCAAACAGTTGGGTCAGCAATGTTTTGTAGGCAGTTTTGTTTTCGTAATCGAGTGCACCGTTGGTGAATCGAAGCGTTACGGTTTCACCTTTTTCCAGCCGGACTTCCACTTTGTCCGTGCAAGGCTCTGTCTCGTTGAATTTCAACTTGTCGAGTACTCGCGAATTAGATGTCACGCTCGTCATTGCGCTGACTTCAAGTTCTGCGGGAAGCGAAGCATTGGGTGAGCCGGCAGCTGTGATTTCGATCAGGTATTTTCCTGTCGCGGGAGCGATGAATCGTGAGGGCCACGTGGCGTTTCGCCGCAGGTTTGGTCCCGATGAGGCCAGTCGCATCGTTCCATCAATCAGGCATGCTGAGGAGTAGCTGATGGTCAGGTCAGCGGGTAACGCGATGACTTCTCGCGAGTCAGGTGCGGGTGGTGGTGTAAGAAAGAAGGAGTCCGCGATCGAAGTTGCGGTATCTGCAATCGCTTCCAGATGCGAACCCGCAATCATTAAATTTCCGCCTTGGTTATCAAATCCGTGTGCTGAACTGTCAGGCGGGAAATTGTCAGGTAATTGAAAGTTTGGCAGATCGAAGATGGCAGCGATTGTGTTGCGGTATTCTCGAGATGATAGGCGTCGAAGTGGGGTGCCGCCGATTGGGCTGTTTTGCACAAGTTGCATGTCAAGCCACGAGAGAATCTTTGCACGCTCTTTCTCACCGGGTTGTTCTGAATCCGCTGGTGGCATGATCTGTTTCTCGATCAGGCTATGGACCAATTCCCATTTCTCTCGCGATTCAGGCCTCGTCCAATCAATCGAGTTGTCCGACAGAACAACATCGTTCTCGGCGTTGCCCTGTTCGTGGCAATTGGTACAGAATTGAGTGAGGAATTGTTGCTGAGGCGGCTTGATGAACGTTGACGCCGAGGATCTTCCGGGCACCTGAGCATGAGCCGAGGTGGCAAAGATACTTGCGGCCATCAATACAAGTGTGATTAGCTCGTTTGCCGAGAAACGCGGCAAGAGCAGCGAGGGTGAGTGATTAAACAAGGGTTCAGGCCCACTGATCCATTCCGCGCGTGGCGTTGGAGAAGGAATCGGTTTCAATACCCAGTTGCCGCAGAAGGCTGATGAAGACATCTCCAAGCAGATGAGATTTACCAGTGTTGTTGATGTGCTTTCCGTGTTGGAATCCACCGCCAGCAACCAACGTTGGCAAATCACGGTTGGAGTGGCGGCTTGCGTCTCCCATGCCAGTTCCAAACATCACAATTGTGGTGTCGAGTAGTGGACGGCCTTCAGCGTCCGTTTTTTCCTTGAGTTGATTCAGAAAACGATTGAGGCACCGCATGTGTTCCGTTTCAACCCGGATCAAATCACGGATCAGGTCAGGGTCATTCCCGTGATGGGATAAAGCGTGGTAGCCGGCACGCATCGTCTTGCCGTCAAGCGTGAATACTTGCCCCAGTCCCGCGATGAACAGGGTTGCTACACGCGTCGAGTCCGTCTGCAAAGCGAGTGCCATCAGGTCAAACATGATCTGCTCGCACTCTAACATCAGAGTCGGAGCAATTGGATCATAGGTTGGCAATTCGTAGTCCACTTGCACGTCACTTGTTGCCAAGTGATTAAGTTGCCTCGACATGCGATCCTCTAGGTCTCGCAAAGAGGTGAAGTACTCAGAGAGTTTCTGGCGATCAGCGTGACTGACTCGTTTTTGCAGACGCTTGGCATCCTCAGTGACGAGATCCAAGGCACTTCTTCCAGTTCGTAGCAAGTATTCACTTCGTGCTCGGCTACCCGCACTCGCGAAGAGTTTGTGGTAAAGCACACTGGGGCGATTGACCATCGGAAGTGGGACACCAGCATCGCTGAAGATCATTCGCTGTGGAGGAATGTCACCTGCACAGAGCTGAATCGAATCAAAACGCGTGTTTGCACCGATCTTCTTGGCGGCAACTTGATCCAGGCTGACATCACCGATCGTCTTGCCACAAAGATAATTGTCCCAGTTCTTGTGCCCGTTCGCAGCTTCGTGGTCAAAGCCCGAGAAGACAGTGAAGTTGTCACGGTTGGATGCGAGGTTTGTCAGCAGGGGTGACGGAGCATAATCCTTACCCGTTTGCTGGGGATAAAAGGCGGGGCGGTGCAGTCCAAGGAAAGACCCTATGCAGACCAGGCGTTTTGCTGCCGCAGGCGGATCGGTCGGCCTTGTCTCGTCTGCTGCTGAAGTCTGAGAAGACTCCAGGCAGGGAAGCGCGAATGTCAGGCCCGCGCCCTTTAGTAGGTTGCGGCGACCGTGGGGGGCAGGGCCACGTTCGGACAGCGTTTTTGACTGCGGTCTGGGGGATGAGCTTCCGGGCATTAAAAACGATCATTGTTGGCGGGCAAGCGTGCAGGTAGGAATCCTATTATAGACCGCAAACACGCGCTGTGACAGTCAATGTGCCGGCTAGGGAAGCCCACCCCGCCTCCTCAGATGTCAATTAGCCCAAACGTTGACGGATCTCCTCCATCAGGATGGATTCGTCCGGGAACTCACCCGTGGCAAGTTTCGAGTATTTCAATTCACCATCAATGGTGAGCTCAAAGCATCCGCCGCTGGACGGTTCCAGATCAAGGGATGAAATCTTCTGCTTGAATTCTGTAAGTATTTTGGTCGTCAAACTGACGGCTTGGGGTTCGTAATTTCAGGCCGAGCAGTAGCGTAAGTGCAATTTCATGAAGGAAATACTTTTTGGAAATTTTTGGGAATAAGATACAGGACGGAACGGGAATAGCCTTAAGGATTCTCAAGTTACACGGAGTGAAACGAGATTGAGTCGCTGTGTGTATCGGCCTGCGAAGCCGGAGCCGCAATTTTAACGCATTTGTCCCCATTTCGGGACGGTGGATGGTTTTCCGTGATCAATTTCTCCACCGGCTTACTCCATGCTCGAAAATCTGATCTTCTTGGTGGATTCCTGCTTGCCTCTCCCGTTAAAACTGAGAAGCGAGTTTGAGTTACGACGATTGACAACATCACGCAGGGTTTTACTGATGCACGGCAAGCGATTTACGGTTCTTCTGTTGTCCGCAGTACTGACAACATTGGGCATGAGCATGACATCAGTAGCTCAGCCTCCCGGACAAGCACTGGGTGGAGGTGAATTGGGGCCGCCGCAGGGTGGCGATCGTGGTGGTTTCGGCGGCCGAGGCGGTTTCGGTGGCCGCGGCGGAGTTGGTGGTCGCGGCGGCTTTGGTGGCCGCAATCGAGGGGGCGGACCAGGCGGACCAGGCGGACCCAATGCAAAAGATCAGCTTCTGATTGAAAAGTTTGACGCCGATGGTGATGGTCGGTTGAATACACAAGAGCGGGCGAAAGCGAGGAAGTCGCTTGATGCGAACAACGCCGCTGGCGGACGCGGTGGCCCAGGTGGACGCGGTGGCCCAGGCGGACGCGGCGGACCAGGTGGGCGCGGCAGAATGATGGCCGAGGGCAAACCCGGACCGAAGGTTGAGCCCGATGAGGTGACTCAGTATACCGACCAACCGCTGTATGACCCTTCCGTCTTGCGTACCCTGTTTCTTACATTCGAAAATGATGACTGGGAGAAGGAGCTAGCAGCTTTTAAACCCACAGATGTGGAAGTTCCAGCAAAGTTGATCGTGGACGGTCAGCAGTACAAGGAAGTCGGCGTCAGCTTTCGTGGTGCATCGTCCTTTTTCAGCATCCCCGAAGGTCTCAAGCGATCCCTCAATATTTCAATGGACTACCTGGATTCCGGGCAACGACTTCATGGCTTCAAGACGCTGAATCTCTTGAACTGCAACGGCGATGCATCACTGATGAGCACCGTGTTGTACTCATCCATTACAGGTTCAAAGATTCCTACACCACGAGCGAACTTTGTGAACGTGGTGATCAATGGTGAAAGTTGGGGAGTGTATTGTAACGTTGAGCAATTCAATGGCGATTTCGTCCAAGCAAACTATGGAACAAAGCAAGGCGCACGCTGGAAAGTGCATGGCAGTCCAAGAGGCGATGGGGGGCTCAGGTATCTTGGTGAGGAAATCGCACCGTATCGTGAACGTTTTGAGATCAAGTCCAAGGACGATGATCAGTCATGGCGTGACCTGATTGCGTTGTGCAAACTGCTCAATGAGACACCCGCAGATCAGCTGGAGGAAAAACTTAATGGGGTCCTCGATATCGATGGAGCCCTGTGGTTTCTTGCGGCCGATGTGGCATTGATCAATAGCGATGGTTACTGGACCCGAGCCAGTGATTACAACATTTACAGAGATCCCGCCGGTGTGTTTCATATTCTGCCGCACGACATGAACGAGTCATTCAGACCGACCCGTGGTGGTCGTGGTCCTGGCGGCCCAGGTGGTGGCGGCCCAGGTGGTGCTGGTCCAGGTGGTGCTGGTTTTGGTCCGGGTGGCCCAGGGTTCGGTCCTGAGGGTCCCCGTTTTGGGCCTCCCCAAGATGTTGGTGGACCTAACTCTTCAAGGCCTGGTCAGAGGGGACGGGGCGTTGCACCGGATCAACGCGGTGCGGGTGGCTTTCAACCACGGGACGAACGCCAACAGCCGAATGGTCAGCCTGAGGGAGAGCGATTTGATCGCGGGCAACGTGGTGATTTTTCAAACCCCGGCGGACAGAGACAGGGGCCCACACGTGACGCGCAGCAACGTGGTCAAGATCAAGACCGTCCAGATCAAGATCGTCAAGGTCAAGGTCGTCAAGGTCAAGGTGGTCCAGGGCAAGGTGGTCCAGGGCAAGGTGGTCCAGGGCAAGGCGGTCCAGGTCGGGGAGGACCAGGTTTCGGGGAGTCCAATGGTGGCGGCTACGCGCTCGATCCACTAATCGGACTCGAGGATGGTAGTAAGCCATTACGTAGCAAATTGCTTGCCAACCCCAAGCTCCGTGAGCGGTACCTCCAGTACGTTCGCGAGATTGCTCAGTCTTTGGATTGGGGGGAATTTGGACCGCAAGTTGCGCAGGCGAAGCAATTGATCGAGGAATC
>Ga0315322_10002628_pt1 | contig 13896 bp, 14 predicted proteins | sample M110021515metaG_FD_203461 | JGI IMG/M metagenome (GOLD analysis project Ga0315322, IMG submission 203461) | Ammonia-oxidizing marine archaeal communities from Monterey Bay, California, United States - M1 100m 21515 | ecosystem: Environmental > Aquatic > Marine > Intertidal zone | place: USA... | reverse complement strand
TCGTCGACATCCTGAATCCGTTGCGAGATACCGCGGTGCTCGGATCCTGGCAACACGACCAGATAGCGCGAGGGGATGGAGAGTTGTGTCGTCAGACGAGCACCTTTGCTGCCAATCGGGTCTTTGGAAACCTGCACCACGATCTCCTGTCCTTCAGAAACCAGTTCGCTGATGTCTGGCCTCGGCGGCGGGGCACTCGGGACGGCTGCCTCGGGTAACACGGCAGTTGATGAGGAATCTGGCGCTGGCGTGCGGTGGGAGACCATGTCCGCGGCATGCAAAAACGCGGTGCGCTCAAGACCCACATCCACGAAAGCGGCCTGCATACCCGGCAACACCCGCACGACTTTTCCCTTGTAGATATTGGAGACGATACCGCGACTGCGACTGCGCTCGATGTGTAGCTCCTGCAGTCCGCCGTTTTCCACCACGGCCACCCGCGTCTCCTGCGGCGTCACGTTCACCAGTAACTCTTCACTCATCGCACACCCCCTCCTTCCAGCACGGATGGATTCCAGCAAGCGCCAAAAGCGCTGTGGTCTCACACAAGGGCAAACCCATCACCGCTGAGTAGCTGCCGGACAGCGACTCGACGAATGATCCAGCGTAACCCTGGATCGCATAAGCCCCAGCCTTGTCATACGGTTCGGCACTGGCGCAATAGTCCCGGATAACATCGTCCGACAAGTGACAGAATGTTACCTTACTCGTCACCTGTCGTGACTCGCGCCAGGCGCCGCACGCGACAGTCACCGCAGTCATCACCTCATGGCTGCTTCCGGAAAGGTGCTTCAGGATTCGGGCTGCATCGGCGCTGTCCACCGGCTTGCCAAGGATTAGATCATCTAGCACCACCACGGTGTCGGATCCCAGACAGACTGTCGACTCAATATTCTCTGACGCAGCGGCCTGCACCGCGGCCTCAGCCTTGTTCGCACTCAGCCTTTCGGTCAGTTTGGCCGGATACTCGCCTTGAACTGGGGTTTCATCCACCATCGGTTTATAAATCCAGAAATCAAATCCTGCCTGACGCAGTAGCGCGGCACGTCGCGGTGACTGCGAGGCGAGACACAGACGAGGCTTCATGAGACCCGGCCCGGCCGGTGATACGGCAACCCCCGGGAAATGGCGTAGGCGCGGTAGAGCTGCTCTGCGATTACGACGCGAACCAGCGGGTGGGCGAGCGTCAGTGGCGATAGGGACCAGCATTGATCGACCGATGCCAGCACTTCGTCTGAAAGCCCGTCTGGGCCTCCCACGATCAGTACGACATCGCGACCGAGAGTCATCCATTTTTCCAGTTGAACCGCCAACGATTCGGAATCGTAACTGCGCCCGGATTGATCGAGTGCAATCCGGTATGCGCCGAAAGGGGCCGCCCGCAGGAGTCGTGCACCTTCCTCACGAACCACCCGCGAGAGATCCACGTTCGAGCCGCGCCGGGGCGTCTCGACTTCGATAAGCTCGAGCTTCACGCCGGAGCGCAGGCGCTGGGCATACTCGCTGAAACCATCACTGATCCAAGATGGCATCCGCTTGCCGATCGCCACCAGATGGATCCGCACTGCGTCAGCCTTCGCCTTGGCGCTCTCTTGCCTGTGTCAGTTGTGCTCCCAGACGTTCGTTCCAGAGTCCCTCAAGATCATAGAACTCCCGCGTTGCCGGAAGCATTAGGTGAACAATCAGGTCACCGAAATCAAGAAGCACCCATTCACCGCCATTCTCACCCTCAACCCCGGTAGGCTTAAGACCATGCCGCACCCCCGCCTCCCGCAGCCGCGCGGCCAAGGCGAGCACATGTCGAGTGGATGTTCCGCTGGCCACCACCATCCAATCCGCAATCTGGGTAAGCAGACGGATATCGAGCTCAAGAATGTTCGCGGCCTTAGCATCGTCGAGTGCCTCAACGATCCAGCGCCGCACCTCATCCAAATCAGACTCGCGTGTTTTCTCCATAAAGTTCATGTTCCTTGATATAAGCGGCCACAACGGCAGGGACTTTTGTTTCGATAGATCTATTATTGGCGAGGTCTGTCCGGATATCCGCAGCCGCCACATCGACGGGGGGGATCTCGACAACCCTGATCCAGCCCCCGGATTCGGGAAGCGGATCGTGTGAATCAAGTTGCGCACCAAGCCACCACGGCGGGAGTGGCTCTGGCAATGACCAGCCTGGCCGATGCATTACCGCGATCCCCACAAGCGCCAAAACCTCCTGCCAACGATACCATTGCGGCAGACCCAGCGCTGCATCCAGCCCCAGCGCAAAGCACAGCGGCTGATCCAGGTATTCTGCCTTTAGTTCTCCAAGACTCAGTACGGTGTAGGAGGGGCCAGATCGATCCAACTCGCGGGTATCAATCACCGACTGGGGTTCATCGGCCAGCGCAAGTTGCAGCATTGCCAGACGATGTGGTGCGCTCGCGGCCGGTGGCGGGCGGTGCGGTGGTTCACCTGCTGGGAGCCAGACCACGCGCTCGGCATTCAGCGCGCCACGCAGTGCCTTGGCGGCCTGCAGGTGTCCAAAGTGTACCGGGTCAAAGGTGCCGCCAAAAACGACCACCGGTGTGTTGGTCTGCTCAGGCAACAAACCGATAGCAGATGCCGTCAAGGACGGATCGCACCATCGCCATAGACGATGTACTTCTGAATGGTGAGCCCTTCGAGCCCAACGGGACCGCGCACGTGGAGCTTGTCAGTACTGATTCCAATCTCCGCCCCCAACCCGTATTCGAAACCATCGGCGAACTGGGTGGAAGCATTCACCATTACTGAACTGGAATCCACCTCACGGACAAAGCGCTGGCTGCGGGAAAGGTCATTGGTTACGATCGCGTCAGTATGTCCCGATCCATAACGACCGATATGCGCAATTGCTTCGTCCAGACCATCGACAATACGTATCGCGAGGATAGGGGCGAGATACTCCGTTTCCCAGTCTGCCTCTGTCGCATTGGTGCACTCGACGATCATCGAGCGGGCACGCTCGCACCCGCGTAACTCAACACCGGCCTCTTGGTAACGCGGCACCAACTGCTCAAGCACTGCCTGGGCAATCGGGTTCGCCAGTAACAACGTTTCCATTGCGCCACAGACTCCGTAGCGCCGACATTTGGCATTGAAAGCGATCTCTACGGCCTTTTCCACATCTGCACTCGCATCAACAAACACATGGCAGTTGCCGTCCAGATGACGAATTACCGGAACCCGTGACTCCGCGCTGACTTTCTCGATCAGACCCCGGCCACCGCGCGGCACGATGACGTCAAGATACTCGGGGCTATCGAGCATCGCGCTAACCGCCGATCGATCAGTGGTCTTGAGGACCTGGATTACCCCTTCGGGCAAACCAACATCCACGAGACCATGGGCAAGACAGTCACTGATCGCACGGTTCGAGTTGAACGCTTCCGAACCTCCACGCAGGATTGCTGCGTTGCCTGATTTCAAACACAGGCCCGCCGCATCCGCGGTCACGTTGGGCCGAGACTCGTAGATGATACCGATGACACCCAGCGGTACACGCATCCGACCTACAGTAATACCTGAGGGCCGGGTATTCATATCACTGACCTCACCCACCGGATCCGCCAGTGCTGCGATCTGAGTAAGCCCCTGGGCCATCGCGCCGACCCGCTCAGGCGTCAGTTCAAGTCGGTCCACAAGCGCTGAGGAAAGCCCAGTTGTGTCGGCTGCCTCAAGATCCGCCGCATTCGCCTCAAGGATTCGCTCCCGGTCGTCCTCGATCCGCTGCGCCATGGCGAGAAGCGCTTTGTTTTTAACCCCAGTAGGGGCCTGCGCAATTACCTGGGCAGCGGCACGGGCATTTCGCCCAGTGCTGTCCATCGACTCGCGGATTTCGTTCGATACCGAGGTCACTTTACTCATATTTTCAGTAGGTTATCGCGTCTTTACGCCGCAACACATTTATACCACAAAGCATCAGGACAGCTCGCTCCAGTTCCGCCCAGATACCGCCTGATGCCTGGCGCTGACCTTTGAGCACCTGGTCTGAATGGGCGAGTTGCTGCAGAACTTCCCGGAAGTTTTCCGGATTCAAGCGGCCAAGCGCAGCTGACATGCACGACACTCGGCTGCGCCAAACACGATAACGCTGTAGCACCGATTTTCTATCTGCGCCCTGGGCAATCTCCAGAGCCATCGGGTAAAGGCTGCGGACCTCCCGAGCGAGCGCCCAATTAACCAGTATGGCCTCTGATCCCTCGCGCTGCAGTCCATGCAGCATGCGTACGGCCTCGACAGTCTTTCCGGCGAGGGCCGTATCCACTAGGGCAAATGTCGAAAAACGTGCCTGATCGCTGGCCATGGAATCCAACGTGTCTTCGTCGAGCTCGGCGCCATTGAGCAGCAATGGCAGTTTGCTGATTTCCTGGGCTGCGAACAGAAGATTACCCTCAGAGTAGTACGCCAGGCGATCAATGGCCCCTGGGGTTGCCTTGATGCCTTGGCCATGAAGCCGTTCACGAATCCATGCTGGCAACTGCTGCGCGGTCACGGCCCGTGCTTCAACCGCGGTGCTCTGCGACTCCATTGCCTTGAACCACTTGCTCGACTGGATCGCCCTGTCCACCTTTCCCAGAATCACGACCAGGTGATTCATGCTATCGGTCTCGCTTAGAAATTCCATCAAGACCTCGGCACCAGTGTCACCGGGTCTGCCGGTCGGTAAACGGATCTCCAGCAGACGCTTTGAGGCAAAAAGGGACAGCGCCTGTCCAGCCGACAGAATCTGTTTCCAGTCGAGATCCACACCCGCGGTATAACGAAGGATCTCATCAACACCCTGATCGCGTGCAGCCAGACGGATAGCCTCGGCGCTTTCCTCAACCAGCAGGGGCTCTGCCCCAAAAAGAAGATAGGCGTTGTCCAGGCCCTTTTGCAACCGGCCCGTGAGCGCCGCAGGCGCTAATCGCAACCGCCGCTCCCGAAGGGTCGCAAAGCCCTACACAAAGACGACACGGAAGTCTCCCGGGGCTTGCCGGTAATAAGCGATTGTGCCCAGACGCCGGATGATCCGACGAACGATCTCCTGACGCATGGAAATTTTCAGGGCATCTTCTTCCTGCTTCTTCTGCAGGAGCTGCGTGCTCTTGTATTCGAGGTCACGACTAAAACTCAGCGAGGTATTGTCCACAAGTACCCTGCCCGTACGATCTACCACACGATAAAGAATCTGATATTCCAGCGTATACCCGGTTGCCGTCCCCTGGCTGTCAATCGATTTCACAGAGCGGATATATTCGACGGTGGCGAGGTCAATGATCACCGAGGCAGACGCAGCATCCTTGACAGGATGCACACCGCTCTGACGAAGCCCATTCCGCAGGTCGGCAACGAGATCTAGATCCTGCCCTATCACCCACGGGGCTGAGATGACGGGTGCGAGCTCCATCTGCCCGCGCAAATGAAAACCACAGCCCGCCAAAAGAGCCGTTAACAGTATTGCTGTAAATGTCCGCATTATTCTTAATTTGCCAATGTTCATGATCGCACCCAAGGCCGGTATGGGAATTATAGCGAGCCCCTTCAGCGCCGCGCGGCCGACGCCATCAGGGCAGGAGGACCAGTTTGCCCGGATAGCGCTTGGAAGTGAAATCGGACTGGGCCTTTGCAATCTCCTGTAGCGGGTAGGTCTGTGACACCCGAGGCCAAACGACGCCCTCGCGGATCAGGTCGATCAGGTGGGCAAACACCTCAGGCGGCTGATAGGTGCAGCCAAAGACCGTCAGATCCTTAAGGTACAACGTCCGAAGGTCAGTGCTAACAACCGGACCGGCGATCGCTCCTGAAGTCGCCAACCGGCCGCCGGGACGAAGCGCATCGAGCAATGAGGTAAAAGCGCTTCCGCCCACGATATCGACAACCACTGAAAAGCCCCGTGGCGGCAGCGATTCCTCACGACCGATGACGGTACCCGCACCGGCCTCACGCACCGCATCCGCCTTGGTCGGTGAACTGATCGCGGTCACTTCAGCACCCCGCTGGCGGGCAAGCTGCACGGCGGCAAGTCCTACCCCTCCAGAGGCGCCGGTGATCAGCACATGATCGCGCTCGTTAACCCCGGCGCGGACCAGAAGATTCAGGGCGGTTCCAAAAGCACACGGCATCGCACCGATGTCGATATCTGAAAGCGGCGAATCACTGACGTCATAAAGTTGCACTGCGGGGACACAGCAGAACTCGGCAAAGGCGCCATCGCGCTCGGAACCGAGCGCCTCAAAATATACGGGGTTATCCGATATCGGCATCGGCTGATTAATGGCGCAGGTGACTCGCATCCCGGGCTCGATACCGCTGACCCCTTTGCCCACTGAAACAACTTCTCCGCAGAGATCACCCCCCTGGATCCGCGGAAAGCGCAATGTCCCACCCCAGCCGCCGCTTTCGATATCCACATCACCGACATCATTGGTCGCGGCCGATACCTCCTGGGCGTACCAGCCGATGCGTGTATTGATGTCGGTATTGTTGACGCCTGCCGCCAGTACCCGCACGAGCACTTCTGAGGCAGCGGGGACCGGTACCGGAATCCTCTCATTCCAGACGAGCTTTTCCGGGCCGCCGTGACCCACCAACTGAACACCATACATAGTCTGCGATGGGCTCATCACTGACTGATTCGCTAGGCGCAAACCATCGGCAAGGTGTCCCAGGCGATCAGCCCCCGCCAAATGCCATTTTCCATGGGTCAGATCGCGATCGGAGTCGTCACTTTCAGATAACCACGTTCACCAGTTTGCCGGGAACAACAATAACTTTTCGCACAGGTTTTTCTCCTACGTGACGGACCACATTTTCATCGGCGAGAACCGCTTCTCGAATCGTGTCGTCGTTCGCATCCGCATCGATCTCAATCTGGCTTCGCAGTTTGCCGTTAATCTGGACCACGAGGACTTTAGTGGCGGCGATCAGGGCGTCGTCGTCTACCTGGGGCCAGGGTGCATCCAGAAGATCGCCTGGCATATTGAGCTCACGCCATAACACGTGACACACGTGCGGCGTAATAGGTGCGAGGACCCGGATCAGGATACCGAGGACCTCGCGCATAACTGCAATCCGCCCGACATCCTCGCGCGGATCGAACCGGTCCAGGGCATTAAAGCTTTCCATGCACGCCGCGACCACGGTATTGAACTGGTGGCGCTCCATATCGCGGGTGATCTTCTGCAACGCACTGTGAAAAACACGCCGTAACGCACGCGCCTCTTCATCAAGGTCTGCAGTTGATCCCTTGTCCTCTGAGACTGTCTTGCGGTGGGTGTGTACCAGGGTCCACAAGCGGCGCAAAAAGCGCTGGGATCCGGCTACAGCATCATCATTCCATTCAAGCGCCTGATCCGGTGGCGACGCGAACATCGTGAAAAGCCGCACCGTATCGGCACCGTATCGGTCCACCAAGGTCTGGGGATCCACGCCGTTATTTTTTGACTTGGACATCGTGGTCCAGCCTGTCGGGGTCAGGGCAACACCATCGACGGCCCGCCGGGCTGCAGTGGTTTTGCCTTTGGCGTCCTTCTCAATCTCAACCTCGTCCGGGCGGACCCAGACACGACCCTGCTCAGCGCTGTCGTGATAATAAGCCTCGGCCAGCACCATGCCCTGACATAGAAGCTGCGTTGCCGGTTCGTCGCTGCTCACGAGATTCAGATCCCGCATCAGTTTGTGCCAGAAGCGGAAATACATGAGATGCAACACTGCGTGCTCGATACCACCGATATAGTGATCAACCGGTAACCAGTAATCGGCGCGTTGATCCAGCATACCCTCTGCGTTGGGTGTGCAATATCGGGCGTAGTACCAACTGGACTCGACAAACGTATCGAAAGTATCGGTTTCCCGTTCCGCCTCCCGGCCACATTCCGGACAGGCAGTTTTACGCCAGTCGGGATCCGCCTTGATTGGGGACTGGACCCCCATGAAGGTCACATCTTCGGGCAACAGCACGGGCAAGTCTTCATCAGGCACCGGCACCGTGCCGCAGTCGGGACAGTAAATCACCGGTACCGGGCAGCCCCAGTAGCGCTGGCGCGAAACGCCCCAGTCACGAAGACGGTAATTCACCTTGCGCTCACCGATACCCCGTGCTTCGATATGCTCGGCAATCCGCTCAAAGGCGGTGTCAAAATCCAGTCCGCTGAAGTCGCCTGAATTGACCGTGAAGGTCTCTTCTTTGGCGGGCCAGGCTGCTTTGGTGACATCAACGGCTTCGCCGTCCGCCGGTGCCACCACCTGAATGATGGGCAGTGCGTAACGGCTGGCAAAAGCATGGTCACGTTCATCGTGCGCCGGCACAGCCATGATCGCACCGGTGCCGTACCCCATCAGCACAAAATTCGCCACCCAGATGGGGATGAGCTCACCGCTTAAGGGATTGACCGCATCAATACCCAGCGCCACTCCCTTTTTTTCAACAGACTCGAGCTGCGCCTCGCTGACGCCGCCGCTCGCACACTCGTCAATAAATGCCTTTATCGCGGCATCGCGTTTACCCGCCTCTACGGCGAGCGGATGATCGGCCGCCACCGCCATAAAGGTGGCGCCGAAAATGGTATCCGGTCGAGTCGTGAAAACCCGCAGGGCTTCGCCACCGTCCGCCAATGCAAAATCGACCTCTATCCCATTGGATCGCCCGATCCAGTTCCGCTGCATGGTCTTCACCGAATCTGGCCAGCCCGGCATTCGATCAAGTCCCTCAAGGAGTTCATCCGCATAGGCGGTGATGCGGATGAACCATTGCGGAATCTCGCGTTTTTCGACAACCGCGCCTGAGCGCCAGCCCTTGCCATCGATCACCTGCTCATTGGCCAGTACTGTCTGGTCAACCGGGTCCCAATTGACCACGGCGTTTTTACGGTAGGCAAGACCTTTTTTCATCAACCGGGTAAAGAACCACTGCTCCCAACGGTAGTAATCTGGCTTGCAGGTCGTGAGCTCGCGTGACCAGTCATAGGCAAAGCCCATGCGCTGCAATTGCCCACGCATATGCGCAATGTTCTGGTAGGTCCACTCTGCCGGCGGCACAGCCCGCTGGATGGCAGCGTTCTCAGCCGGCAGCCCAAAGGCATCCCAGCCCATCGGCTGCAGGACATTGCGTCCGAGCATCCTCTGGTAGCGGCTCATGACGTCGCCTATGGTGTAGTTGCGCACGTGCCCCATGTGCAACTGTCCTGACGGATACGGCAGCATCGACAGGCAGTAGAACTTCTCACGCTCAGGGTCTTCGGCAACTTTGAAACTTTGCTGTTCGTCCCAATGGGTCTGAACGACAGGCTCGAGTTGCTCTGGGGAGTAGCGCGGGTCCATGAGATGTTCCGGTTAGGCCCTGTGCTTAAGGGGCAAAGGACAGGAAGGCGTTAGTAGTAGTTTTGTGTGCCGTCGGTTTGGTCAGGTGCAGGCCAGTCGCAGAACGGGAAAGGCTTTTCATCGGTGTTGAACGTAACGTACTGCAGTGCCGAGTGGATGAAGGCATTAAGGTCGTGGGTAAAGCTCTGCAACCGCTCCGCATCCTGGCCCTGTATCAACCGATAGAAAAACTGGAACAGCATACTAAGACCGACCAGCAACAACGCTATCTCGAAAACCACCAGAAAATAGACCAGCATCAACCCCAGCCGTGTCCAGCTCTGGATGTCACGCAATCGCCTCGATATATCAGTTTTATTCATAGACTTCGGGTCCAAATCCGCAACAAAGGCGACCCCAAAACGCCGCGCATTTTACACCAAGTGCCTGTCTCACCCGGCAGGCAAAGACCTGCTGCCAACGCCAAGGACGGATCTGGCCGTTGACATCACTGTGTTATGCGCACCCTCTTACAGAGGGGATAACTAAAATGCCGCCAAGGGTGGATACGGTTAACTTACCACCGGCAGCGATTCCCTGCAGTTCCAGCAGATCTCAAACGTTACCGGATTGGATTCCGTACAACTCCTGCAGTCTACTGTCTGATCAGAGGCATACTCGTAATCGCGAATCAGGGAGCATGCATGGGCCCACTGGTGTTCGCGCTCAACCCAAACCTCGGGCCAGGTTTCAGTAGCCGGCAACTCCCCCAGACCACCGGCGGCATGAGCGTTCAGCAGCCGAACCGATACGCCAGCGGTCTCGAGCATTTGCTGTACCAGCCGGGCTTCGCTGATTCCAGAAGCGATAAAGACGCGCTGCACGGATCGCCTTGCCCGACCGCTCAGCGGTAGAGGTGCTCGCGTGACGACAAAAGGTCGTTGTTGCGTTCGCGGGTAAACAACACTTGGAACAACTGCAAACCCCCCGCAAGAAAGGCCGCCTGGGAGCCGGCCAGATAAAGCCGCCAGGCTCTGGCGAAATCCTCACCAAACTGACCCTGAACCTGATCATGGGCCTCATCGTACCGTACCAGCCAGTGTGCGAGCGTTTGGGCATAGTGCAGCCTCAGATTCTCAACATCCAGCACCGAGAAGCGCTGTGGTTCGAGGATATCCATCATCTCCTTCAACGTTGGCGGGTAGGCACCGGGGAAGATGCGTTTTTCTACCCAGGCATTCATCAGCCTCGGGCGATTGCGGCCAATCGTGTGCACCAGTGCCCGTCCGTCCTGAGTCAGGCAACGATCCACCACACTGCCCAACTCTGGGTAGTTGTCCCGACCTACGTGCTCAAGCATGCCCACCGACACAAACGCATCGTACTCGCCGGTAATGTTTCGGTAGTCATCCAGCACATAGGTCACACGATCGCTATAACCTTCCGCCTTGGCGCGCTCAGAGGCGTACTCGACCTGCTCCGCCGATACGTTCCACGACGATACGGTCGCACCATAGTTCAGCGCCATGTGCCGCGCCAATCCACCCCAACCGCAGCCAGCTTCGGCAACCCGATCACCCGGGCGCAACTGAAGTTTGCGACAAATATGATCCATCTTGGCCTGCTGCGCCGCCTCAATAGTCATCTCTTCCTCAGGAAAATAGGCGCAGGTGTACTGCATTTCTTTATCCAGCCACAACCGATAGAAATCGTTACCGATATCGTAGTGATGATGGATGTTTTCCCGAGAGCCGTCGTGCGTGTTCGCGCGGGGTTTGCGCTGCTGGATCCGTTTAACCACGCCGGCAATACCCCGCGGCTCAGGCGCACTGAAGGCCGCAACCAGCAACGCGACCAGATCCCCTTCAACAGAAATACCGCCACTTGAGAAGGCGTCACCGAACCCTATATCTCCCTGGCGCAGTAACTGGTTCAAGGCCAAGCGGTTATGGATCCTGACCGTGCCAACGGGTGCGGCGCCTTCAGGGCTGATCAAGAATCCATCCCACAGGGCCACCGTGAAACACGGTGAACCCATCGCAGCCACAACGCGGCGCAACAGATAACGCTCGTGGGGACGCGATCGGTCTTTTGAAGGATGGGAAGCCGTCCCGCGTTTGTCGAGTCGGTCTTTTCCGAACACAGGATTTGAAGTCGTCATTGTCGCAAGGAATGTGTGCTTTTTGCCCGGTCTATGACGGAAATAATACTGACCCGGGGCGATGGGTCAAGGAAGGATTAAAACCGTTTCTAAAATCTAGGCGGGATCCTCAACTTCCCGCGGCCATGCATTGATCACTGCGTGCACCAGCGTCGCCAGCGGAATCGCAAAAAAGACGCCCAGCACGCCCCATAACCCGCCGAAAATCAGGACCGCTGCGATGATAGCCACGGGGTGTAGGTTATTGACCTCAGAGAAGAGCATCGGCACCAGCAAATTGCCATCCAACGCCTGGATAATCAGGTACGCCGACACCAGTACGAAGAAGTCCCCGGTAAATCCCCACTGGAACCACGCGACAAACACTACCGGAATCGTAACCACCGCAGCCCCCACAAAGGGGATCAGTACCGACAGGCCCACCAGCACCGCAAGCAGCATGGTGTACTGCAACCCAAGCACCGAAAACGTGACCGCACAGGCAAACCAAACGGTCAAGATTTCCCAGAATTTACCCCGAACATAGTTGCCGATCTGGCGGTCCACTTCGGACCAGACCTGGCCGACCAGCTGATGCTCGCTCGGTGCAAAGCGGCTCATCCAGGCAACCAACGATGCCTTATCCTTCATCATGAAGAAGATCAGGATCGGCATCAGGATGAGATAGATCAGGATGGTAATGAGGCCCATCACTGAGGCGAGAGAGACCGAAAGCAGTTTCTGGCCCCACGAAGTCAGCTCGGTACGGATTAGCACCATGATCTCGCTGATCTGGTCAGCGGAGACGATCTCGGGGTAACTCTCGGGCAACTTGAGCAAAACGTCCTGGCCAACATTAAGCATGCTGGGAATCTGCTGTACGAACTGGGTTGCCTGCTGCGACAGCAGCGGCAGCAGACCAAATAGGATGAGAACGACGAAAAACAGGAAAGCAAAATACACCACCAGCACCGCTATCAGGCGCGGCAGGCGGGATTTTTCCAGCACACCTACCAGACCCTCGAGAAGATAGGCGATCACTAACGCTGCCAGCAACGGTGCCAGCATATTGCCCATCAGCACCACCACTACAAACAGCAGAGCCAGAAAAAGCGTCAGGAACACCACCTGCGGGTTGTTGGACTGGTTCCTGAACCAGTCGGTGATCATCTTCATGACTGCAGTCTCCCAACTAAAGTGCAATCCGGCGCACTTGTTACGACAAAGAGTCTAACCTGAGAAAATTTCAAAATCGTGGGTAATTTGTGCAACGGAATCGAGCATTTTTGACGCGGAGCAGTATTTTTCCGCTGAAAGGCTGACCGCCCGCCCAACGCGTTTGGGGTCAATATCGCTCGCCGTCACGACAAAATGCAGGTGAATCCGGTTGAAAACCTGCGGGGGAGCCTCTTCCCGGTCGGCATCAATCTCGACGCGGAGATCAGAAAATTCCTGGCGTGACTTTCGCAGAATCAGGATTACATCAATCAGTGCACAACCGCCAAGCCCCAGCAGCAGCATCTCCATCGGCCGTGCACCGAGGTTCTGGCCACCGACTTTGGGTGAACGATCCATCAGCACCCGGTGGCCGCTCTCGCTGAGCCCTTCGAGGGCATCATCTTCCTGCAGCCGCACCGTTACTTGCATATCCTGCTCTTCCTTCTGTTTGCGCTGTTGCTAGGATCCAAACAGTGCGCAAAGATGCGCACCCGGATCGTCCTGGCGCATAAACGCTTCACCCACCAGAAAGGCATGGATGTTAGCCTGTCGCATCGTGGCCACATCCTCGACGCTGTGAATGCCGCTTTCGGTCACGAGCAACGTGTCGTCAGGCACCTTTGGCGCCAACGCCAGCGTTGTCTCAAGCGTGGTCTCAAAGGTACGCAGATTACGGTTGTTGATCCCAAGCATGGCGGGTGCGAGTGCGAGCGCCCGGTCCAGTTCCTCACCGTCGTGCACCTCAACCAGCACGTCCATCGCAAGGTCAGCCGCGGCAGAAGCGAGCTCTTCCATGCGAGCCTGCTCAAGGGCTGCCACGATCAGCAAGATACAGTCGGCACCGATTGCGCGTGACTCGGCGACCTGCCAGGGATCAATGACAAAGTCCTTGCGCAGCACCGGCAGGCTGCAGGCACTGCGGGCCGCTTCAAGATCCGCCTCACTACCCATAAAGAAGTCGTGATCCGTCAGCACGGAAAGGCATGATGCACCCCCCGCTTCATAGCTCGCTGCGATCGCAGCCGGATCAAAATGTTCTCGGATAAGACCCTTGCTGGGAGATGCCTTTTTGATCTCCGCGATGACACCGGCCCGGCCCGCGGCGAGGCTCGCTCTCAGTGAGGCAACAAAACCCCGTGGCGCATCCCGATCTGCCGCGCGGGCATAGAGGTCCTTCAAGCTATGCTCGCGCTGGCGCTCGGCGATCTCCTGACCTTTACGAGTGAGGATGCGCT
>Ga0315322_10002626_pt1 | contig 13904 bp, 9 predicted proteins | sample M110021515metaG_FD_203461 | JGI IMG/M metagenome (GOLD analysis project Ga0315322, IMG submission 203461) | Ammonia-oxidizing marine archaeal communities from Monterey Bay, California, United States - M1 100m 21515 | ecosystem: Environmental > Aquatic > Marine > Intertidal zone | place: USA... | reverse complement strand
AGGCGTTTTCGGTCCAATCATCAGCCGAAGGAATGCTCGAGTGCTCCATGGTCGGATTCCGCCTGTCCGAGACCCTCTCCGAGCACGGCACGGTTTCTCGTGGAATATGTCAGACTAAGCACGGCTATTTGCAATCGGTCGAGGAATGGACGGAGATTTCGGGCACGGATCAAGTTTCGGGTAAAACCCCCGCCGGTGAAGTCATGCCTTTGACCGGAGAAGAAACCACCTCGATGAACGTCTGGGCCTTTCCCTCCGATGCATTCACTTCTCTTGGTGAGGGTTTCTCACGATTTCTCAAAACCATGCCCGATCCCCTGAAATCGGAGTTCTACCTGCCTGCCGCAGTGGACGAATGGATTCGGGAGGGAACGGGTCGGGTATCCGTGCGCCCGGCCAGTTGCTCCTGGATGGGAGTCACCTACAAGGAGGACAAGCCCCGGGTTGAGGAAGCTATCGAACGGCTAATAGCCGAAGATGTCTATCCCAGCCCGCTTCTTGGTTTGATTGACGCCTAGGGAACGCAGAAAATCTTACCCGAATTCCGGGGTAATCTCGATTTCCTCACCTGACTTGACCTCGATCTTTCCGGCCGAGTCCGGGTCCTCGTCGTTGCGGTAGACTTGCACGGTAAGAGAGGCGTTCTTGCGGGGCGGGGTCCAGGCCCACTTTCCGATCTCAATGAAATTCATGGGTACGCCTTCGTCCCAACTCAAACCGGCGCCTTCTCCCCTGAGGTAGGGCTTGTTCCCAATCCCGATCATGACATTTGCGATTACGGAGGTGGTCCCCCCTGACGATGTCTTGGGCTTGGGCGTTTCCGCTTCCGCCACCGGTTTGGGGTCGGAGCCTGCGTCCTCACCGGCCAAAAGAGCATCGACTTTCCTGATCGTCTCTTCCGGGTCGGGCAAATCAAGGTCGAGTTCGCCGGTTTCCGGATCAGCTGTGGTTTCCTCCTCCTCGTCCGTTTCCTTTGCGCCTGCTACTGGTTCTTCGGATTGCTCGACCGGGTCCTTTGATTCTTCTGTAACAGAAACTTCTTCGGCTTCCTCTTTCTCCTGTTCAGGTTCTTCCTCGTCCGAGACCGATTCCGTTACGCCGGGCTCAATTTCTTCCTCCTCTACCGCGGTTTCCTCTTCCTCTTCCTCGTCTTTTTCCGGCTCTTCATCGGGTTCGTCCACAACCTCGGATTCCTCATCGGGATCTTCGAATTCCTCGGTCGTATCGTCCGAGTCCTCGGGTTCTTCGGTGGGGGGTTCCTCTTCAGTTTCCTTCTCGGGATCCGCTTCCTTAACCGTGGTTGATTCCACCACTGCGGGGACAACGGTTGCGGGGAATTCGGTCGGGAGTTGGTTGACGGCGTCTTGCAGTTGCTTCAGTTGGTCAGCCAATTCCTTGAAAGAGTCTCCCAGTTTGCCAATTGACTCGTTTGCCTGAGCGATAGCAGGATCGGCTTCGGGAAGGAGCGGGCTTTGTTCGGCCAATTCCTGAAGGCCTTGAATCTTCTCCAGTAGTTCCTCCCTGCTTTCCTCGATGTCGGATGCGAGTTTTTCGAGGATGGAATCCGCGTTCTTTTCCTGATTCCGGGAATCGGTGAGAATCTTGTCGACGACGGATGGGACTTTGTCGATCTTGACGGCAAGCGTTTCCAAGTCGCCGCGCATTTCCTTGATGTCGAAGTACGTCTTTCTATGGAGTTCCTCGTCCTTGCGGTTGGCGGGATCGAAAACGAGGTAAAGGAAGCGGTCGAGCAAATGAGGGATGAAGACCAGTACCGATGCCAGAGCCGAGGCGAGTATGCAGGTGACGAGCTGCCACTGGTCGAGAGTCTTGTTCTCCTGAAAATGGAGGTAGGCAAAGCCCAAAACCAAGACCAAAATGAAGAGGGCTGAGAAGTAGAAAGGCCACTTCGTCACGCCGTCCGGGGCATCGTCATTTTCTCCGTATTCCATTACCATCTCGCCATTGCTTATACTTATTGTGTGTTTTCGCCAAAGAACCAAGCGAAAAAACAGGTGGGATGGATAGGGGATCTAGGACCGTTCGCGTTCGGGAAATCCAACTTTTCGATAGACTTTGCTCAAGACCTTGTAAGCACGCTTTTGAGCGCCTGCGGCTCCTTGTGCCAACACTGACTTGAGATAGGACTTGTCTTGAATGAGCTCGTTGTATTTCTCCCGCACAGGCTTGAGCGAACTGCTGATTATTCCGGTCAAATCCTCCTTGAGGGAACCGTATCCCTTCCCCGCATAATTTTCCTCGAGATTCTCGATGGTTTCGCCCGAAAGCGCGGAATGAATGGTAAGCAAATTGGTGACACCTGGTTTTTCCGGTCCGGAACGGATAACGGCCTCCGAGTCGGTCACGGAGGAGCCGATCTTCTTCTTTATCTGATCCGGTTCGTCGAGGACGTAGAGCGTGGCCCGTTCGTTTAGATCGGACTTTGACATTTTTCTCGTTGGCTCGGTCAAGGACATGATTTTCGATCCGGTCTTGGGCACGTAAGCGTCAGGTACGGTGAAAGTGTCTGAATACTGATGATTGAACCGCTGAGCGAGATCCCGGCAAAGTTCCATGTGCTGTCGCTGGTCCTCCCCTACGGGAACGAGATCGGCGTTATAGAGGAGGATGTCGGCGGCCATGAGCACGGGGTAGCAAAGCAGACCGGCATTGATGGAGGCCTGAGGCCTTGCGCCCTCATGGGTGAACTTCACTTCACCGTCCTCGGATTCGGCTGTCTTGAAACCAAGTTTTTCCGCTTTGTCCTTGAATTGGGTCATTCGCTGAAGTTCCCCGATCGGGGTCAGACAAGTCAAAACCCATGCCAATTCGGTGTGCCCGATGACGTGGGACTGGACGAATTGGTGGCATTTTTCCGGATCCAGGCCGCAGGCGACGTATTGGGCCACGCAGTCGAATACGTTCTGGCGCAGAGTTGCGGGGGTGGTGGGGGTCGTGATTGCGTGCAGGTCAACGATACCAAAGTAGCATTCGTTGTTTTCCAGCATGGTTGACCAATTGCGGACCGCGCCGAGGTAATTGCCCAAGGTAAGTTTTCCCGTCGGTTGGGCACAGGTAAGGATGACCTTTTTTGTTTTCTCTTCCGGAATAGTCATGAATTCGTTTGAAATTAATTGGTTGTACAATTGTCTTCGTGGCAATTTAATGAAAGGACAATCATTATTCTTTAATACCCTAAATTATGGAAACAAAATCCCAAGATTCCATCCAAGACGATCTTAAGGATCTCCTCAAGCGTTGCCCCGCGGGTACTTATGAGGCAGCCTTGGCTTTTCGTCAAGATAAGGACGTCTCCCAGATCGAAACGATAGTGATGGGTGTTATCGACCGGCATCTTGAACCGGAACAACGCGAAATCCTTTCCAATAGTGATGACAACCTTCGCATGTATGAGGATTTGGGCATGGATTCATTGACCATGCTTGAGGTCGTCATGCTTGTCGAACAGACCCTGCAGGTCAGCATAGATAACGAAGAATTGAGGGATTTGCGTACCATTGGTGACGTCAAGGTCTACCTTTCCGCAAAAGCAATGGGTGAGAAACCGCCCACACGCTCCAAGACTTACCGGATTGAAGAAATTGCATCTCTAATGCCTCATCGCGAACCTTTCCTCTTTCTCGAATCGGTGAACATCGACGGGGAAGAGGCTACCGGTACCTACAAGATCTCCGGGAACGAATATTTCCTTGAGGGGCACTTCAAGGAAAACCCTGTCTTTCCGGCGTCCATCATGATCGAGGCCTTGGGTCAACTTTGCGTGTTCTTCCTTCTCAAGGGGGAAACGCCTTCCCTTGCCTCAAAGGTCGATCCCAATACCATTTTCTTCACTTCTTGCGACGGGGTGAAATGCCGCAGAATCTGTAAACCCGGGGACCTTCTATCCCTTAAAGTCAAGGTGTCTCGGATTCGTCATCCTCTAGCCTGTTTCAAGGGGGAGATCAACGTCGGCGACGAGCGAACTGCGCACGCTTCTCAAATCCAGTTGGCCTTTGACTATTATCCCGTGATTGATGCGCAGGCTTCGGAGCAAGCAGATTCATCAGCGAAGCAATCGACGGTCACTAGCAACGGTTCCAGTCACTCCAAAGAGGAATCGGTTCCGCGTTTCGTCAAATACGATCCGGACAATTGATCGGATTGGCGAATAACTTTTTTGTCGCAATTCTGCAGTGTCGGGTAAGGTAGCTTTCCTATACGCCACGTTTCCCCGGCCTACCGAAACCTTCGTGAGGCGGGAGCTCGCTGGCTTGCGCGAATTGGGTTTTGATCCCATTGCGCATTCAATTTGGAAAGGGAAAGCCGAATGGAACGGCAAGCGGATCAACCGTTTCCGGATGTTCAGACTTTGGACCTTATTCTTCTGGCTTCCATTTTGGGCAATCCGCAAACCTCATGCTTTCATTGAGGTTCTAAGGGAACTTTGGTCGAGGCCTTGCCCGAATTTTCAGAATTGGAACGAGACTTTTCTCGGGTTGGGTTTTGCCCTAGTGGAAGCCCGTTCATTCGAGAGAAGCAACATTGCTCTGATTCATTCGGTCTGGGCGACCATGCCCGCCACCGCGGCCTTGGCCCTTGGCAAGCTTGCGGGTATACCTTTTTCGATGGGGGCTCATGCCTATGACGTTTTCAGGCATGGAGGCGATTGGTTGCTTGCTTTGAAGTTCAAGGAGGCGTCTTTCGTTCGAACTTCATCCAAGTCATCGGCAGATAGAATAAGCGCGATGGGGGTTCCTGAAAAAAAGATCAAACTTATCCAAAGAGGGCTTTCCCGTTGGCCCAATCGGGAATCTTTTGATCCGATCGATCCTTTTAGGATCGAGCTTTTGAGCGTCGGTCGGTTGGTCGAAAAAAAAGGGTACCACCATCAGCTTAACCTAGCCGCCCGATTGAAAGAGGAAGGGTTTTCATTCCGATTGCGGATCATAGGTTCGGGGCCCTTGTTCAATAGTCTCCAAAAAGAGTGCGTGAGCAAGGGGTTGGACAAGAACGTCTTTTTTCTCGGGTCAAGGAACGAGCGCGAGACTGCTGCGGCATTTTTAGGATGCGATGCCTTTCTCTTTACCGGGGTTATCGCAAAAAACGGTGATCGGGATGGAATTCCAAACGTCATTCCCGAAGCTCTTGCTTCCGGTTGCCTAGTCTTGGCATCGAATAATGCCGGAGCCTCGGAAGCATTTGTCGAAGGGGTATCGGGTTTTTCCTTGAGCCCTCAAAATTACGGGGACTGGATAGCGTTGCTCAAGGAATACGTTGAGAATCCGCAGAAGTTCAATGCGATCCGAAAGGCGGGGGTCAAGCGGGCCAAGGATGCCTTTGACGTCATGCGAACGGTTCGGGCGCTTCGGGCGGAAATCGAAGCTGTCATTCAGGGGTAATGAGCGTTCCTTCGGTCAGTGTGATCATCTCCGTATTCGGTCAATTGCAATACACCAAGCGATGCTTGGCTCAACTTGAAAAAACATTGGGCGGGGAGCTCGATTACGAGGTGTTGATCATTGATGATGCGAGTAAGGACGGGACGGTTGAGTTCCTGCAAGGGCTGGAAGAACCTTATCGGGTTTTCCTTAACGATGAGAACAAAGGATTCGCCGGGAACAATAACCTGGGAGCCCGGGAGGCCCGGGGGGAATATTTGTGTTTTCTGAACAATGACGTTTTCGTTCAAGGGGATTGGCTGCGTCCCATGCTGCGGGTGTTCGATGAAAACATGAACGTTGGGTTCGTGGGAAACGTCCAAAGGTTGGCCGGTTCGAAGCGATATGATCATATGGGAGTTGTCTTTGCCCCTCAGGGAAAGCCCAGCCATTATGGACAAGGTTTTCTTCATCGTCCTTTCAAGGGCGAGGTTAGGGCTTGGAGCGCGGTGACGGCAGCCTGTTGCGTTGCCAAGCGGGACCGTTTTTTGGAAACCGGAGGATTTGATGAAGTTTTCGTCAATGGTTGCGAGGACGTAGATCTATGCCTCCGCTTGACGGAAGAAGGTTGCAAGCACTATGTGGTTCACGACAGTGTAGTTGAGCACGTTAAGGGGGCGAGTGAAGGAAGGAAAACGTTTAATGACAAAAACTCCGACTTGCTTCAGGAACGCTGGGGCGAGCGGATTCAAGGCGAGCAGTCGGTAAGAGATCAAGCCCTGCATGCTCGCACTTACCTTTATCGAGGGATTACCCGCCCTTGGTCGACAAACCTTTCCAAGTGGGTGGAAGCCCTGGCTATCTTCTTGGGCTTGCGGAAACTGAAGGACTCTTAGATTTTGGACTTCGCGTAGACGAGGGCTTCCTCAATCCTGTCCAAATCCTCATCGGTATGCCCGGCAGATATTGCGGTACGGATCAAGTCCTTGCCAGGGGGTACGCCCGGAGCGATCGAGATGATCGCATAAATGCCTTTTTCCAAAAGGGCTTTCCAAAAGTAGTAGACCTTTTCCTTTTCTCCCAAAACGATCGGAATGGCCGGAGTTTCGCTTTCCCAGGTATCTAGTCCCAATCCGTAAAGAATGGAACGGTAGCGCTCGAGGTTTTTGTGCAGGCGTTCACGATGCTGTGGTTCCTCCTGCATGACTTCAAGAGCGGCTTGCGCGCAGGCGCAGGAAGCGGGGGAGAGGGCGGCCGAAAAGATCGTCTGCTTCGAGTGACTCCTCATGTAGTCAATTGCCTCCCGGGTGGATGCTACGAAGCCACCTGCGCCGGCGAGGGATTTTGAGAAGCTTCCGCATAACACGTCTACGTCACCCGTCATCCCGAAATGATCGGCAGTCCCTCGTCCCTCGTTTCCGAGCACTCCGAATCCATGGGCATCGTCCATCACCACAAAAGCTTTGAATTCCTCTGCCAATTTCCCAAATTCAGGCAGTTTGGCGATGTGTCCCTCCATCGAGTAAACACCTTCCAAAACAAAGATCTTTCCCGCGGAATCGTCTTCGTACTCCAAAATTTCACGAAGATGATCAGGGTTGTTATGGGCGAATCTCTCGCAACGGGCCCCACTCAACTTAATTCCGCTCCAAAGGGAAGAATGGAGGTTTTTGTCTGCGAAGATCACATCCTTTCGATCGGAAAACCCGGTCACTGCGGAGGCGCATGCAAGGTACCCGGCTGAAAAGACGTGACAAGCTTCTTTGCCAAGAAATTCAGCCAACTTTTCTTCGAGTTCCTTGTGAAAAGACCGACCGCCATTGGCTAGTCGGGCACCCGTCGTACTGCTTCCCCATTTTTCCAATGCCTTTTTTCCCGCCTCCTTGATTTTCGGGTGATGAGTCAGACCTAGGTAGTCATTGCTGGAAAGCATGACGAACTCCTTTCCGTCCTTGACCACGCGCGTACCATCCTGCTCCTCGAAGATATGGTAGTAGGTATCGTATTTCAGGCGGAGACGGGTGGCGTCATCCGCATGAATCCGTTCCCAAAGCGGGCTTTTCCTCTTTTTCAGAAAGGAGAGTGGCATGACACGCACAATATCGGCTTGATCCGACCCTTGAAAGGAAAAAGCCCGTCCACCCTTTTAACTCAGACGGACGGGCTATCTTTGAAAGTCGGTTGAAAAAAGCCTATTCGGTTCGCTTGATGACGTGAAATCCAAATCCGGTTTCCACGACTTCCGAAACCGCATTGATCTCAAGGGCAAACGCCGCCTTTGAGAAAGGAGGAGCCATCACTTCGAACTTGAACTTGCCCAAGTCGCCACCCTTGGTCTTGCTCGGACCATTCGAGTGTTCGCTTGCCATTTCGGCAAAGTCTTTTCCTTCCTCAACGATGAGCTTGCGGATTCTTTCGGCTTCCGCCTTGGCCTCTTCCTTTGTCCGGGTGACGTCTGCGTCCGCACGATCTGCGCCCTTGAAGGAAATGAGGATGTGCGAAGCTCGAACCTCTGCCGGTTTATCGCCACCTTCCTCCTCCTTGGTCTTTACGAAATCCTCCCTGTCCAAACGGATTTTATCGTATACGTCGTTTGAAATTACGTAATACCAACCGGCCAAGTTTTCGTTCAGTTCCTTCACCCGTTCCCGGGCCTTTTTTATTTTTTCCTGAAACTCTCTTTGCTTATTTGCATTGGAGGCTTGAATTCTTGCGATCTCCGCATCCCTTTTCGCCTTCTTTTGCGCGAAAGTCAACGGAGGCGCATCCTTCAGTTCCGGTGGAGCGCCAGGGGGAGCCGAGGGTGGTGTAAAGTTTGGCGGAGGGCCGGGAGGAGTAAATGCGGGCGGTTCGTCACCTTTGCCATACTTTTCTTCCATCCGCTTGTGTAATTCTTCAAGCTCCTTGTTGGTTTGCAACTGCTTCTCGTTGAGCTTCTCCAATCTTTGCATCTTTTCATCAATGCTCTTTTTGGGAGTGGCTTCGCCTTTCTCTCCTTCATCGCCCTTTTCGCCATCAGTTGCGTTCGAATCGGAAGGGGCGCTTGCGTTTGTATCGGGAGCCGGTTCGGTCAACGGTTCGGGTACGATTTCGAGAGCAGGTGGATCGATCAGGCTTTCATTTAGCTGGGCAAATGCGTAAATGTAGCGACTGTCACCCGTTGCATTCTCTTCATTTTCCGTTCCGCGGTAGGTTTCTCCGAAGCGCAGGACGTATTCGACGCCATCTTGCATGCCGACTAGAATTTCTCCTTTGTTGGAAACCACTTTCGGGAACACTTCTCCTGCTGGGTTTTTGACGGCAACGGTGTAGAAGCCTTTTTGCTGAAGGGATTGGACGACTGCTTGATTCTTTGCATCCTTCAAGTTCGAGAAGAATTCGTTGCCTTGCTTCAGGTTGCTAATGAGGATTTCCGGCTTTCGTTCGACATCGATGATCTCAAGGTCGTCAAAGGAATCCCTCATCTCGTCAAGCCTGTCCTTGTTCAATTCCTCTTTGTCAGTGAGGGCTGTCCCAGAGAGCTTCCATTCTGAATTCTCGTAGTCCAAAACGAAAGGGGGAGTACTCCGGTTCAGTTGGCCTTGGGCCAAGTTAACCTCATAATTATCCAAGGTCACGCGCTTGATCTTAAATTTGTCCAGATCGAGGAAATCCTTTTCAACCCAATCGACGAACTTCGTAGTGACGTCATTTACGTTTTGGAGCTCAGCCGTGTAAACGTTGTTTTCAGAGGGCTTCCTTACGTAATGGACGTTTCCAAGCCCTTCCACGGGTCGGCCGATTATAAGCTGAGCCAAGTTGGATCCGGAAGAATTCTTGAGGGCAATCATCTTGCCCACCCCCTTGTCTCCGGCTTGAGCCTTGCTCGGGTCCAGAACCCCAAAGTCCTTGTGCTCCCCGGCTGCTTTGCTGGCGGTGTCAAGAATGCTCAGGTCAAACAGAATGGTGGAGACGTCCTTGACTTGGTTCTCGGCATTGGCCGGATAATCCGGTTGCCCGGCTCTCCTTATGAACCAACCCTTCTCGGTTTTGACGACTTCTATCGATTTGGCCTCGAGTTCTTCCTCGTCGATTTCGACAATTTCGATTCCCGTTGCTTCAGTCGATTCGAAGGTTCCGAATAGTGCCTGTCCCATCCTGCTTTGTTTGGTAGCAACATCGCTTGGTTGTGGAGAAGTAAAGTAGGCAAGGGCTACGAAAGCCCCGGCGAGTCCGGAAAAGACGAGGGTTTTGTTTATTTCGTTCATGAGTCTCTGTCAGTCTGATGAAAGATTGAAAATAAGGGTTGTTTTCAGGAGCGTACTCGGGATGAGGCTGCTCCTTGAATTTCGGCGGATTTTTTTCGGTAGAAAACTGCGATTGCAATGATAAGGAGAGGGATCGGGGGAAGAAGAACCGACATAAGTTGAACTTTTCCTTCCATCGCGCGAATGAGGATGTCTCGGTTAAGTTCGGCTTCCTTGATTTTGCCATTCGTTTCTTTTTCCAGTTCCCGTTGCCTTCTCTCGAGGTTCTTTTGGAGTTTTGCTCCCTCGGTTTGAAGAACCTGCATGAACTGTCCCTGAGTCATCCCTCCTTGGTTCTGTTGTACGCCTGCGAGAGCCTCGTTCAATTTGAGCCGTTCCTCACTGATGATTTGATCCATGGAATCCTTGGCCTTGGCAATCGTTTCAGAGGCTACTTCTCTTGCATCCTCTATGCTTTCCTCAAACTCTTCCAAGGTACGGTGGAGGCGTCGCCGATTTCTGATTTCAAGCAGGCGTTCTTCCTTGGAGAGGTGGTCGATGAGGTTGAGGGAAAGAGTGACGTTATCCAGTTTTGCAGGAAATTGGTTGGGGTTGCTACGGATGTCGTAGAAAGCGTTGGTCAATACGTCGACGTCAGCTACCAATACGACGTTTATATCGGAAGACTCTTCCTCGTCTTGAACGGTTCCCGATATAGCGGCGGCAATGGTTTCCTGCTTTCCCGTTCCCGAATGCGTCGTGCGTTCCGGGTTGGGGCTACGCGGACTTCCGAAAAACCCGCCGGTCCAGAAGTTGTCGAGACTGGTCGTTCCGCTCAGCTTTCCTCCCTTGGTCTTGAGCAAGGGGGTATAGGTAAGTGAACCTTTCCCGCTTTGGTACAAGCTTCCCGGACAGGTGAAGAGGCAGATTTGCAACTCGGAAGTCGCCGGATTGGATTGATCAAAGGAATTGGGATATCCTCCCACGTAAACGAATTCGTCTAGGAATTGCTTGGAACGGGGGATTTCGCGGATGGGGTTGTAGGGATCCCTCAAAACGCGTTGCCCCAAACCGTTCACCCGATTCTCGGCCGGAGAAATGATTTGTTCCTCGATGCTTCTGCGGTAGGGGTTGCTGTAATCCAGACCTTCCAATGAAGTTCTTAGGCTCGAAAGCTTCAAACTGTCCCAATCGCTTGCGGTAAGGGAGGAGTTTGCCTTGAGGCGCGCGTCGAACTCATTTCCCTTCTGGATCAGCGAGTCAAGGGCTGAAAAGAAGGAGCCTATCTCGGGCACCCTTCCACGAAGAGGGGCGAGGTTGAAGGTCGCGATCTTTGACAAGCCTTCGAGTTCCTTGCGGATAGCCGCCAAACGTTCCTTCGGATCGACGTTGAAGTGAACGCCCAGCAGATCCCAAAGCTTGTTCAAGTCTCCTTTCTGGGGAGGAGTGGGCGGCGGTTGTCCGGGACCGCCTTGTTGCTCGCTTCTGCGTGCTTCGTAAGTGCCGGTCGGACCTTGAAGCAAGGGAAGGGGGTCTTCAAATATGGCGGTCGGAATACCTGCCTTAATTGCACCAACCAGATCGTCCATTTTTGCATCGTCCAAGGTGGAAGGCTGCACAACCAAAAGCACGTCGTAGTCACCCTTCTTGATACTGCCTCCAGTAACTTCCTGGACGTCATATTGTTTTTTCAGTTCGGTTATTACTTCCCATGCAGGTGCGCCTCCTCCGAGGTTCATGCCCATCATCATATTACCCGGAGTCCCCATGACTGGGGCGTCCGTCATGAATACGCCAAGCTTTTTCTTGGAACTCATGAGATTGATTATTGGCAGGTTTCTCACCGAATTGAGGGTTCTCATGATTTCGTATTCCGCAGGCAACCCACTATAAAGGAACGGAATGGTCTTATGTTCGTTTTGCCCCTTGAAGACGACTCCGAGATAAAGATCCTTTTGCCAAGGCACGAAATTGCCTTCCGACTCCTCGACCATGAGGGGCGGGCTAACGCCGTTTTGGTTAGCGATCCCATATTTTTCGGCTGTTGCGGCGGCCGCGTCTTCAGGGGAAATGACATGGACGTTAACCAGTATGTTCTTGCTTTGCCGGTCGATCTCCCGCAGGGCGGTGAGCAAGTTGATCCGGGTCTGCACGTATTGCTTGGGCATCGTGTCTGCCGGGGATACGAAGGCATCGATCTGAATCGGGCGGGGGGGAGGGGTATCGGCACCCATGGAACTTCTTATCGCTAAGGATTTCTTATAATCCTCATCGATTTCCTTGAGAATGTCAATGGAACCGTCAGACAGGTGGCTTAACTGTTCCTCGGTTACATCAATCCGACCGTCATGGTTGCGGGCAAAGAAAGTGAAGGAAAAAGCGATTACGAGTGCGGCAACTACCCGAACGAGGAAGTGGCGGGTTTTCCCCGCGCCGTCTTGACTGCCTGCCCAATGGCGTCGCCCGATGAGAATCGAGCAGAGGTAGAGCATGGCTGCGGCCATGCCAACGAAGAAGACGATTCCTGAAAAGCTGAGGATGCCCCGGGTGAAATCGAGGAGGTTGGACGAAACTGTCCACTCACTCATGAAAACCGTTAGATTCCAATCCGTTAATGGAATTGCAAGAATCACATCATTCTGCAGGAGGGCGATGGGAGCATTGAAGGCCACTCCCAAAACGAAGGCAACGGTCAGGTTTGCGGTCAGGAAGGAAGCTACCATGCCAATTGCAAGCATGGTCAGTCCTGCGAACAAGTATCCAACATAGGTTGAAAAAAGAAGCCCGAAATCAGGGTTTCCCAATTGTTTGAGAACTACGAAGTTTGCTCCGAGCGATACGATCAGGGAGACGGAGAAAATGGCCACCGCGGCAAAGTATTTGCCCAGCACTACGTCCAAGTCGCTCCCCGGCAGGGTCAGCAGAAGTTCGTCCGTTCCTTGACGGCGCTCGTCCGCCCAGACGCTCATGGTAATGGCAGGAATGAAGCCAAGAAGAATACTTGGAAGCCATTCGTTCAATTGATCGAGGTTGGCGAGATTCGAATCAAAGAAATCATCGGTGCAGAATGCGGCGACTCCACTTGCCAAGAGAAAGGCGCAGATGAAGACGTAACCGCTTGGGCTACCGAAGTAGGAGGCTAGGTTGCGTTTGAAAACGGCGATAATGGCTTGCACGTTCATGTTTAAGAAGGTTTTTGATTGAAATTTAGTTATAACCGATCAGGCGGCATCCATCGTCTTACGATTAAACCAACCGTCCAAAGATGGTTCGTCCTTCAGTTCTTCGGGAGTGCCTTGAAAGATCAATCTTCCCTGATTGATGAGAATGATTCGATCGGCTACTTGGGGAACTTCCTGCAAAATGTGCGTGGACAAGAGGATTGTCTTGCCCAGTCCCTTGATTGTCTTTCTAACCTCCAGTACTTGATTGGGATCCAAGCCGGCGGTTGGTTCGTCCATGATCAGAACTTCGGGTTGGTGCAGAAGGACGTTAGCCATCCCCACTCTTTGGCGAAACCCGCGCGAGAGTTTGCCGATTGGCTTGCTTAACACCGTTTGCAAGGCGCATTGCTGGATGACCTGATCTATTCTCTCGCTCTTCCTTGCGGATGCCATGCTGCGGGCGTCCGCAAAGAAATTGAGAAGAGAAAGAGGAGTCATTTCCTCATAGAGCGGTCCGTTCTCGGGCAAATAGCCTATTCTATTGGCAACTTCGTCTCGATTTTGGGCAACTTCCATGCCGCAAACCTTGGCCGTTCCTGCCGAAGGGGCCAAGTAGCCGGTCAACATCTTCATGGTCGTGCTCTTGCCCGCTCCGTTTGGTCCGAGAAAGGCAACGATTTCACCTTTGCGTACGCTGAAGGTAAGGTTTTCCACAGCAATAAAATCGCCGTAGTATTTGCTGAGCCCTTTGGTCTCTATCATTATGTCGGGATGAGTATCATCTGTCATATCGAGGAATATGGTTGGTTGTGGATTGCAAAGTTGGAATGGGTTTTCGAATTCGTTATCAATTGTCCATCGCCTAAACGCGGAGCAGATTGGGGTATTTGTCCAAAGTACACTAAGAAATATTTTCTACGGATTCTTTCAAGAATAAAATCCTTTGCAAATTTCAATAATTTGCTCATAATTACGAAGGTACACCTCCTCATATGAAGAAATTCATCGCTCTTTTGCTCATATTCAATGCTTCTTTCCCGGAGCAAGAAGCGAGTGCGGGCGAGTTCGATTTTTCCTTTGAGGCATCCTCCTTCACCTTTCTGACTCCCCCTATCCGGTTTGAGGAGTTGAATGGA
>Ga0315322_10002625_pt1 | contig 13906 bp, 26 predicted proteins | sample M110021515metaG_FD_203461 | JGI IMG/M metagenome (GOLD analysis project Ga0315322, IMG submission 203461) | Ammonia-oxidizing marine archaeal communities from Monterey Bay, California, United States - M1 100m 21515 | ecosystem: Environmental > Aquatic > Marine > Intertidal zone | place: USA... | reverse complement strand
TTTTTTTCATCTTTTTTTTATATCTGGACCTTCGCCCATCGGGAGCGTAATTATATTATAACATATTTTGGAGAAGAAGTCAACCAAAATCTGAGATTTTTTACCATAGCTTGGCAAATTTTTGAGGGAAATGCAAGAGATTTATTTGCATTTTACCAAAATAAATTACTTGCTATTTTGGAAAAATTTTGCTATTATATGTATATGTTAATTAATAATAATACAAAGCGAGGAAGTGTTATGCAAAACTTTTTATTACGTGCAGGCAATGTTATGCAAATTAAGTATTTTAAGTTTAACATAGAGCACGGAGACTATTTAATGTATGTTTTTACAGCAAAGCTAGGACTTGTTAGTATACAACGTTGCGGGGAATACTATGACAATTACTAATAAAAAACAAGTAATATATTTTTTTAATAACGTGTTAAAAATGTGGGACTTGCGTGTAGTAGACAAACACGTTTGCAAGTTTTACAGCTATGGCAAAAGTAATAAAAAAATATGTTTACAATGCAACAAATAGCTTTACATTTTGGAAAAGCTATGCTATACTTACTAAACAATATTAACAATGCAAGGAGCTAATATGCGTAAATTAATTAAATGCAAATACACAAACGAAAGTTATTATGCAATTAATACAATTAATGCTGTGGAAAAACAAGCATTACAAAAAATACTTAACAAGTGGAAAAACATAGAGGGGGACTATAGCTTAACATTGTTGCAGGGGCTAGCACATTATAAATGTGACAGCGGAATACAAACGGACGCATACAGCAAAGCGGACGTATTATATTTAAATAAAAACTTTAAACAATACTATGACGACGAAGGCTACGAGACGGATGCGTTTTATGTTGCACTAGCGGAAGCAAAGCACGAAAATAATTTACAATTTATTATGTGTGGCTGGGAAATTAACAAGTTTTGTGCAAAGTATAAATTTAACGACGAGGAAGTGTTTAGTTTAATTGCAACTATGGAGGAAGAGCAAGAATGCAACGTACATAATAAACTGTGGGGGCATATAGCTAAAAGCTATATAAAATAAGCATAAAAAAAGTGTTGCTTTATTGCAACACTTTTGCCAACCAAAAAATTATTCTAAAAAAAGTGTTGCTATTTTGGAAAATTGTTGCTATAATGCTTATAACAATTAAGCAATAATAATAAAAAAGAGGGCGTATGCTAACATTAAAACAACAAACAACAATTTTAAAAACTATACTACAAATAATGCAAAATACATTTGCAAGTGTGGAAGTACAAGCTAACAATTATTGTGAAAATACAACACAAGTTTATAATAGCTATTGTTTAGCGGAAGTTTATAAACAACTTGCAAAAACATATAATATTAATGCGGATGTATTTACTTATAATTTTAATAATGCGGATGTATTAAATGCATTAAACACTTACTGTGACACAGATTACAGAGAGTTTGTTATAACAAAATTACAACAATTAAATTAAAAACAGTTGCTATTTTGGAAAAACTATGCTACAATGCTTATAACAATAAAGTAATAATAATAAAAAAAAGGAGTTGCTATGTTAAAAAAATTAATTACTTGCAAATATACAGCGGAACGTTACTATGCAATTAATACTATTAACGCAACGGAAAAAGCGGAATTACAAACTATAGTTAACAAGTATGCAAACATAGAAGGGGACTATAGCAGTACTATGTTGCAGGGAATAGCACATTACAAGTGTGACAGCGGCATTATGACGGATGCTTATAGTGTAGCAGACGCAATATATATAGATAAAAATTTAAGCAAATACTACGGAGAGGAGGGCGACAATACAACGGACGCTTTTATGGAGGCGCTAGACGCTAATATAAACAAATTGCAATTTTTACAATGTGTGCGAGAGCTGTATAATTTTAGTGTAAAATATAAATTTAACGACGAGGACGTTTGCAGTTTAGTTGCGGATATGGAGGAGCAACTAGCGTTTTAACAAGCACTTACAAGCACAAAAAAGTGTTGCTTTTTTGCAACACTTGTGCCAGCAAAATTATTCTAAAATACAACTATCCTAAAATACAACTATCCTAAAATACAACTATCCTAAAATACAACTATCCTAAAATACAACTATCCTAAAATACAACTATCCTAAAATAAAATAATTCAAAAAAAGTTAAAAAAGAGGTTGACAAATTGGATTGCAGGTGCTATAATGTATATAACAATTAACAAATGAGAGGGCAATTATGTTTATAGAAAAAATCACAAATGTAGAGCAGAACGAATATGCGGTAAGTGGCACTAGCCTCGTTGGGCATATAGTCGCTGACTATAACAAGCTGGTCGAAGTGTTCGGCGAGCCAACTGTGAAAGCAGAGGACGAAGGTGGCTTTGATAAAGTTTGGACCGAGTGGGACTTACAATTTACAGTATTAGACGAAGACGGTGACGAGGATACTGTCACAGCAACTATATATGATTGGAAAGAAGAAGGACCATATGCTAGTAGGCAGGATCCCAAGTATAGATGGCACATAGGCGGGAACGGCTATGAAGCTGAAGAATGCGTTGAAAAATTTATAAATGAGGGGTTGACATCTGCATAAATTGGTTGTATACTATAAGCATAATAAGGAAACAGAAAGAGGGCAATATGAGTAAAGTTAAAAATTGGTTAATGGATTTAGAAGAGCAGTTCTGGAGTGATGCAGAAGACATCATGAAGGAGAGCGAATCTTTCGGCGAAGCTCTGGGCACTATCAGAGAGAAGCTAACCTATCCACCACTCCATGAAGATAACGATGAGATAGAGGAGATCCTATCGGAGCAGTGGAACGAACTATGGAGCCAATACGCATGAAGACATTAATCGCGACGGTAGCCGTCGCCAGTGTGATGTGGGCCTATACAGGTGAGACTAAAGCAGACAAACAGTATACGAAATTAGGAGCCGCCGAACTAACTGGGCAGGCTCAAGTGATCCTCTGGGATAAGGTAAGCGAGTATCAGATCAAAGGCAAAGATAGTGTTAAGGATCTGGTATGCTTGGCCGAGAACATATACTTCGAGGCGAGAGCCGAACCAATCGGAGGTAAGGCGGCTGTAGCGAACGTCACCAGGAACAGAGTAATAGATCCGAGATGGCCTAATACATATTGTAAGGTCGTACAAGATGGACCAGTTAGAGAGTCATGGAAAACAAAGGCAACGCCATCGAAGGACGATGCTGTTTTCTACCCTGTTAAGCACAGATGTCAGTTCAGCTGGTACTGTGATGGCAAGGCGGACAAGATATGGGCCAACATGGAGAAGACCGGCGAGACTATTAAGGGGAATGCGATAGCGTGGAGAGACTCGCTAATGATTGCTTCCTTAACGCTAGGCTATGGAGATCACCTCGCTCTACGCGATAATACCGAAGGGGCCGTGTTCTACTATAACCACAATTTGGTGAACCCTAGCTGGTCAGGTAAAAAGACCTATATAAAAGTGGTAGGAAATCACACATTTATGAAATAAAATGGTTGACATCTACATCTTTTGAGCATATAATGTATATAACAATTAGATAACTATAGAGGGCAAAACAATATGAAAACACTTTTTCCAATACTAACAATTCTTTCAGCGATATTGGCTGTGGGTGCGATTGACGGACCTACAGGATACGAGAACGATAACTGGGGCTTATGCTTCGCGATGATGGGTGCGATGTTCGTATTTGCATACCTGAGCTTGAAAGTAGGGGCTTTAGATGAATAAATTAATTTTGGTTATAGCTTTAACGGTCAGTCTGAACGCTTGTTCAACAATTGGGATCGGGTCATCTAGCATATCCGGTAAGGATGTGATCCGAGGAATCAATACTGGACGAAGTTTATCCAAAATCAATATGCCTGTTATTGAACAAGAGTTCAAGATGGGTATTCTGAACAACTTCGGAATGCACCGAAATGTTCATTAGGCTAGTATATTTTGGACAAATAAATGGTTGACAGATTGGCCATTTCTTGTTATAATATACAAATAATGAAGAGGCGGGAATTATCCCAAACTAAGGTCAAGGAGGCCAAATTATGAGTACCACTAAAATGTATACCGTAGCAGGAGTTTCAACTTCAAACGGCAAAACCAAAGTTCGTTTCGCGAACGATTATGTAGGTCGATTCAAAATTCTTACTAAGAATGGTCACACAGATGTGAACATTATCGAGTTGTCAGATTCGATGAGTAAGGGCGACGTATGTAAGTTTCTATCAACCCACGAGAAATTCCAGGATGAAGCATCGCAGTCAGCGATCGCTGAGTTCGTTGTAAGGAATGTCAAAGCTGTGACAGAGCCAGCACTTAACGATCTAGTTAAGGAAGAAGCTGAAGCAGACCTGACTGTAGAAGCAGAAACTGTAGAAGCTTAAGAATCAGTGACTTACCGCTCAATGGTAGAGCGGAACTGATTCTCGGAGTAGGGCGGTCGATCGACCAGGTGTATACGAGGCCGCCCGCTCCACCTAATCTTTTCTGATTATTTCTTTATTTTTCGGTTGACTTTTTGGATAAGATGTCATATAATGTACTTAACAATAAGGAAACAATAAACAAGGAGATGACATTATGGGACAGATTATAAACGAAATTTTAATAGCATTAACGAGCTTAATATAATGTTAGAATTTATCGGATTATGTGCAATCATATTTGTAGTAGTTAAATGGTTTCCCGAGCTGATGTTGTTCAGCTTGAAAGCGTTGATAGTATTTGTAGGGCTTTATTTCTTACTAGGAACGCTGGCCTGGATATTCGGAGCCAGCTTTGTTTTTCACATGATGATACCAGGAGCAGGCATATGAAATGTATATTCTATATGATCATCGGAGCAGGATTAGTCCTTGGAATTCAAGAGCATTATGCGGTCACAGAGTTCGCAAAAGAGGTTCTCTCAACAGGTGCTACATGGGTTCTAGCAATGACAAATGATTCAACCGTAGTGATATATTAGGGGTTGACATTCATCTGAATTGATGGTATAATGTATATAACAATTAGGAGGGCAATATGTCAGTAAGAGAACAATCAAACAAATTAATCGAAATGTGCGAAGATGGACTTCTAAATCCTACCGCAGTTGTCACAATGCTTGTGAAGTACATGAGTGAAGACGACGTTGCAGACTGTATGGATTGCAACGAATTATCAGACCGATTTATGGAGGAGGAATATTAATGCAATATCTTCTTATCGCGGCGGCACTTAACCTCAACGTAGTATATGCAGACCTAGACACTTGTAAGCTAGGCAAAGACGAGATCCAGAAGGCAGGCCATGCGGCAATGTGTATACCTAAGGGCATAGACTATAAGATGGAAGCTCAGGACAAGCGAGTGGACAGCATGATCACATCGTTTGTATCGTTGATCACCGAACTTCAGAAGCTAGAGAATGACGCTGTAGCAAAGGCAGAAAAACTTGAAAAAGAGGCAAATTAGGGGTTGACCTCTGAGCATTTTGAGCGTATAATAGTATTATAACAATTAGGAAAGAGGGCAATATGATCACAGCAACAACAGTAACACCGGATATGATTTTTGATATCCACGTCAAAGCGAGTCAGGCGGCAGAGAAAGCAGTCACTGACTACCTAAGCAATTGGACAGCAAAGACCGGCGGCAACGAATACGGAGAACCAATGTATTGTGGTTTTGCGTGGGTTGAGGTGCCAGGTATTAAACTGTCTACAAAGGTAGGCAAAGCGTTCGCAGAAGTAGGCTTCAGAAAGAGTTATGGAAGAGGCGTATCGTTTTGGAACCCAGGTAACCACAATGGTCAGAGTATGGATGCCAAAGAGGCAGGTGCTGATGCTTATGCACAAGTGCTTGAAACATATGGCGTTAAGGCTTACGGGGCTTCAAGAGCAGATTAAAGTAAATTAGGGGTTGACTACAGTATGCATTGGTTGTATACTGTAGTTAACAATAAGGCAAGTAAACAACATTTCAACAACGAGGGCAATTAACATGCAAATCAAAATTAAATCAGGCGTATACAAAATAAGAGGCAAGGACGTAGAACTTGCTGGAATGGTATTTCCACTAGTAGAAGACTACAAGGTGGGAGCCCAGGGAGGTTACGTAACAGTCGACGGGAAAGCAATTGCAGGTTTTCCAGATCGTAACATTAAGATCAAAGTCGATGGTCCCCAGGATTACGAACGTACCAAATCCAAAACAACTAAGCGAGAAGAAACCGACGAGGAGACTGTTGAACGTTTACGCGAGCGTTTCGAGATCTTAGAGGATATGACTAAGGCCGCGAAGAAGGGAACTGTACGTGCAATGATCGTAACAGGACCTCCAGGAGTTGGTAAGTCATTTGGTGTAGAGAAAGTACTATCCAAACATGATCTTGTACATGACATTGCGGCAGACGGAAGGCCGAAGAAGTTCGAATTTGTCAAAGGTGCAATGTCGGCGATTGGTTTGTACTGTAAACTGTTTAACTATGCGGACAAGGATAACGTGTTAGTGTTCGATGATTGCGATAGTGTATTGCAAGATGATCTAAGTCTTAACATTTTGAAGGCGGCTTTAGACTCGAAGAAGTCCAGAAGGATTTGTTGGAATACAGATTCATTTAAATTGCGAAACGAGGGTGTTCCGGATCACTTCGAGTTTAAGGGGTCAGCGATCTTCATAACTAATATTAAGTTCGATAACGTTAAGTCAAAGAAGTTGAGGGATCACCTAGAAGCAATTGAATCAAGATGTCATTATATCGATTTAACTATCGACACAGAGAGGGAGAAGATGTTGCGTATCAAACAGATTGTAGGTGATGGAATGCTTAAAGATCACATGTTATCTGAAGAGACGCATCAAGAAGTTGTCGACTTTATCGACAGCAATAAGAAGAGATTACGTGAGCTCAGCCTAAGAACTGTTCTCAAAGTAGCCGACTTAGCTAAAGCATTCCCCGACAGATGGGAAGCAATGGCTGAGAATACAGTACTACGTCGAAGCTAACTGCCCTCAATCAGAGCTCCGTAGACTGTAACTGGGTCGATTTAATTCGACCCACCCCCTGGTAGAGTTGTGCCCTCGACTTTTACCAGGGGGATTTTTTTGATCTTTTTGCCAAATTCCGGTTGACATCTGAACACGCAGACCGTATAATGTATATAACAATTAAGCAATAGAGGGCTAACAGATGATAAAAGTATACCAAGTAAACAGCGAGAACCACAAAGCGATGTATCCGGAAACACCATTTGCGTACGGTCTAGGTTACGATCCAATTAAGAACATAGACAAGTACGAACACGTTGCTGACTTAGATGTAGCAGACTTGAACGAGGCTTTCCAAGTAGGCAACATAGGTCCAGAGGACAAGTACACACGGTACAAGCCTATGCACTCAGTAAGTGTAGGGGACATATTAGTAGACGATAACAAGGTAAGCATTGTAGCCAGTTGTGGGTTCGACGTACTGGACGTCACAATGTGTTAGAGTTATTAACAACACTTAAGGTCATGGGGCTTATAACTATAACAGTTTGGGTCCTGTGGCTACTACAAGAGGACAAGAGTAATGACTAAGAGAGATAGCATTATGGACGACATTACACACAACAAGAGTGCTCAGGGTCTAAGGATCACACGCACCATACCGCTAGACATGGACGTACCTGCTATGCGTAGAGACGTTAGCAGTCGCTCTAATGTAGCGTGGCTCCTACGCAACTTAGCTGTACGCAACAGCGAACACCCACAGTTTGAAGCTGTACAAAAGAAGCTGAAGCAACTGATGGGTGCATTTAAAATCTAAAAATCTTTGGGGGAGGGGTGTAAGGTTCCCCGGCCGAGACAGAAAATAAAAAAAATTATTTTCAGGTCGGGGGGCTTTATATAACAAAACTGAATAGCTAATTTGAGTGCGGGCAGGGGTAAAATCACCACCTCAAAAGCATAAGTACTTCTCTTAAAAAAATCGTAGCCCAATTTTTTAGCTTGTAAGACCCATTTCGCCCATACTGTTATAGACGCTAAAGCCTCTATTATGCTATATTGTTAGTATATACGGATAAGTAAACATACAAGAGCTATTCATATAAAAGCCAATCTGTATAACGGCTTCCTTAATTGAGTAGCACGGGTGCTTATAATAAGTACCGCTCTTAAACATTCAAATCAACAGCATCCGTAAGAAGTCTTTATAGGAGGTTCACTATGCCATGGAAATGGATTTTAGTTGTTGCTTTAGCTATAGGTTTTGGTGCAGTAGTTTGTGACCCTATTAGTAATAGTGGAACAAAAGCTGATTTCTTCAATTTACAAAAGTTTAAAGAAGGAAGCAATACCAAAACAGCTAATTGAAATTGAATATGTATATATTGAGGGTTTAAGTAATGTTTAATTTAGAAGACAAGAACGTTACTAATACGTGTAAGTGGTGTTTGGTTATGTTAGTATTAATATGTATAGCCATTCCGCTTATACTATTAGTAATAGACAGCTTTGGACTTGTCAATCTATACAGCGTTACACCAACCCCATAAGCAGTAGATAGGATAACGACAGTTGTTCCTATGTAGTACTGTAATGGTGGTTTAAACAGCGTTAGAGCGTTTTGTAGCAACGATTGTACACAAGTAGTACATAATTGCTTATATGACTTTTAAGAGTCATTTAGGGGTGTTTTATAGCTGTTTAAGGTGCGTTAAAGCTATGCTGATTTTAGGGGTAGAGCTTTAACAAAAAGGCCAGATCGGAGGTACATTTTTGCGTAACCGCAAGTGCTACGCACTAGAAAATTAGCTTACCGATTCTCGGCTGTCTGCGAATAGCGGGGGACCGCTTCGCGGCTTTTTTACAAAGGAGAGGGCTTATGTTTGACCAAGCAATTGGTTGGATTAAGAAGATGACTGAAGCAGGTGTTTCATTACTTGCTTTAGCTATTATATTACAGATTATGTTTGGTAAAGCTGTACCGTTTATAGGTGGTGATGTAATTGGTAACATCACTGCTATAGTTGGTACATTGGGCGGACAGGGACTAGTTGGACTTGCTTCAGTTGGTGTCATATATGCTATCTTTACCCGCAAGTAACTAGCGAGATGCTAGTCTGAGAGATTACGGTAAGGTGCCTTCGGGCACCTTTACTTAAAGGGATAACATGGGATTAGAATTAATATTAATATTTGCAGTAGCCCCAGCAGTTGTATATACAGTTGGTGGGATAATATATTACTTGTTTTAAAGGAGCCGATCATGACTCAAGTAGATTTATGGTTAGGAGTATTTGGAATCGTTGTTGTTATTATGTGCTATAAATTGGTGCAGTATTACCGATGAGTACACTTAAACAGATTATAAACGAAATCATAATTGCGTTAACGTCACTTTTATAAGGAAACTAAAATGTCTAAAGAAAAAATAGCTATATGTGAAGAGTTTATGGATATAATGCCGCCTGAGTATCAGGAGTTGGTAGAGAATGCGACATATGGTAAAGAGGACCGAGGTTGGAAAGATATTGGAAGTAGTAAAGAATTAATTGAACAGCATTCATTATGTGCAGGCTGTCCAGAGAGTATAGCGTTTCGTTATATATTAGCGTCATTGCCAAATCCAGAAGATACAGTATTTGTAGGGTCTACTGGCTGTACTAGTTTAGTATTTCCGCATGTAGCAGTACAGAACATCCATAGCTTATTTGGTAATCAAAATGCTATAGCTAGTGGATTGCAAAGAACGTTAAGGTGTCGATTTCCTAATCAAATCAAAGACGTTGTAGTATTAGCAGGTGATGGTGCTACAGTTGATATTGGATTAGACATGACAATGCAATCTTGGTTCCGTCAAGAGAACTTTACAACTATATGTTTTGATAATGAGTTGTATGCTAATACAGGTGGGCAGGAGAGTGGACTTATGCAGAAGGGCTTTGTAGCTAAGATGGCTCCTAAGGGTAAGAAGTTTGAAAAGGTACGTTTAGTAGAGATAGCCAGAGAAGCTGGATGTCATTATGCTACTATGCTTACAGTAAGTAAACCCAATAGGGTTGAAGAAGTTATTAAGAACGCTGTCATTATTGCTCGGGAAGTTGGACCTACGTTTGTACAATTGTATACACCATGTATATTAGAGATTGGCAAACAGAGTATGGAAGGTCTAGACGAAATGAAGGATAGCGAACAGATAGGTGGACGCTTTGTTCAACGTGAATACGTAACACCTCAAGCACAAGAAGTTATTGATAGATTAAAAGCAGAGAAGAAGGAACGTAAACTTGCGGCACGAGAAGAAGCTAAGAAGGCCGCACAACAAAAAGTATTGGAAACTGCCTAATGTCATTAGAAACTTTAAGACCATCTCCAGCGATGGCAAATTTTTTACCTATTGAATATAAAGATCTTGTAGAACACGGTCCTTATACAAATAGAAATGGTTCTGATACACAGACCAAAAAAGCTAAAGACATGGGTAAGTTCAAAGAAGTGATAGAAGAACATCCCATGTGTGCGGGTTGTGCCATGACACTCTTTATACGACTTGTGTATATTGGTATGCCTAATCCAGAACATACGATTGTAGTAGGGACAGCAGGTTGTGGAAGGTTAGCAATAAGCCAAGCCTCTGTACCATTCATATATGGTAACTATGGCGACACCAATGCAGTTGCATCGGGTTTGAAACGAGGACTAGAAGTACGTTTCCCTAATCAAAATAAAGATGTTGTAGTAATGGCTGGTGATGGTGGGCTAGTGGATATTGGCTTTCAAGGACTTATGCATAGTTGGTTTAGACATGAAAGGTTTACTACTATCATGTTGGACAATGAAGTTTATGGAAATACTGGTGGACAAGAATCGGGTATGACTGTAAAGGGCAAGGTTCTTAAAATGTCACCAAGAGGTAAGATGGGCGATAAAATGGATATGCTTGGACTGGCAAGAGTTGCAAAGTTAGATTATGTTTGCCAACTATCACCAACTAATCCAGCTCGTGTTATACGAACTATACGCCGTGCTATTCTAGTAGCAAGAGAATTAGGGTCAACGTATGTACAGGCATATACATCATGTAATATTGAATATGCAATACCAACACCAGAAGTTATGAAAGATGCATTCGAAGTAGAGCAAGAGCGTTACGGGTTTATAGAAGAAATTTCCGATAGGGCCAAAGAAGTTTTACGCGATCATGGGGAGAAGATAAAATGACAGCCGCTCAATTGTTAGCACAAAGAGATGGAGTACCACAAACGATTAAAGAAGAAGTTAAAACAGTAACACCAATAGCAAAGATAGAAAGAAGCCGTCATGAATTAGTTGGCCAAAAGAATAATAAAGGCCAAGTATATACAGATGTAAATGATATGTTCTATGCTTCAGAACAAACACCAGTTTTCTTTACAGGTAGTGAAGTTATTAAAGAAGCTATTAGACGAGCCAGTGTTGGAACGTCTGTTGCATATCCAATTACTCCACAGAGTGAAGCGGCCGCATTAATAGGTGAACTGTATGCAGAAGGATACCTAGATGAATACTTTAGAGGTGAAAGTGAATTTGCAGTAATGGGTCAATGTGCTGGTGCATCATTTGGCGGGCATAGAGTTTTCACTACTACAGCAGGACCAGGTACGTTAAGAGCTATGGAGAACTTTCCAATGTGGGCAGGCTCACGCTTACCAATTCAAGTGTGCGTAACTTGTAGAGGAGTTAATTCTCCTTTAAGTATTCAACCAGATACATTAGAAATGCATTATCTATTAGAGACTGGTATGATGGTTTGGCACGCCGAAACGGCACAAGACTTATTTGATTTTATATTAAAAGGATTTATGGTTGCAGAGCAACCAGATGTTCATGTTCCAATAGCAACTTGTTGTGATGGATTCTTTGTAACACATACAAAGGATACTGTTGAATTACCATCAGAAGATTTGTGCTTACCTCCGTATGATCCTTATAGGTCACCAGTTCCAGTTATGGATATGGAATCAGCACCAATAAGAATGATGCGTGATCCGTTTGTTATGAAATCAAATTACATTAGTTATTCAACTCATGCATCTTGGCAACAAGAAGTTCATGCGGCAGTTGAGCGATCTCGCAAACATACTATTAGATTGTTAGATGGTTTGATTGATACTTTTAATATTGATAGAAAGATTTTAATTGTTGCATCTGGAACAGCAGTTTCACAAAGTAGAGAAGCTATACGCTTACTAGAGAACCAAGGTATAGAAGTTGGTCTGATTAAGATTAAAACTATTAGACCATTTCCAACAGAGGAACTTCAAGAAGCAACAGCAAATGCTCACCATATATTTGTACCAGAGTTTAATATTGCTGGTTGGTTGGCAAAAGAAATTAAAGCCGTCCTAGATAACAATAAGAGAGTTTATGCAGGACCTCATGTTGCTGGCGGAATGACGTTGCCTTCAGAAGTTATTGTAGATGAGATTAAAAAACACTTGGGTATGAAAGTTGCTTCAGCAACTGATAGATCCGCAATTTAAATTGGAGGACAAAAGCATGATAGAAGGATCAAAGTACACATGGAGTAACGATATAGAAAAGTATGAAGCTGTTGAGAATTTATTTGACGAGCTTATACGACCTGCTTTGATGAGCGACGGTGGCAATTTGGAATTAGATCTAGTGAAGGGTCACGACGTGGTGATCTCATTCGAAGGAGCCTGTGGCAGTTGTCCATCAAGTGCAGGTGGTACCCTTCGGGGAATAGAACGTGCTTTACGATATCATATTGATCCAGAAGCAAATGTAATACCAACTAATGCATACCAGGCACCAACACAAGAAGCACATCCATTTGGTGGACTAACGTATGCACAACAACTAGAAGAAAGGAGCAAAACTTAATGGCAACAATAATCACTGACGAATGTATTAACTGTGGAGTATGTGAACCAGAATGTCCAAATGAAGCAATAGATGATGGAGAAGGTGAAGGACTTGACTTTTATTATATTGATCCTGAATTATGTACAGAGTGTGTAGGGTTTCATGGCGAAGAAGCGTGTCAGGAAGTATGCCCTGTGGATTGTTGTATTCCAGACGAGGATATTGTAGAGACAGAAGAAGAGCTTTTGGCAAGAGCAGTAACCCTACATGCAGACCAAGAATTCCCCGCACTAGATGAGCTAACAAACAAAACATCTTTGTTTCGAAATCCGGATCGAAAAAATGCAAACCTTTAAATTAAATGAAAACAATATTCAAAAACAAAGGTGAAGTAATCTTAACAGAAGGTGAAGAAACAGATGATGCATATATCATCTTAGACGGTGAAGTTGAGGTTACTAAAAAAGGTAAGGTAGTAGCTACACTAACAGAGAACTCAATCTTTGGTGAGATTGCTCTAGTAGATCAAAGACCCAGAACTGCAACGTGTACAGCAAAGACACAATGTAAGTTAGGGCATGTAACTAGAGATAACTACACTACATTACTAAAAGTTAGACCTGATGCTATAAATCCATTATTACGAATAGTAGCAGACCGTATGCGAAATTTAATGGAAATGGTTAGCGATATATCTAAAGTTAGATAGTCAGTATTATGCTGACATAGGGTCAGCAAGTATTAAATACGTAGTTAACTAATTATCTGAAAGGGGTGATTGCATGGAAATAGGAACAACTCAATATAAAAACTATGTTGGCGGCCAATGGGTAGACTCAGCTTCAGGTAAGACGTTTGAAGTCACTAATCCTGCTCATTGTACAAACGTATTAGCAACTGTTCAAGACAGTAACGAAGAAGATATAAGCAAAGCTGTAGAAGAAGCTCGACGAGCATTTAGAACTTGGAAAAAGATTCCAGCACCAAAACGTGGTGAGATATTATTTAAAGCGGCAGAAATACTAGTACGAGATAAAGAAGATATAGCAAAAA
>Ga0315322_10002619_pt1 | contig 13921 bp, 14 predicted proteins | sample M110021515metaG_FD_203461 | JGI IMG/M metagenome (GOLD analysis project Ga0315322, IMG submission 203461) | Ammonia-oxidizing marine archaeal communities from Monterey Bay, California, United States - M1 100m 21515 | ecosystem: Environmental > Aquatic > Marine > Intertidal zone | place: USA... | reverse complement strand
AACTTTTAAAGGACAAATCTTTAGTAAAAGAAAAAGTCCTCGAAGAAGTGGGAGAGCTTATTGAGGCTGTAGAGGAAAATTCTAATAAAATTCATGAAGCAGCAGATGTTCTGTACCATTTAATGATATACCTAGAAGCAAATGGTATAAAAATTGAGGAAATAATGGGCGAATTATCTAATAGAAAAAAATAATACTTACAAAAAATATTACTAAAAAGAATAAGTTTTTCAATCTATAATAAAAGGTATACTTTTTAGTGATGAGCCATAAATTCTACAGGCCTGCAAGGTCTAGACTGCAAAGAAGTGAATTAGCAGTTCCAGGATCTTCACCAAAAATGTTTGAGAAGGCATTGAATTCAGAATCAGATTATATTTTTTTAGATTTAGAAGATGCAGTCTCTCCTAATGATAAGATTACAGCTCGAGCAAACATTATAAAAGCGCTTAATGAAATGAATTGGAGAGAGAAAGGTAAAACCATTTCAGTCAGAATTAATAGTTTAGACACTCATTACATGTACAGCGATCTTGTGGAAATTGTTGAGCAAGCAGGAGAAAATGTTGATACCATATTAGTTCCAAAAGCTGGAACTGAAAGTGATGTTTATATGGTAGATTGTATGCTTACTCAAATTGAAACAAATAAAAAAATTAAAAATAAAATTGGAATTGAATGTTTAATAGAAACGGCATTAGGAATGTCTAATATAAAAGAAATTGCAAAATCGAGCGAAAGATTAGAAGCATTACACTTTGGGGTAGCTGATTATGCTGCAAGTTTAAGAGCAAGAACGGTTGTAATTGGTGGTCTTAATCCAGATTATCCTGGAGACCAATGGCACCATGGATTATCTGAATTAGTAATGACTTGTAGAGCATACGGGTTAAGAGCTATCGATGGCCCTTTTGGGGATTTTAATAATCCCGATGCATATATCGCCGCTGCAAAAAGAGGTGCAGCGATTGGAATAGAGGGAAAGTGGGCAATACATCCATCGCAAATTGAACTTGCTAATAAAGTTTTTTCACCACCTGAAACAGAAGTTAATAAAGCAAAAAAAATTATAGGAGAATTAGATAAAGCTGCAAAAGAAGGAAAAGGAGCAGCTCAGCTTGATGGAAGAATGATAGATGCCGCATCAGCTAGGATGGCAGAAAATATTGTTAATATAGATAAACTAATAAACAATAAATAATTATGGATATACACGAGTACCAAGCAAAAGAAATATTGGCTAGTTTTGGAGTTACAATTCCAAGGGGTGGTATCGTTTACAGTCCTGAAAATGCAGAAAACAAAGCTCGAGAAATTGGCGGATCTAAATGGGTTGTCAAAGCACAAATTCACTCTGGAGCAAGAGGAAAAGCTGGAGGAATAATAGTTTGTAATTCACCGTTAGAGGTTGCTCAAGCAACAGATAAACTTTTAGGTAAAAAATTAGTTACCAATCAAACAGGCCCAGAAGGTAAAATAGTTAATAGGATTTATATCGAAGAAGCAACTGACATTGAGAAAGAATTATATTTAGGTTTAGTTTTTGATAGAAGCACTGAAAGTATAATGGTAGTTGCTTCAACAGAAGGTGGTATGAGTGTTGAAGAAATATCAAAAGACAGACCTGAGACAATAATTAGATCAAAAATTGAAGTTGCTGTAGGTATTCAGAATTTTCAAGCAAGAGAACTTGCATTTGGACTTGGGATTGATCCTGAGTTAATCACAAGAGCATCCGATACAATAATTGGATGTGCTAAAGCTTTTAGTGAATTGGATGCCACAATGGTTGAGGTAAATCCACTAGCAATTTCTAAGCAAAAACAAATCTTAGCTTTGGATTGTAAAATGAGCTTTGATAACAACGCCATGTTTAGAAGAAATAAAGTTTCAGAATTAAGAGATAAAACCCAAGAAGATGAAAAAGAGGTTTTTGCCTCAGATAGAGGTTTAAATTACGTAAGTTTAGAAGGCAATATTGGTAATATAATTAATGGTGCTGGATTAGCAATGGCATCTATGGACATGATTAAATTAGCTGGTGGTCAACCTGCAAACTTTTTAGATGTAGGTGGGGGAGCAACACCTGAAAAAATTGTTAAAGCTTTCAAACTAATAACAATGGATGAAAAAGTTAAGGTGATTTTAGTAAATATATTTGCAGGCATAAATAGATGCGATTGGGTTGCAGAAGGAATAGTGCAGGCTTTAGAAAAAATTGAAGTTAAAGTCCCTATAGTAATTAGATTAGCAGGTACAAATGTTGAAAAAGGAAACAAAATTCTTAAAAATAGTAAGATAAATTATATTGAGGCAAACACTTTAGAAGATGCAGCAAACAAAGCTGTTGCTGCACTAAATAAATAAAATGACAGTTATTATTGATAAAAAATCAAAAATCTTAATTCAAGGCTTTACTGGAAAAATGGGATCGTTCCATGCTGAAGAGATGATAAAATATGGATCTAATGTAGTGGGTGGGGTAACACCAGGAAAAGGTGGACAAAAACATTTAGATAGACCAGTTTTTAATACTGTAAAAGATGCTGTAAAACATACTGGAGCTACAGCTTCTATATTGTTTGTGCCACCAGTCTTTGCAGCAGACTCTGCGATGGAAGCGGCAGATGCAGGAATTAAAACATGTGTAGCTATTGTCGATGGAATTCCTTCACATGACATGATTAGAATTAAACGATATATGAGAAGATACTCTAGAACTGAAAAAATGACCTTAGTTGGTCCTAACTGTGCTGGAATTATAAGTCCAGGTAAATCCATGTTAGGTATAATGCCTGGGCATATTTATAAAGAGGGAAGAGTTGGTATAATAAGTAGATCAGGAACTTTAGGATATGAAGCAGCCCAACAGTTAAAAAATTTAGATATCGGAGTTTCAACAAGTGTTGGAATTGGTGGTGATCCAATTAATGGAAGTTCTTTTAGAGATATAATTGAAAAATTTGAAACTGATAATGAAACAGATGCAATTTTAATGATAGGAGAAATTGGAGGCCCTCAAGAAGTAGCTGCTGGTGAATTTGCTAAAGAAAATATGAAAAAGCCTGTTATAGGTTATATAGCAGGTTTAACTGCTCCAAAAGGAAGAGTTATGGGGCACGCAGGTGCAATAGTCTCAGCTTATGGAGAAAGTGCAATTGAAAAAGTGGAAATTCTGAAAGAATGTGGAGTTACAATTTCAAAAAATCCTTCGGTTATGGGAGATACAGTTAAATCTGTCTTAGATAAATTATAGGATAATGATATATGATGAGCAAAATATTTTTGCAAAAATTTTAAGAGAAGAAATTCCTTGTAGTAAAATTTATGAAGATGACTTTGTCTTGTCATTTCACGATATAAATCCTCAAAAAAAAATTCATGCACTGGTAATTCCAAAGGGTAAATATATTGATCTTGATGATTTTAGTTTAAATGCTACGCCAGAAGAAATGGTAGGATTATTAAAAGGCATAAATAAAGTTGCCAAAAAGCTAGGAATTTCATCTGAAATAGGCAATGGTTATAGAGCTTTAACAAATATCAGTGATAATGGAAGTCAAGAGGTTCTTCATTTGCACTTTCATTTATTTGGAGGTGAACAAGTTGGAAAAATGGTTGAGTGACCCAAAAAGTTCAAAGAAATTATTTAGAAATTAATTCTCTCCAAGATTTAAAAGAGGTTAATCAACCTTCTGAGGTTTATTCGCTAAATTTATTAGACCCTATTAATTTTCAATTGAATAAATTTTTTTATAAAAACATTGGTCAAAACCATAAATGGATCGATCGATTAGTTTGGACAGAAACAGAATGGATTGATTATGTTTCTAGCGAAAAAGTAAAAACTTTTGTTTTTAAACACGAAGATAATCTAGCAGGTTTTTTTGAATTAATTTTTCATTTTGAAAAAAAAGAAGTTGAAATAGCTTATTTTGGATTATTAGAAGAATATCAAAATAAAAAATTAGGTTCATATTTATTATTTGAGGCAATAAAAAAATCTTTTATTAAAAATATAAATAGAGTTTGGGTTCACACTTGTTCTTTAGATCATAAAAATGCATTAAATAATTATATTATGAGAGGAATGAAAATTTTTAAAACCGAAACAATAATAGTTTAGTTTTTAGATGGTATCTTAAACAAATCTTTAGTAATTTGTTGATTTTTTCTGATTGATGAAAGAAAAGTTATACTGACATTTTGGTATAAATCTTTTGTTTGCCAACCAATTAAGTTAAATGTTTTGTTATCAAAAAAAATATTAATTTCATTACCTTCTTCTATTATTTTATAGTTTATATATGAATCATCTATAATTCTTTCTTCAAGACCATAAATTTTATCAATTAAAAAATTTTTATCTAAAATTAAATTTAATGGAGTTTTATCTAGGGGGTAACGATAGTAACCAGCTTTAGTTTTAATAACTAAAGATTTACCATTAGATACTAAAATTTTATTATTATTTTTTGAATATTTACAAAAAATCATTCTTGGGTATTTAATAGTACAATTTCCATTTTCAATTTTTCCATTAATATTTTGTTCAAATTGAAAACTTAAGTTTTTTATTTTATCTAAATTTTCTATAATCTTATCTTTGTTATTTGCAGCTGAATTTGAAAAAAAAATAATAAAGTATAAGATAAAAAAATATTTAAGCATTAAAGTACGTCTCTTTTGCCTACATGATTTGCTTTACTGACAACTCCATCTACTTCCATCATGTCAATTATTCTCGCAGCTCTATTATAACCAATTTGTAACTTTCTTTGTAGAAAAGAGGTAGAAGCTTTGCCTTCAGATCTTATAATATCTAAGGCTGATTGATAAAGTTCATCTTTATCACCTTGGTTCTTATTATCTCCAATTTCTTTTTCATCTGCAAAGTTTAAAATTTCGTCGATATAATCTGGTTCTGCCTGAGATCTAAGTGAATTATTTATTTTTTCAATTTCATTATCTGAAACAAATGGAGCATGAATTCTAACAATTCTATTTGCAGAAGACATGTAAAGCATATCTCCTTTTCCAAGTAATTGCTCGGCTCCTTGTTCCCCAAGAATTGTTCTACTATCTATTTTAGAGGTTACCTGGAAAGATATTCTAGTTGGAAAATTAGCCTTAATAGTACCAGTTATTACGTCAACACTTGGTCTTTGTGTAGCCATTATAATATGAATTCCAGCTGCTCTTGCCATTTGAGATAATTTTTGAATATAGTTTTCAATTTCCTTACCAGCTACTAGCATTAGGTCGGACATTTCATCCACAACGACTACTATGTATGGCATTGGAAGTTTATGTTTAGCATTATATCCATCAATATTTCTCACCCCTTCTTTAGTCATTAGTCTGTATCTACTTTCCATTTCTTTAACTACCCATCCAAGTACAGATGCTGCTTTCTTAGCTTCTGTAATCACTGGGCATAATAGATGAGGAATTCCTTCATACGTGGAAAGCTCAAGCATTTTCGGATCAATTAAAATAAACTTACATTTATCTGGTGTGTGTCGATAGAGTAGAGACAATATAATTGTATTAATACAAACTGATTTTCCAGATCCAGTTGTTCCAGCAATAAGAAGATGTGGCATGGATGTTAAGTCGCCAACAATAGGTTTTCCTGAAATATTTTTTCCAAGCGCAATTGGTAATTTAATTTCTCTTTTTTTAAAATCAGAATTTTTTAAAATTTCACTTAAATAAACATTTTCCCTAGAGTTGTTTGGAAGTTCAATACCAACAGTGTTACTGCCAGGTATTGTTGCAATTCTAGCTGATTCAGAGCTTGTATTTCTAGCTATATCATCTGATAAATTGATAATTTTAGAGACCTTAACTCCTGCAGCAGGTTCAAATTCGTTAAGAGTAACCACGGGCCCATGACTGACTTTTTTAATATTTCCACTTACCCCAAAATCCATTAAAATTTTTTCTAAAAACTCGGGATCATGAGTTTCATTTTTAGTTAAATTTTCTCTTTCTTTTTTAGTTGGAATTTTTAATAGATCTAAGCTTGGTAATTTAAATTTAATATTATTTCCAGATTTATTTTCAGTTTTAATAAATGGTAAATCTTCTTGAATAAGGTTTTTAATTTCATCTTGAGGGATATATTCGTTAATTATTTCACTTTTGTCAGTATAGTTTTTTTCTTCATCTTTATATAATAAATTTATAAGTTTTTTTAAATTTAAATAAAATTTTGTTGGACTAAAATTAATACTGATAAGAAATAAAAATAAAATTAATAAAATTAAGATATAGTAAAATATATTTTCATTAATTTGAATTATTGAATTAAGAAAGGTTCGATTTAAATAATTACCTATAAATCCACCATTACCATTTATGTGAAGAGTAAATCCTTTATGATAAAAATAGGTAAAAAAAAGTGTTCCAAATATACAATATAATGTTGTAAAAAAAATATTTTCAATAACCAAAAAAAATTCCTTAATTCTAAATATATTGATTCCAGTTACTATAAAGGTAAATGAAATAAGATAAGCAACTAAACCCACTGATTGAAAAAACAAATCAGAGACGAAGCTACCCTGGAATCCTAATAAATTTTTAATCTCAGTATTGTCAGGAAAAATAAAATTGGGATCTTCGGGTGAATAAGTTATTAGCGCGATTAATAACATCATTCCTGATCCAAAAATGATAATACCCAAAATTTCTGCTAGTCTTTTAGTAGCGAAATTAAGTAATAAATTAGCTGTTTTTTTAATACTCATAAAAATGAATCAATTTAATCACTTTGTATCATCTAATTTTTATTGTTAAAATTAAAAATAATATGACAGTTTGCATACTAGGTAATGGTCTATCAGCCCTAACTTTAGCCAAGAGTTTAGTGAATCAAAATATTTATGTTGATGTTTTGTTTCAAAAAAAAGATTTAGAGTTCAGTAAAACCAGGACAATTGGAATTTCAAAAAGTAATATAGAATTTTTTAATAAAAAAATAATTAATATAGAAAAACTCCTTTGGAAGTTAAAGAATATAGAAATTTTTTCTAATAATCTGAAAGAAGAAAAAATAATAAATTTTGAAAATAATAATGAGCATCTTTTTTCTATAGTAAAAAATAATGAACTGTATCAAGTTTTAGAAAAAGATTTGTACAAAAATAAATTTTTTAAAAAAAAGCTGATTAAACGTAACAATTTATCTTTTATTAAGGACTATGAGCTTATTATTAATTGTGACCATCTTAATATTATTACTAAAAAATATTTTAGTAAAAAAATTATTAAAAAATATAATAGTTTCGCATACACAACTATAATTAATCACGAAAAAGTTTTAAATAATTCTGCAAGACAAATTTTTACAACAAAAGGTCCTTTAGCCTTTTTGCCAATTTCAAATATAGAAACTTCAGTTGTGTATTCAGTTCATAATTCGAAAAATAAAAAAAATGAAAATATTGAAGAACTGATTAAAGCTAACAATTTTATATATAAAATTAATAAGATTGAAAAAATTAGTAGTTTTGAGTTAAAATCTTTAAACTTGAGATCGTACTATCATAACAATATTTTAGCTTTTGGAGATTTACTTCATAGGATTCACCCTTTGGCTGGCCAAGGATTTAATATGACTATTAGAGATATAAGAATTTTAGTAAAAATAATTAAAAATAGATATGACTTAGGCCTACCATTAGATAGTTCGGTAAATGCAAAATTTGAAGATAGCTTAAAACACAAAAATTTCCTTTTTTCAAATGGAGTAGATTTAATTTATGAATTTTTTAATATTGAAAGAAGAATTAAAAGTACTATTCCAGGTAAGTCAGTTCAATTTATTGGTAAAAACCCTTTTATTAATAAATTATTTACAAAAATTGCTGATGAAGGAATTTTATTTTAAATTATTGCAGTGTTGTATTATTAAAAACATCATAGGTGTATGTAGCTAAAATTTCAGCTATTTTGTTTTTTCTTACATTAAGATTTTTAGCTTCCAACAGAATCTGTTTTTCTCCCAGAGAAAAAGGCGAAGCCATTGCCAAAGCATTTATTGTTTCATCTAGACTTTGTTTTTCAAGTGTTTTCCAATTAATTATAAAACCTCTTTTTTCAAATAAGGATTTTAAATCTTTAAAAATTAATTCAAGATCTGTAAATTTAAGATCTTCTTTTTCTTCATTTAAATCTTGGTGGAAATTTTTAAAATCAACTTCATATTGCCTGTATTTCTTAACAGATTTAATTTCTTTAATTGCTTGAAATCTAATCAAACCTTTTAACTCAATAATATAATGCCCTTTTTCAGTTTCTTTAAAGCTAGTTATTTTTCCAAGACAACCAACGTTGTGTAGTTCGGGTATATTTTCCTCGTTACTAGTGTTTTTAGGTTGAATCATACCTATGAGCTTATCCGATTTCATACTGTCGTTTATCATATCAACATATCTTGGCTCAAATATATTTAAAGGAACTGTTGTTTTGGGAAAAATAATAAAATTACTTAAAGGAAAAACTGGAATTATTTTTGGAAGATTGTTCATAAATTTTATTATCAGAATAATTATTATTCATCTATAATATTTATACAATGATTTTTTGGATTGCATCATACCCTAAAAGTGGAAATACATGGTTGAGGACATTGCTCAGTGCGTACTATTATTCTAAAGATGGCATTTATGATCAAAATATTTTAAAAAATATAGGACAATTTCCTGAAAAAAGACATTTTGTAAATTTTGATTATAATTCAGAAGATGTAACAGATACCACAAGGTTTTGGATTAAGGCCCAAGAAAAAATTAATCAAGACAAACAATTAAGGTTTTTTAAAACTCATAATATTTTTGGTGCAGTAAATAATAGTAAATTTACTAATAAACAAAACTCAATTGGTTGTATTTATATTGTTAGAGATCCAAGAAATGTAATAACTTCTTTAAAAAACCACTATGAGATGAGTAATGACCAAGCATTAAAATGGATGACAAATCCAAAACAATTTATATACGATGTTGAGAATGTAAAGCAAGACGGTTACAGCGATTTTCAATTTATAAGTTCTTGGAGTACTAATTATAAATCTTGGAAAATTCAAAAAGAAATACCAGTTAAAATAATTCGATATGAGGATTTATTAAAAGAAACTTATTTTGTTTTTAATGATATTATTGAATTTATAAACAAAACTTTAAATAAAAAAGAAAAAATAAATAAGAACAAATTAAAAAATTCAGTAAATTCAACTTTCTTTCATAAACTTAAAAATGATGAAAAAAAAAATGGATTCTCTGAAGCGGTATCTTCCAAAAAAAATAAAAAAAAAATTCCTTTTTTTTATTTGGGCCCAGATAATGATTGGAAAAAAATTTTAGATAAAGATAATCAATCAAAACTTACCGAAACATTTAAAAAAGATTTAAATGAACTGGGTTATGAATAAAAGTTTAATTAGTTAAATTGTTAATTAAAAAATAATAAGGATAATATTTAGATTTGTTATATAATTGAATTTTATTTCTAATTTGCATGAAACTACTAGTTTTGGAAAATAAATTTTTATCTCTATAAAAATTCAGATAATTTTCATCCCATTCAATGTCTAAAAATTTAAAAATTTTTTCTGACTCAATATTTGGGTTGATAGTTAGTTTTTCTAATTGAACATTTAATATACTTTTAGGAAATTTATTTTTATAAAAAGTAATAATTTTTTCATAATTATGAATATATTGAATAATATGTTTTAAATTATGAGTCCATGATAGATCTGGCATCATACTTTGATGTATGCCTATTATCGCATCATATTGATTTCTAAAAGTATGTATGAATTTTGCATTAGGAAATAATTTTAAAATTACATCAATGTAAAAAAAATTTTCAAGTGATTTGTCAATAAATTGCTCATTTTTTAGTTCTTTATAAGTTTCTAATAACGAATTTTGAAGATTTTCTAAGTTTATTACAAATTCAAATTCGTTAATATTGAAATTTTGTGAAAAGATTATGGGTCCAATTTGATTTCTAATAGATGAATCGATAGCATGAAATTCCCCATAGGATTTAATATGGTTTGATGATTGAGATATTAATGACTCAATTAAAGTAGAACCCGATCTTGGAAGCCCAATTATAAACACTGGATTAGACTCACTGAAATTTTTAAATTTATTAGTTGAGTTATGAAATTTTTTTTTTTTAAAAAATTTTGAAAGAATATCTTTATAATAAAATAATGTATTTGAATTATACTTTATTTTTGAATTAATTGATTGATTGTGAGCAATATCTAAATATTTTATTTCTTCATCAATTTTCTCTCTCTCCTTTTCTAATTTTGAAAAAATGAAATTAATAAAACTTTTTTCCTTGAGGCTAACTTCTTTTTTTTCAGAGAGACTTCTTAATTTTTTATATAATTCTTCATTAATATTTTTAATATTTAAATTAAATAAACCAAAATATGCCTGGATATTATTTGGGTTTATCTCTAAGAGTTTTAAATAGTTTTTTTTTGCCTCAGAAATATTGCCTAAACTTTGATAAGCAACAGCCAAATTATGAAGTATTTGTGGTGAGTTAGGCATAATTTTTTTAGATTTTTCATAATAGAAAATACTTTTTTGAGGCTCATTTAATTCAAAATAAGCATTGCCCAGGCAAAAAAATAAATCAGGATTTTCAGAATTAACAAGTAAAAGTTTTTCAAAAATTTTAAGTGATTTACTAAACTTTCTTTTTTTAAGGAGTTCTAAACCCATTTCTAAGGTCATAAAAGCATATTACATGAACTTTTTAAAATTTCACTAAAGATATTAAAAATAATGATAATCATTTTCGATTAAAAATTGTTTAAATTCAGAATTAATAATTTCTATTTCTTCAGATGAAAATTTTTTTTTCCAATCGCCAGATTTACGCTCTGATACGTGACCAGTTTGAAAACCTGTATTTATATCATAAGATCTATAATTAGTTTTAGAAAAATATACTATTTCTGATTCAGAAATTTTTTCTTTATTTTCAATTTTAAATTTAAGATTATTATTATTTTTATTAATTATTTTTTTTACATTATCTTTGTTAAATTTTTCTGATATTTGTTTTGCTAAATTATAGTCTATCTCACAGTTAATAAATTTTGCAATTTCTAAGACAGTTTCAATTGATTTATTTTCAATATTTTCATATTTTATAATTTTAAGATAATCTTTGTCATACTCATTGTAAGTATTTGAATATTTGATTATTGATTTAGTTGACTTAAGTGCAGTTTGAAAATCTGTTTTCATAAATTCTAGGAACGAAATGCAAATATCTCTTGGATCTCTTATGGTGCTTAAAATTTTTGATCTTGGTAGGTCAGGGTTTAGTATAGTGTGTAATTTCAGTACATATTTGTTGAGTTCATTTTGATCATACATGGCTTGTTTTTCATAAAGTTCAAGCATTTCCTCATCCCATTGTGGTATTTTTTTAGGTAAGACATCACTTCCTGAGATTTTTAAAATTTCTCTTGTGACATTGAATAACCACATTGAACCAGTTCTTGGAGCTGATGAAATCCAGAATGTATTTTTTTTCATTGTTTATTTTTTTTTAATAATCTTTTACTTTAATTTTTATTTATATTGCAATACATAAAATTATTTATGTAAGATTAGGTGAAAGGATCTAGTCATCCTCAAAACAATAAACTCTTGCTTAATTTCTAAAAAACTATTAATTTTAAAATTTATAAAATGCGGGCATAGCTCAGTGGTAGAGCGTCTCGTTGCCAACGAGAAGGTCGAGGGTTCGACCCCCTTTGCCCGCTCCAGAATTATTTATGAACGATCTTTTAAATAAAAAATGTGTACCATGTGAAGGAGGTGTATTACCTTTTGATATATCTGAAATTCACAAGTATCAAAAAAAAGTTGATGGTTGGGATATAGCGAAAGATGAAAAAAAAATATTTTATTTAAATAAGAAATTTAAATTTAAAAATTTCTTAGAAAGTCAAAAATTTATTAATGATGTTAGTAGAATTTCAGAAGAAGAAGGACATCATCCAGATATAATTTTTGGTTGGGGATACGCTGTAATTAAAATTACCACACACGCTATTGAAGGTCTTTCTGAAAATGATTTTATATTAGCTGCGAAAATAGACAAAATAATCAATGTCTAAAGTGTCTAGTTTTTGAAAAAACCAAAATCGTATCTGTCTGATTTGCAAAATTGATAATTTCTTTATCTCTTATTGAGCCAGAAGGTTGTATTACTGCTGTGATACCAGCTTGAACTAATTTTTCTATACCATCTATAAAAGGAAAGAACGCATCAGAAGCAGCCACAATCTCATCATTTGTATTAATAAATTTTTTCATTTTATCAATTGCAATTTGACAGCTATCTAATCGACTTGGTTGTCCCGATCCTATGCCGGCAGTTGCTTCGTTAGTTGCTAGAACTATAGCATTAGATTTTACATATCTGCAGACATTGAATGCAAAAATTAGATTTTTCATTTGTTGGGCGTTTGGTTTTCTTTTAGATACAATCTGGAAGTCTTTTATATTAAATTTACCAATGTCTTCTGACTGAACTAATATTTCTTCATTTGTAGATACAAATCGCAAAATCTCTTTAAAAGAATAGTTTGAAGCATCAATCAATCTTAAATTTTTTTTTATCTTTAGTATTTTAAGTGCACTAGCGTCAAAGTTATCTGCAATAACAACCTCAAGAAATAATTTATTCAATTCTATTGCTAAATTTTTAGTAATTTTAAAATTACAAGATACAATTCCTCCAAAAGCACTTACTGGATCACACGCTAATGCAGATTTATAACTTTCAAGTTTATTTTTCTTGATTGAAACACCACATGGGTTGGCATGTTTGACAATAACTGTACCAATATTTTTAGGTAATGATCTTGAAATAGTTAATGCTGCATAAATATCATTATAATTATTATAACTAAGTTGTTTCCCGTGAATTTGCTTTATATTCAAGCTTGTATTTTTTGAATATAGGGCGCTTTTTTGATGGGGATTTTCTCCATATCTAAGCGTTTCAATTAGATTTCCATGAAAAATTTTCTTTTTAGGAAAAATAGTATTAGAGATTTTATTAAAATAGTTTGAAATAATTGAGTCATAGTAAGCAGTTTCAGTAAAAGCAATTCTTGATAATTTTTCTCTAAATTTTAAAGTTGTAGAGCCTTTGTTTATTTTTAATTGTTCAATTAATTCCTCATATTGATCTATAGAAGTAATAACTGTTACATCTTTATAATTTTTAGCTGCTGAACGCACCATTGTTGGTCCACCAATATCTATATTTTCAATTATTTTATTATGGTTTCTTGTACTTTTTAAGGTATTTTCAAAAGGGTAAAAATTTACAATTACTAAATCTATATTTTCAAAATTATTTTTTTTTAAATCTTTTATATGAGATTTGCTGTTTCTCTTATTTAAAATACCTGCATGTATTTTTGGATGAAGAGTTTTAACTCTTCCTTCTAAAATTTCAGGAAAATTTGTAAATTCTGACACTTCAAGGCATTTAAATTTTAATTTTTTAATTTCCTTATAAGTGCCACCAGAGCTAATAATTTTTATTTTATTTTTAATTAGAATTTTTAAAAGAGATTTTAAATTTTTTTTATCCGAAACCGATATAAGAGCCGTTTTAATTTTTTTCATTATAATTTAGTTATCTCCCATTTTATATTATGATCTGTCTTATTAGTCATTCCAGATATGAATATATTTTGATTTTCTTTATAAGAATTTTTATTATCGAAATATAAGCCATTATCAATATTTATATCAAAGTTATCACAGCTAAATTTCCAACCCTCATCTTCTAATTCAATAAGTATTGATTTATTATCCTGTGTTTTCATTACTTTTGAGTTTGGATCAAG
>Ga0315322_10002614_pt1 | contig 13926 bp, 13 predicted proteins | sample M110021515metaG_FD_203461 | JGI IMG/M metagenome (GOLD analysis project Ga0315322, IMG submission 203461) | Ammonia-oxidizing marine archaeal communities from Monterey Bay, California, United States - M1 100m 21515 | ecosystem: Environmental > Aquatic > Marine > Intertidal zone | place: USA... | reverse complement strand
TTCTGTAGGAAAGGCACTTCCTCGGGATCCTTGGCAAAGCATCTGGGATCAACCTCGATCGTGATCGAAGCCGATCCATTCCTTTCAAACGAACCGATTACCGGAATATCTGGAATCGGATGAGCCAACAAGAAAAGCGGGCACAACAAGTAGATGATAGAACCTGTAAAAACCTTCATGAGTCAGAAAATATTGAGGAAAGAGATGACGTTGCTATCCTGAGAAAAAACAAAAAAACCTTAATTCGTCCTTGAATAATTTTCGATCCCATATTGACTAAAAGGTTCATCTCTAACAACCCAATACTATTCCGATATGAAAAAAATATTCGTTATTATCGCTTCGTTGGCTTTTGCCGGCTCCGTTTTTGCGGGCTGCCCGTCCAAAGCCTTCAAGGCAAAGCTCGTAGGCTTTGACAAAGAATCCAAGACCTTGACTCTTAAGGCTGGAAAGAAAGAAATTAAGGTAAAGGTAGGCAGCAAGACCGAAATGGCTGGCTTTGAATGCCCGACCAAACTTACTGCCGGTGCCGCTCTTGAAATTCATGGCTGCAATTGCGCAACCAAGAAGGGCAAGGTTCAGGAAGCTACCAAGGTAGCCGTTGCCGCCAAGAAGAAGGGTAAGAAGAAGGACGCCTAATTTCCTTTCATCGAACTTTAAAAGCCTCTGGGAAACCGGGGGCTTTTTTTGTGCCCGATTAAAGGGGGATTTTATTGTCCCTCAACCGCGCACCCCTCGCTCCTGGCGTTCTTGTTTCCAGGTTTGTCGTTCAGCCTGTCAAGGAGCTGCCAAGCCAACCCGCCGTTTGGACCGAACGCCCAGCCTAATGCGAAACAAACAGATGCAACCAGCACCATGGCTCCAGCTATGGAGCAATCCAACCACCGCGCCAGAAAGAAACCGCCGAAGGAGTAAACGAATGACAAGGGAAGGGAGCAGAACAAAATGGCGGGCATTCTTGAGAAGAAGAAAACAGCGGTTACGGATGGAAAGATGAGCATGGATATGACAAGGATAACCCCTACTGCTTCGAAGGACGAAACGATCGTGAGGGCGAGCAGGAGCATCAAGCCGTAATGAATCAGAGTAACGGGTAAGCCCAGGGTTTTCGCTAAGGTGAAATCGAAACTGCTGACCAGAAGTTGTCTGTAAAAAACGGTTACAGATATGATAACCAGAATCGTTACCACGAACATTGATACAATGGGCCGGGCCCCCAAGTCGATGCCTGCGAGCGAAAGGTTTTCCGCCAAAGGTATCAACCCAATCTCTCCATAAAGCAGACACTCTGCGTCGATATGCGCATTGCCTCCGTACATTGCGATGAGCAAGACCCCAAAGGCAAAAAAGGTGGTGAAGGTTACCCCGAGCGCGGCATCGGGTTTCAGGATGGATTTCTTTTGCAGCCATTCTATGCAGAAACTGCACGACAGGCCAGCCACGCAAGCACCGAAAAACATGGGGAACAGAGCCCAGGACTGCATGATGATAAAAGCCAGAGCCAGACCAGGCAAGATGCCGTGACTGATCGCGTCTCCCATCAACGCAAGTTTACGGACAACGATAAACGAGCCCACCAATCCGCAGGCTAGGGAGACGAGAATGCCCATGGTTACGATTTGCCCGTTCCAGGCAATGTCAGCGTGAGTGGACCAGGGTGTTACAAAGGTATCGATCGGATCGAAATCCGGGATGAAAGGTTCTTTCGTTTGCCTGTTCGCGCTCATGTCAAGCGATGAACCCGCGGTCAATGTCTTGTTGGCTTGGGATGAGCTTGCCGTGCGGGTCCTTTTTGGGATTGGACAAAATGCGTTCTATTCGCCGAACGGTTTCTTCTCCCAGCACGTGTTCGATTTTCTCTGCATCGTCATGAACGTGATCCGGGGCATAGCGGGCCTCGTTTGTCAGGTATAATTCCCAAAGCCTGTGGTTCCTCACGATTCTGCAAGCCGTTCCCCAACCCTTGGGGGTCAAGGATAGCAGGGTCGGGCGGGGCGGGGCGGCAAGCTTGTCTTCTACGGGGTGGATCGTTGCATATTGTCTTGCGACCAAGGCATCCGTTTCGCGATGCGCTTGGGGCATGCCGATCCTTCTTCGCTTGGCCAACTGGCTGACTGAAGTCGTTTCCTTTTGAAAGTTGATGGATTCGAGTTCCTGATAAACCGCCTTCAAAGTGTTCTCCAGAGAAATTCGCTGGTTTCTGTTTCGGGCGGCAAGCCATTTGAAAAACAGACCGTTTTGCGGATGGAAAAAAAGCGCCCAGAGAAAAAAGACAGCGGAAACCAATACGATTATGGGACCGGTCGGGAGTTGGTTTCCCAGGAAGGAAAGGAAGGCGCCGGTTGCTCCTGCCATGCATCCGAGCATGGCGGACCAAATCAAGATTGCCCGCATCTTGTCAGTTATCAAAGATGCAGTGGCTGCGGGTATGACCAATAGTGCGGAAACCAGTACTACGCCGACGACCTGGAGGGACGTTATGACGGCAAAGGCAAGGAGCAACCAAAGCAGATATTGAAGAAAATCAACCGGTCGACCGATTGAACGCGCATATTCGGAATCAAACCCGGCGACCAATAATTCCTTGTAGAGAAGAATGGTTAGGGTGAGGATCAATAGGCATGAAAAGGCCATGGTCCACAAATCCGAAGAAGAGAGACCGACGACTTGTCCGAAAAGGTACTTGTCGATGCCGGACTGGTTGCCGAATTCCATCTTTTGGATTCTTGTAAGCATGCAAATCCCCAAAGCGTAAAAACCTGACAACACAAGCCCCAGCGCGCTGTCCTGCCTGATACGGCTCGTTTTTCTGAGCAGTGAGATCAAGGCGACCCCCAAAAAGCCAGCCACAGTCGCCCCAACCAGAATGGCCCATGAATCCTTTGATTGGCTCCATAGGAAACCGACCGCTACCCCCGGGAGCACGGCATGGGAGAGAGTGTCACCAAAAAGGGAGAGCCTGCGTGTTACGACAAGTCCTCCCATCACCCCGCAACTCAAACCCATCAGGATCGTGCCGAGGAGGACCATCCTGACGGATTCGTCCGACAGGGTGAGGAAGCGATGGCTCCGTTCGAGTATGGAGTCGCCTTGGGAACTGATTTGCTCGCCTTGCAAGGGGAGGGCGCAAAGGAAAAGAATGATCCAGGCCAAGCCAACACGCCACGCAAGCGCAGGTCTTGGCTGTGACCATTGGAAACGGAAAGGGCCTTTCATCTTAAGTCAGGACGAATCGGTCTCCTTGTCATACTCCTTCACTCCTGCCGATTGACCGGCGACTTCGGTAAAGATGGTCAATCGACCACCGTAGGTCTTTTGAAGAAGATCACGAGTGAAGGTCTTTTCAACCTCCCCGACGGCAACCAAGCGCATGTTAAGAAGGATCAGTTGGTCAAAATATTCCTTCGCCGTGGACAGATCATGATGAACTACCAATAGGGTCTTGCCTTGGTTCTTTAAGTCCCGAAGAAGCTCAATGATTGTTTTCTCGGTAACGGCATCTACTCCTGCAAGGGGTTCGTCCATAAGGTACAGATCGCTTTCCTGAGCAAGCGCCCGGGCTAGAAAGACCCTCTGCTGCTGACCTCCCGAAAGTTTTCCGATTTGGCGGTCTGCAAAGGGGAGCATATTTACCTTCTCCAGGCATTCGCAAGCAATCGAACGATCCTTCTTTCCCACCCTTCTCAGCCATCCTACATGGCCGTATCTACCCATGAGGACGACATCGAGAACCGACACGGGGAAGTCCCAATCTACAGACTCCCTTTGGGGAACGTAACCCACGCGGGCAAAGGATTTTTTGGCCGGCTTGCCAAAAATCTTTATCCAACCGCCATTTGAGGGAATCATGCCCATGATGGCTTTGATCAGGGTGGACTTTCCTGCGCCGTTCGGCCCGATTATACCTGTCAGTGTTCCTTCGGCAATTTCCAGATCAATACCGTACAGTACAGGCTTGCGGTGGTATGCAACGGTGAGATCATGGATTTCCAAGGGCTTGGAATCTGTCGGGTTCATGGCTACTCTTTTTTGCCTAACGCCTTCACGATGGATGATACGTTGTGAACCATCATCCCTCCCCATGTGTTCAGTCCAAAGCTTTTTCCGTTCGGGCCAAGTACTGATTCTCCATTTGGGCCAAGTGCATCGGAAAATAATTCTCCGCCGATGGAGACGCCGCTTTCCTTTGCGATTTCATTCATGGCTGCCGGGTTCACGCTGGATTCAACGAAAATGGCAGGGATGTTTTGTTTCTTGATGAAATCAACCAAGTTCGCCCGGTCGGCCAACCCTGCCTCGACGTTCGTTGACATGCCTTGTAAGCCAATCACTTCAAGGCCGAGATCCTTGCCAAAATACCGGAAGGCATCATGGCTGGTAACGAGCTTTCGCCGGTCTTGAGGAATTTGCCTGACTTGGTCTAGTGACCAAACCTTGATTTCATCAAGTTCGCTTAGCTTAGCTCGTGCGTTTTCTCTGATCTCCATTTCCGATTTGGGATCGAGTTCAATCAATTTGTTCATCACCGTGTTCACGCAAACCGACCATATTTCGGGGGAGAACCAGACATGCGGATCATCGTGCCCATCCGTTCCCTCCTCGCTGGAGGAAAGGAGTAGAGCCTTTGGAATGTCCGAAGTTGCGGCAATGGAGGGAATCCCCTTTTTGTCTGCCTGTTCAAGGGCATGTCCCATGCGCCCTTCGAGCATCAAGCCGTGAAAGACGATCAAGTCGGCCTTTGCGAGGGAACTCAAGTCGCGCGACGTTGGTTTGTATCCATGAGGATCTACTCCTGGTCCCATGAGGGAAAGAACTTGAACGCGTTCTCCGGCAAGCGAATCAACCAAATCGTACAAGTGTGTGGTAGTCACGACAACGAGCGAAACCTCGTTTTCATGGGCAGGTTTCTCCGAACAGGCTCCCATAGCCAGCATGACGATTGCAAAGGAAAGCTTCCACGCGAACAAGCTTGGTTGGAAAAAGTTTCTAGTAAGGCTTGTAAAAGTATTCATTTTGATTAATCAAAGTATGCGGATGTTTTTCCTTGAGTCAATCCGCTAAAAAGGAGATTCTCCGTCCTCATGCCTAGCCCTACGGTCGAGAACTACCTTAAGCAAATCCTGTTGATTTCCCTCGAACGCGACAGGAGAGAGGTAGGGATGGGCCTGATTTCGGAGGCTTTGGGTGTGACTCCCGGAACCGCTACCTCAATGGTCAAGAATCTGGAGAGGGAGAGATGGTTGTCCTATAAGGCCCGCAAAGGGGTCAAACTTACCGGAGCGGGCAGGAAGCTAGGAATGAACATTCTTCGCCGCCACCGCTTGCTTGAAACTTTTTTGGTCGAAACACTTGGTCTGGACTGGAGCGAGATTCATGACGAAGCGGAGGAGCTTGAGCATGCGATTTCGGAAAAAGTCCTTGAGCGACTGGACGAATTTCTGGGCAAACCGAGGCATGATCCGCATGGTCATCCCATTCCGACCAAGGGAGGACTCATTCAACGGCACAAGAGCCGGTCTTTGCTCGATTGTAAGGAAGGCATGACCGTCACCATTGATTCGATAGACGATCAGGAAAAGAATTTTCTTAAGTTTGCCAGGGTCAGGCGCATTGTTCCGGGAAACAGAATCAAAATCCTTTCCCGCGAGGAAGTGGCAAATGCAATGGAATTGAAAATCGACAGGAAAACGTCTTTCTCCATTGGCTTCGAGGCCGCCCGTAAAATTCTCGTTTCCGATTAGGCGACGCGGCTTGGATCAGGTCGAAAAATGGGATTGCCCCAAGGGGCGTTTCTTTCAAGAATCCTCTCCTTTCCTTTTTAACCCCTACATCGAAACCCCCGAATCTCAATCGTTATGCCACGTCCCGTGACTTTGTTTACCGGCCAATGGGCCGACTTATCCTTTCCAACCTTGGCCGAGAAAGCCGCCGAAATGGGCTATGACGGTCTGGAGCTCGCATGTTGGGGCGATCACTTCGACGTGGACAAGGCGGCAATCTCCAAAAAATATTGCCAGGAAAGATGGGAAATTCTTTCTGATCACGGGCTAACCTGCTTTGCCATCTCCAGTCACTTGGTCGGTCAGGCCGTCTGTGACTTGATAGACGAACGGCATAAGGCAATCTTGCCTCCTGACGTCTGGGGCGACGGGAATCCCGAAAAAGTCCGCAAGCGGGCCGCCAGGAAATTGGCCAAGACGGCGAAGGCATGCAGAAACTTTATAAATGCCAAGCCGGGCCGTGGAAAGAAGGATGATTTTCCCGCCGTGGTCAACGGGTTTACGGGATCAAGCATTTGGCACTCGATTTACGCTTTTCCTCCGACCGATCAAGCCTATTGGGAAAAAGGGTTTGAGGACTTTGCGAAACGTTTTGGTCCTATTCTGGAAGAGTTCGACAAGCATAACGTCAACTTTGCCCTTGAAGTTCACCCGACCGAGATCGCCTTCGACATCGCCAGTGCCCAAAGAGCATTGCAGGCCGTGAAGGGGCACAAGAGGTTTGGTTTCAATTACGACCCATCCCACTTGGGATATCAAGGCGTGGACTACGTTAAGTTTATCCGCACCTTTTCCGATCGTATTTATCATGCCCACATGAAGGACGCATGGTGGGGGCACGGGGACGGCACGGTCGGCGTCTTCGGGGGCCACACGACTTTTGCCGACCCAAGAAGGCATTGGGACTTTCGTTCGGTAGGGCGTGGAGACGTTGATTTCGAAGAGATCATCGTTGCCCTCAATGACATTGGATACGTCGGTCCTCTTTCCATCGAGTGGGAGGACAGCCGGATGGACCGCTTCCATGGAGCGACCGAATCGTGCGAATTTATCAGGGAGCTCGACTTCAAGCCTAACGAAATCGCGTTCGACTCTGCCTTCGATAAGGAAAACCAGTAGGCATTGCCCTGGTTTCCGGACAACCTCAAAACAGAATTACAAGTAAGTTATGAAACGAAAGTTACGCATGGGAATGGTCGGTGGCGGAAGAGGAGCCTTCATAGGAGGCGTTCATCGTCGGGCCGCGGCTCTGGATGGAGAAATCGAACTGGTCGCCGGCGCCTTCTCTTCGGACCCAAAGAAATCGGCTTTGTCCGGCAAGGACTTCTATTTGAAGCCATCCCGAGTATACGCCTCCTACCAGGAAATGGCCCAGAAGGAAAAAGCTCTTCCGGAAAACGAACGCATAGACTTTGTGACCGTCGTGGTTCAAAACTACCTCCATTTCGAGGTTGCCAAGACCTTTTTGGAGGCAGGAATAAACGTGATCTGCGACAAGCCCGTCACCCTTGACTTGGATCAGGCCAGAGAGCTTCGCAAGATTATCAAGAAATCAAAGAAAGTCTTCGCCTTGACCCATAACTATACGGGATATCCCATGGTCAAGCTTGCCCGCCAGATGATTCGCAAGGGCGAATTGGGTGAACTGATCAAGGTTGTATGCGAATACCCGCAGGGCTATGCAATCACTGCCCTGACCGGAGAGGACAAGGCCATTGCAAACTGGCGGGCCGATCCCAAGATTGCCGGAATTTCCAACTGCATGGGTGATATCGGGACGCATGCAGAGAACCTGGTTCATTATATTACCGGTTTGGAAATTGACCGCTTGTGCGCTGATCTTTCCGTAAATATCCCCGGACGGACTTTGGATGATGACGGAAACGTGCTGGTTCGCTTCAAGGGGGGTGCCCGTGGCATCATCTACGCATCCCAAGTTTCCAATGGGGATGAGAACGATCTCAATATCCGGGTATATGGTACCAAAAGATCTCTCGAGTGGCACCAGGAAGAACCCAACGACTTGATCGTCAAGGACGCCCGTTCGCCAAGACAGATCTATCGCCGGGGCAATGATTACGTCACCGGGCCTGCAGCGGACAACACCCGAATCCCCTTTGGTCATCCGGAAGGGTTTATCGAGGCCTTTGCCAATGTCTATAATGCCGCCGCAGTTGCCATAAGGGACGAACGGGCGGGAAAATTCCCACGCAAGTCCGGGTACGACTACCCTGATATTCGTGATGGCATAATCGGGATGGCCTTTATCGAGACCGTCGTGAAGAGTTCCAAGTCAAAGGAAAAATGGGTCAAGTTTCCCGCTATTCCCAAGTAAAGAGGAGATTGTAAGAACATGTCTAAGAAAATCGGAATAATCGGAGCGGGAGGTATGCTTCAGTATCATGCCGCGGGGTTTCAGAAAGCTGGCGCGCAATTACACGCGATTTGTGATATGAATCAGGAAGCGGCGAAGAAAGCCGCTGATACTTATGGAGTGCCAAACCTTTTTTCCGACTCTCAAAAGATGTTGGATGAATTGCAGGATTTGGACGCAGTCAGTATCATTACCCCAAACCGAACTCACAGGCCTTTGGCTCTTCAGGTGTTGCAAGCGGGCAAGCATGTCTTTTGCGAGAAACCGCCCGCCTTGAATGCCTCCGAGGTGAAGCAAATGAAGGAGGCTGCGGAAAATGCCGGCAAGACCCTCATGTTCAACTTCAACAACCGGGCGCGACCTGAATCGTACGCATTAAGAGAATACATCGAGGCCGGGGAGGTAGGCGTGATCAATTCCGCTCAGGCAAAGTGGATTCGCCGTACCGGAATTCCCGGTTTCGGCGGATGGTTTACCAACAAGGAGCTTTCCGGCGGAGGACCCTTGATTGACCTTCTTCATATGGTTGATCTGGCCTTGTATTACATGGATTACCCCGAGCCTTCCTGCGTGCTTGCCCAGACCTTTGATGATTTTATCCAAGACAAGAAATTCAAGGGGCCGTGGGGAATTCCCGACGTGGCTGACGGAGTAACCGACGTGGAGAGCGCAGCCCACGGTTTTGTCCGCTTTCAGACTGGACAGGTCTTGAACTTCCAAATTTCCTGGGCTGAAATGAACAAGCGCGAGGAGGTTTCCGTTACCTTTCAAGGCAAAAAGGCGGGAGGCATGATCCGCCGTCTTTTTGGCTCTGACGGGCTCGATGAAACTGCAATGGATGACTGCGAGCTTTACGTCCAGGAGCATGGACGTTCCGTTAACCGTTCCATCGTGACCGAACCGAATGAGGATATGGGAAGAATCCGCTCAGCTGAAAATTTCGTACGCACGATCAATGGTGAAGAGGATCCGCTCAATACTCCGGATCAGGCACTTGCCCTGATGAAGATCATTGACGCAACCTACCAGTCTGCGTCCTCTGGCAAACCGGTTGACGTCGTCTGACCAATTCATGTTGTAACTTTCTTTAAATCCGTTCATCCTTTCCAACTTTAAAATGGGCAAACAATACAAAAAAATAGTAAAACGACGTCGCAGGGCAGCCTATTTGGCACGACGCAAAGCCGCTGTGCAAGAAGGCAAGCCAAAGGCCAAGAAACCTGCAAAATCCGCTCCGGCTCGAACGAGCCGCAAACCTGTCGCGAAAAAAGCCAAGCCGGAAGTTGAGGAAAAGGAAGATCTTGCGGAAAAAGCAAATGCCGAAGATATTCTTGGCACTGAAACCTCAGAAGCAACTGAGGAAGCCTCTCAAGCCGAGGAACCGGAAGCTGTGGAAGATTCTGCTGAAGATCAATCCGCGGAACCGCCCGCAGAGGAACCTGAGGAATCAAAATCCGAGGATGAGCCTGAGGCTTCGGACGATGCCGCAGAACCGGAAACTGAAGAGTCTGCTACGGAGGAATCCGAGGACGCACAGAGTGCTGATGAGTCTGAGCCTGAGGCCTCGGACGATGCCGCAGAACCGGAACCCGAAGAGTCGGACGCTGAAGAAGCTGAAGCCACTGAGGAAGTCGAGGAAAAATAACCTTTTGCCCGACGAGCATTGTGAAGAGATCTTTGCGGACACTTCCTTTTCTCGTATTGCTTTCTCTCTCCTCTTTGGGTCTCGCTGAAACCCGGATCCGTTCGGTAAGCGAGGCCTATTGGACGACCCGTGACTTTTCCCGGATTCCCGAATATTTTACCGGGAAGGAGTATCGTGGAAATCAGGTTATCGCGCGTACTCAGGATGACCGGGAAGGGCTTTATTTTGTTTTGGAGCTCAACCAAGCGCTCGTAACCCTGCCGAAGAGCTGTGAGGTTTTTATTGAAGTCGTTCGTTCGGATGGACCGGATGCAAAGCTTTACAAACTCTCAATCCCAGACGAGACAAAGGGCCGTCGGGAAGTATTACTTGGAATTACGGGGGAGGATTGGAATTCCCGGAAAATCAAGCCGGTTGCTTGGCGCATTGAGATCAAGGATGTTGCCGGCAAGGTTATTGCGTCCAAGCAGAGCTTCCTTTGGGGGCACGGAAAATAAACCTGGCAGCTTCTCATCTGACGAAATGGAAGCCACTGGTTTCCGATCAACCAATGAGCCATATCGGCTTGGAGGAGACGCTGTTGGGAGGACAATCTTTTTCTTGGACCGCAACCACCGCATCATCCTGGAAAGGGGTTATAGGCAAATCGGTCGTCGAGCTTCGACTGAGCGAAGAAAAACTTGAATGGAGAACCGGTGAAAAGTTTCCGTTTACCGAGAAGAAACTGAGGGACTACCTTTGGCTTACCCCCAGTTTTGCCGATGCCGTCGACTCTTTGCCTTGGCGCAGTGACCCGGTTTTGGATCGATGCATGAAGGCATTGCCCGGGCTTCGTATTTTGCGCCAGCCTATGGATGAAGTTCTTTTGGTCTTCCTGCTCAGCTCGGTCAAAAGCATTCCCCAGATCAAGGAGATGAAGGAGCTCTTTGCCCGAAAATACGGTGAGCCTCTGGCGCTTGACCTCTGGAGTTTCCCGGGGTGGGAAAGGCTTGCGGAAATTCCGGAGGCTGAACTGCGGGGTATGAAAATGGGATACCGGGCCAAGTACGTGCGCGGGGTTGCCCATCAAATTGCAAAGAACCCTTCCATGCTCCGGGATGTGGTTGAGCAACCTTACGAAGATGCTAAGGCCAAGCTCTTGAACTTGCCCGGAGTCGGACCAAAGGTTGCTGACTGCTGTCTGCTGTTCGGGGCTTCGAGAACGAACGCTTTTCCCATAGACACTTGGATTTCAAAGACCCTGGAAATGCGTTACGGGTTGAGCGGGTGGAGCAATAATCAGCAAGCCCATTTTGCGTTCAAGCATTACGGAAAGCACGCTGGGCTTGCTCAGCAATTCCTTTTTTCAGGAGAGAGACTGGGCCTCCATGAAAAGGCCTGAACTTTGCGTCAGTGCGGTTTCTTAGAAATCGGCCCGGGGAACGGCATCAAGCAATTCCCTCGTGTAGTCGGATTGCGGGTTTTCGTAAATATCGGTGGCTGTACCAAACTCCTCGATATGCCCTTGTCTCATTACGGCGATCTCGTCTGACATGAACTTCACCACGCTTAGGTCATGGGAGATGAACAAGTAGGTCAGGTTACGTTTCTCCTGAAGCTCCCGCAAAAGATTAAGGACTTGTGCTTGTACGGAAACGTCCATCGCGCTCACGCATTCGTCACAGACAAGGAACTCCGGTTCCACCGCCAAAGCTCGGGCAACACTGATACGCTGCCTTTGCCCTCCGGAGAATTCGTGTGGGTAACGCAAAAGAAACTCGGCCCCAAGACCGACTTCCTCAAGGAGCGAAACGACCCGGTCGCGCCGGTCCGCACGGCTTGATCCGATTTCGTGAACGAGCAGGGGTTCGATGAGGGTTTGTTCGATGGTTTGCCGGGGGTTGAGAGAGGCATAGGGGTCCTGGAAAATAATCTGCATGCGCTTTCGGTACTCAAGCATGTCCGATTGGGTAAGCCCGATCAGTTCAGTACCGTCATACTGGACGGAACCCGTGGTTGGTTGCTGAAGGCGGAGGATGGCACGTCCGAGCGTGGTCTTGCCGCATCCCGATTCTCCGACTAGGCCGAGAGTACGGCCTTTGGGAATGATGAGATCGACGTCGTCCACTGCAATGACTGTCTCGCGGGGCTTTCCGAGGAATCCTCCTCCCGAATGGAAGTGCACGCTAAGACCTTTTACTTCGAGAAGAGTATTTGGCGCGCTTGGGGCCTCCCGTCGCGCAACGAACCCATCGTCGAGTTGGGACATGCGTTCAGTTAGAATGGCGTTCAAGGAATCCATGGATCCCTTTTGCCCCTCGCTTTTCTTCTCAAGCTGAGCAAGTCGTTGCGAAGAATCCGGGCGTTCGCTCAGAATGGGTGGTCCGTCGACGACTTCCTTGATCTCCAGAAAGTCGTCCACGGTGGGCAGTATGCGGTATCTGGTATCGAGGGTGGGCCTGCAGGCAAGCAAACCTTTTACATAGGGATGAGAAGGGTTTTGAAAGATATCACGGACGTTCCCCTGTTCCACAATCTTTCCCCGGTACATGACCACCACGCGATCGGCCACGTCGGCCACAACGCCTAGATCATGGGTTACGAAAAGGACGGCTATGCCGAGGTCGTCTCTCAATTCCCGCAGGATTTCGAGGATGCGGGCCTGTACGGTCACGTCGAGAGCGGTGGTCGGTTCGTCGGCGAGAAGAAGATCGGGGTTGGTAACCAGAGACATGGCGATCATGACCCGCTGCCGCATGCCTCCGGAAAATTCGTGAGGGTAGGAATGAGCTCTTTGCTCGGCGTCTCGTATCCCAACCTTTTTCATCATCTCGATGGCTCGGGCCTGGGCTTGCTCCTTAGAGACATTCTCATGGATGAGGATGGGTTCTGCCACTTGATCGACGATCCTCAAGTATGGGTTCAGGCAACTCATGGGGTCCTGAAAGACCATGGAAATGCGTTTTCCCCGAATGGCACGGAGCAAGGGAGGGGGCAGGCCGATCAACTCCTGTCCGTCGAAGGTCACGCTTCCTCCCTCGACTTTTGCGGGAGGCTGAGGAAGGAGACCGAGCATGGTGTGACAGGTGACGGATTTGCCCGATCCGGACTCTCCGACAACCCCCACGATTTCCTTTTTGTCGATTGAGAAACTGACGTCATCGACTGCCCGGGTGGTGCCCGCCCGGGTGTGGAAATAGGTCTTGAGGTTCTTTACGTTGAGCAAACTCATCAGTCTTTGGCAGCCTTTACGTCGAGGGCGTCACGAAGCCCGTCTCCGAGAAAATTGAGTGAAAAGAGGGTGAGGGAAAAGAATAGGCCGGGAAGCAGGAGGAGTTGAATTTCAGTCTCCAGGAAATTGGCTCCTTCCTTGATCAGAACACCCCATGAACTGTTCGGTGATTCCACTCCCAAGCCGAGGAAGGAAAGTATGGCTTCGTACATGATAAAGCCAGGCACGGTAAGGGTGGAGTAGACAACCGTGGGGCCCAGGACGTTGGGGATTACGTGGCGGAAGAGTATTCGGCCTTTTCCATACCCGAGAGCCACGGCCGCTTCCACGAACTCCCGTTCCTTGATGCTCATGACCTGGGCTCGTACGATTCGCGAAAGGGTGAGCCAGCCTAGCAGGCCGAGGGCGAAGAACAGAGGAATGACGTTAGTCAGGCGGGCTGTGAATTCCTTGTCCCACCCGAAGTTTTCCACGATCCACTTGGTTGCCTCCCCCGACCAATCGCTTAAGGTTGCCTGCAGAACGATTACGAGAACCAAAAAGGGAATGGCCAGAAGGGTGTCCACGATGCGCATCATGATTGCATCCGTTTTTCCTCCGGCAAAACCTGAGACCGCGCCGTAGACGATCCCGATGGCAACGGAAACGGCGGTGGCGATCAGGCCTACCAGAATGGAAACTTGACCGCCGTAAAGGATGCGGGCAAAAAGGTCTCGCCCGAGGGCATCCGTGCCGAACCAGTGCTCTGCGGAGGAGGGAGCGAACTTGTTGACTAGGTTGACTTGATTCGGATCCGGGCAAAACCATGCGAAGACGAAACACAGGGAGAACATGACGCCGATCACCCAAAGCCCTCCCATGGCAAACCTGTTTTTTGCCATGCGGGCTCTCGCGTCTTTCCATAAAGAGGAACCTT
>Ga0315322_10002613_pt1 | contig 13928 bp, 9 predicted proteins | sample M110021515metaG_FD_203461 | JGI IMG/M metagenome (GOLD analysis project Ga0315322, IMG submission 203461) | Ammonia-oxidizing marine archaeal communities from Monterey Bay, California, United States - M1 100m 21515 | ecosystem: Environmental > Aquatic > Marine > Intertidal zone | place: USA... | reverse complement strand
GATATCCGCAAGGGTCAAGTTCTTGAAAAAGACGGCGACCTTTTCCTGATCACCGACTACGAGCACCGCACACCCGGCAACTTGCGCTCGATCATTCAGCTCAAGATTAAGAGCCTCACGAACGGCAACACCCAGTCCATGCGCCTGTCTTCCGCCGATTCAGTCGACGTTGCATTCCTCGACAGGAAAAAGGCCGAGTACCTCTATCAGGAGTCCAATGGCGACTACATCTTCATGGACTCGGAAAACTACGAACAGTTCCCCCTAGGCAAAGATGTTGTCGGCGACAAGATGGGTTTCGTGAAGCCCAACGAGCAGGTTGAGGTCACTTGGCACAACGAACTGGCGATTGGCTTGGCACTGCCGACGTCAGTCGTCCTCGAGGTGATCGAGGCGGAGATGGCGGTCAAGGGAAACACAGCCACCAACGTGAAGAAGAGCGCCGTGCTTGAAACTGGCCAGCCTGTCAAGGTGCCTTTCCACATCAAGGTCGGGGAGAAGGTAAAGGTCAGCACGGACACCGGCGATTTCATGGGCCGCGCATCTGAGTAGAAGACCTGGGCAGGGCACTTTGCGTGCCTGTTTGCCTAATCGCGGACGTAAACCTCGACGGACAGGTCCCGCGACTCAACAAAGAGCGGCCAACTCTTCACGTGGCGGCAGTCTTCGCGAAGCATCTCGTTGAACTCGCGGCGGTCCTCGGCGGGCCAATCGAACAACTCCTCAGCGTTGAACACAAACCACGACGCGCGATCCACGCGGTCCCAGTGGCCGGCCTCACTGGCATTGAACTTGTTCAGATAGGTCACTGCCCGCACGTCGCGGACTTCGAGTTTACGGGGCTCTAAGTAGTACTCGGCGACGGGACCAGCCATACCAAAAACATGGTCACCTGGCCCGCGGTTATTCCAGACGTAGCGATAGGCCTCGCGCCACTGGGGCCGCTCGCCCATACGCACTGTCAAGTATAGGACTTCACGCGTCACTCCCGAGAAGACGACAATGGCCAGTATGCCGAAAGCCATGCGGACTTGCGAAGCGGGAGCACGCTCTCCACTCTTCACTTTCCAGCCCAAAGGAAGTGCCGCGAGGACGGCGATCCACGGCAGAACTCCGAAAAGGTACTGAGCGGAGACGCGTGCAAAAATGGAGGCGATCATCGCTGTTGCAACACTCGCAAACACAACGTTGGCAGCGAATAGGCCAAACACGTTTTTGTTGCGCCACGATTGGTAGATGCCAAACAGGGCGGCCACCCCAAGAACCGGAGTGATAAAGAAACCCAGGGTGAGTACGAGGTGAACGGGGTTGCCTTGGCCCTTCGCGTCATCTCCATTCCAAGCCTCCCAAACCTGGGGGGCCCATAGAAGAAAGCCAACGGCACCAACGATGCCAAAGGCAAGGAGAGCTTTGCGAGGCGGGCCACTCATGCCCGGCATCGAAACTTTGAATAAGGATACTAAGAACGGGGCGACGAACAGCCCCCCGCCGACGAGGGCTGCGGTCGGATGCGCAAGAGATGCAACGCCAAAACCAATCAGGCCAGCCGAGACTAGGATTGCTCGGTTTGTCCAGAAACCGCGCAAGGCCAAGCCCGAAGCAATCAGGACCAAATCTTGAACTAGGGTGTAGAACCGAGCGTTTTGTGACCAGTACAAGTGCCACGCGCTGGCCGCAAGAATCAGGGCGGCGCCGGCGGCAACCCGGCGCCCGACCGCGGGGCGGAAAGCCCAGTAGGTCAGGGGTATACCGAGCCAGCCCAGGATGGCGGGCAAAAGGCGCATCGTCAGCTCGTCGGGCCGCACACCGTCGGCCGCGCCGAGCAAATTGAAGTACGCCTCGAAAAGCATGTATCCCAGCGGATTGCTTTTTGTCCAACGAAAGAGCGAATCTGAAAGCGCAAAAGCTTCGTCAATCCACAAGCTCCAGTCCCCAAGGCGAACAAAAACTAGGGCGCCAAGTAGGCAAGCAGCGGCCAAAAGCCCCTTGGCAAGGGGATCATTGGGGTTATCGGCGGGATTTTGGAGGGGATCGGTCAATGGCATGATGTGAAGATTGGCGAAGGAAGAGCCAAGACGCAAGCGTGATGTCCTTGCCTCGGGCAGCAAACCTGCCGACAATGGGGACATGGCCTGCTTTAAACGACTCCAAAGGAACCGCCTCCCGCTCCTTCTTGCGCTACTCGCGACGGCCAGCTTGGCCTCGTGCATGACGTGGCCCTCACCCCGCCCCAACTTGGTATGGGACGAGCGCCCCTCGGGTGTCAGCTTCTCGACCCATCCCCCAGGGGCAATAGTCGTTATCGATGGGCAACCATCTGGCTTCGCCACACCGTGCATAATCGATTTGGAAGAGTCCGATTCGTACCGCGTCGAGTTCGAGCTGAATGGCTATCAAACTGCCGGCCTATACGTCACGCCGAACCGGCAGTGGAGCTTAGTGCCCTACAACGACGCAAGCACGCCGGGCTTCGGTTGGCAGTTCCCGCTGTGGCTCCCGTTCGGAGACTTCTGGATGCCCCTGCGAACTAACACCGCGCTCTCCCCTAGTCGGATTCACCTGCGCCTGCGCTTGGGTGCCGACAACTTGGACGCACCACCGCCCGCATCTGACGCGGGCGTGGCGACCAAATAGAGCCACGTTGCAAAAAGCACTTTTTCTAGATCGCGACGGCACGATTAATCGCGAAGTCGATTACTTGAGTCGGGTCGAAGATCTCGAGCTTATTGCGGGTTCCGCGAAGGCGATTGCTGCAGCTCAACAGGCTGGCTGGAAGATCGTCGTCATCACCAACCAAAGTGGGATTGCCCGAGGCATCCTAAGCGAAGCTGACCTGGCAATGTTGCACGCGGGTATGGACACGGAACTTGCCAAAGCCGGTGCGAGTGTCGACCTGTACAAGTTCTGTCCACATCACCCCGACGTTGGCGAACCGCCCTACCGCCAAAATTGCGAGTGTCGTAAACCTAAGCCAGGCATGTATCTTGAGGCGATTGCGGAGCTTCAAATCGACGTCGCGCAAAGTTGGTGCGTGGGAGATTCCCTGCGCGACCTGGAAGCTGCGAAGCACGCGGGTATAACCAAGTGCGCGCTGGTCGAAACCGGCAAAGGGGCGGCTCAGAAAGGCGGCTTGGCGTTTGGCGATCTGCTAAGTGTAGATCTGCCCACGGCGATTGCGGCGATACTCGCGGAATAAGTGCGAGGCGAGCTCCGCGTCCCTCAACTTCACCAACTCCAACGACCGAGGTTTAGTACATGAGTATTTCGACTCGCGCGTGATCCAAGACATGAAAGCGGGTGCTCTTGCACTTGCGATCAGCGACCTCGCTCAAACGACGGCAGCATTCTGACCATTCTTCTAGCCGCACTTGTTGGGCTTGTTCTTGGGAGGATGCCAAGCGCCATGAATGCAGGCTCACTGCTAACGATTGTCCTAGGCACCCCCTTGATTGCGGCGCTCCCGTTCATCACTAACGGTCCGAAAGTGCACACCTACTCCTGGGCAGTCGTATGGGGAAGCTGCAGCTGCTCAGCGCTCGGTTGGTAACGAGAGTTCTACGAGGCCAACTAGGTGGCGATCAAGTAGCCATACCTGACCGCCAGAGAGGTACTTCCGAGGGTTGCCCAGTATGTTCAGGAAATACCGCGCGGCTAGCGGCCTTTGCGCACTCCATAAAAGACACGCCCGCGGATCTCTCGCCTTGCAATCCACCCCATCGCCTCGCTCAAAGAGCTGCGCGGATTCTCCCCAACTACCCGCACACTTCCGTCGTCGCGCGTCTCGGCAACACGTTTTACAAGTACGCCCAAGGCCTCGTGTCTCACGACCACAAGCTCGCCAACTTTGGGGAGCCACTTGTGAAGATCAAGGGCACCACGCTAATTTCGAATTTGGTTGGGGAGAGGTGCTGGTGCGTAGCTGGACCCAAAAATGGATGGTTTGGCCGAAGCCGACTTCATTTTGGCGGCAGAAATAGACCGAATGTGTCTTTGAGTCCCACCTCTTAGGGCTCTAGAATGTGGCTACCTTATCTAAGGCTGTGTCCCCAGAACCACCCTTCAACTTAGTTAAAATGGATATCATCACTCCCTGGCTCGAAGGCATCTTTCGTTGGATGCACGTACTTGCAGGCGTCCTTTGGATTGGCCTGCTTTACTTTTTTAATTGGGTGAATACTCAATTCGCTCCCAAGCTGAGCGCTGAGGCCAAGAAAGAAGCCTTGCCGATTATTTTGCCGCGGACCTTGTACTTCTTCCGCTGGGGGGCCGCTTTCACTTGGGTGACCGGTATCTTGTTGTTGGGCCTGATTTATCACATGGGTGGTGCGTCGGTCATGATGGCGGATGGTGCCGAATTGGGGAGCAATCACTTCATCGGCCTTGCCGTGGTGCTTGGCTCTATTTTCGTTTACGACATTCTGTGGAAAAATATGGCGGGCACGGCTGCGGTAGCCGTGAGTTTTCTCTTGGCCGCAGGTTCAGCCTATTTGTTCACCGATGTTTTGGGTTACAACACGCGAGCAGCCACCATTCACGTCGGTGCTTTGTTTGGCACCTTGATGGCCTTTAATGTTTGGTTCCGAATTTGGCCAGCCCAACGAAAAATCATCTCGGCGATTGCCGCTGGGGAAGCCCCGGATGGGAGTCTTGCCGCTTTGGCAGGCATGCGCAGTAAGCACAACACCTACATGTCAGTGCCGCTGATCTACACCATGCTTGCGCAGCACAACCTGGTGATGTATCCCTACGGATGGATGGGTGTGGCCGGCGCCATTGCCATTGGTTGGGCACTTACGGCTCATATTTACAAGAAGTCCGCTAGTGACGCCCCAGGGAAGTACTAGTTCGTTTCTTCCGGCGGCGGGGCGAAGCTTGCGCGTAAATAGGCAAGCACGTCCCGCTGCTTTTCTGCACTTAGAATTCCGCGCCAGGCAGGCATACTGCCGATGTTGCCGGTTTTACCGCTCTGGATGATTTGCAGAAGTTCTTCATCACTGCGGGCTAAAGGCCCGTCTTCTAAAGTGTAATTGGCCGCCATGCGGACTCCATTTTCCGCAACCCCGGTGCCGTTATTTTGATGACAAGCGGCACAATAAAGAGAGTAAACCTTTTTACCCGCCTCAAGGTCAGCAGTCCCGATGCCTTTCTTACCTTGGCCGCAAGCGCTAAGGCATAGGAGTAGTCCAAGAATGGTGGTGGCTTTCATGGTCGGCACGGAAGAACCGCCTGGGGGTCCTGATTAGGAGTGTTGGGGTTGCTCTGTCGGACAGGGTAGAAGGGATCCGAAGTAGAGGCAACCGTACTTCGCGGCATTTCCAAGTGGAGCTTAGGCTCCCCTATTTGCAGCGCCTCGGGGGGGGCAAGGATTAGACCACAAAAGTCTGTCTACGGAACCGCGCGGGAGAGCAACCGTGGCTCATCTCTGCCACCTGCATCGGGTTACCTTTACCGCAGTTGGGCAGCCCCCAAAGGCGCCAGTGGGACTCGTCACAAATGGCGTCACAAGAGCGCCAGAAGTCTGGGGTGTTGCCTTGATAGGTTGGCTTACGGACCATGCGGACCTTCTTACCGTCCTTGACCTCCCACCCGATTTCGGTCGTAAACTGGAAGTTCAGGCGGCGCTGATCGATCGACCACATCTTAACAGTGTCGCAGAGAACGCCGTCCTCGGTGTCTGCGATCATGTCGTCTAGAGTCCACTTGCCAGGCATCAATGATAGGTTTGTAATGCGAATGATTGGCGGGTTGTACCAACCCTCCGACCGGTTGCAGCCGCGGCTTTGAGACTCGCCAATACGGTGCGCCCACTCGCGACTCGTGTGGTAGCCGTTGAAAATGCCATCTTTTACGACGTGCCAGCGACCCGACTCCACGCCGTCGTCATCCCAGCCGCGTGTATCGAGGCCACCCTCGGCCGTCGAGTCTGCGACCAAGTTCACGATGTCAGATCCGTACTGGAAATTGCCCAACTTTTCGGTCGTCGCGAACGATGCACCGGCCAAGTCAACCTCGTGACCGAAGACGCGGTCGAGTTCGTTGGGATGACCCACCGACTCGTGAATCTGCAGCATCAACTGGTTGCCCATCAGTAAGAGATCACGCTCGCCCGCCTCGCAAACAGGCGCGCTGGTGAGTGCGACCGCCTCGTCGCGAACCTGCGTGGAATGCTCGGCCAAGTTCAGCGAGCGCACGTGCTCGAAGCCGGCGGCGCGGTAGTCCCCTCCGAAAGATGCAGGGTAGCTCCGGCGCTCAACAACACCGTTCTTGGCGGCAGTAGCCGAGACTCCTGCGCCGGTGCGCACAAGCTCCTGAAACTGCTCCGCGCCGTTCGATGCGGCGAACCACTGGCGCTCGCGGCGAATGCCCATACTCACGTCGCGGGCGACGATGCTCTCCTCGCCCTGTAAGCCCTTGTCGACATCCTGTAGATATTCAACCTTATCCGCAGCGGAAAGCGCGAACGGATCCTCCTGTACCGGTGTCTTATACTCGCCACTAGTGACGTCATCTTCGGACATGGTGACATGCTGAACACGCGCAGACGAGAGGGCGCGGGCCGCATTTACGGCGCGTGTCGCAACTTCGTGGAGCGCGCTATTATCAGTGCCAACAGTCGCCGCATAACCCCAGGTGCCATCGACAAGGACGCGCAGGCCAAGCCCGCACTCCTCGCTAACCGAAGCGTTTTCCAACGCGCCGTTGTGCAGGCCGTAGGACTCGAGTTGCAACAGGTTCACACGGGCATCCGCGTAGTCGGCGCCCACTTTGTTGGCAGCCTCAACAGCGGCAGCGCTGAGCTTCATGTAATCGGTCATTGGAATAAGCCCTAGAAGTCGGTGGAAGAGGTGAAGCGGAAGCCGTCGATCCGCAGAGGTGGGGTAACCACCTCGCCGTCGAAAAGCGCACCAGAGATGTCGAGTTCAGATCCCACCGCGGCGACGTTGGCCATAGCCCGCAGCAAGCTTTCGGTGAAGCGCAAGTTCTTGAGCGGCTGAATGACCTTTCCGTCCTCTATCAGGAAAAGACCGTTGCGCGTCATACCGGTCAGCATCATCTCACGCGGATCGATCAGGTTGGTGTAGTGAAATTGCGTGACCAAGAGACCGCGCTTTACGCCACCGATTAGGTCAGCAGAGCTCACCCTGCCCGCGTCGACACACAGGCAAGTTGCGCTCGGCCCGCCTCCCGAAGGTTGTGTATCGGCGTGGCCCGTCGACTCGTCCGCCTGTCCGCCCGTTCGGACTGCAAATGTGCGGTCGGTCACGGGGTTTTCGAGAACGCCGGCAGTAACCAGGGGCGTAACACGCTTCGGGCTTCCCTCGCCGTCAAAGCTTCTCGACTGGTACATCGGATGATTCCAGTTATCTACAATCGTCACAGACTCGGCAAAAGCCTTCTCGCCGATGCGCCCGCACAAGAACGAAGATTCCTCGGCGACGTCCTTTGCGCCGAAACCGTAATAGCTCGCAAACAAAAGTAGCGAGGACACTGCCGCCGGTTCAAGGACCACTGTGTAGTCACCGGGCTCAACAGCGCCACGCTCTTGGCCGATCGCGGCCTTTGCAATGGCCCGTTCGATCACGCCGTCGATATCGAGCTCGCCAACACTTCCCCGAATGCACTCGGCCCAGCCGGAGCCACCCAAGCCGTCATCGCTTGGACCCGTAACTGTCAAGGCGAACGAGGCGCGGGTGGTCTCGTTGCGCACCTGTCGTCCGCGTGAGTTTGCAAGCACAACCGCGCGCCCCGTCGTGTCGTATAGCCCTGCCGGTGTCCCACCCGCAGCTCGCGTCGCAGCAATCGCCTTTTTGATCGCGAGCGCCTTCTCCCCAGGCCCGTGCGTCAGTGTCGCCGCATCGCAACTTCCTGTTGAGACGTCGACCGTTCCACCAAGCTCGATCGGCGTCCCGACCGCAGGCGAAATTGCCGCAATCGAATCCGCCTGGTCGATCAGCTTATCCATAGCGATCTCGTCGAGCGCTTGGCCACTAGCCGCCGCTTCAAAAATCTGGCCGTCAGCCTCGCGACGAATGCGCAGGTGCACGTCCAACTTCGCGCGCTCGGCGCTCTGGGTTGGCCCCGTGTCCGCGAATCGCGCAAACGAGTTGACTGTCAAAGTGATTGTCGCCTCGGCCTCGCTAACCGTCTTGCGCTCAAAGGCGCGCTCGACAAGCTCAGTCGCCGCGTCGAGCAGCGCTTCGGAACCAAGTCCGTAGTTCTTCGTAAGTGCCATGGGGATTCCAGTCTCTCTTTTTAGGGGGGGGAAGTCGGCGCTTCTAGGATTAGCGAACGACGAAGTTCACCAAGCGGCCGGGAACGACGATCGTCTTGACGATGGTCTTGCCCTCGAGCCACGTCGGGATCGCGGCTTTCGCCGCAGCTTCGATATCGCTCTTCGACGCATCGGAGGCAACTTGAACGCGCGCGCGCAGCTTGCCCATAACTTGTACGACTAGCTCGACGGTCTCGTCAATCAACTTCGATTCGTCCACCTTGGGCCAGTCCGCCGTCGAGATCCCACCGTCATGGCCAAGTTGGCTCCACAATTCTTCCGCTATGTGCGGAGCAAAAGGTGACAGCGCGCAAACGAAGCGCTCTGCTTGGCTCTTACTAAAGCCGTCCAACTGCTTCGAAGCGTCGTTGACAAATGTCATCATGCCCGCAATCGCTGTGTTGAAGTTAAAACCGTCAAAGCTGTCCTCGACGCGCTGCAGCATCTTGTTAAGGCTGCGCTCGAGCTCGTCGGAACCCGTGGCATCACTCGTCACGTTGGCGCGCAAAGAGCCGTCCCCGTCGGGATCGACAAACAAGCGCCAAACGCGATCCAAGAAGCGGCGTGAACCCGAGACATCGCGCGGGTTCCACGGCTTCGAGTCACCCAGCGGGCCCATGAACATCTCGTAGATGCGGAAGGCGTCAACGCCGTACTCGGCAACCACGTCGTCCGGGTTGACTACGTTCTTCAACGCTTTTGACATCTTGGCGATCGTCTTCTCAAGCACTTCACCGCTCTTGATGTGCACGGCCTTGTCGTCAACCTCATTGACTTCATCACAAGGCACTAGGCGTCCCGTCTTGTCTTTATACGCAAACGCTGTCAGCATCCCCTGGTTGAACAGCTTCGTAAATGGCTCGGGTGTCGACACGATGCCCGCATCGAACAGCACCTTGTGCCAGAAGCGCGCGTACAAGAGGTGCAGCACAGCATGCTCGGTACCACCGATATAAAGATCAACGCCGCCCCAGTACTGCTCGGCGCTTTCGCCGAACGGTGCCTCGTCGTTGTGAGGATCCATGAAGCGCAGGTAGTACCAACACGAGCCGGCCCAGCCGGGCATCGTGTCCGTATCGCGCAGCGCGGGTGCGCCGCTGTCGGGATCGATAGTGCTTACCCAATCCGTTGCGCGGCCCAAAGGCGCGGCGCCGTCCTCGGCGGGCGTGAAGTCGTCCATCGCCGGTAGCTCGACAGGCAGGTCCTCGTCCCGCACGCGCTTCACGCCGCCCTCTGTGTGCAGTACTGGGAAAGGCTCGCCCCAATAGCGCTGACGTGAGAACAACCAGTCGCGCAGGCGGAAATTAGTCTTCGGCTCGCCAGCCTTCTTCGAGGCCAAAATCTCGATCGCCTTCTTCTTCGCGTCCGCCGTCGACAAGCCATCAAGCGGGCCCGAGTTGATCGCGACCCCCTCACCGCTGAAGCACTCGCCTTCGGTGGTAGGCTCCCAGCCCTCGGGCGCTTGCACCACTTGGACGATGTCGATGCCAAACGTCTCCGCAAACTCGTGGTCGCGTGTGTCGTGCCCAGGCACGGCCATGATCGCACCGGTGCCGTAGCTAGCCAGAACGTAGTCGGCGATCCAGATCTGCACCATGGCGCCAGGGTCCGACGGATCCATCACAGGGTTCAATGCAAAGGCACCGGTGAAAACACCGGTCTTCTCTTTCGCCAAGTCCGTACGCTCCAAATCGCTCTTTTTCGCAGCCGTAGTGATGTACTCGTCGACAGAGGCGCGCTGCTCGTCCGAAGTAATCTTCGCGACCAATGCATGCTCTGGCGCAAGCACCATAAACGTCGCGCCCCACAAGGTATCGGGACGTGTCGTAAACACCTCGACCTCACCCTTGTGATCCGACAAGGCAAAGCGCACGGTCGCGCCGTAGCTGCGACCGATCCACTCGCGTTGCATCGTCTTCACGGACTCGGGCCAGTCCACCAACTCCAAGTCGTCGATCAAGCGATCGGCATAGGCAGTGATCTTTAGCATCCACTGCTTGAGCGGGCGGCGCACGCACAGATGACCGCCGCGCTCGGACTTACCCTGGATAACCTCTTCGTTGGCCAGCACGGTCTTCAGCTCTTCACACCACCAGACCGGCACCTCGTTCTGATACGCCAGGCCCTTGTCGAACAAGCGCGCAAAGATCCACTGCGTCCAGCGGTAGTACTTCGGGTCGCTCGTCCAGAACTCGCGCGACCAGTCGTACGACAAGCCGATGCGCTCCATCTGACCCCGGTAGGTCGAGACGTTCGTCGCGGTGGTCGCCTGGGGGTGCTGACCGGTCTGGATTGCGTACTGCTCAGCCGGCAAGCCAAACGAGTCGTAGCCCATCGGCAGCAGCACGTTGTAGCCCTCCATCCGCATCTTGCGCGCGACGATGTCACTTCCGATGTAACCCGTCGGATGCCCCACGTGTAGCCCAGCGCCGGACGGATACGGGAACATGCTAAGCACGTAGTACTTCTTCTGCTCCGGATCAAAGTCCGGGTCGCCGGGGTTTTTAGCGCGGAAGGTCTTGTTGTCCGCCCAATAGCTCTGCCAACGGGACTCGATAGAGTCCGGGTTGTACTTAGTGCAAGATTGGTCGGAAGTTGCTTCTGGAGTGCTCACGGGATTCTTTTAGGAGGCGAGAACGCCCCATCGCAGTTACATATAGGAAAGGTCGAACCAACTAGCATAGTCACGGGGCCCCGCGGACACACGCCTAGGATCGCCTCACACGAAAGAAAAGCGCAGTCAGCATTGACGGACAGCAATCTCGCTGGCATTCTCTGCGCCACATGGAGGCACGCTATGCGCGCCCGAAATGCAGGACCGGGACCTTTCTCGACTCCGAAACTCGGGGGATTAGCTCAGTTGGTAGAGCGCCACAATGGCATTGTGGAAGTCAGGGGTTCAAATCCCCTATCCTCCACCACCTAATAGAGACGCCAGCCCCCCAACCGCTGGCGTCTTTTCGTTTAAGAACAGCTCTAGACAAAGCCCAGACTGACAAGCCTGACCAAGATAGGTACTCCCATGACGGACCTAATTCATCCCGACCGCCTTGCCAAAGTAGCCCGCATGCGCGAGGCCGGCATCGACCCCTATCCCGCGCGCGGCGTCGAGGGCACCCCAGTTGCCGACGTGCAAACTGGCGGCGGCACAAGCGAAGAACCTGGCGACCTGATCGGTCAAAAGGTCACGATCGCCGGACGCCTGATGGGAATGCGCGACTTCGGCAAGCTGATTTTTGCACCGATTCAAGATCGCACCGGCCGCTTGCAAGTTGGTATTCAGAAGGCTCGCATAGAGAAGGGCCCGACGCCGGACTGGTGGCCTCAGCGCAAGTTCCTTGACGCGGGCGACCTAGTCGCCATCACTGGCGAACTGGGCTGGACCCAAAAAGGCGAGTTGACGATCTGGGCCGAAGGGGTCCAGCTCCTAGCTAAGGCCCTCGCACCGCCCCCCGAGAAGTTCCACGGCCTTGCCGACAAAGAGGCGCGCTACCGCCGTCGCTACGTCGACCTCTGGGCATCCGAAGGCGTGCGCGATGTGTTCATCGCTCGCAGCCGCATCCTTAGTCACATCCGCAGTTTCCTGGAGAGCCGCGGCTACCTGGAAGTCGAAACGCCCACGCTGCACCCCGTCATGGGAGGAGCGAACGCTCTGCCGTTCTCAACGCATCACAACGCCCTCGACATGGAGCTGTTCCTGCGCATCGCGCCCGAGCTGTATCTCAAGCGTTTGATCGTTGGCGGACTGGAACGCGTGTTTGAGATCTCACGCAACTTCCGTAACGAGGGCCTGTCCAACCGCCACAACCCGGAATTCACGATGCTCGAGTTGTATCAGGCGCAGGGCGACTTCACACACATGATGGAGATCTCGGAAGCGATGATCTCGGGCGTCGCCACGGACATCGTTGGCACGACCGACATAGAGTTCCGTGGCGAGACCTACAGCCTTGCGGCGCCGTTCCAGCGCGAGCGCTACGACGACCTGTTTGCGAAGCACAACAACGGTGTAAGCATCCTCGACGAGGATGCTGTTGCCGCTCGCGCGAAGGAGCTCGGCGTAACCGTCGCGCCTGGTCTGGGCCACTGGAAGCTGGTCGGCGAAGTCTTTGACGAGACCGTCGAGCCGCACCTCCCCGGGCCGATCTTTGTCACGCACTACCCCTCGGCAATCTGCCCGCTGGCGAAGCCCGATCCCACCAATCCCGTTTTTGCTGAGCGCTTCGAGCTGTTCATCGGCGGCATGGAGCTGGCCAACGCATTCTCCGAACTCAACGACCCCGTCTTACAAATGGAGAAGTTCGAGGAGCAGGTCGCGATGAAAGACCCCGAAACCCCGGGCGAGGTCGACGTGGACTACGTGCAAGCGCTTGAATTTGGCATGCCGCCCGCCGGTGGCCTAGGCCTTGGCATCGACCGCTTGGTTATGGTCCTCACGGGCCAGGATTCGATCCGCGACGTGCTTTTGTTCCCGACAATGCGCCGCCAAAGTGCAAATGATGACGTGATCGAGGCAACGGAAGGAGCAGCGTCAACTCCTGCGGAGTAAGATCTCTTCAGAATGTTTCGCTCCTTCCTCAGCTGGCGCTACCTCACCCAACGCCGCACAAACCTAATCGGAATCGGGGGGATCTTTGTGGCCGTTTCGGCACTGATCCTAATCCTCTCGATCATGACGGGCTTCCTTAATGAAGCCCGCTCCAGCATTCGCGGCAGCCTATCGGACATTCTAGTCCAGCCGATCCAACTCGAGCGCGAAAACCGCGACGGGCGCCAGGTCCCTGCGGGTCCCGAGCGCCTCCTTGAAATCATTCGCGCCGACCCGCGAGTGGATGCGGCAGCCGCGCACTTGGTCTGGCCGGGCATCCTGACGCAAGATGGCAAAAACGCCGAGCGCGCAAAGGCATTCCTTGGTAACAGCCAAATGAACGACCTACCGCTGGTGCACATCGTTGGGATCAACTTCGAGGAAGAGTTCGAAGCAACTAACTTCCGCGAAGCACTTAGCCGCTTGCCTACGGTCGACAAGTTCGGTACGCCACGTGGACGACGAGTCGAGAACACAGAGCAGCCCTTTGCCCTTCCTTCGAGTTACATCCCCAAGAGCCCTAAAAAGTTGCCGGTCGTATTGATCGGCGAACAACTCTTCAGTCGCTTAGGATTGACACGTGGCGAGGTGGTTCAAGTCGCAACGATTGTGCCCCAGGACAATGGCAAGCTCGATAGTGACGAGCCCAACAACAAGACATTTGTTATCGGAGGCACGTTTCGCAGCGGCGAAAACGAAATGGACTTAGAGCGCGTCTACGTCGAACGGGATGCGCTCAGAGAATTGATCGGTGATACTCGCGAGTACTCGGAAATCCTAATTCGATTGAAGGACTACGGCGCGGACTCGACAGCCTTTCGCGACGACCTTCGGCACAGTATGGCGCTAATGGCACTCGTTCGCGGCTTCCCTAGCGAAATCAAAACGTGGGAAGAATTTCGAGCCTCACTCCTCGGTGCTATCGAAAATGAGCGCACGCTGATGGCGATCATGCTCAGCCTTGTACTCGTCGTCGCTGGCTTCTGCATCTTCGCGATCCTATCCATGATGGTCACGGAGAAGCGCCGCGACATCGGCATCTTGACCGCAATCGGTGCAACCCCGAGT
>Ga0315322_10002611_pt1 | contig 13939 bp, 7 predicted proteins | sample M110021515metaG_FD_203461 | JGI IMG/M metagenome (GOLD analysis project Ga0315322, IMG submission 203461) | Ammonia-oxidizing marine archaeal communities from Monterey Bay, California, United States - M1 100m 21515 | ecosystem: Environmental > Aquatic > Marine > Intertidal zone | place: USA... | reverse complement strand
CGTTTCCATGATCCCTTCCTGTACCGCAGGGACAAACCTCCCCGCACCGAAAAGGGAAGCTATGGACCCGACCTTTACGCCGATTTCCTCTCCGACTTCATGGAAAACGCGAACAAGAAGGGAAAACCGTTTTTCGCCTATTTCCCAATGGCGCTGGCCCACGACGTGACCGATGACCTGAAGTGGCAGGTACCCTACGTCCCGGGCAAGACCCGTTGGATGGACTACGGGGAAATGATCTCTTCGATGGACTCCACCGTGGGCAAGCTTGTGGGTACGCTCGACCGATTGGAGATCCGAAAGGAAACGGTTGTCATTTTTACCGGAGACAACGGTACTGCGTCCCGTTCCAAATTGAGACATCTCAGCAAAAAAGGATCCAAGTACGAATACGAGAAAGTGGTCGTCACCCGAAATGGAAAAAACATTCCGGGAGGCAAAGGTTCCTTGCGGGACGCCGGTACCCGGGTCCCCCTGATCGTGAATTGGCCCGGAACGGTTAAGGCCGGATCGGTAAACTCGGATCTTGTCGACTTCAGTGATTGGCTACCCACCCTGGCCGAATTGGCCGGAGCCAAGCTAGCCCCCGACCGGCCCTTGGACGGACAGAGCTTCGCAAACAGCTTTCGCGGGATCGAAGGTCCCCGCAGAGCCTATGCATTCTCCGAATCACGCGGCAAGCAGGGCTTCGTTCGCGACCAGCGTTGGAAACTTTACGCCAACGGAAAAACGTTCGATCTCAAGAATGATCCGGCGGAAAAGAAGGCCTTGCCTGAAAACCCCGTCGAAAAGGAAGTCATCTCCGCAAAAGCCCGGTTGGCCCAAGCTCTCGACAAACTGAATTTCAAATGAAAACAATTTACTTTTTAATCGCGGCCTTGCTCGCCGCAGCCTCTTTGAACGCAGCCCCGCCCAACGTCTTGTTCCTTGCGGTGGACGACATGAACGACTGGATCGGTTGCCACGGCACGACCCCATCCGCCATCACCCCAAACATCGACCGCCTGGCCAAACGGGGTGTGAACTTCACCAACGCCCATACCGCCGGGGTCTTCTGCGCCCCGTCCCGGGCCGCCATCTTCTCCGGCCAATTCGCTTCCACCACCGGATGCTACGCCTCGGCCCTTTACTTCGTTGACCACCCGGAAATCCTATCACTCCAAGGGAGTTTCCAAAAAGGGGGCTACCGCACCATGGGCACGGGAAAGCTATTCCATCACCCTGCAGGGGCGGTCGACCTGCGTGGTTGGGACGAGTTCCGTGTCCGGTCCAAGCGTCAGCGCGAAACAGGATACCCCATGGACTCGTGGTCAGACGAAGTTCCCTTCCCCGATCCCCGCCCATACGGGACCTACCAACGGGTACCGGGCGCGCCCAAGACCAATAGCGGTTTCATGGAGTTCGGACCGATCCCGAATGAACGCGCGGGCGAACTGGCGGATAGCATCCGCGCCCAGTGGACGGTCGAGCAACTCGACAAGAAATGGGACAAGCCCTTCTTCCTCGCCATGGGACTCTATGCCCCGCACTTTCCAAATTACTGCCCCCAAAAGTACTTCGATCTCTACGAGCGCGAAAAGATCGAGCTCCCTCCCTACAAGGCCGACGATCTGGACGATTTGCCCGAGAACATCAGGCGCATCAAGACAAACCGTTCCCGAATCCACAAGCGTTTGGTCGAACTAGGGGCGGTGAAGGAAGCCCTGCATGGCTACCTCGCCTGCATGAGCTATGCCGACGCCCTCATCGGACAGGTGCTGGATGCCCTTGCGGCCAGTCCTTATGCAAAGAACACAATCGTCGTTCTTTGGTCCGACCATGGCTATCACCACGGAGAAAAGGGAGACTGGGGTAAGCACACCCTTTGGGAGCGCACCTCCAACGTTCCATTTATTTGGGCCGGGCCAGGAGTGGCCAAGGGCGTCGATTCCGACGTCACCGTCAGCCTGATCGACATGTACCCCACCTTCGTCGAGCTATGCGGTCTTCCGAAAACCCCTCAAAAACTCGAGGGCTCTTCCATTGCCAAGACTCTCGCCAACCCATCGAAGGCCAAGGATCGAAAGGTCTACCTGCCCCATATGTTTCCCGAGTCTTATGCCATCATGAACCGTGACTGGCGATACATTCGCTATCAAGACGGAAGCGAGGAACTGTATGACGTCCGGAAGGATCCGAACGAATGGAATAACTTGGCTCAAAAAGCTAAATTTGCCGAAATAAAGAAGAGCTTGGCTTCCGCAGGACCCGAACAATTTGCCGAACCCTCCCCCAAGCGTAGCGCCAAGCGAAACTTGATCTTGGAAGGAGAAACCTACCGCTGGAAGAAATAGAGCCGGACAAGCCCGCTAAGCAAGGATCGGTCTGACCACCTTTGCTTTTTCCACCCCGGTCAGGCGCATGTCCAGACCCTGATACTGGTAACTGAAATTCTCGTGATTGATCCCGAGCTGATGGAGCATGGTCGCATGAAGATCGCGCACGTGGACGACGTCTTTCTCGGCATGATACCCAAGCTCGTCCGTCTCCCCATGACTGACACCTCCCTTGATTCCACCCCCCGCCATCCACATGGAAAAGCCTTTGATGTGATGGTCCCTTCCGGCTCCGCCCTTGCCTTGGAACATGGGGGTACGACCGAACTCGCCACCCCAGATAACCAAGGTGTCTTCGAGCAGGCCGCGTTGCTTTAGGTCGGTCAGCAGAGCCCAAGTAGGACGGTCGGTCAGGCCACAACAAATCTTCATGTAGTTGGCCAATCCGCCATGGTGGTCCCATCCGCGGTGATACAAGTGAACGAAGCGCACGCCACGCTCAACGAGACGGCGGGCCAGAAGGCAATTGGATGCGTAGCTGCCGTCTCCCGGTTTGGCGCCGTAGAGCTCGAGCGCAGAGGCGGGTTCGTCGGAAACGTCCATGAGACCTGGGACACTCGACTGCATGCGGAAGGCCATCTCGTAAGCCGAGATCTTGGTGTCCACTTCGGGGTTGGCCCAAAGGGCGTTTTTCTTGCGGTCCAAGGCGCTGATCGTACGAACGAGAGAAGATTGGGTTTTCGAAGAAACCCCGGACGGATTGCTTACGTAGTGAACCGGATCCCCTGCGGAATTGAATTCCACTCCCTGAAACCGGCTGGGCAAGAAGCCGGAGGACCATTGACGGGATGCGATGGGTTGCGGGTTGCGTCCGCCCACGCTGGTCAGGACTACGAATCCGGGCAAATCCTGAGATTCCGAACCCAGCCCGTAATTGACCCAGGAACCCATGGAGGGCCGACCGCTGATGACAGTCCCGGTATTCATGAAGGTATGAGCGGGGTCGTGGTTGATCTGTTCGGTCACCATCGAACGCATAACCGCAATGTCGTCCACCATCTTTGCCGTGTGGGGGAGAAAGTCGCTCACGTATTGGCCGCAAAGTCCGTACTTGCGGAACTTGGTTTGATGCCCAAGGACGCGGAGAGCCTGACCTTGCAGCTGGGCGATGGGTTGACCCTTGGTGAAGGAATCGGGCATCGGTTTGCCGTCCATCTGGTCGAGCTTGGGCTTGTAGTCGAAAGTTTCGAGGTGAGACGGCCCGCCGGACATGCAAAGAAAGATTACCCGTTTGGCCTTGGCCAACATGGGAGAGAGACTTTTCTCCAGAGAAGCGCCCGAAAGATCACGGGAGAGCAAGGAATGAAAGGCGGTCATCCCCAAGCCCAGTCCGGCCTGATTAAGAAAGGTCCTTCTCTTTAAAGCGGTTGGATTATCGGGCTGACTCATTTCAGTTTCGGATGGTGGTTTCACCCAAGTTGAGAATGGCTCGGGACACAATCGTCCAGGAAGCCAGTTGCAAGGGATCGACTTCGGGATCTCCGGGAGCCAAGCCCACTTGGAGGAGCTTCTTTGCCTCCTCAGGATGGGCCGCATATTCTTTCGCGCTTTCCTTGAACAGTCCGACTAACAGGGCAACTTCATCAGCCTTGGCCTCCCGGGACAAAACGGTCTTCCAAGCAAACTGAACGCGTTCCTCAGGGGTGCCCTTCTTTTCCTTGATTATACGGGCGGCGAAAGCCCGGGCCGCTTCAACGAAGGTAGGATCATTCAGAAGAGCAAGGGCCGCGTTCGGGGTGTTGGAACGGGGACGCTTGGCGGTGCACTCCTCCCTGGACGGAGCGTCCATAGCCTTCATCATGGGGTGGAGGAATTGTCTTTGCCAATGCATGTAGACCCCGCGCCTCCACTGGTTCGCATTCGAATCGTGACGGTAGGAACGCTTTGGGAAATTCAAGTGGCGGTAATACCCCACCGGTTGATAGGGCTTGGAAAAATTGAAGGCGTCCCCTTCCTGAAGCAAGCCACTGACAAAAAGCGCGTTGTCCCGGATCATCTCGGCGGACAGACGGTAGCGGGCTTGCCGGCCAAACCATTTGTTCTCGGGATCGAGACGGGCATGTTCGGCAGAGACAAGGGAGCTTTGCCGATAGGCCCGACTGGTCACGATGAGACGGATCGTCTTCTTGAGACTCCAACCGTTTTCGATGAGGGCCACGGAAAGGTTGTCGAGCAAAGGACGGTTGGTCGGAGGTTGCCCTTGTCCGCCAAAGTCATCCAGAGAAGGCGACAACCCTTCCCCAAAGAACAGATACCACAACCGGTTGGCAAAGACCCGGGCTGTCAAGCCTCCCGATCCGTTTTCGGGATCGGTCAGCCAATCCGCCAAATCCAGACGATCCAGACGGTCGGCTTTCCTCGGTTTGCGCACCCCCATGAATTCGGGAATGGCGGGAAGGACCGCCTCGCCACTGTCATCCAACCAGTTGCCGCGCGGAAGAATGCGGATTTCCCGGGGAGCCTTGGCTTTGGTGATCATGGAGTTTTGACCGGACTTGCTCAGAGCCTCCAGTCGTTTGAGTTTTTCAAGATACCGGGCAAGCGCATCTTTGGTTACTCCCTCGACCCCCGTTTTCTCGATCCCCTGAAGTTCCTTTTGCAAAGCCGCCTTCTTTTGCTTGTTTCGTTCACGGGCAATCTTTCCGCGCAAACCTTCCAACTTCGAAGACCAGGACTTGAGGGCATCCCCGTGTCCGGAGGCTTGGTGCAAATCCGCAATCTCTTTTTCAAGGAGGCTCATCTCCTCCCGGATCTTTTTCGGAAATGTCTTAAGGTAGGGCGGACGGACGGTCGGAAGACTGTTGCCACCGAAACCATCGTCATGAATGTCAGCAAAGAAGGCGGACAACTTGTAAAAGTCGCCAATGGTGTAGGGGTCGTATTTGTGATCGTGACACTGGGCGCATCCAACCGTTGCCCCCATCCATACCGCAGAGACGTTGCGCACCCGGTCGGCGGCATAAATGGCAAGGTATTCCTTGCGCTGAATGCCTCCCTCGTGGGAGGTTTGCAACAACCGGTTGTAGCCGGTGGCCACGAGTTGTTCATTGGTTGGCTTTTCGAGCAAATCGCCACCCAATTGCTCCCGGGTGAATTGATCGAGGGAAAGATCGCGATTGAAGGAATCGATCACGTAATTGCGGTAAGGCGCAGCGGGGTGATCCTGATCACCATGATATCCAACGGTGCTGGCAAAACGGACCAGATCAAGCCAGTAGGTGGCCATCCGTTCGCCAAAGGCAGGCTTAGCCAACAAGGCATCGACCCGGTCGGTCACCACTTGGTCAAGCGGTCTCTTGTCATTGACAAAGGAGTCGACTTCGCGAGGGACAGGGGGAAGCCCGGTCAGATCGAAATGAAGCCTGCGGACCAAGGTAATGCGATCGGCATCCGGGGAAGGTTTAAATTGCTTTTCCTTGAGCTTGGCGTAGACGAAACGGTCGATCCAATGGTCCGACCAATCCTTTCCCGAAGCAGGGACCGGGCTTTTCCCTGGTTGCTCGAACGCCCAATACTTATCGTACTTCGCACCCTCTAGAATCCATTTTTTGATGATTTCGCGGTCCCCGGGTTTCATCACCTTGTGAGCTTCGGGGGGAGGCATCAGTTCGTCGGGGTCCGAACTCACGATGCGGGCCCACATCTCGCTTTTTTCCAAGCTACCCGGAACCAAGGCGGCATAACCTCCAAGGTCACGGGTTGCTCCCTTCTGGGTATCCAGACGCAGGTCTGCCTTGCGCTCATGAGCATCCGGTCCGTGACAAAAGAAACAGTTGTTCGAGAGCACGGGACGAACCTCCGCATTGAAATCCACCTTCCCAAACGCCGCTACCAAAGGGAGAAGGCAAAGAAGCCCAATGGCCAATGGTTTAGAAATGAGTGGAGAAGGCATGATCGAATGTGCTTATCCCTGAATTTTTAGAAAAAAACGCGGGATTACCACCAAATTCCAATCCCCTTCCGTAAAAAGGAGAGCCAAGCCTACTTCAGGCCGTTGCGAGACAAGTGTTCCTTGAACCAGGCATTGGTCGGGGCTGAACGAACGGATGGATGATAAGGGGCGTCGTTCTTGGGCAGGGTGGCGCGGAACTTCTTGATTTCACCAGCATGCTTCTTTTTACCGGCGAGATTGGTCCACTCATTGGGATCCGTCTGGTGATCGTAAAACTCCTCCGTTCCGTCCTCCATACGCAGATATCGGTAGCGCTCCGAGCGCAACGCATGATTTTCCCTGGCATAGGTGGTGAGAACGGCAAACCTCCATTCCTGGGACGGGTTGCGCAAAAGCGGCACCAGGCTCATTCCTTCATTCTTCTTGTTTGCTGGCAATCCGCACATCTCGAGAAGCGTTGGATAAAGATCGATCAAACCAACCGGTTTGGAGCAGGTCACTCCCTTTTCCCCGAAATCAGCAGCCTGTGATTTGGCCGGGACGACGATCAAAGGCACGCGGGTTGATTCCTCCCAAAGGCTGTGTTTGCTCACCCGGTCCTTTTCCCCGATGTGATACCCGTGGTCGCTAAAAAGAATGACCGTGGTGTCATCGGCGTGAGGGCCTTGGTCCAAGGCCTCCACGACCCGCCCTACCTGATGATCGACAAATGCAACACAGGCCAGGTAGGCCCGCACGCACTTGCGGAATTGCTCGTCATCGTTTTTGCGCAGAAACTTGAGATTGGGGTACTTGGGCAATTCATGCATCCGGCGGCTCGTCTCAGGAACGTCCGAGAGATCGTCCATGCGCACGGGTGGCAACTTGATTTTATCCAGAGGAAACAAATCGAACCATTTTTGCGGAACGTAAAAAGGGACATGGGGGCGCACGAAGCCAACCCCCAAAAAGAAGGGCTTGTCTGATTCGCTCCCCAATCGCTCGACTGCCCAGTCCGCCACTTTGTGATCAGTCATGTCCTCGTCACGCTCGGGGAATGCCCCCCAATCGGTTTGCGTCCCGGTCCACGGAACCTCGGGGGGGTAATAATTGAACCGCTTGCCATTGGGCGGCTTGGGACCGGATCCCGAGAACTTGCTCCCGTAGACGTCGAAAAGCTTCTTGTCGGAATATCCATGAGCAATCTTCCCCACACCCCAGGTCCGGTAACCGTGACTGGAAAAATACTGGGGAATCATTCGGCCGTGGAAGAACTTGCTATCCTTCTCCATGGCCTTGCCCCCGGGTTGTTGGTAGATACCGGTCCGGTGCGGGTAAAAACCCGAAAGCAAAGAAGCGCGTGAGGGTCCGCAGATGGGGCCCTGGCAATGAGCGTTGGCAAAGAGCATGCCCCGCTTGGCCAAACGGTCGATGTTGGGAGTGAGTGCTTGCGGATGACCATCCATACACCCTACCCAGTCATTAAGATCGTCGATGGCGATGAGCAGGGCATTCGTCTTGGCCCGGACGGACCAATTGGCAAAGGCTAAGAAAAAAAGGACGAATGATAGCGATCTCTTCATGGGATGGGAATCAGCCAAGCGAGCCTGCGCCCTTACAGTTTGACTTGGATTTTCTTGCCCTTGCTTGCCTTCGCTGACAGCGACTTGACGCCTTTGAAGGTCTTGAGGTTCGACCCCTCGCCCACCTTAACTGTGTAGGCACCCTGGGCGAACACCTTGGGTTGGAAACTCTTGCCCTTGATTCTCAAGGTATAGACGACTTCCCCGCTTTTCTCTTCAATGACTTGGACCACTTGGTCGGGCTTGCCAATCTCCAAAACGGGCAAGTGGGCGACGGCCTTGCGCCCGTAGTTGTCAATTTGATTGAAGGTGAAGGGCCAGCCCGGATACGGCTTGGCGTCCTTGGCCGAAACGTCAACGTTACGGGGCCAGCATATGAAGGTCACGTCGCGGGTCTTCTTGTCAATGCGCACGACACCGAATCCGGCCGCTCGGGTGCTAAGCCTGTCTCCGCCCTTCTCGGGGGTCGGGTTGGCCACCGCAATGGCGGTGAGCTTGTTGTCGAATCCATCGACGTGATCCCCAAGGATGGGATCTTGGCCAGGCTTGCGGTTCTTGCCCGCCTCAAGTGGCTTCCACCATCTCAAGTAAAGATTGGCGATCGATGGAACGCAGAAGGAATAGATCGAATCCCTCCACTCGTCGATTCCATGGTGAAAAACCGTTGCCAGGTGCTGATCTCCGGCAAAATGAAAGGCATAGGCCTTGCGCAAAGCTGCGATAGCCTTGTTGCGCCCGGTCTGGGGCCAACCATTGGAATCAAGATCGGCATGCAAACGTCCGCCGATCCTCCCATGAATATGAGCCCCTCCGCAAAAGATGGTCTGGGAGAGCGCGACTTTCATGTCAGCATCGGTCCAGTCTTTTCCCCATTCGTCAAGAAACTTGAGCTGACGCTCACCGAGAAGACGGGCCTGAGGCACGTCCACTGACTTGGGATCGTAATCAGGATTGCGAATGTGATCGGGACGGGGACCCTGCTTGGGAATCATGCCGGCCGGGCCGGTCTTGAACTTACGGTCCTCGATAATGGCAAAGCTTATGCGTCCCCAGTTAAGATGGGTATAATAGGTCCCTATCCCACGCTCGATGGGCGTAGGGTCGTACGGGTCGGGCAAATGGCTGGTCTGGGCCCGCTCCACTTCCTTGACATATTCGACGGGCATGGAATATCCACCGTCGGAAGCCCCCCCAAGGGTTGATTTCTTACCATTGTGGCCCCATATGTTGGGCTGCCCCACGTCATGGTCATCGGGAATGCTCACGGTCGGGAAGTTCCTGATCACCTCTCCGAAATCCCGACCGAACCTCAACCAGGCGGCGTAATGGCGACGATGGTCGTAAACTTGGTCACCGGAAAAGAAAAGGAGGTCGGGCTTGAGTCTCTTGATGTTCTCCACCAAATCCTTCTTGGGGATATCCCCCCCGTGACCAGGGTTTATGGAATTCCCGGTAAATCCAACGGCCACGAATTCCTGCTTGTCAATTGGGTTCTTGCGTATGATCCCTTCATAGGTCGCTTTTTCTCCATGCCTGACCCGGTAGGAAATCTCTTGAGAATCATCCCACTTCTCTACCCGGAAGGGAACGGTCCATCCTCTCTCGATCACTTTGGCTTCAGCTACTTTTTCCCAGTTACCACCACGTTTGACTTCCAAGGTTGCCTTGCGTGGTTCGCCCTCCTTGAGCGGATAGAGTTGAGCCGTCAATTTCAGGGTCTTCGCGTGAACCGTGTACAGCGCGAAGCAAATGACTTGATCCCGGGTGATTTCCGGAATGGCCAATGGATCGACCCTTTTCTTCTTCTGCCCAAAGGCAGGTACCGCAAGAAGCCAAACGGAAAGCGTGAGAACGAGAAGTCTGGTGAGTGGGGAATGAATCATGAAACGTAGTGGGGTTGAATGGAAAGAATACCTAAACATAGGAGGGCGCAGGGCGAAATCAAGAATAAGACTTTGGAACTCACGATATAGTTTGGAGAAGACGAGAAAGGCGAAGGGGCGAATGGCTGATTTTCACGGAATGAAACGGGTGTTTTACTGCTCGTCTTTTTTCGGAAATACTATATGGTCAGTCTATTAGCCATGTAAAAGGACAAGGGCTCACGTGTGGTCAATGGATGGACACAAAGTGATAGTGAGCGATCGTTCGAAGACAAGGCCCAACAAACAAATAAGTCGAACGACACACGTCCCATGAACGAAGAAGATGCCATTCATGCGCAAACGGATGCCCGTATGCGCTTTTCCGACCTACCCCTCGCCCCGCCAATCCTAAAGGCCGTTGAACGGGCGGGTTACGAGACCCCCTCACCGATTCAGGAAAAAGCCATTCCTCCACTCTTGGAAGGTTCCGATTTGCTCGGGGTTGCCCAAACCGGAACGGGAAAGACTGCAGCCTTTGCCCTGCCCCTGCTCTCCAGAATCGATGAATCCGTAAAAGGCGCCCAGATTCTCTGCCTCGCCCCGACTCGCGAGCTCGCCTTGCAAGTTGCCGAAGCCATCGAGGGTTATGCCGAAAACCTGCCCAAGCTACGAGTCGTACCGGTTTACGGAGGGACTGGCTACGGCGAGCAAATCCGTGAATTCAAACGGGGAGCCCAAGTGGTCGTTGGAACGCCCGGGCGGATCATGGACCACATCGAAAAAGGGTACCTGAAACTCGACAAACTGCAGGCACTCGTACTCGATGAAGCGGACGAAATGCTCAGCATGGGCTTTATAGACGACATCAACTGGATTCTTGAGCACACTCCCGAAGACCGTCAGACTGCACTCTTTTCCGCCACCATGCCCAAACCTATCCGCAAGTTGGCGGAAAAGCACATGCGTGACCCGGTCGAAATCACGATCAAGGTAAAGGCTGAAAACTCACCCAGTATCAGGCAACGGTTCATCAAGGTCAGGCAGCATGAGAAAAGAAACATGCTGATCAAGCTCCTCGAGATCGAACGTTTCGATGCCATGCTCATTTTCTCACGGACGAAGAATGCCACCATGGAAATCGCCGAAGGGCTTCAAGGGAGGGGCTATGCGGCTGAACCCTTGAACGGAGATATGCCCCAAAATCTTCGCGAAAAGACAGTGGACCGGCTAAAAAGAGGCAAGATCAACGTCCTGGTCGCAACAGACGTCGCGGCCCGGGGACTTGACGTCGACCGGATTTCTCACGTTCTCAACTACGACGCTCCCTTTGACCTCGAATCCTATACTCACCGGATCGGAAGAACCGGGAGAGCCGGTCGCGAAGGCGATGCCATCATTTTCGTCACCAACAAGGAAATGAGAATGCTCAATGCAATTGAGCGCACTCTCAAGGTGCCATGCGACCAGTATGTCTTTCCCACTCTGGAAGAAATGAACGAGCGGCGGGAGGAAGAATTTTTCGCCAAGATAGAAGACGGGATGAAGGGAGACCTGGAAGATTACCGCAAGGCTCTTCAGCGCATGATCGAGGAATCCGGACACGACCCCTTGGAGGTCGCGGCGGCCCTAGCCTTCCTGGAAGCAGGGAAGAAAGGGTTGCGCTACGAGGACATGCCGACCCCTCCACGCAAACAAAGGCGGGATCGCGATGAGAGGCCCGACCGCTCGTCCAGGCATAACGACCGAGGAGACCGAGGGGATCGGGGAGACCGGGAAGATCGCAGATTTGCCAAGGATGATCATCTCCGGAGTTATCGCCTTGAAGTTGGGGAATACCACGGGGCGCAAAAAGGAGATATCGTCGGGGCCATTGCCAATGAAGTCGGACTTGACCCGAAAAACATGGGGAAGATTCGTATGTTCAAGGATCACACATTTATTGATCTGCCCAAGGATATGCCCCGGGAAATCCTTGAAGCGCTTAAGACCGTCTGGGTTCAAGGCCATCAATTGAACATCTCCGTCGACAAGGGCCGACCCCGTCCGGGTGGCAACAAGGGCGGCAAGTTCTCCAAAGGCAAGGGATTCGACAAGCGTAAGAAATTTGGCAAAGGAGGGAAAGGCGGCAAGAAAGGCTACAACTCCGACAAGTTCCGTACATAGCAAGCCGAGGGTTTTCCCTTTCAACCCTCGGTCTGATTACTTACTTGCTGACGGGAATTTCGTTAACCGTGTAATAAGCGTGCCTATGAAGAAGCGCTTTGCCCCCGGCATCGCGCAAAGTTCCCAAGTCGAATTCATAGACGTGACCCGGGGTAATTTCAGAAACCTCGATCCGGGCCTCCATGCCATCCTTCGCCACTTTTACGCCTTTCACAACGGGAGAGGTCTGGTCGACTTCCGGCCCACCGTAACCGCCATGGTAAATATGGGTAAAGGTCGAAAGCTTATAGAGGCTCGCATCCTGAGCGCTCTTCAAGTCAACCGGCTTGGTAAACTTGATGGAGAATCCATCGGGAAGAATGGAAACGGAATGGATCTCGAACGGAGTCTTTCCCGTCCAATCGATTCTCTCCAAGGCAAAGGACTTTCGGCCACGTACCGGCCATCCGCGGTTGGTTCCTCCCGCAAGAAGATTCCCCTCCGGGGTGAACTGTAGATTGAGGATGCCGCTTGAGAATCCTTCCCGAAACGGATAACAGGCTCCTTGCCAGACACCGTTGACTTTTTCGGTCGTGGCCCGCATCACGATCGACTGGGTATAATCTCCGATAAAAATCTGATTGTCGAACGGACCGAACTTTCCCTTTGTCCGGTTAACCACGAAACCCGTAATCGAACGGCCCATCCGGATATAGGGAAAGATCACTGCATAAGGGACCAGTTCCTTGACCTTCTTCATTTCCGTCACGATTCTTCCACCCGGTTCGGGCTCCTTAGACGGAGTCTTGAGGTTCTTGGCGTATTCGTACCAGTTAAAGCTAACCGGATGTCCCATGAATCCTCCTTCCTTCAGAAATTTGAGGCTGCAGGACGAATTCCAAGGCCCTTGACTCTCGATGTAAAAAAGGGCTCCGTGTTCGTTTGGACCAATACCCCCCGGGCTTCTCAGCCCACTGGCAATTGGAATGGTTTTTCCTTCAGGGGTAATCTTCATGGCCCACCCCCTGAACAAAGCACGGGAGTGATAGGAATTGGAAAGACCGAGCGCGACGTAAAGATTGCCTTTCGGGTCGAATTTCGAACCGAAGGCATACTCATGGTAATTGGCGTACCCCCAACCATCGGAAATGGTCTCGAACTTGTCCGCCCGTCCGTCCCCGTTACGATCCGTAACCCGAGTAAGCTCGCAACTTTGGGTAACGTAAAACGCTCCGTCCTTGTAAGCCAATCCGAAGATCTCATCCAAGCCCGAAGCAAAGAGTTGGAACCTAGGACTAGGCTTGCGCCGGTCGATTCCGGAAGAAAGAAAAACGTCCCCCCGTCGCGTTCCGATGGCAATCCGGTTATCGGGCAAAGTAACGAAGGCTCCTGCTTCCAAGACCAATTCCTTGGGAATCGGCAGGTTCACGAGTTGGTAATATTCTCTTTCCCTTTCCGCAGTGCCCCACATCTCACCGACCTCCTCAGCCCGAGAAGGGAGACAAAGCCCAATCAGGAGAATCGCCCTCAGTCCAAGTTCAGCGCAGCGGGTCATAGTTCAGGTTCAATTGAGATTTCCCTTTGGGCAAATCAAGTTTGAGGAGAAGTTCAAATACGCCTTCTTCCGGGCCAAGGGAACGAAGGAAACCATTCGCCCCGCCGACGTCACCAAGTTCAATGCGCAGATCCGGTGTCTGATAGGCGCTTTCGGAAACTTTCTCGATTTTCCCAACCAGCGCTCGAAAATGCATTGATCTGGGTTCATCCGATTGAAGCTTGAGGACCCGGGCGAGCGTAACCTTGCCATCTTTCTCGGAAGGAGTGGAGGTGTCTTCGATCTTCACTTTTCCAATTCGGTAAGAGAAGGAGGGAGAAAAATCCGAATCGTAGCTATAGCCAAGGAATTGGTAACCCAGATTCTTCGGATAAAGAGGATCGGGGTTGACCGGATTTTCTTTGGTCATCACTGGAATCCTGGGCCAGGAAGCCTTGCTGCTGGGCAAGGCGTGAAAGGAAAGATCCTGAACCAGTGACACTGCCCGGCCCTTTGGGTTGAAATTACCAGCCCCCTGCCCGCCCCAGCCAACGCTTACGAATTCACCT
>Ga0315322_10002610_pt1 | contig 13941 bp, 10 predicted proteins | sample M110021515metaG_FD_203461 | JGI IMG/M metagenome (GOLD analysis project Ga0315322, IMG submission 203461) | Ammonia-oxidizing marine archaeal communities from Monterey Bay, California, United States - M1 100m 21515 | ecosystem: Environmental > Aquatic > Marine > Intertidal zone | place: USA... | reverse complement strand
AAGACCTGATCCTCCGGAGGCGGGGAAAGACTGCTCTCATTCTCTTACCGACTGGGGGCCTCTTGCCGACTAGGGGTTTCCCCCATTCATTTTAGGGAGGGCACCCGATTGTAAACAGCTCTCAAAACTGTATCATTCCACCTGCTTGAGATGGATGAAACATACATGAGGTTTCATAACCGAGATTCCTGCAGTTTTACGTCCCGGGAGGGGACGATAAAACAACAGGAAGCCCTCGGGGAATCTTATCGTTTCTTGGGTGGCTAGGGGAAAGCGAAGGGCTTTCCCTAGCCACCCTTTTTTTTCTTGATGCACTGGTATGCATCACTCCACAACCTTGGGGACAGCCCGTTCTGTATTTAGACATTCCCATGAGGACCACTCCAAATATCGATTCTCAAACCCCACCTTCTGTTCACCTACCAGAAGAGGATTTGTCCGGCAGCGCCCTCGAGCAAATGGCAAGACTGGCTTGGCGTAACAACGCACACTGCATCGGACGTCTTCTCTGGGAAACGCTACACCTTCTTGACGCGCGGACCGCAGACAGTCCTGACGAGGTGTTTGAGGCTTGTGTTCGTCACATTGATTTCGCTACCAACAACGGATGCATCCGCCCCGCCATCACCGTGTTTGCTTCCGCCGAGACGAATGAGAAAGGCATCCGCTTATGGAATAGCCAACTCATCCGATACGCTGGCTACCGCGCTACCGATGGAACAATTCTCGGTGATCCGGCCGAGACCGAATTTACGGCTCGGGCAATTGAAATAGGATGGCAGCCGCCCCGCGACCGTTCCGCTTTTGACCTTCTGCCGATCGTGGTGGAATTCCCCGGCCACGCGCCACGCTGGTTTGAGCTCCCAAGGAAGACGGTCATGGAGGTCCAAATTTCCCATCCCGAATTTAGTTGGTTTGCAGAGATGGGGCTGAAGTGGCACGCGCTCCCCTCTGTTTGTAATCTGGCGCTCATCGGAAAAGGGCAACGCTTCACCGCCGCCCCCTTCAGCGGTTTCTATATGGGCACCGAGATCGCTTCGCGAAACTTCGGTGACGAGACGCGTTACAACTTACTTCCCGAGGTGGCAGACCGCATGGGAATCGATCGATCCAAGCGGTGCATGTTGTGGAAGGACCGAGCCCTTGTGGAACTCAACACGGCGGTGCTGCACTCCTTCCGCGAAACAGGAGTAGCCATCGTGGATCACCACACTGCTTCGGCACAATTCATGCAGCATGTTCAGCGAGAGGAAAAGTGCGGGCGTCCAGTGCCCGGCGACTGGTCGTGGCTGGTGCCGCCCATGTCCGGTTCGGCCTGCCCGGTCTTCCATCAGTATTACGACGACAGCCGCCCAACGCCGTCCTTTGTCAAGCAGGACAAACCGTGGTAAATCAACCATCATCGAGATCAATTGGGCCGTCATCTATTTGAGCCAGGATGACACTTGGGCTGGCACTCCAACTCGAGAGCGAAAAAGTGCTGAAAAATATGGCCCAAGATCGGAATTCCCTGTTGGGTATCAGCAGCCCAAACGATGAATGAGCATGAACGAATTAAGGCGCTAAAGCGCTACGAGATACTCGACACGCCTCCTGAAAGACAATTTGACGATATCACGCATCTTGCAGCGCAGATTTGTGAGACGCCCATTGCGCTAATCTCCCTCGTAGACGAAGAGCGGCAGTGGTTCAAAAGCACCGTGGGACTGGAGCTCCGCGAGTTACCGCGAAACATCTCGTTCTGTGCGCACGCCATTCTGGGTGGGGACCTATTTGAGGTTTTCGACGCCTCGAAGGACGAACGGTTTTTTACAAACCCTCTTGTCACTGGAGAGCCACACATCCGTTTTTATGCAGGCGCTCCGCTCGTCACCCCAGACGGTCAAAGCCTCGGAACACTTTGCGTCACCGATTATTCTCCGCGGAAGCTCAGTGAGGAGCAGCGCGGCGGCCTTAAGCGCCTGGCTGCTCAGGTCGTGCGACAACTCGAAGTGCGCCACGACCGGATGCAACTGATCAAGAACACTGAGGAGTTGAAGGAAAGTAATGAGCGGACCGAACAAATCATCGCCTCCGCACTAGATGCTGTCATTACGATGGGAATGGACGGCATGATCGTGAGCTGGAATCCGCAAGCGGAAATAATTTTCGGTTGGAGCGCCAAAGAAGTCATCGGAAAAAGGATGTCAGAGATCATCATCCCTCCTGACTTACGCGCGGCGCATGAGAAGGGGCTCCGCCGGCTGGCCAAAACCAAAGAGTCGGAGATTCTCGATCGCCGGCTCGAAATGACCGCGCTAAACAAGGAGGGCGCGGAATTCCCCATCGAGCTGACCATCTCCCAAGTCCGGGTGTCGGGTCAACCCCTCTTTAGCGGCTTCATTCGTGACCTCAGTGCTGTCAAGGAGGCCGAGACAAAGCTCAAGCGTACAAGCGAATTACTCTCCGCCGTGGGTCAACTCCAATCGGGCTATATCAGCCGGGATCACACCGGAGCAGCGGAGACCTTCGACGCTCTCTTGCAACTTCTTTTGAAGTTCACCGACAGCGAATACGGCTTTGTAGCCGAGGTGCTTCATGATGACAATGGAGACCCCTACCTCAAGACTCACGCCATCACCAACATTGCCTGGAACGATGAAATGCGTGCTTTCTACGAGAAGCACAAGGCAGCGGGCCTAGAATTCCGTAATCTCAAAACGCTGTTTGGAGCAGCCTTGGTTACTGGTGAGACGGTCATCTCGAACGACCCCTCCACGGACCCGCGACGGGGTGGGCTACCACCAGGTCATCCTCCTATGAACTCGTTCCTCGGAGTGCCCATTAAGCAAGGCGAGAAAACAATCGGTATGGTGGGCGTGTCCAATCGTCCAGGCGGTTACGTCCCGGAGATTGTCGAGGAAATTGACCTTCTTCTTTCCACTTATGCCACGATTATCCGGGGCTTCCAGTTCACAAAACAGCAGCAAGCCGACCAGCAGCGCATCGAGGCCCTCAACCTGAACCTTGAAGCACGGGCCGCTGATTTGGCGGATGCCTTGGATATGAATCGCCGGGTGGAACGCGAACGTCGGGACGCTCTTGAGGAATACTCCGCAAACCTCGAACAGCGGGTCGCTGAGCGCACTGCGGAACTCGAGCAGTCCCAGCGTCAGTTTCAGGACCTTTTTGAGTTCGCACCGGACGCGCTGGTCATGACCGATCAGGCTGGCGTGATTCAGCTGGCCAATCTCCAGTCCGAGCGGATCTTCGGATGGAAACGAGAAGAGTTGCTTGGGCAATCGGTAGAAATCCTTCTTCCCTTCCTGCGGGGTGAGTTTCCTGGGGAACAGCTCAACATTTCGGAAGATACCGAGAATGCCAGCCTCCCGGGCAGGCGCAAGGACGACACGGAATTCCCCCTAGAGATCAGCTTCAGCCCGATACAAACGGAAGACTGTAAACTGGTCACAGTCGCCATGAGGGATGTATCGGAACGAATTCTCCTAGAACAAGAGGTGGCGAGAATCAGTAGCCATGAGCAAGAACGTCTCTCACGCGAGCTGCACGACCACCTTGGTGCATATCTCGCTGGAATTGCGTTCCGTTGTAAGACAATGGCAGAGACCCTGAAGACTAGAGCCATTCCCGAGGCAGAGCACGCCCAGCAACTAGTGGGCCAAATCAATGACGGGATCAATTTGGTCCGGAATTTCGCCCGCTTGCTTTCTCCAGTGGATGTAGCTTCCGGAGGCCTTGCCGCGGGATTGACCGGGCTCGCTCGGGAGATGGGGACAATTTTCGAAATCGACTGCCAAGTGAATCTCCCCAGTGAGCTTCCGCCTCTCACTCAGGAGCAAAGCATGCAGCTCTACCGCATCGCTCAGGAGGCCATTCGCAATGCCGTACAGCACGGGAAAGCCCCGCACGTATCCCTCTCCATTCAATGTGACGAAGACTGCCTGACGATGACAATTGCGAACGACGGCGTGCCATGGAATCCTGAGGAAAAACCCCGCTTGGGCCTGGGCCTACGAACCATGCGGCACCGGGCCGCCGGTCTCGGTGGATCGTTCACCATTCACGCCAGACCCGATGGCCTCACTAAAGCAATCTGCATACTTCCCTATCCAACTGAAACGGAAGCAACCCCAGCCCTTCCCGATGAAAAAAATTAGCGTTTTAGTAGTAGATGATCACCCCTTTTTCCGGAGCGGCCTGATACAATGGTTAAGTCAGCAAGAGCTGGTTTCAAGCTGCGCGGAAGCAGGCTCGGTAGCCGAGGCCAGAATGGCAGTCGAGGAGGCAGAGCCGGACGTGATCCTCATGGATTTGAGGCTTGGCGATGGAGAAGGCCTGGAACTCACTCGAGAACTGGCGCCAGAACATCCGGAGATCCGGATCGTCGCATTGTCACAATTCGACGAGGACCTTTATGCCCACCGCGCCCTTCAGGCGGGAGCCCGGGGTTACCTGATGAAATCCGAAGCCACCGAATCGGTTCTAGCTGCAATTCGAACCGTCATGAAAGGAGGAATCCACCTCAGCAGCGTGATGGCTGCCAAGCTTCTCCAGAATATCTTTCCCGATCCGATTTCAAATTCCGTGGACCTTGCTAAGTTGTCCGACCGCGAACTCCAGGTATTCCAACTTCTGGGCGCCGGAAGGAGTACGGTTGAAATTGCCGGCCACCTGAAATTAAGCCCCAAAACGGTGGAAACTTATCGGGAGAATCTGAAAAAGAAACTGGCCCTACCAGATGGAGCTGCCCTGTTGCGGGCTGCAACCCTCTGGTCGGAAGGTGGAAATACCTAGGTTGGATTGAGGAAACACCCGTTTTCTCAAGAGCCTCCGCCCATACCTTCACTACCAAAACCTGACTCTTTATAGGCAGGGTCAACCAACCCTTTCCCGGATGCGGGATCGCTCTGCCGTCGCATCAATGCCAGCATGGGTTCCTCATCTGACAAAGCCATGCCGACTCTCCGATATTTCGCCTTCCTGACCATTTTACTTTCAGCAAGCTTTCCTGCACTTGCCAAAGACCACCTTCTCGGGCCAACGGGAATCATGGCCCAAGCCAAGGGGAATCAACTTCCTGTTCAGAGCATCGATCCCGGATCACCGGCAGATGGAAAACTAAAGAAAGGCGACACCATCACCGGAGCTGCCGGAAAACCGTTATCGAAAAACGCCCGGCAGGAATTTGCCCAGGCGATCGACCAGGCAGAGGCCTCCAAAGGAACGCTCCCTCTCACTCTCAAAGGCGGACGAAAAATCTCGCTGCAGCTCCAATCCCTGGGCTCCTACAGCAAAACCGCTCCATGGAACTGTCAGAAAACCGACGCCATTATCACTCGCATCGCCGATCAGATGTTGGAGTCGAAAACCTTCGTCAACAATCAGATGCCCGTCGGTTACATCGGACTCCTCGCAACCGGTGAAAAGAAATACCTCGACGTCGTGAAGGCGGAACTTCCCAAACAAAAGTGGGCGAAGGCTCCTGACCCCGCTGACCTCGCCGCCTTGCTGGAGGGAGACAAAGACTTTGGCTACATCGGTTGGTATTGGGGTTATCAAATGATTGCGCTCGCTGAGTATCACCTCGCCACCAGCGACAAATCGGTCCTCCCCGCTCTCGAAGCCTACGCCCTCACTATGGCGCGCGGTCAGGATCCCGCCGGCATCTGGGGTCATCGCCTCGCCACCGTCAAACGCAACGGCCGCCTTCCAGGATATGCTCATATCAACAACCCCAGCCTGAGCACGCTCATTGGCATGCAGATGGCCCTCAAGTGCGGTATCGACAATCCGGAAATCAAAGCCGGAGTCGCTCGAAGCGTCGCCTTCTACAAAACCTATGTCGGTGAAGGCACCATCCCCTACGGGGTCCACGATCCCGACACCCGCATCTTCAACAACAACGGTAACAGCGCGATGGCCGCCCTGGTGATGAGCCTCGCTGGCGAAAAAGAAGCCGCGCAATTCTTCTCCCACCAATCAGCCGCCGCACATAACATTCAGGAAACCGGACACGCCACTCACTACTTCAACGTGCTTTGGACCCCGCTCGGCGCCAATGTTGCTGGTCCGGAAATCTCACAGGCCTTCTTCAAGAAAGGCAACTGGGTGCGCACCCTCTACCGGGCCTGGAACGATCGCTTCACCTACGACGGCAAAAACCAAAAGGCCGCCAACGACGACGGCTCGCTTCTTCTGGCCTACTGCCTTCCCAGAAAAAAACTCTTCATCACCGGAAGAGACGCCGACGAATCACTTTGGGCCAAAGGCGGGCAAGTCAGCAAGATCATCAACGCCTCGCAGATCGACTACGCCTCACTCAGCGAAGATGAATTGATCGCCCTCTTCGGTCACCCCGCGCCTCAAGTTACGCGCCGGGCTGTGTGGACTCTCCGGGACCGCAAGGGCGACTTCACTCCAAAGGTCGCCAAGCTCATCAAAAACGGAACCGACATTGAAAAACGCAGCGCCATCGGCTTCTTCGGATACCGTTGCCCGCCCGAATGGGCCCTCCCGCAGATCGACCTCATCGGCTCCGTCCTTCGCGACAGCAAGGAAGATCCCAAAGTCCGTTCCGCCGCCACCTATGCTCTCTGCTGGCACGGGAAGCCCGCTCAAAAATTCTACCAGGACATGTTGAAGCTGGTCGTGGCAGAAGAACCAAACGACCCCTTCAAACTCATCGACAAAGAGGTCGCGAAAAGCCTCAACATTCTTGCTCCCGATCCCTTCGCCACCGGACTGGTCACGGACAAGAAGCTCTTCTACCAAGCCGCCCTCAAACTTTCCGACAACCCTCGCCAAGAAGCACGCTCCGATGGCATGAAAATGCTCCACTCCATCCCGGCCGAAGACTTCCACCTCGTCGCCGGCAAGGTCAAACACCTCGTGCAGAACCAGGATCCGACCTACCATTCCTATCACAACCCCATGTCCGGCGTGCAAGCGGCGGCCCTCGTTCTTGCGGAACTCGACATCGAAGAAGGACTCGAATGGAGTTGGGCCATGCTCGAAGCCGAAGACGGAAAAGCCGGCTTCAAAGCCCGCGCCATTCTCACCATCCTCAAAGCCTACGGCCCCAGCGCGAAACCCTACCTCGAAAAGATCCGGGCCGATGAAAACCTCACCCGCCTCCTGACCTCGGGACGCTGGAAGCGGATGTATGACCAAATGGTCAAAGCCGTGGAAGGCGGCGAAGCTGAAAAGCTCGTTCCCTTTAAAAAGGCTAAAACCCCGAGGTAGCGATCGCCAGGATCAAGGAGCATTTTGCATCACCCCAATCCGCAGGTAGAGCTGAGTCAAGGCCTCGCTCGCGGTGGCAGTCACCGTGGTGGAATTGCCCGTCGTAACGGGAACTATCGTCACGGTCGCGCCACCGGCAGGACCAATTCCCGAGCCATACCAATCAAGGAGATTGGGGGACCATTCGTAGAAGGCGTTTAACTCACTCGGGGGATTTTCATTCTGCGGATGATCAACGGTCATAGTGATCCCATCGGAAGAAAGACCAGTGAGTCCCTGACTGAATTCACCCGGGTGCGTCCCAAACCAAGCCTCCAGCCCGTTATCCAGATTGTCTCCATCGGCATCATCTCCAAAGCCGGTCAAGCCACCGACCTCATAGCCATCAATCCAACTCGCAAAGGTCCCGGACGCTCCTCCCGTGTCCGAACCAAAGACATCAATTTCACGGAAGGTAAACGCGCCCCCGTTGGCGCCACCATTAACACTGCTGGCAGTGAACTTGATGAATTCAATTCCGCTGGCAAGGATGCCACTTGGGTCGGTGAGAGTCACCTTCGTCCCACCTGCATTGGTGAGCGGTTGGTAATCAACCGTAGCAAGCGAGGTGTAGCTGCCGCCCACTGGCTTAACCTCCACGCTGTATGCCTGATTTCCAAAAGCTGCGGTGTTCCAGTCCGCGATCGATTGGATCGATGAAATGTCAAAGCCCAAGCCATTGGCTCCTGTGCCCAAATTGTATTCGGCAGTCGCTCCGACAGTTGTCCAGGCAATCGTAGCGACAGCGGGGGTCGCGACATCGTCGTACGAAGTCCCGTAGGTTCCGTCGTTCAGATTGTCTGGCGTCGCCCCACCAGCGGGGTTCCAACCTGACGCAATCACGGTCAGCCCGTGAAGAAGATCGCTGCTACTAACGTCCCCCGCATAAGCGAGCTGCGTTGTGGTGAATTCTTCAGCAGGAGGCACTCCCGTGGAAAAATTCCAGGTGATGTTACCGGCAATACCCGCAAAGCTATTACCGGAAGTATCGTCGAGCGCGGTGGCATCGATCTGAATGGCGTAGTTCGTTCCGGGAGCAAGATTTGTGTTGGAAGCAATTGTCAGGATCCCTCCCGCAGCGGAAACCTGACTGGCATCAGTCACCGCAATAGTTGTCATGGCAGGAGTATCGAGATCCGCTATGGTGATGTTCCCCGTGCCGATCACAATCTCCTCATCAAAGGTCACTACCAGCAATGTGCCAGGGGACACATTGGTCGTGTCATCCGCCGGACTCAGCGTATCGATCACTGGTCCCGTCAAATCAGGCAGACCAACGGTGAAGCTCCAATTCGACGTATCAGTGGACAGAAGACCGGCGTAGGCATTGGGTGTGGCATCGAGATCTTCAATGGCATCGCTACTGATCTCCACTGCGTATTCTTCCCCGCCGACAAGATCCGTGGAGGGATTAATCGTCAACACCGCCCCCACGATGGAGACCTCACCAGGCAAGGTGATCGAAACATCAGCACCGCCGGATAGGTTTTTCAATTTGATCGAACCAGCCCCCGTCAAGACGATGGCTTTGTTAAATGTTGCTTCCAGATTTCCGCCCGGAACAACCCCACTCGAATCATCGGCAGGAACCACAGAGGTCGAGGTATTCAGCGTTGGCGGGCCACTGGGCGCGATGGTCTCCAAGCGAACATTATCAAAGAGAACCTGCGTTCCCGATGCTCCGATGAGGGCAATCCCGACCTGCTGTCCTTCAAACGGATCACCGCTGGCCAAGGCCGTATAGGTCACAGCCTGATCCAGCAGATAGGGTCCGCCGGACGGCGGGGTCATCCCGGCCAACTCTGCAGTGCCATTCGCGTTGGATAGTGCGGTTCCGAGGCCCGCCGTGCTGCCGAACAAACGGATCGTGGCCTGGGAACCGCTGAAATTCGAAAGTTGCCCCACATCCACCGAGAGGGTGTAGGTCTCCCCGGCGGCGATAGTGAGGGGAGTCACCTGGCTGAGTGAACTTCCGCCATTTGTGAAACCGTGCTGTTCGTTGTCGGTTGGTTGCGGATTCTGGGCGTCACCGTAATCCTGGGCGCCGGCAAGTGAGCCCGCCGTGGTCCAACCGATGGCCGAAGAAATGAAACTGTTGTTCCCAACATCGTCGTCCTCGAAGCTCGGATTGACAACGGCGACCGGAGTTGGCTGATCACCGGTCGTAAAGGCCCACGCGGTATCACCGGTAATCCCCGCAAATGGATTCCCGGAGAGATCCTCAAATGCCCCTGCCGCAATGTTCACGTAGTAGCTGGTGTTGGCGGTCAGATCCGAAATGTCGATGAACACCTCCGCGCCGCTGATCGTCACCGCGCCGGAGGTGACATCAATGGTCTCCACCACGCTGTCATCCGAATCAAGATGGATCGTGATGTTGCCCGTTTGCACCTGAACGTCCTCGTCAAAAGTCAAGGTGAGGTCGGTCGGCGGCGGGACATCGCTTTCGCCGGCCGTGGGATCCATGCTACTACTTGTCGGGTTCGTGAGATCGGGAAGCGCAGCGGTAAAACTCCAGTTGGGGGTGTCGGTGAAAAGGAGCCCGGCGTAGGCGTTGGGAGTGGACTCAAGATCTTCGATCGCGTCGCTGCTGATCTCCACCGCATATTCCTCTCCGCCAACCAGATCCGAGGCGGGATTGATGGTCAACACCGCACCGAGGATCATGACTTCGCCGGGCAAAGTGACCGGGATGTCCGCACCGCCGGAGAGGTTCTTCAAATTGATCGTGCCGGATCCGGTCAGGGCGATGGGCTCGCTGAAAGTCGCCACGAGATTGCTGGAAGTCGTCACGTCCGTTGAATCGTCGGCAGGAACCACCGAACTCAATGTCGGCGGGCCGACGGTATTGGCGGCAGCGAGTGTTTTGGCGATCATGAAATCGGTCAATGGCTGGTTGGTCCACCAGTGATTGTTCATGTCGTGTCCGCCACCCGGAATCACCGTGAGCGTCGCGTCGCCGCCGTTGGCGTCGAAGTAGTCCTTGACGATCTGGGTGTTGGCTTCAATCGGCACTACGCTGTCACTGTCACCGTGGATGTGGAAAACGCAGATACCGTTTGCGACCAGGCCTGAAAGGCGTTCGATCGGGTTGTAAAGATGCCCGTTGGTAGTCAACTCGGAGGTCGAAATGCCGTAGTGCGATGCTGCGGTGCCCACGCCCGGATAGCTCAAAAGGTTGGCGACGGAATAGATCCCGCCGATGGCGGCAACCTTGTCGGGATTGTCCGCCGCCCAGTTGTAGCCAAGCAAGCCCCCGCGGCTCCGGACATGGAAGCTGAACTTGCTGGCATAGCCACGATTACCGACGAGCTCCGTGTAGAGAGCTGTGTATCCGGCCCTTTGCGCCGGATTTCCAGAGAGGTCTCCACTATAAATTCCAGCCACCGCAATACCCGCCGCGAAATACTGGTCGAACATCCATGCTTCGGCTCCCCCTCCGGTCCACGATGGAAGCCCACCCACCGACGGGGCGTAGGCAATCCATGGATTTCCGGGTGCCGGAGTGTCCGGTGTGATGACAAAGGCGGACAAACCTCCGAGAGTAAAGTTTTCCCGGGTCTGGGAGATGGCGGACTGGGAAAGAGCAAACAATCCAAGTAAGCTATAGAGAATATTTTTCATGGAGATTTCTGGTAAATGATGAGTTCAGTCCCAACACCGCGACCCGGTCGCTGTTCGTCGCACATCCGGGACAAGAGAGACCCGAACCTGAAAGGGTTAGCTGGATGGGGTGATGTTTGGATTCGAGGTTTGGCCGAAGAACAGGGCATGAAAAAGCCGCAGGCATTCCGTAGTCAGAATCCCTGCGGCATCCTTGAGAGTTTCAGTAATTCGGCTCTTCCGGACCGCGATCAGTGACGCTTGCGACGAAGGAGAGCCAGGCCGCCAAGTCCGAGCAGCGCGAGCGAACTCGGCTCGGGGACGCCGACGGCCTCCAGACGGACGTTGTCGAAGAGCGTCTGGGTGCCTACGGAATTGACCAGCGCTATGCCAATCTGCTGGCCCTCAAACGGATCACCACTGGCCAATGCGGTGTAAGTGACTGTCTGGTCCAGGAGATACGCGCCCGAAGCGGGGGCAATTCCGGCCTGCTGGGCCGTTCCGTTCACGTTGGCCAGCGGGGTCCCAAAGCCCGCAGTGCTGCCGAAAAGATAGATCGTAGCCTCAGAGCCCGAAAAGTTGGTGAGCTGCCCCACATCCACCGTGAGGGTGTAAGTCTCCCCGGCGGAAATCGCGTGAGTGGTCAACTGGCTAAGCGACGCAGGCTGAAAGGAAGCAAAGCCATGCTGCTCGCCATCGGTCGGCTGCGGGCTCTGGCCATCATTGAAATCCTGAGTCCCCGTCGGGTTGCCAACGAGGGTCCAGCCCGCAGCGACACTTAGGAACGAGTTGTCGGGCGCATCGTCATCCTCGAAACTCGGGTTGACGATGGCGAGTGTGGCGGCGTGGGCCGAGGTGCTGGTAAGCGCGAAAGCGGCGAGGGGTAAAATAGCGTATCTTCTGAATTTCATGATCTGGGTGTTACGTGTTTGCTGAATCGGACGAGCTGTAGATTTACGTCTCGAACTATTGATGAATCCCAAAAGGAAGGGCGGCGTTAACAGATTTTGAGAATTATTTTTCAGAGCCATCGCGAAAAGTTTCAGAACAAATCTGTTAACATCTGTGAAATCCCGGCATGCTTTAATGAAAGATCATGAACCTCGATGCCGCCCAGCAGGCTGAATTCGTGGGGCAAATCGCCCGCCATCAGGCAGCCCTACACGCCTATATCATCTCCCTAATGCCGGGGGCAGATGGAGTGGACGACGTTTTGCAGGAAACCAACCTCGTTCTCTGGGAAAAGCGTAAGACCTTCGAGCCAGGGACAAATTTCCGCGCCTGGGCATGCGCCATCGCTCGTTTCAAAGTCATGGGCCACCGGCGGAAAATGGCCCAGTTGGGACTGCAATTATTCGATGACGAACTCGCAGAGCAGCTTGCCGTCGAATGCGAAGCCGAACCTGAGGAATTCGACGAACGGCTTCGCGCTCTGGAAACCTGTCTCGGACGCCTTCAACAGCCAGAGCGTGGCCTCATTGATCATCGCTATTTTTCCGGTTCCACATTGGACGAATATGCCACAAAGTGCGGTCGCCCGGTGGAATCACTCAGAGTCTCCCTCTTCCGTATTCGAGCCGCTCTGAAAAACTGCATCACCGGAGAAATCACCATCCACCGCTCCCGCTCATGAATCCCCGCGAACTCGAATCCCATCTCCAGGATCTTTTCGAGGGGCGTCTCGAAGGCGAGGCTTTCGAGAACCTGCAAGAGGAATTACGAAGCAATCCGGAAGCCCGGGAAGTTTACCGTGAGTACCATCAGCTCGACCACGCCCTGAGATTCCGCAGCAAGGGGGTCGACCTACTCAATGTCGTCTCGATGGATCAGGTCAATGCCCGCCGCCAGCGTCGAACCATCCGAAATGCCGGCTTGGTCGCCGTCGCCATGATCACCATTGGTTTGATCGCCATGGCCTTCATCCTCACCCGCACGCCAGATCCGACCCTCGTCTTCTCGACAAGTCCCGGCACCGAATTCTCGATCAGCCACAATCTCTCCGGTGAAGACGCCCCGGACGGGCAGGTTCTTGAACCGGGATCTCGCATGATCGTCAGAAGCGGCACGGTCGAATTGGAGTTCGACTCCGGCGTCCGTGCCATTGTCCGTGGGCCGGCCGACCTGACTTTACAGCGCGAAGATCTTCTCGATCTTCAAAACGGGGTCGTCTGGGTCATCGTTCCAGAGCAGGCCATCGGATTCCAGGTGAGCACTCCCGATTTTCTCCTCACCGACCTCGGCACCGAATTCGGCATCCTTTCCGAACCTAATTTCCTCGACGAAGTCCACGTCTTCGCCGGAGAAGTCGAAGTAAACCATCTCAATGGTTTGAAGATAAAGGAGCTCCTCAAACAAGGACAGGCCCGCTTTGCCGACGCGGAGGGCAGATGGCAAAAAACCCCACTTCGGCGGGATCACTTTCTTGACGAATTACCAAAGAAGAAAACTGAACCTGCGATCCTCGTTTCGGAAGAATCGAGCACCCAACTGGCTTACCAAAACGACGTCAGTGACTCAGATCTCCTGCACGGCCTCACCGCCAGCACCACTGGATGGAATTTTGCCAATGAAGCCACTCCAGCCAATCTGAACGACGGAATTCACGGGACGTCATACGATGATTTCAAAGAAGTTTCAGTGAAAACAATTGCCTGGACCACCGTCGGAGCAACCGCCGAGTATCATCTCGGAACCGGCAAGGGAAAGGGCTACGACCTCGCCTCCATCCAGTCCATCGCCGACTGGAATGGCGCCGGCTTCGGAAACCAAGCGTGGACCGTCGAAGTCAAACCAGTGGACGGCGAGTATCGTATTCTTCACACCGTCAACTACCACCCCCTCACCTCCCAGCCACTCGATGGCGGCGGAGCGACCAAGGTGATCCTCACCGACCAGAGTGGCGTCCTCGCGAAAGGAATCGAATCGATCAAATTCACCGCCAGTCACGTCGCCGGTTCTGTCGCCAATGCCTTCGTCTGGCGCGAAATCGATGTCTTCGGCAAAGCAAGTTTCTAAAGAAGGCCGCGGAAGTAATTGCTCGTTTTTCAAACGACGTTC
>Ga0315322_10002609_pt1 | contig 13941 bp, 11 predicted proteins | sample M110021515metaG_FD_203461 | JGI IMG/M metagenome (GOLD analysis project Ga0315322, IMG submission 203461) | Ammonia-oxidizing marine archaeal communities from Monterey Bay, California, United States - M1 100m 21515 | ecosystem: Environmental > Aquatic > Marine > Intertidal zone | place: USA... | reverse complement strand
GCGAGGCGTCGTCGAAGCTACCGATGCCGCCCCCCCAGCCACTCGCCACGTTGTCGGTGAAGGAAGAGCCCGACACGGTCAAGGTGCTGGTGTTTTCCCCATAGAGCCCTCCGCCATCGTCGCCGGACGCGTTGCTGTCGAAGGTGGACCCCGTGGCGGTGAAGTCGCCCTCTTTGTCGATGAACACACCACCGCCGTCGTCGCCCGCCACGTTGCTTGAGATGTCGCATGTCGACAAGAGGACCACCGACCCCGCCTCCGCAAAGATTCCACCTCCGTCTGAGGTCGCCTCATTCCCCGTGATCTCACAGCCGGTGAGTGTGACGGTGGATTCTTTCACCCACAGAGCGCCACCGCCCACGCCATCCGCGTAGGAGCTGGACAGCACGATGTCGTCCCCGGTGAGGGTGGAGTCCTGGACCTTGATCGCTGCCCCCTTGTCCGCGTCGCCGTCTTGAAGGGTGAGCCCTGTCAGCGAGACGTCCGAGCTCGCCCTGATCTCCAGCACCCGATCCGATCCGCCACCATCCAAGAAAGTGACTGCACTGCCGCCCGGCCCCACAATGTCGACCGATGCGCCTTGGTCCACTTTGGCTTTCACGTACCAGGTGCCGGCACACACCCGGAGCGTGCCATCGTCGGTCTCGGTCCAGGTCACGACAGACGAGGCCGTGCCCGCAGACCAGCTGCTTGTGAGCGAAGACGCCGCGCCGGAGTCGGGCTCCCAGCGCACCGTGCCATCCTCGCTGGTAGAGGCGTCGCAGTCGTCGTCGAGGCCGTTGCAGACCTCGGTTCCGTCGGGATTGACCTCGTCGTTGGAGTCGAGACAGTCGGTGTTGTCCGTGGTCCAGAGGTCGGTGCTCGTGGAGGGGTCGTCGCAGTAGTCGGTGCCGGCGTCCGTGAGGTCGCCATAGCCGTCTTCATCGGCGTCTGGATAGTAGGTCGACGTGCCGGTGGCGCTGGGGTCGTCGTCGTCAGCCAGCCCGTCGCAGTCCTCGTCAACATCCCCAGCGTCGCACACCTCGGTGGCCGCAGGACTGATGGTGGAGTCGCCATCATCGCAGTCGGTGGCGTCTTCCACATAGGCAGACGTACTGGTGGACGGGTCGTCGCAGGCGGCGAGTGCGACGGAGTCATCGCCGTAGCCATCGCCGTCGCTGTCCGGGGCCCAGTCCGACATCGACGTCACATCCACGTCGACATCATCATCATCCGAGAGCCCGTCGCAGTCCTCGTCGACATCGGCGGCATCACAGATCTCGTCCGCGCCCGGATTCACACCCGAGTCGGCGTCGTCGCAGTCCGTGGCGTCGGCCACATAGGTGGTGGTCGAATCGGAGGGGTCGTCGCAGTAGTCGGTGCCGGTGGCCGCGCGGTCCCCATAGCCATCCGTGTCGCTGTCGATGGTCCAGGTGGTCATGCCGCTGGTGGCGGTGCTGCTGTCGTCGTCGTCGGACAGCCCATCGCAGTCCTCGTCGACATCGGCGGCGTCGCACAGCTCGCTGGCCGCGGGGCTGATGGCCGAGTCGGTGTCGTCGCAGTCCGTGGCGTCGGTGACCCAGATGGTGGAGCCCGTGCTGGGGTCGTCGCAGTAGTCGCCCGTGGTCGCCGAGTCGCCGTATCCATCGCCATCGGAGTCGGCGTAGTAGGCCGTGGTGCCGCTTGCCTCCACGCTGTCGTCGGCGTCGTCGGCCAGCCCATCGCAGTCCTCGTCGACGTTTGCGCTGTCGCAGACCTCGGTGGCGGCGGGATTGATGTCGAAGTCGGCGTCGTCGCAGTCGGTGTCGACGGTGGCGTAGGTGGTGGTGCTGTCCGAGGGGTCGTCGCAGGCCGCGAGTGCTGCGCCATCGCCGTAGCCGTCTTCATCTCCGTCGACATACCAGCTCGACGTCGTGGTGGAATCGACCCCGGAGTCGGCATCATCGGCCACCCCGTTGCAGTCCTCGTCGACGTCGGCGGCGTCGCACACCTCGTCGGCGGCTGGACTGACGGCAGCGCGGGAGTCATCGCAGTCCGTGGCGTCGGTCACGTAGGCGTAGGACTCCGTCGAGGGGTCGTCGCACCGCGCCAAGCCGCTTTCGGTGCTGTCTCCGAAGCTGTCTCCGTCGACGTCCGAGTAATAAACAGTGGCCGTGGTGAGGTCGAGATTGTCGTCGCTGTCGTCAATCAGGTCGTCACAGTCGTTGTCGATATCGTCGCAGACTTCGGCGGCGGCAGGAGAGATGGAAGCATCCAAGTCGTTGCAGTCGGTGGGCTCGGTGCTGTAGCCAGACGGCAGACTGCATTCTTCAAGCACGACATCTGGAACGCCGTAGCCATCGCCATCCGAGTCGCCGTAGAAGGTGCGGTAGGTGGAGGCATCGAGAGAGTCGTCGGCGGTATCGACCTGCCCATCGCAGTCGTTGTCGACGTCGTCGCACACCTCGGTGGCGTCGGGATGGATGGCGGAGTCGAGGTCGTCGCAGTCGCTGTCATCGGTGGTCCTGCCATCCGGAAGAAGGCAGGCGGAGACCGCATCCAGCGGGTCGCCAAAGCCATCCTCATCGACATCAACGTAGAAGAGGGTGCCTGTGGAGGCGTCCAAGCTGTCATCGTCGTCGTCGACCAAGCCATCGCAGTCGTTGTCGAGATCATCGCACACTTCGTCTGCGTCGGGATGCACACTGCTGTCAGCATCATCGCAGTCATCGAGGTTGTCGACAAAGCCAGGAGGGGCTTCACAGGCCTCGACCGCACCCACTGGGGCGCCGAAGCCGTCGCCATCGTCGTCGGGAAACCAGACCGGTATGTCGTCGACATTGTCGGTGATGCCATCGCAGTCGTTGTCGACCCCGTCACAGACCTCCACCGCGGCGGGATTGACGGTGGGATCACTGTCGTCGCAGTCCTCGGCCACCTCGAAGCCATCGCTGTCCTCATCGCCCTGGCCCTCGAACCCGCCTCCTTGGTCATCGGTCTGCCCAAAGTCGGTGGCCCCAGACTTGTCGGTTGGGTCGCAAGCGGAAAGAACCAGCAGGGCGGCGAGCAGCGCAGTCCATCGGGGGGTGGGCATACGACCTCCTGTTGACTGGTCGAAGACTACCCCTTCAATGCCACATCCGAAGTGCTTCTACCATTGAATCCCCCTTGCAGAGAGGGCGGCCAAGACCCTCACCAAGCGGGAGGTCCAGACCATGCGCTTCGCCGACTCAGGGCGTTCTCACGAAACCAGATCCCGCCCCTTGAGAGCCCGGCGGCCACCTCCTCCTCTGAGCTGATGACAAAACCAGACCACACCGACGTCGGTCCGGCGTCTGGCTATCCAGAACGCTTCGGGCGACGCACCAAATGCGGGCGGAATGGGCGGCAGGCAACGCTCATGCCGAGTCCCCGAAAGGACTCCGCTCAGCGGCAGGACTGCGTGAGCGACTGGTACTCGGCATCGCAGGTGGCACCGCAGCTCGACAACAGGCATCCGATGGGGTCGGACGACAGCAGGCAAAGCGCGTAGCAGATCGGGTCGTAGCTGGCGTCGCAGTCGTTGTTCCACTGGGCCGAGCTGCCACAGGACGGGGTGCTGCTGCTCCAGCCCGCGCTGCCATTCAGCTCGCAGCTGATGTAGATGGTGTCCCAGTCACAGCCCGCGGAGCTGCCCGAGTACTGCTGCTCTTCGGCACCGTTGCAGTTGTAGTCGTAGGACCCATCGCCCCGGTTGTAGCCGTAGTAGGCGGAGGTACCGGGGTTGACGTTGGCGTTGGTGTCGTAGCAGTCCGTGCTGTTGGTGGCCGTGTAGGGGTAGCTGCCCGAGTCGCACCAGCACTGACTGGCCCCGGTGCCGTAGCCGTCGCCATCGCTGTCGGTGTAGAAAGCGGTGCATCCGCTGGCGTTCTGCTCGTTGGTGAGGCCATCGCAGTCGTTGTCGATGCCGTCGCTGCAGATTTCGGTGGCGACAGGGTTCACAAGAGGGTTGGTGTCGTCACAGTCCGACTGGGTGGTGCTGACGTTTTCACAGGGCGGCGCTTCGCAGTAGCCGTCGTAGTCGTCGTCCCAGCGCACAGTGGTGTCGTCGACCAGCGAGTTGCAGTCGTCGTCGAGGTAGTTGGGGACCTCGATGCCTTCCGGGGACACCGTGGCGTTGGTGTCGTCGCAGTCGGGAATGGAGGACGCGGCATTGATGCAGGGCGGCACTTCACAGTAGCCGTCCCCATCGTCGTCGTAGCACTCGGAGCCCACATCGATTCCGGTGGACTCATTGCAGTCGTTGTCGAGGCCATCGCAGATCTCGGGAGCGCCCGGATAGACCGTGTCGTTGTCGTCGTTGCAGTCCCCGCCGTTGACGGACACACCGTCACCGTCGAAGTCGTAGTCGTCTGGGTCGACCACGGGGAAGATGGCACGGGCGGTAGACTCGTTGCCGTCGCTGTCGCGCACCATGAAGGTGAGCTCGAACTCGCCGAGCGGGAAGGCGTAGCTGCACTCGGCGTTTCCGCCACCGTCGACGGTCATCTCGCAGACCAAGCCACCAGAGTCGCTGGACATCTCTACATAGAGGTCGGTGGGGTCGTCCTGATAGTCGTCGACCAGCACGCCAAACACGAAGAGCTGGTCTTCCAGGCCCTTCTCACCACCGGCGGGGTGCTGCACGGTGATGGAGGGGTCTTCGGGATCGTCGGGCTCGCCGAGGACCTCAATGAACACTTCATCTTCACCCTGCTGGGCGTTGGCATCCACGGCGCGGAGCGTGATGACGTGGGGCCCCGCGCTCAGGCGAGCGGTGATGAGCTCCACGTAGCCGTCGGGATCGGGCGGATCAGGGTCTTCGAGCTCGCCGTCTGCGTCGCTGTGCCAGGTGACGGTGAGCTCGCCGCCAGAGTAGTCGCCGTCGACTTGACCGCGGAAAGTGATGGGCTCCGCAAAGGCCACCGTCTGTCCGTCCTGGGGTTCCAAGATGACTACAGCAGGGGGATTCTCGAGAACCTTCAGAGCGCCAGGCGCCCCACAGCTCGTCGCAGCAAAGGCGGCGAGTGCACCCAAAGCAGCGCGGACAGGAAGGCGGCGGGTCAGCAGACCAGTGACTCCGGCCATCGGGGACCTCCATGTGAACAACACAACGACGCGACACAATGAGCGGACTACAACGGGCTACCACTCCCCAGCGCTTACCGCAGGAGCGGCGGCTCAGGATGACATCGCCACGTAGGCAACTCCTGCGCGCCGATGACGAAGACCGAACGTGGTCATCATGACACACGCTTCAACCACTTAAATGGCTCGGCGACACGACCGCAAACCCACGACCACCGGAGTGAGCAAATGGGGCGAAAGCGCCACAAGACCAAGGGCTTCCAGTGGGTGCGGGAAGACCAGCAAGAAGATGCACTGGAGCCGGTTGTCCGGCAGAGCCACCGCGAGGGTCGCCAAGAAGACGCCGCCGTGGAAGCCCTTGCCTTGCGCTTGCTCGCAACCCCCCAAAAGCAGCGGAGCCACTTCCCCCTGAGTGAACCTCTGATGGCTGTTCTCGCGGAACATGATCGCATCGTGGGCGCCGCCCGCAACCGCCACCTCCGCCACGTGAAGAAGACCCTACGGGCCCACGACATGCCCGCCATCGAGGCCGCTCTCGATCAAGGCAGTCCTGAAGAGCAGCGCATGCAACGACTGGAGCGCTGGCGCACGCGCATCATCCAAGGCGACGACACCGACATCCAGGCATTTGTGGAAGCCCATCCCACCGCTGACCGTGCCGGGCTTCGGTCGAGGGCCCGAGCGGCGCGCAAGGAGGGTCCCATCGGACTCAGGGCTGCCAAGCAGCTCTTCCAGGCGCTCAAGAGCGCATCGAAGGCCGGCTGAGCCCATCCCGCTCCTGAGCCGACTCGCCGCATCACTGTCGCCACCCAGACAGCGATACGCCGCCCCCCTCTGCGGGGTGATAGGCTCTCGCGGCCACGGCCCCCCTCCCCGGAAACCCGGTGCCCAACGCCACTCCCGCAGCAACGTCGAGCCTGAGTGCCATCGGCAGGGTGCCCCAGCCGATCATCGACGCTGTCACCTTCGTGCTGAGTCTCGGCAGCCACGCCGCTGCGGTGGTGTTGCTTGTGGCCGTGCAGGCGATCACCCTCGACCTCGACGGTCCCGGCGACCGGATGGGCCCCGACGACGCGCCGGTGGGCAATGACGGCGGCGATGCGGGCGGCGAGCAGATCCAGGTGCCCGCCCACCCCGTGCAGGTCAGCGTGTACCAGCCGGCCGCGCCGAAGGCCGACACACCAACCCCCAAGCAGACCACTCAGAAGCAGCCCACCGAGGCCAGCAAACCCACCGATGCCAACACCACGCCCGGCAACAGTGAGGGCGATGGCGACGCCAAGAAAGAGGGCGTCGGAGGCAAGCCACCACGCGGCAACAAAAAGCCCTGCGAGCCGGTCGAAGAGATCACGCAGGTCAGCGCCACCAAGTGGAAGGTCGAACGCAGCATCGTCGACTGGTATGCCGTCCACCTCCGCGAGCTCGAAAAGCAGGCCGGGGTGGGTGTTCACCGGGGGGAAGATGGCAAGCGCGACGGCGCCCGGCTCTACCTCCCGCGCTGCAGCATCCTGCGGCAGGCCGGCTTTCGTGGCGGCGACGTCGTCCACAGTGTCAACGGCCACAAGGTCACCAGCATCGCCAACGGTGTGAAGACCTACGCCAAGGTGCGCAACGACAAGAAGCTCAACGTGGACATCACTCGCAAGAACGGCTCGCAGGTCACGCTCACCTACAAGCTGGTCCATTGACCCCCTCCCAGGCGTCTTCCCAATGAAGCCGAGGACTCTCTCCGATGAAGTCTGACTCCCTGTTGTCCCAGACCTTCGCCGACTTCGGCCTGGAGCACCTTCTCGTGCTCTTCATGCTGCTAACGTCGGTGCTTTTGGTCGGCATCGCGTTCGAGCGCGCCATTACCATCAGCTGGATCCGGCTGTCCCTCCGCAGCACCCGGGCCACCATCGAGGCGGCCGCAAAGACCAGCTTGATGGACGCTGCCAAGGTCGCGGGCACCATCAAGGGCCCGATGAGGGGAGTGTTCGAGGCGGGACTGGACCGCGCGCTGGGCAAGGTGAAGGGCATCCCGTCGCGCGCCATGGCCCGAGAGCGGAAGAAGGTGGCGGCCCGCATCAAGAACCGCACCTGGATCCTGGCCACCGCAGGAGCGCTGATGCCATTTGTGGGCCTGTTCGGCACCGTCGTCGGCGTCATGGAGAGCTTCTTCGCCATCGGCGAGACCGGACAGGGCGGCTTTGCGGTGGTCTCGGTGGGCATCTCCCAGGCGCTCATCGCCACGGCAGTCGGCATCGGCGTCGCGCTGGAGGGCGTGTTCCTCTTCAACACAGTGCAGGCCTTCGGCGGTAGTCTCACCCGCGACATCAGCGGTGCGGTCGACGAGCTGGGTGAGCTCATCGACTTTCACAGCCAGCACGGAGGCTGACATGCAAGCAGCCCCAAGCAGCGGTGGCGGGGACGAAGAAGAAGAAGACGCCATCTTCGCAGAGATCAACATCACACCACTCACCGACGTGTTCATGGTGCTTCTCATCATCATGATGGTGGTGTCTTCCGCTGTGGTCGAAGAGGAAAAGGAGGCGGCCTACGAAAAGGGCCAGCTCTCCGAGCGCGCGATGCAGATCATGACCCCCGACGGCCAGGGCGACTCCGAGGTGGATGCCGAAGACGTGGTGGTCACAGTCACTCCAGAGCGCGAGGTCTTCGTCAACGACAAGAAGGTGGCCATTGTCGATCTCGACAACCGCTTCGCGCAGATCGCCACAGCCGAGCCCATGACCCGCATCGTGCTTCGGGGGGACCGCGCAGCCTCCTACGAGGTCATCATGGACGTCATCAGTCGGCTGAACACCGCCGGACTCGGCAACATCGCCTTGGCCAGCCGGCAGTAGAACCTCCCCGCGACCGCAGAGCCCCCACGCTCATTCCAGGGGACCGCTGAAGACTCTGGGGGACCGCTGAAGACTCTGGAGGACCGCTGCAGACATCTTCCGGGTCGGCTACCTTCAGCGCGCCGTGTGCACGCGGCGGAGGACCATTGGGCGCCATCGCCGGCATCATTCACCTGGAAGGGGCCCCACCTCCTCGCGACCAGGCCCAGCAGCTGGGACATGGACTTGGCCATCGCGGACCCGACGACAAGGGCCGCCATGCCGAGGACCGCGCCGTCTTCGCGCACCGCCGTACCCGGGGCAGCCACAAGGATCCCAAAGAGCCTCACGTCACCGATGACCACGTCGCGCTCATCGACGGTCGACCCTACAACGGCGGCGTCGAGGTCATCGCGCGGCGCTGGAAGGACTCCGGCACAGCGAGCATTCGGGACATCGATGGTCCATTCGCTCTGGCCGTGTGGGACCGCCACCAGGAGTCGCTGGTGCTGGCCCGGGACGTACTGGGCCGGCGCCCCCTATTCTACGCCCAGCACGGCACCAAGCTCGCCTTTTCATCCGAGATTGGGCCCCTGCTCGGCCTGCCATGGGTCAGCCGCGAGCTCGCCTACAACCACCTCGCCGAGTACCTCAGCTTTCGCTACGTCCACGCGCCACGCACACTCCTGCGCGATGTACACGCGCTTCCGCCCGGCCACTTGCTCCGCTTCGATGGGCGCGGCGTGCGCACCGAGCGCTGGACTCGCACCGAGTGGGCCCAGCCCGGCGAGCCGGTGCCCGATGCCGTGGAGACGGAGCGCCAGATCGACGGGCTCTTGCGCCGCTCAGTCCAGAAGCGCCTCCAAGGCGACCTTCCACGGGCTCTGCTGCTGTCGGGGGGCCTCGACTCCTCGTCCATTCTGCGCCACGCCCGCGAGCTCGGCGAGAACCTCCCCTGCTACACGGTCGCCTTGTCAGGAGAGCGGGTCGACGAGTCGAGCCTGGCCGCCCGCGTGGCGACGGTGCTCGACGCCGAGCACCACATCCTTAGAATCAACGACAGAGACCTCGTAGACGCCATTCCCGACGCCACCCACGCAATGGGGCAACCCCTCCCCACCGCTGCCGGCGTGCTCCAGCTGCTGCTGTTCCGACTCATCAAGCCGGATGCCCGGGTGGTGCTGTCGGGCGATGGCGGCGACGAGGTGCTGGGGGGGCGCGGAATGGCTCGGCTGGCGGTGCTGGTGCGCCGCTCACAAGCCGTCGGAAGACTCCCCGGTCCGATGCGGGGCCTGGTGCGCCGGGCCGCAAAGAAGTCGGGCATGCACAACCTCGCGGCCACCGGAGACCACTTCGGCCGAGACCGCAACGTGGGCGGCTCCAGGGTGTTCAACAGCACCGAACGCACCGCGCTCCTGCGAGACCCCGGACTGGTGCGTCCGGGCATCCGACGCACCGTGCTGGAGCCCGGCTACCAAGATGTCATCGCCGACCCCCTCAACGCAGTGCTGGCCGCTTGGCAGAGGGGCTGGCTGCCCGAAGATGGCCTCGCTCGCAGCGACCGGATGGCGAGCGCGCTTGGCATGGAGGTCCGGTACCCCATGCTCGACGACGCATTGCGAATCGCAGCTGCCCGACTGCCGGGACATGCCAAGGTGCGTCCACTGCGCACAGGCGGCTTCGAGACCAAGGCACCTCTGCGGGCGGCCCTGCGAAGAGTCCTGCCGAAGCAGCTGGTCGACCGCCCCAAGCGCTCGCTGCCCAACCCGCTCGACCACTGGCTCCGCAACAGCGGCAGCGACTACCTCAGCGACGTGGTGGAGGGCCTCTGCGAAGACCCCGACGGCCTGTTCGTACCCACCTACATCCGCGACCTCGCGCGCACCCACCGCGAGGGCCGACAGAACAACGGCCTGCAGCTGTGGTCGCTCGCGTTGCTGTGGGAATGGAAGCGCCAGCGATGAGACTCCTAGCTATTGTGCCCCTGCTCACGGCGTGCTCGGGAGGCTGCAGCAGCCAGGCACCCCCTGAATTCGACCGGTTTCGCACCGACCTGGGCGGCAACCAAGTGATCCGGCTCACCGTGCAGTGGCCGAGCCCCACCTCGCCGGCCAACATCCCCGTCGAGCTGGAGCTGGGGCCCGAAGGCGCCTCCGCAGCAGCGAGCCAGGGTCGTGTGACCACCGACGGAAACACCGTGAGCTTCGGTGACGGGGACATCATGATCCCCCTGGTCGACGTCGCTGACCAGGCCGCCGACTTGTACTCCGAGCTGCGAAGCGGCCTGTCCGACAGCGCCTGGACCCCCATCGATGCCCCCCGTCTCGGCCCCTTGAACGTGGCCGCAGACGCCAGCTGGGCGGAGCTGGAGCTGCCCTTCGACTGGGCCCGCAGCGAGCGGGTGCAGCTGGCTGTAGACCGCGACAGTGGCCACCTGCGCTACATCATCATCAACACCGACGACCCACCGCTGACGGTGTCCGCCCGTCCGCCGCGGGGAGGCGCACGCACCGTCACCCTCACGGAGGGCACCCAGCTCGGCTTGGCAGTGTCGGCCTACACCGTCGGCAAGCCCTAAACTACCTGCGGCGCGGGCACACCGCTGCGGTGAGGGCGGCTGAGGTCACTCTCCACACTCCGGTCATGCGGAGGTCTGAGGGACTCCGACGGGGGAGCCCCCACGCTCCGCAGACTGGCGGGCAGCTTCGACCACGGCGGTGACTTCCCGGTGGAGCGCCAAGGGCACGGTGGGGAGCGCTCCTCGGACGCATCGCAGGGTCTCGGAACACTGCGCCACCAGCGGCTCCACGCCATCGCGCGGAAGTGCCGGTGCCCACACATTGGCAAGCACGCCCGGCTCGGAGCGCGCGGCGTCGGATGGGCGACTGTGGTGGACCCGCAGCGGAGCGGCCACATCGAGGGGGTCGAAGACGGCCATCCCCGAGTCGCCGATAACGACCATGCGGCGCACCTTCTCCGGACTCACCCACGACAGTCGCAGCTCGGCTTCGGTGCCGTCGGCCCACGCCAGTCGCACCGTGGCGGCATCGAGTGCCGATGTGGCGGCGAGCCTGCTGCCCCAGGTCTGCACGGTCGCGGGAGGGCCGGGGACCAATCGCCGCAGGATCTGGAGGTCGTGGGGGAGAAGGTCGTCGAGCACGTCGTGGCCAGGCTTGAGACAGCCGAGGTTCTGGCGGGCGCCTTCGATTCGGAGCAGCCGTCCCAGGCTCCCTTCGGCGACCACACGGGCCAGAGCCCCGACCACCGGGTCCCATGACCACAGCGCGGACCCCAGCACCGGTCGGCCCACCTTCACCCCAAGCGCCACCAGAGCGTCCGCATCGGCCACAGCAGTGGCGAGCGGCTTTTCGACGAACACCGCACAGCCGGCCAGCAACGCGGCCTGGGCGACCTCCATGTGCGCGCGGGGCTCGGTAGCCACCGCCACGAGGTCAGGTTTCTGGTGGAGGAGCTCGGCCAGCGCGCCATACACCGGCACCCCGGACAGCTCAGCAGCCGCACGCGCCAGTGCCCTAGAGTCGTGGTCGCAAACACCGATCAACAGGGCATCATCGAGCATGTGATAGCGGGCGGCGAGCTTGCGGCCCCAGTAGCCCTGGCCCACCACGCCCACACGCACAGGCCGAGAAACAGGGACTGGCAGGGTCAGAAACACAGTGCGCGGCCTATTGCGCTGCCTCCCTCTTCGCTGCCTCCCATCCACCCGCAGCGCCTCAGGTTAGTCGCCGGACACTGCAGGAGCCTGGATGACTGGACCCGCCGCGGTGGTGCTCGGAAGCGCGTTTTCCTCGACTCTGCCTGCCGCACTCGAGGCCGACCTGAGCCCCTTCCGCGTGGCCACACGCTTTGGCCCCGTGCAGCTTCATCGCCATCGGCCCACCCAAGGCGTGGTGCTATTTCGACACGGCCGGCCCCACCGCCTCCTGCCCCACCAGATCGCTTGGCGCGCCAACACCCAGGCACTGGCAGACCTCGGCGTGCGGGCGCTGCTCCTCACCAGCAGCGTGGGCCAGCTCGACCCCAGCGTGCCCGGCTTCGTCCCTCATCTCGCCGGCGACCTGCTGATGCCCGACAATCGGCTGCCCGACGGCACTATGTGCACCATGTGGCCCACCCCCACTCCTGGCCAGGCACACCTCGTGGTCGACCAGGGCCTCTTCGACCCCACGCTGGGCGACTGGGTGGCCGAGCGCTTTGACCTGCCCGACCGACGCCTCACGTTTGCCTATGTGCCCGGGCCGCGAACCAAGACCGCCACCGAAAACCGCGTGCTCCGGCAGCTCGGCGTGGAGGTCAACTCCATGTGCGTGGGACCCGAGGTGGTGTTGGCCAATGAGCTGGGCATCCCCACCACAGCGGTCCTCACCGGTCACAAGGAGAGCGGCGCTGGCGCCCCCAGCCCCGCGGCCATCAAGGCGTCGCTCGACCGGTCCAAAGATGCCACCATCGACTTGCTCATCGGCTTTCTCAGCGAAGCACCGACCGTGCCCTTCGGCAACCATCTCTACCGCTTCGAGTCGCCCTCATGACCCCAACCGAGGCCCGGGCCTGGGTCGAACAGCGGCTACAGAGGCCCACAGCAGCGGCCACCCGACTCCATGGCGGACTGCTCAACCATGTGCACCGCGTGGTGCTGTCCGACGGCCGCTCGATGGTGGTCAAGCGGGCGCCCCCCCACATCGCGTCGTCGCCCCACATCCCGCTGTCCCCCGAGCGCGCCGACCGAGAAGCCAGTGCGCTTCGGCAGCTCCAAGGCCAGCCAGTCCCCCTGCTGCTCGATGTCCACGACCATACCCTCATACTCGAAGACATCGGTGAGGGGCTCGACCTCGCAGAGTGGCTCACCAGCGGTGGCGACGCTTCAGTGCTCGACACGCTGGCCCACTGGCTCCAAGAACTCCACGACCGGTCGGGCCCCGGCTTCGTCAACCACGACATCCAGCAAGCCCGGCTCTCGATACAATATCGGCCGGTCCAAGGGTGGTTGGCGGATCGCGGTCACCCAAGAGCCGCGCTGGCCGGGCAGATAGCGGTGTCGACCGGTGAGCGATTCGCAGAGGAGGGGCCCGACTTCGTCATGGGCGACCTCTGGCCCCCATCCGTGCAGCTTCGGCCCCATCGTCCGCCTGGTTTTGTCGTGCTGGACTGGGAGATGGCCACCGCTGGCCACCGCGCCCAAGACATCGGGCACCTGTGCGCTCACATCGCCCTTGAGCAGCTCACCTCAGGCAAGACCGAGGACTGGGTAGACCGCTTCGTCACCGCCTATGGCCCCATGTCCGAAGAGACCGCGTGTCTCGCCGCCCGCCACCAGGGCTGTGAGCTGCTTGCCCGCACCATCGGTGGCTTTCCACGCGCCGACCTGACTCCCCACATCGACCACATCGTCGCCCAGGCCGTCCAGCTTCTCGTCGACGCCGCCCGCCCCTGGGCCATCTGAAGCACGATGCGCTTTCGCTTCTCCGGCCCCGACACGTTGCCGATAGCCCGACCGCGTGGCATACCCTCGGCCGTACGGCCCACGACGCGCCGTTGGAGGAGCGATGACCCGATGGTGTTTTGCAGTCGCAGCGATTGCGCTGGTCGGCTGCAACAAGGACAAGGGTGACTCCGGCAACTCGGAAGCGATTCCCGCCGACTGCGACGACTACATCTCGGCGCTTTCGGATTGCTACGAAGAGGGTGGCTTCACCCTCGCCGAGGGTGGCATCGACGCAGAGACTTGGTGTGTGGACTTCGAGGAGAGCGGCGAAAGCACCGACATCTTCGAGTGCTACATCGGTCGGATCGACGCAGGCCAGTGTGGCAGCGCAGACGGCATCGCCGCCACGAGCGCAACCTTCTCGGAGTGCCACGAGTGACTCGGCGCCCCGACGCCCACGCCTGGGTGTGGAAGATCGTCGAAGACACTATGTGGCAGACCATTCAGAAGGAGGGCTCGTGGACAGGCGCCCCGGTGGACCACGCCGATGGCTTCATCCACCTGTCCACCCACGACCAAGCTGCAGGCACTCTGGCCAAGCACTTCACGGCC
>Ga0315322_10002606_pt1 | contig 13945 bp, 6 predicted proteins | sample M110021515metaG_FD_203461 | JGI IMG/M metagenome (GOLD analysis project Ga0315322, IMG submission 203461) | Ammonia-oxidizing marine archaeal communities from Monterey Bay, California, United States - M1 100m 21515 | ecosystem: Environmental > Aquatic > Marine > Intertidal zone | place: USA... | reverse complement strand
GCGCGTCCACAGGTGCAGTTGCTGTGGATCGCATGCGCGATCCTGGTTGGTTTGGATAACATTGTTCGAAGGCAAGGGGCAGCTTGTCTGGATTCAGCGAGGGAGCGGCGTGTCACATGAATGGAAAGTCGAACGCTGCTGATGATGAGTTGTTGAGCGAGACACGGGAGCGTGGCAGTCAGCATGATTCTAAAAAGAAGCTGATAGGTAACGTTGCTGGTGTGTTCGCTGCGAATGTTGCCCAAAGAGGCAGCGCGTTGACTGTTTATGTTCTGGTTGGCAGGATTCTAGGGGCTCACGAATTTGGCCGGTTGGCGATTGCTGTGACATTGTTGTTCGCTTGGCACACCTGCTTCTTGCTCGGAATGCAAACTTACCTCAGTCGTGAGATTGTGAAGAACTTTTCCAAGATGCGAACCTCGTTTGCGAATGCTTTTTTTGTCGGCTTCATTAGCTCTGTCGTTGGTGTACTGCTAGTGTTTCCTGTGTGCTACCTGCTTGGCTACAGTCCAGCCACTCGTAGTACTATCTTTGCCCTGTTTGCCGGGTTGACTCCATTTGTTCTGATTCAGGTCTGCGAGGCCGTGTTTCAAGGCACTGAACGAATGGCTCGTGTTAGTTGGATCGTCATTCCGGTATCGGTTTTGAAGGTGCTGGTTACTGGCATCGTGCTGAATTTAGGGTGGGGAATCAACGCAGTGGCGTTCACGCTTGCTGGTTGCTATTGGCTAGTACTAATACTTGAATTGGCAGTGTTGGTTTGTACGGAATGCCCGTACCCGTGGCGCTCTTTCAAGCTGAGTGCCGTCCCTGACATGCTGCGTGGGTCGATGGCCTTTTTCGGGATTCAGGCTGGGAACTCGGTGAAGGGGGCTTCGATCATTTTGCTGTTGTCTTTGTCGATAGGCGAGACCGCTGTCGGTGTGTACGCCGCTGCTGTGCAGTTGTTGTCGCCAGTGTTGCTGTGCTTTTCCAGTGTCGCTTTTGGGGTTTTTCCAGCTTTGTGTCGAGGAACTGATCGAAGCAAAGACAAGTTGGCAAATATCGTACAGTTGATGCTCGAGGGAATGCTTAGCATTGCTTTGCCTGCAACCATTGGTCTCTGCTGGCTTGGGTTACCTATTTTGCTAATGCTCTATGAGAATGCCGACTTTGAGTCATCGCTCATGGTGTTACGCATCATTGCATGGTCTTTGATTTTTCAGGCGTGCACCAGCATTCTCGGTCAGTTGCTTTGGGCAGGATCATCGGAGCTCGTTGCTTTCAGAATTACGCTGCTTAATACGCTGATCTTGTGCTTGCTCGGTGTTATGCTCATCTCGTTGTTCGGACTGGTGGGGGCGGCGGTTGCCACGCTGTTGGCAGCCGGGATCAATTTCCTGCAGCATCTACGAGCGACCACGGGATATTGGTCGGTGAGCGGCTTTGGCGAGGCCATTCGGTTTCCTGCCATTGGCTGTGCTGGAATGTTGGCCTACCTGTCTTTCGGTAGTGATCAACATCCTTTGGTTGCCATCGGCGGGGCAGCCTTGGTCTACCTTTTTGTGCTCACTCTTTTGTGGGGCATGTTTCGTAATGGAATACAAAAAATGCAGGCGTTGGTGAACAGGGGGCAATATGCTTGAACTGAAAAATCAATCTGACCCACAAGCATTGGAAGGTCGCGATATTGTGTGTATCTCTGCCTCAGAATGGGACCAGAATTGGTTGAGCAATCATCAATATATGAGTCGGTTAGCAGAGCGAAACCGAGTCTTGTATGTGGAAAGACCGCGTAATCTGATTTCAGCGAGTAAATGCAAACTGTCGGCACGGAGAGAAAATCGTTGTGTTGGGGCGAGGGTAAGGTCTGTGGGCAAAGCAACACAATCACTGCTTGTTGCGACACCTCCTCCGGTACTTCCAATGCGTTTCGAAACACCCGTGATTCACGCGAACCAGTACATGTTAAGACGCTGGCTGAGGCGAGTTCTTGCGGATCATGGATTTCGAGATTTTATTCTGTGGTCGTATTCGCCTGATGCGTGCTTTTTGCATGGGAATCTTGGGGAGGCATTTGGTGTTTATTCGATTACAGATGATCACGCGTCGTACAAGGGATCGCGAAATCGGGAATCAAATGTGCGGAAATGGGAGAGGCGATTGATTGAGAAAGTTGATGTAGTGTTTGCAACAGCACAAAATCTCGTTGAATTGAAACGTCCGCATAATTCGAACTGTTTTTACGCACCTCATGGAGTGGATGCTGAGTTATTTGCTACGTCCATGAGTTCAGACACGATTCCCGCGGAAGAGTTAGGCGATATGCAAAAGCCGATTGTGGGATTCATTGGATTGTTGAATTGTCGAATTGATGTCGAGCTCATTAAAGCTTGTGCAGCACGAAGACCAGATTGGAACTTTGTGTTGATTGGACCTCAGGAGCCCGAGTTTGACGCCAAACTGTTTCATTGCTGTCCCAATGTCACTGTCTTAGGGCGATGTGATCGATTGGACGTTCCTCGATTTCTGAAGGCGTTTGATGTTGGATTTATTCCTTACATTGTGGACGAACACACTCGGTATTTACATCCGTTGAAAGTGTTGGAGTACTTGGCTGCAGGGTTGCCTGTGGTCGCTACCAATCTGCCTGCAATGAGGCAGTACGGTGAGCGCGTCGCAGTAGGGACCAATGTTGGAGAGATCATTAGTCAGTTAACCGCAGTCATGAAACGGGATGGAGAGCAAAGCAAGTCGAATCGTCAAAGCTTTGCAATGAAGCAAACGTGGGGTTGCAGACTGCAAGCCATGAATGAACGCATTTTGGAAGTTATGCATGCGCAGCCTTGAGCTATTTGAAAGGTGATAGTTTGCATGATTTTCATCGCTGTAATTAATACAGAAACTTGACTTTGATGATGGCTGAATTATCCTCGAACCCGAGAAATACTCACGCTGTTCGATGGTTTGCTGTTCGCTTGGATTACAGAGATTAAAGATGCTTTTGCGGACGGTGGTGGGACATACGTTTTGAGGTTTTGCGTTAAGCCGGATGCCTGATTCTTTTTGTACTGATGTTTGACTACACGTCCGTGGGAAATCCGTGGATGGTATGTGTTGAGGTTCTTTGGTTAAGTGTTGTCTTGGCGTTCGGACCATTCAGGGTCCACGCGAAAGTCGTTTGTAATGTGACATGTGGCGGGGAATGAGATGATCGTTGAAAATCGCTCTGGTGCTCGGATCCCCGTTCTGCATTTGATGAATGGGATAGATGATTGCAGTATTACCAGCATGGTTTTGCAACAAATAAAGTGTTTTGGTGACTCTCACTATGAATGGCACGTGGCAGGTTTGAGCGGAGTTTCCGTGCGTGATCCCTTTGAGGAACTTGGGGCGCGTGTTGTCGATTTTTCTGCCGAAGCGACGGGCCAAAGGGAAGTATTTCGACGGTTGAAATCGTATCTCCGTGAACACCCATTTGATCTTGTGCACTCCCATACCCCACGCACGACAGTGGCAGCGGGGGTCGCACTAGGGTTGCGTCGTAATGCAAAATTGTTAACTACTAAGCACTTGCATGCGCGTTCTGCCGATCGAAATGCAAATGGCTGGATGTTCTCTTTGACAGATCGCATGGCGAGCTATTTGCCGGATAAAATTGTGGCCGTTAGTCGTGATGTGGGAGCTAGTTTGCTGAGCTTGCCGGGGATGAGGTCAGAGAAGGTTACTGTTATTCAAAACGCTGTTGATCAAGGCAGTTACGCAAGGCCTGAGCTACGTGACTCGTGTCGTTTGGAATTCGGTATTAACGAGGGGGAGATCGTACTGGGATTCGCTGGCCGGCTCACTAATGTGAAACGATTGGACCTTATGTTGAAGGCGTTTCAAATCATTGCAAAGGAATTTCCGCAATGCCGCTTGCTTCTCGCCGGAGCGGGGGAGGAAGAGAACGTGCTCCGTAAACTAGCACGCGAGTTGGGGGTTTTTGAACGAGTGATATGGGCTGGGCATCGTCCTGACATGCCAAGTCTTTACGCTGCAATGGATGTTTATCTACAGGCCTCGGATAATGAAGGCCTGTCCTTGAGCCTGTTACAGGCAATGATTGCCGGGAAACCCGTCGTTGCAACGGATGTTGGTGGAACTCGGGAGGTGGTTAGCGAGGAAACAGGCGTTCTGATTCGGCCGGGGTCCGCTGAGGTCCTGGCGGAAGCTGTTCTAGGATTGTTGAGTCAGACTGAGAAGACCCTCCAATTGGTTGATAATGCGAGGGACTTTGTGCGTGATGAGTTTTGCGTGTCAAAACAAATGCAAAAATACAAAGAGGTTTATGATGATTTGCTGGGCGGTGCTGGCGCGCAACCGGCTTTGTTTGTACAGGCATCGTCTGGGTCGTGAATGGATAATTTACTTGCTGTCGAGTCGTCAAAGATGACGGATGATCGAAAAGCATTGCGTATCCTGTTCGTCTGCCATCATATTCTTGGTGGGATCCGAGGGCGTGCTATTGCTACTGCGCTTGCCGGATGTGGACACCACGTTACGTGTGTGCACACAGCACCTAAGGCAAAGCTTCGAATACGGGTTACAGAAAGCGAGGGGGTGCGGTGGGTATCTGTGCCTGATCTGCTCTGGGGGCGTGCGCGAACCGGGTGGGATCCATGGAGTACGCTTCGCCGGATCGGCTACCTGAGAAGTGATGATGGTCCGTACGATTTAATCCACTGTTTTGAGACGCGTCCGGCTACGATCCATGCCGCTAAGTACTACAGTCGCAAACATCAGATTCCAATCTTTACTGATTGGAATGATTGGTGGGGGCGGGGAGGGATCATTGATCATTTTCGTCCGCGTTGGTATCGGTTCCTTTTCGGGCGCATGGAGACCTATTACGAGGAAGCTTTCCGGTGCGAAGCCGTGGGGACCACGGTGATTGCCAGAGCGTTGGGCGAACGTGCTGAAAAGCTGGGCGTCCCTGCTGACAGTATTCATCATCTGCAGGGTGGAACCTATCCAGACTATTTCTTGGATCGGGACAGAGTGGTCTGTCGCGAACGGGTTGGTCTTGCTGCGACTGAGCCTGTGCTTGCGTTTTCCAGTTGGCAAACACACTGGGATCTCGAGATTGTCATGAAAACGTTGAAGATAGTTGCCGAGCGATATCCAAACGTAAAATTGATGCTGACGGGAAAAACAAACCCGCAGGTTGTTGAACTCGCTCGCGAGTGTGGCGTCGAGGGCCGTTTGTTGGTCACGGGCTTTCTTTCCGATGAGGATTTGCCGTGGTACCTGGGCTGCGCTGATGTGTTCTTGCTGCCGTTTCCAAACACAACTTACAATGTCGGGCGTTGGCCCAATAAATTTGGAGACTACATGGCTTTGGGAAGGCCGACAGTATCAAATCCTGTCGGTGATCTTCTTCCCTTCTTCGAGAAACACGAGGTAGGCTTGCTGGCTGATTGTAATGAGCATGACTTTGCAGAGAAGGTCGTCTCATTGCTTGATAACCCAGCCCTCGCCAAGCAACTAGGCGCGAATGCGCGTCATACCGCGCTCGAATATGATTATCCAAAGCTTGTCAAAGGCTTGGAAGGATTCTACTTTCGCACTTTGGACGATCTTGAAAAATCCAAGACACGTGGCACATGAATTTGGATGTTCTTTTCGCGTCATGTTTAGTGGCGTGGATGCATGTGACTGTGGAAAGTGTTTTTTATCCTTGCCGAACACTTCACTAACTTGATTTGATGAGTCATGGAGTACGGAACAGCGTTAGAAGAGGGCTGTGGCCGTGATCGGGTTGTGAATGGTCAGTTAGTGTTAACTAAACAGTGAGGACAGAGATGCAATTCTCGCTCGCTCAGCATGGTCGCCAGTAATTGTGCTTGACTTATCGCTAGATTGAATCTTCAGGGCATCGCGAGTTCGCCACCACTGGGAGATCTCATGAGGCAACGCTGACCAGGTGTTGGGCTGCTCGCGAAGATGCTTCAAGAATTCATCGTACACCTTCAAAGCTGAGGCTGTGTCGAGATAATCAGGGTGTGTGATCAACAAAGCCATGGCTGAGTGTTGGCGAAGATACGCCAGTTTCACGATCCAGACTTGCGGTGTTCGTTCACCGAGCGTCACCAACAGGGTGTGGTCCTGTGGCATCGTGTACGGGAGTTCCACTAACTTGCCTGCCAGAAATGGCCACATGGAACCGATGCCACCCGACATTGCCTGAAATGGATCAACATCGAAGCAGGATGCGTCGTAATCGGCATCCAACGCTTGCATCCATTTCAGATTTCGGTGGACCATCGGTGCGCGAAAGCCCCTGCTATTAAAATCTCGCATGGCCTTATTGATGTGCTTCGTCCGGTGATTGAACGTGCGTCTCGATTCGAACAAACGACCATCGTGGTTGTATCCATGAACGCAGATTTCATGCCCACGATCTTGAAGGTCTGACATCAACCCAAAATCAAGTTTGTACTTGTGTGGCACAAAGTTCCAAGACGAGCGGAATCCAAGCGATTCTTCGAGACGGGCCAAACGATCGACAAGCCCGACTCCACTTTGGGTTTCCACGTCATGAGTGAGGCAGGCTGCCATTCGATGGTTGTCTGGCCAAGGATGAATGACCTGTTGATCTGGATTTCGCAACGCAGTCGCACGCAAAGCTTGCGAAAAGTCGGTGGGAAGAAACCAGTCACGGGGAACATCAATGCCGCGGTTCCTGCCGCGTTGCAATAGCTGACGGGCGGAAATAGGAATCCAAGGCCGGAAACGGTAATACATCCGGAACTTCCAAGACAGCGAGGCACCATCCGCATCACGACAAAAATAGTCCCGCATCACATCCGACGCTTCGCCAGGAAACGCAAAACGCATTTCCAAGTTGTCGGTTCTCGATGCGTTTGCACCAGTGGCAGGGGGCGTGAGTGTGGCCATTGACCAGAAGAAGGTGAGGCGAGGTTTCGTATGAAAATAGGGCAGAGGTCAGATTCGGGATGCCAAATGCAGAGTCACCATCCGCAAACCGACTCGGAGTTCCATGCCACACGATGTGAATGCGTGTTCCGTTTGATCCCATGTTAATTGCGACGACTCTTCAATTCGATCTTTCTTTACCGAATCAACTCGTCTTTGTTGGCAACCCAATGAGTGGGATTGGAACGAGGTGAACGCGTGCGGCGATCGCTACTGCTATCACCCATTCGTCATCTGCTTCAAGCGGGCAGTGCGGCGCAGTTGATCAAACCAAAGACAGCATGGAATGTTGCTCGAAAGATAGCCAGTGGCGAAGAATTTCAAAAAAAATCAGCAACTTTCTGCTGTCCTCCACTGAGGATGAAAACACTTGCCTGCCTTGCCTATCTTTCCTTGTCTCGCAGGTTGCTTTTACCCCATACCCCCGTCGCTGGCTGTTTGACCTGTTTTGTCTAGCCTTTGTGTTTGACTGTCCTGGCTATACCGATGCGACTTCTTGATTTGCGAGTTCGGTGCGAAAAACGTTAGTGTTTTCGATTCTAGCGGGGGTGTGGTTGATGAGTTTGAACAGCTGGGATTTCTATTTCTGGCTGCTGCAAGGCGATTGTTAGAGGGTTTTGCGGGTGAGGTTTGGTTGATTATGTCAACCCAAATGTTAGAAGCCGTGCATTGCTTCTAAATTACCTAGGCCTCTTGTTTTTTGGTTTTCTGTGTGTCACACAATCGTCAACTAGGAAAGTGGTTTCTTCTGTTGAGAGCAGGATAGCGATGCGAAGAAAACGTAAAACGGACGCACAGATGCGTCCACGGCGGCGGCTTTTTCTTGAGGCCCTCGAGAACCGACGGTTGTTGGTAGCGACGGATTTGGCGTCCGTGTCGGGGCTTGTCTTTGATGATTTTTCCGGGAACGGATATGACCCGGGGGAAGAGGTCGCCTCGGCCGCGTTGTCGCTGTATCGCGATAACGGCGACGGTATTTTCGACCAGAGCACTGATCAGTTGGTCACAACGACAACTACAGGTAGCGACGGTCGGTATTCCTTCAACCGTCAGTCGTCGGGTGGCTATTTTGTGTTCCAAGGTGCGCAAACAGTTTCCGGCAGCACTTTGAAGCAAAGTGTTTCGCCTTTGGCGACGTTCAGTGCCGATGCAGCTGCAGGCACAATTGTGACTCCCATCGATACTTTCAATCAGACCACGCAACAAGTGACTGATGCCACTAACGATGGAGTACCTGTGCTTTCATCGGTACTCGCTCCCGAAGTCATTGGTGGTGAGCGTGATTTATTTGTGAATCTGACGAGCAATACGGGGCAGGTGCAGTTTAGTGTCAACGACACGACACTGGGGTTACCTGGTTTGCTTGTGTTTGGGTCTAACGGACAGGGAGATGGCGAGCGCCGTGTCAGTTGGGATGGTATCGATGGCAATGCGGCCGTCATTAACGATGTTGGTTTGGGGAGCATTGATTTAACGGATGGTGGGTCCGCGCTTGGGTTGCAGTTGCAGGTAGGCGCAGACTTGGGTGGCAGCCAGGCAGTGGTGCGACTTTATTCCAATGATGGTGTGGTCGGAGTAGCAACCCGCTTTAGCTCAGCCACTCTGCCTATTCCACAAACGGGTGGAAGTGTTTCGCAAAAAGAGTTTGTGCCGTTCACGGAGTTTGTTTCCGATGGTGGTGCGGGTGCTGACCTCACGAAGGTCGGCGCGATTGAATTGGAAATCACCGGCACAGCAAATATTGATGGGCAAGCAGATATCGTTGGAACGGTTGGTGAAACCAACATTGTTCGTGACTTTGCGAATTTTTCGCAAGCTGATCTAAGTCTGACGAAAACAATTGACAACGCGTCTCCCAACATTTCCGACGTGGTCAATTTTACGATTGAGTTGACGAATAATGGCCCCGATGTAGCGACCAACGTTTCGGTCAGTGATCAATTGCCTGATGGTGTCAGCTTTTTGTCTTCATCTGCCACGCTTGGCAGTTACAGCAGTTCCACAGGAATTTGGACTGTCGGCACCGTTAACAGCGGTGCTATGGCACAGCTTGTAATAAGTGGGCGTATCACTTCTGCCGGTCAACGAGAAAACTTTGCTGAGGTAAGTGCTTCAGACCAGTTCGATCCCAACAGTACGCCTGGCAACGGTCAGCAAGCGAATGAAAACGACCAGGCTTTGGTTAGTTTTGTAACCGAATCGATTGATTTGTCGTTAGTGAAAACTGCGGATCCCACTTTGGTGATCGTTGGGAATACGGTGAACTACAAGCTGGAGGTCAGCAACGAGGGACCGAATACGGCAACTGGGGTTGAGGTCAGAGATGAGTTACCTGATGGGATTGTGTTTGCGAATTCCTCAGCGACGCAGGGTGAGTACAGTGTTGCAAACAGTGTCTGGACGGTCGGGGCGATCGCGCCCGCGTCGACCCAAACGCTGACACTTGTTGGGACGGTAGTGACACCGGGGCCCAAGATCAATACGGCGGAAGTCATCGCAGCAGACCAGGTCGACATCGATAGCACGCCCGGCAACGGTGATCCTAGTGAGGACGATCAAAGTTCGGTGACGATTCAGGCACCGGAAGCAGATCTTTCTTTGACCATGAGTGTGTCTGATAATGCTCCCACCGTGGGCCAGGAAATCGCATTCGAGATCAAGGTGAGCAACGGTGGTCGGGATGCTGCGACGGGCGTTTCCGTGCGTGACGTGTTGCCTGTGGGGCTCACCTATGTATCAAGCAGTGCAACAGTTGGGCAGTACACCAGTGGAACAGGAATTTGGGAAATCGGTTCTCTTAGCGTTGGCGGTAATGTCACGCTTACGATCAATGCCAGAGCCACAACTGCGAGTGATCTGACCAATACTGCGGAGGTCTTTTCCAGTGACCAGTGGGACCCCGACTCAACGCCAGCTAACAATGATCCGAGTGAAGATGATCAGGATTCGCAAACGATAGGCGCGACGCAGATTGACTTGTCAGTGACTAAGACGGTTGACGATGCGACGCCAAACTTGAATGACATGGTCACCTTCACCGTGCTTGTCGCCAATGCCGGGCCGAGTGATGCAAGTGGTGTCGAAGTGCAGGACATCCTGCCAAGCGGGCTTGCCTTTGAAGGGGTCACGGCAAGCACGGGAACGTACGTAGCGTCAACGGGCCAGTGGATTGTTGGGGCGATACCAAGCCAGGCATCTGAACAGTTGTCGATTCGGGCACGGGTGACGGATGTTGCTGTTGTCGTAAATATGGCTCAGGTCACGAAGGCCGATCAGGAGGATCCTGATAGCACACCAGGAAATGGAACCGATTCAGAAGACGATCAGAGCAGTGTTACGGTCACACCACAACAAGCTGATCTTGAATTGTCCAAAGCAGTTGACAATGCCCAAGCCAATGTTGGGCAGGACGTTGTCTTTACCATTGTGGTGAGCAACCAGGGGCCAAATGCTGCAACTAATGTAGTGGTAACTGACCAATTGCCTGACGGGATAACTTTCAAGTCAGGTCAGACACCACAGGGCAGTAGTTACAACGCTGGTACAGGGGTTTGGGATGTGGGGGCAATCCCTGCAGGAGCTCAGAGGACGTTGACGATTATCGGTCGCGTTGACAGTTCTGTGCCACAAGCCAATATGGCTCAGGTGTCTTCAGTCGATCAGTACGATCCTGATAGTACACCGGGCAATGGTGTTGAACTGGAGGATGATCAGCAGACCGTCACGGTAACACCACCGGTGATTGATGTTAGCCTCACGAAAGACATTGACGTGGCTCGGCCGATTCTCGGTCAGTCCATTCGTTACACAGTGCAGGTGAATAACGCTGGGCCAGACGATGCGACCAATTTGGTCGTTAAAGATGAGTTGCCGACTGGTCTGATGTTCTCAGCTTCATCTGCGGACTCGGGTAATTATAACCGCGGTGCTGGCGAGTGGCTCGTTGGAAGTCTTGCCAGTGGTGCTACTGCTACCCTGACCATCGATGCTGTGGTCAATACGATCGAGTCGACGACAAATATTGCTGAGGTGAAGTCGGTTGACCAGTATGATTCTGATAGCACACCCGGGAATTCGGATCCGTCCGAAGATGATTACGATTCGGCCAGTTTCGAGTTGGCGACAGCAGATCTTTCCGTTACCAAGGAAGTCGATAATGCCAAACCGAACGTTGGTGATTCAGTGCATTTTACAATCACGGTTACCAACGGCGGACAAGATCCAGCGACGGGCGTTACTTTAAAGGATGTCTTGCCTGACGGGCTTGCGTTTGAACGCTCGGTTGCTGGCGTTGGTTCGTATGCTTCTTCCTCTGGCATTTGGGATGTAGGTGAGTTGGCGGTACAGCAGACCGCCACGCTGACTATCGTCGCCAAATCAACCAACGACACGCCATTGACCAATGTCGTGCGGGTAGAAAGCCTCGACCAATTAGATCCTGATTCAACACCGGGAAACAACGTTCCAAGCGAGGATGATCAGGCCAGCGTGGATGTTGTTGGCCAGCAGATTGACCTGTCGGTCACAAAAGTGGTTGACAATGAACGCCCCAATGTAGGCGACCTTGTCCACTTTACCGTCTCATTGACCAATTCACGAGCGACTGAGGCGACCGGAGTTTCGGTCAAGGACCCGCTGCCTGCGGGGCTGAAGTATCAAAGCCACATTGTGTCACGTGGTTCCTACAGTGGATCAAGTGGGGTTTGGAATGTAGGTCAGGTGGCAAATGGTGAAGTGTTGACGCTCGATATCACGGCGGAAGTCACTGATGTGGGGACCGTGGAGAATGTTGCTGAAGTGCTCACTGCCAACCAGCCAGACTTCAGTTCCACCCCCAATAATAATGATCCCAATGAGAATGATCAGGCGTCTGCCACTGTCATACCTCAAGTAGCAGACTTGAAGCTCGAGAAGTTGGTCGATGACGAACGCCCTGATGTGAATCAAGTTTCTGTCTTTACGATCACTGTGACTAACCTGGGACCCGATGCGGCAACCGGGGTTGAAGTGACGGATCAATTACCAGATGGATTGACGTACAGTGCTAACCAGCCCAGCCGTGGATCCTTTGATAGTGGGACCGGTGTTTGGACGATTGGTCAGATCGATCCTAATGAAATTGTCACGCTGCAGTTGGGCGGACAGGTGGACAATATTGGCATCAAGGAGAACTCAGCGGAAGTTACTGCAGCCGATCAGGCTGATCCTAATTCAACGCCCGGGAACAATGTGCCGGGAGAGAATGATCAGGATTCTGCTTCTGTACGACCAACGATCATTGATCTGTCTCTCAACAAAGAAGCCAGCCCCTTCCGACCTTCTGTCAACGGTGAACTTACTTACACACTCACTCTGCAGAACGCAGGGCCTGATACAGCAACTGGCATAAAGGTGCAGGACTATTTTCCAAGTGGAGTGACTGTTTCCAGCAGCGATCCTTCGGTGGGGACATTTTCAGATGGGGTCTGGTCCGTTTCGTCCCTGGCCCCGAATACCGACGCAACCTTGGAGATCGTGACTGATGTGAAGATGCCTGGCACATGGACGAATCGTGCTGAAGTGATTGCCGCTGATCAGTTCGATTTTGATAGTACCCCAGGAAATGATGACGGGATTGATGGCAACGGGAATGATGAGGATGACCAGGCATCCATTACCAATACGACCGCGAGTGCTGATTTGTCGCTTACCAAAACCGTTAGTGATGATCATCCAAGCGTACTTGATGAGGTCGTTTACACCATCACGTTGAACAACAGCGGGCCTGATGAAGCATTGGATGTTGAAGTGCTGGATCAGATTCCTGCTGGACTCACCTTTGTTGATTCTGAAGCAACGTCCGGTACGTACAATTCCTCCGGTAATGGAATCTGGCGTGTGCCATCAATCGGAGAAGGCGGCCAAGAGCAGTTGAAACTCACTGTGGCTGTGAGCAGTCTCGGAGAGAAAGTTAATACAGCTGAAGTGATCGCGTCCAGTCAATATGATCCTGATAGTACACCGGCTAACAATGATCCAACGGAAGATGATCAGGCCAGTGTCAGTCTCACCCCACAATTGGTTGATTTGGCATTAACAAAGGTCGTGGATGATCCTAGTCCCAATGTCGGTGGCAATGTCACTTTCACGCTTGAACTAACGAATCAAGGACCTTCTCTGGCGACGGGTGTTGTCGTTCAGGATGTTTTACCAGAAGGTTTCTTTGTGCTGGAAATCCAGCCAAGTCATGGGGTTTATGATCCGACGCTCGGTTTTTGGCAAGTTGGCGAGGTCGCTGTCGGCGAGGTCCCGCAGTTGATGATCGAGGGCCGCATCGACGTGCCTGATCCATTGATCAATGAGGCAGAGGTGTATCAGTGTCACCAAATTGACATTGATTCCATACCGAATAATGGGGATGTGTCTGAGGATGACTATGCGGCCGTCACCGTGACCCCACAGATCGCAGATCTTCGGGTTTTGGTAGACGTCAGTGATGAGACTCCGAATCAGAATGAGGAGCTGTTCTATACGTTGATTGTCTTCAATGATGGGCCGAGCGATGCAACAAATGTTATGGTGCGTTCGATTTTGCCTGACGGCCTGAACTTTGTAAGGGTCGCCAACGGAGCGGGAGAGTACAACGAGTTTTTGGGGCTTTGGGATATCCCGAGCATTCCTGCACAGTCAGCCGCTTCAATGCAATTGGTGGTCACCGTTGACTCAAAGCAGCCCATTGCAACTACTGCTGAGGTCATTCGGTCGGATCAGTATGACCCCAACAGTACACCTGATAACGGCGATACATCCGAAAATGATTACGACTCGGTAACCGTCGAACCCAAGTTGATCGATATTTTAGCTTCCGCAAACTCAGCTAACGCGAACCCAGCATTGGGTGAGATTGTAGCGATGACATTTACCGTGGCTAACAATGGGCCGGAAACGGCAACTGGTGTTTCTGCGGCGATCACGCTTCCGCCGGGCCTTGAATTGCTGCGTGTCATTC
>Ga0315322_10002603_pt1 | contig 13948 bp, 10 predicted proteins | sample M110021515metaG_FD_203461 | JGI IMG/M metagenome (GOLD analysis project Ga0315322, IMG submission 203461) | Ammonia-oxidizing marine archaeal communities from Monterey Bay, California, United States - M1 100m 21515 | ecosystem: Environmental > Aquatic > Marine > Intertidal zone | place: USA... | reverse complement strand
CCTCCGCTGCTGGGGCTCCAACATCGTGGGAGAGTCCAGCCCGCCATCCGGCACCTACACAGCGGTCAGCGCGGCCAGCCATGTCGACGACAGCGTCGACTACTTCTCGTGCGCCATCGACACCGACCACGAGGTGGTGTGCTGGGGTGCCGACACCTTTGGCCAGCTGTCCGACCGGCCCTGAGTCCTCACAGAGCCTCTCCCCGGTCGCCCACCCCTCCGCGCACCACCTCCGCCAAGGTCTTCGGGTCGGTGGTCAAGATGCCGTGCACCCCGAGGTCCACCATGGCCCGCATCTGGTCGGGCTCCGAGATGGTCCACACCTGCACAGCGAGGCCCTGGGCTTCGGCATCCGCAATCAGCTCGGCATCCACCAGCGCCAGGGGACCGACCTCGGGCGGCAGATGTAGGAAGCGTCCGGGAGCGTCGCCGGTGGCCAGCCAGGTGATCACCTCGGACACCGCCAAAGAAGTGGCCGGGGCGTCGGGATGGGCACGCACCGCCTCGAGGATGTCGGCCGAGAAAGCCGCGAGAACGACCCGGTCAAGGGCATCGTGGGACCGCAGCACCCGCATCACCTCATCGACGATGGGGGGCTCGCTCTGCTTGATCTCCAGCACCAAGGGCAGGCGTGGACCCGCCCCGAGCACCTCATCTAAAGTCGGCACCATCACGCCATCTTCGCGAAACGGAAAGGTCTTTCCATCCGGCGAGAAGCGGTATCCAGCATCGAGCTTGCGCAGCGCGTCGAGGGAGAAGGACGACACCGGACCGGTGCCATTGGTGGTGCGGTCGACGGTGGCGTCGTGGAGGCAGACCACAGTGCCGTCGGAGGTGGCGTGAAGGTCGAGCTCCAGTACCTCTGCGCCCAGTGTTGCCGACCGAGCGAGCGTCTCGAGAGTCTCTTCGGGACCGGAGGTACGGCCCCCACGGTGGGCGATGACGACCGGACGCTCGGGCCGCAACAGGGGGGCCAGCGGCGTGGGAAGCGGGGGCGAGGACGACGCGGTGCAGCCCACCACAGCGCCCAACACCAGCAGCAAGCGGGGGACCATCGACCCCTCGACGCTATCCGGTTGCCGACGCGGCGCCCCCACCGTCCACACCGGCCCGACACCAACAATTTAGCGCCAACCCCAAGATTAGGACTCATATGAGTCAGCGCTCGATCCGTTTCTCCGTGTACCCCGGAGAGCACATGCGCACCTCAACCTACGATCTGGTCGGCGGTCAGCCCACCCTGCAAGCCGTCCACCGCCGCTTCTACGCCAAGGTCTTTGCGCATCCATGGCTCAGCCAGTACTTCAGGCATGTCTCCCGCGAGCGACTGGAGTCGCAGCAGACCGACTTCATGGCCGCCGCTCTGGGAGGCCCTGACCGCTACGCCGGGATGATGCCAAAGCACGCCCACCGGCACATGTACATCACCGAAGAGCTGTTCCGAGTCCGCCATGAGCTGCTGCGGCAAGCCATCGTGGAGACCCGGGTACATCCCCAGGGCGCCGAGCGCTGGCTGCGCATCGACGCTGCCTTTGGGCGATCGATGATCAAGCGGTCTCGCCAGGACTGCACCCCTCGCTACAGCTCCGAGCCCATCCTCGACTTCGCTTAGGGCAGCCAGATCGACCGAAGCGGTGCCACCGCGGCAGGAGTCGCCACTACGGCCAGCACCGTCGCTCGCGTGCCCAGGTCGACGCATCCACCATGGGGTTGGCGTCGAGGAGAACCAGCTCGCCGAGCGCGCCTTGCTCCACGCGGCCCAGGTCGGACCAGCCCCAGTAGTCGGCAGGTCCACGCGTGGCCGAGTCGTAGATGGCTTCGGCAGACATCCCCGCTGCGGACATTCCAGCAAGCTCCGGCACGGAGATGCCCACCTCGCGCGCGTTTCCGAAGTCGGTGCCGTACAGCACCGTGGTGCCCGCTTCGTGGAGACGACGCAGGTTGTCTCGCGCCGTCGTGGAGTCGCCAAAGGCCGCCAGGGTGGGCACCACAGCCTTGTCGGACCACGCGGCGACAGTCGCATCAGACAGCGGAGTGGTGGGGATGTGCACCAGGAGATCCGCGCCGGACTGTGCGCCCCGCAAGGCGCTCGCATCATCGAGGGCGTGGACGGCGAGCTTGAGCCCGTGGGAGTGGGCGCGCTCAGCGACGGCCGCCAAGGTGGCATTGTCGAGCTCGGGCCCGCCAGCGAGCGGCACCTTGATGACGCCGGCTCCCTGCGCCACCAAGTGGTCGACCGCAGCCACCGCGGAGTCGGTGTCGGCGACCTCCAGCCCGTAGCCATCGCGGCCCCAAGAGGTGGTCGGGTAGCCCTCCATCGCAGTGATCATGGGACCGGAGGCCAGGATGCGCAGCTCGGTGGGCGGGGCGTCCAGCCACTCGATGGGGGCGGCGAGGTCCACCGCGGCGACGACTCCCGCGCGGGCCATCGCGTCGGCTTCGGGGAGGTAGGCGAGATGGACGTGAGAGTCGATGAAGCCAGGGGACACCCAGCGTCCGCCGCCCGCGTGGGCTTGTGCGCCGTCGAGCGGCAGCCCGGCTCCGATTCCGACGATGCGGCCGGCCTCCACGCGAATGTCCACCTGTCCTTCGCGCCCGGGGACGTAGACTCCCTGGAGCAGGTAGGCGGCGCCATCGGGGGCCGAGGACTGTGTGTCGTCCGACGACCGCGGCGATGACGGCGAGGCTGGCGTGGCTGGCGTGGCCGAGTCGGCGGGAGAGGCGGTGGTACATGCGGCGAGCAGGACGCTGAGCAGGCGCATTCGGGCTCCGGGTTGCCCGGTCTACGAGTGGGGACAGCCACCGGATCGGAGCGGCGCGAAGGACGCGCCCACCCTGCGGTCCCGCGCCCGACCGTGGGTCAGCGGACGACGGCCGGCTGCATGGCTTCTTGTTGGGCCAATGCCGCCTCTGGATCCAGGCGGAAGGTCAGAGAGTCATCGAGGATGACCCCACCCAAGCTGCTTCTGATGCTGCTCGGCATGGGTAGATCCAAATATAAACGGGTTCTTCAGAGGCTTCCCCCTACCCATAGAGCCCATGACATTACCGTCCGAAATACGCCACATCGGTCCCAGGTCTGGACTCAAGCTCACTCAGAGGTGAACGGAGGCGGACTGGCACAAGCACTCAAGATCCAATGCAGAATCAGGTACATAACGACCTTCCGACGAAAGATAAGCACGACGACTTCCAGGAGGGATATTGTGCTCGATCTGTCGACGCGCGCTCGGGGTGAAGTCGGCTAAAATTCGGGGTGGAGTCGTTTCTTGCCCGCCCCCAACCGATACGATCGCCCCTGGAGGCCCCATGTCCAACGCCGCGCGTGCTCTTGTTCAAGCTGGAATTGCGCAAGGCATCCGCCCCGAGGCCATCATCGCCGCCGCCCAGGAGTGTCTCGCACGCTCGCCAGCTCAGCCCACCCTCGTGCCGTCGCATGGCAGCGACTCGGCGCACCCCCACGGTTGGCTCGAAGCCAACCGCGTAGAAGAGCCCAATCTTGCCGTCAAACTGTCCACCACCACCGCAGTGGCACCCGCCCCCCCCCGCATAAGTGGCCTGTCGCGCTACGACGACCTGGGCCTTATCGGTATGGGGGGCATGGGAGAGGTTCGCCGCGTGCGCGACCGGCGCCTCGGACGTCAACTGGCGATGAAGACTCTCCGCGTCGGGGCCCTCCAACACCCCTCTCTGATGGCCCGCTTTCTGGAAGAGGCTCAGGCCACCGCCCAGCTCCAACACCCAGGCATTGTTCCCATCCACGACCTTGGCGAGCTGGTAGACGGCCGGCTGTGGTTCAGCATGAAGGAAGTGAGTGGAAAGACCTTCGGCGAGGTGATTGCCGAGGTTCACGCCGTGAGCTCCACGAGCTGGCGCGCCGCACCCTCGGGGTGGACTCTTCGCCGCCTGATCGACGCTCTGCGCCAGGTGTGCGAGGCCGTCGGCTATGCCCACAGCCGCGGAGTGGTGCACCGGGATCTGAAGCCCGACAACATCATGGTGGGCATGCACGGCGAGGTGATGGTGCTGGACTGGGGGCTGGCGAAGGTGCTGGGCCGACCCGACCTGGCCGCAGGCATGCTGGACCCGGTGAAGACCGACCGCAGCCGCGACTCGGTCCACCGGACGCAGCTGGGTCAAGTAGCGGGCACCCCCGCCTATATGTCGCCCGAGCAAGCACTCGGCAAGGTAGACCAGATCACTGCCCGAAGCGATGTGTACGCACTGGGAGCCCTGCTGTACGAGGTGCTCTCGGGCGTCTCTCCCTACACTGGCAACAGCGCGCATGCCGTGCTGAATCAGGTGCGCAGTGGTCCGCCGGCTCTGCTGCGGGGGGCGGCCAGTCCCCTCGACTCCTTTGGCTTCGCCTTTGACCTCCCGTCAAACATTGAAGGGTCCCGCCGACCCTCTTTGCCGCCGTCGCTGGTGGCAGCCTGTGAGCGGGCCATGGCGCGGTCCCCGGAAGAGCGCTTCGCGAGTGCGGCGGAGCTGGCCCAGCAGCTGCAAGCGTGGCTGGATGGCGCAAAGCGAAGAACGGAGGCCCGCGCGGTGGTCGACCGCGCCAAGTCGAAGCATCGAGAAGTGAACGAGCTGTTGCAGCAGGCCACCGTTCTACGCAAAGAGGCGGCCGCTCTGCTCAAAGAGGTGGAGCCGTGGCGCCCCGAAGAAGCCAAGCAGCCTGGCTGGAGGAAAGAAGACGAAGCCGAAGCGCTCGAGAGACGCTCCGAGCTGGTTGGACTGGAGGTGGAGTCACTTCTGCGTGGCTCGCTCACCCACGCACCCGCGCTCCCCGAGGCCCACGCCGCCTTGGCCGCACGCTATCGAGCCGAGCATGCCGTTTCCGAGAGTGCTCGCGAGTATGCCGCAGGTGCCGAGGCCCTGCTTCGGAAGCATGCAATCGCCTTGCCCGAAGAGCACCCAGACCGGCTGGGCCACTTGAAGTACCTGACGGGCAACGGAACGCTCACGCTGGAGACCCGTCCGTCGGGCGCGGAAGTGCTGCTGCACCGCTACGTGCTGGAGAACCGGCGCCTAGTGCCCTGCTTCGAGCGCAGCCTTGGGACGACACCTCTGCGTAGCGTGGAGCTTTCCATGGGCAGCTACCTGTGCATCTTGAAGCACCCTGACCGGGCCGAGGTGCGCTACCCGGTGTCCATCGGACGAGGGGAGCATTGGCACGGTGTCCCGCCCGAAGATGAGGCGGTGTTCCCCATCCCGTTGCCTGCCCACGGCGAGCTGGGGGTGGACGACTGCTATGTCCCTGCGGGGTGGTTTCAGTGCGGCGGAGACCCCCACCAGGAGCGGAGCCTGTCGTCGAGGCGCATCTGGGTCGACGGTCGGGTGTTCCGGCGCTTCCCCGTCACCAACCGGCAGTACATGGTCTTTCTGGATTCCCTCGCCGCAGAGGGGCGAGCGCAAGAGGCCGAGCGCCTCGCGCCGCGGGAGCGAGCGGGGACTGTGGACGAGATAGGGGCGCTTATCTACGGTTTTAATGGGCAGCACTTTTTTCTGCGGCCAGATGCCGACGGCGACGTCTGGGACCTAGACCATCCCGTTGTGATGGTGGACTGGCACGGAGCGAGGGCCTTTGCCGACTGGGAGGCCGCACGGACAGGGCAGCCGTGGCGCTTACCGGGAGAGCTGGCGTGGGAGAAGGCCGCGCGCGGGGGCGACGGTCGCTACTACCCGTGGGGCGACTCCTTCGACCCGTCGTGGGCGTGCATGCGTGGAAGCCACCGGGGACCCATGTTGCCGATGAAGGTGGGCAGCTTTTCCGTCGATGTAAGTCCCTACGGTGTGCGGGATATGGCGGGCAGTATGCAAGACTGGTGTGTCGACTCCTATGCAGTCGACGGACCCACAGCCCAGTCTGCGCGCGACCGCTCGCGCGATGCCGCCGCCCATTTGAATGCCTCAGGTACGCGGGAGGGTTCGAAGCGTGTGCATCGCGGGGGGGCGTGGAACGACTCAGCGTCGGGTCTTCGGGCCTCGGTCCGCTACGGAAATGTGTCGTATAGCCGGTATCCTTACCTCGGTTTTCGTCTCGCGAGGTCGTACCCCTGACCCACGCCAAGCGCGCGCATCTTTTCTGGCCCGCATGCGCCCGACCGTGGGTCAGCGGACGACGGCCCTCGCGGCCACAAGCTCGAAGTCTTTGGGGTTCAAGGCACAGGGGGCGCCTGGCCACAGCGGCGATACCACCTCCACCTCGATGCTGAGCAAGCGGCTCAGCGTGACCCGTGCGGGGTGCCAGCAGCCCGCCCGGTGAAGCTCCAGATGGGACCCCACCGGGAGGTGCTGATCCCCCAGGTAGAGCTCGGGAAGTCCGCCCACAAGAACGGTGTGAAGCATGCATTCGTCGTCGTCGGACGGCACCAAGGTGGCGACCTCGCTTGGGACAGGTTCGTTCGTCATCGAAGCACTCCCACTGGCCCCTCGTTGGGAGCGGTGACTAATTCAGGTCTATCGAACTACAACCTACTACCTATCGCTCAGCTTCGCTTGTTGGCCACGTCGAGCGCAGTCCAGCCCCCGCCACGGATGCGGGTGCGGCCCTCGCCTTCGAACACCAGCAGCCGGCGAGCGATCTTGTCCACAAAGAACCGGTCGTGACTCACGGCCACCACCGCACCGGGGAACTTGGCGATGGCACGCTCCATGATCTGAGCACTGCGCATGTCGAGATGGTTGGTGGGCTCGTCGAGGACCACCACAGACGGCCCCGACGTGAGGCACCACGCCAGCGCAAGGCGCGCCCGCTGTCCCCCCGACAAGGTGCCGACCCGAAGCTGCAGCTCTTTTTCGGAGAAGCCAAGCATGTGGAGGAACTTCACCACGCTCTTTTGAGTGGGCATCTCATGCGACGACAGGAACTGCTGGGGCGCCGCCATCGCGCAGTGAAACACGCGCTTGGACTCATCGAGCTCGGCGATGACCCGTGTGAACTCCGAAAAGCGCACACCCGGCTTCCAGGCCACCTCGCCGGTGTCGGGCGTGAGGTCGCCCATCAAGGTAGCGAGCAGAGTCGACTTGCCACAGCCATTGCGGCCGAGAATCACAAGTCGATCGCCGCGGATGATGTCGAAGGAGAGCCCCGAAAACAGCGTGTGGCCCCCTCTTGAGGCCGAGAGATCGCGCACCTCGCACAGCACCTGGGGGATGTGGAGCTTTGCGTAGACCGCGCTCACGACCCGGTCGACCGTGGGGGTCTCCCCACCCTTCTTGATGCGTGCCTTCTTCTTGGCGCTCCGCACAGGGTCGGGCTTGCGGACCTTCTTGCGGCTCTTGATGGTGGACGTCTCGAAGGCCAGCAGCTCTTCTTCAGCCCGGTACTCCTTGGCGAGAGACCGCGCCGCCTTGGCCTTTTCCCACACATAGGCCTCGTAGTTGCCCGGATAGTCGTGGAGCTTGTAGTTCTGGAACTCCACCATCCGGCTCACGATGGCGTCGAGGAAGTGCCGGTCGTGGGACACCACCAGCACCGCACCCGGCAGGCGGCCGATCCACGACTCCAGCCAGGTGATGCCCTCTACATCGAGGAAGTTGGTGGGCTCGTCGAGCAGCAGCAGGTCAGGCTCTTCGAGCAGGATCTGGGCGAGACTGGCCCGGTTTCGCCAGCCGCCAGACAGCTGCCCGACCGGTCGACTGCGATGCTCGGCCGAAAAGCCCAGCTTGGTGAGCACCGTGTCGATCTTCAGCGAGTACGACCAACCATCGCGCTGGGCCATGGCGTCGAGAAGGTCGGCCTGGCGGGCGAGCAAGCGGTCGAACTCATCGTCGTCCTGAGGCTCCCCGAGGGCGTGTTCGATGGTCTCCAGCTCGGCTTCCCAGGCTCGAATCTCCGCGAAGGCGTCGAGCAGGATTTCTTCGATGGTGCGGGTGTCGTCGAGCTGCGAAAACTGCGAAAAGTACCCGACGGTGACGTCGTGATCGAGCTCCACCACGCCCTCGACATGCGGCAGGGCCCGGGAGTCATCGCGGGTGGACGACGTGGCCTGCCCCTTGTCCACAGCGTGGCGCACAATGAGCTTGAGCAGCGTGCTCTTGCCGGAGCCGTTGGCCCCCACCAGCGCGACCCGCTCACCTCGACCGAGCTTGAGAAAGACGTCGCGAAGCAGCTGACGGTCGTCGTAGTGGAGGCTGAGCTTCTTCATGCGGACGATGGACATGGCGACCTGCGGCGGGGGACGAAGAGCCAGCGCAGTAGGCCGACAGCGCCCCGGGGACCATCGTGGTGTGCGCGTTTTCCCACACCGCCCGCACCCAGCTGCGGGCCTGACCCCCACTTCGAGTGGCGTGGCTCAGGGAGGCGGCGCCAGAGTGTGGGCGTCCTCGGGTTGGGGCGCCTCGAACCAGCCCCGGCGCGGACGCGGCACAGGGGGGTCATGCGGACGCGCGGTCTCGGTGCGTGGCACTTCGCGGTCCACCCCGAAGGCCACCCGCATCGCGGTATCTCCATGCGACTCCACCGCCGCAAAGAACGGTGTCTGACCGCTGCGGTGGTAGTCGTTGATGGTGGCGTAGGGGCCAATCAGGGCATGACGCATGGCCATCGGGTGGTCATCGGTCGACGACGGACCATGGGCCAGGACCGCGATGCCGTCAGCGTCGAGCACCGGCATGCCTTCGAGACGCGCGCGGGCGCCCGCACCGTAGACGTCGACCGCCTCAGCCGCCCGAGCCACGAACGCAGCGTGGTCGAGGGTGCCTTCGAGGGTTCCCACCAGCACCGGCATCGCGCCGTGAGCGTCGAACAGCAGCGCTTGAGGAAACACATCGAGGAAGGTCTGGAGAAAGCGCGCCTGCCCATCCGGAGTGAGCGTGTCGCTGTGCACCTTCGCCACAAACATGCCGCCGGGCGCAAGCCGTGACCGGGCCAGCGTGAAGAACTCGATGGTGCCCAGCTCGATGTACTGAGCGTAGGTGGCCACGTCGTCGTAGATGATGTCCCAGCGCGGCTCCGACAAGCGCAGGAAGTGGCGACCATCGGCATGCACAAAGGTCGCGCGCGGGTCGTCGAACATCAGGCCTGACGCCGGAATGTGCTCGGCGAGGCCGGGCAGCGCGGGGTCGATGTCCACACACACCAGCTCTTCGACGGTGGGGTCCTCCAGCATTCCGCGCACATTCACGCCGGTGCCGAAGGCGATGAGCAGCACCTTGCTCGGCTTGGGATGCAGCATCAAGGGAACTTCGAGGTCGAGTGGAAAGCCCGAGACCCGCTCGCCATGGGTGTAGATGTTGCGGATGTTGGACGGCGCCGGCAGCTTGGTGACCGCGGATGGACCCGCAGCGGTCTCCACAAAGTGAAGCAGCTCCTCGCCGGGCTGGATCTGAAGCCCGGCATGCGACGGCACCGCAAAGCCCACCAAGCCAAGCGCGGCCACACCGTAGAGCGGCTTCCACCGACCCGCCCACGCCGCAGTCCCCAGCGCGAGCACCCCCACGATCACGATGAGGTGCACGGTGCCGGGGCCGATGCCGGGCAGAAAGCCCATCCACAAGCTGGCCACGACCGCCGCGGTGGTGCCTGCCGCCCAGCTTGTGCCCACTCCGATGCCCAGCCCGCCCCGCGAGCGCGTGATGGCCGATGCGGCCAGCGGAAAGCCCGCGCCCGAGGCGATGCCCGGCAGCATGGTGGCGATGGCGTACACCAGGAGCCGGTCGTAGGATACCTGGATGCCCGTAGCCGCGAAGATGGCCTCATTGTAGGGTCCCCAGCCCACCGCGTGGCCCATCAGCGTCTCGGGCGGGATGATGAGCAGAAACAGCACCCCCACCACACACGCCGCGCCCGACACCGCTGCGCAGGCGGCCAGTCCGCGGCGCTCGCCCCACTTCCGCAGCTGGGGCTCTACCGCCAGGCCGCCGATGCCGTAGCCCACCAAATAGCAGGACAGAATCAGCGGAAAGGTGAGCGCACCAGGGTTGGGTCCGGTCTGTTCGAGAAGCCGCGTCCAGCCTATCTCGGCGACCATCGCGGTGGCCCCCAGCACGCCGTAGACCAGGGTCGCAAGGCGCGGGTCGGCGGGGTCCACCGGCTGATCGAGGCGCTCGGCCTGGGCCACCGTGCGTCCCCTGGTCGCAACGATCATCAACACACCCGCAGCGAGGGCCACCCCACCCGCTGCCCACAAGCCGCCAGTAAAGCCCAGAGTGTGGGGCAACCAGAAGCCTGCCAGCACACTCCCCAGCGCCGCGCCAAAGGTGTTGGCCGCGACCAGCCGGCGCACGTCGGTCTCGCGGCCCACCACCCGAGCGAGTGCCGGAAAGGTCGCACCCGAGGCCACTGCGGCCGGCCCCACCAACAGCACCGTGCCCACAGCAGCAGCCGGCACCGACCAGCCCAGCGGCACCAACAAGCTCACCGCATCAAACACGGAGGTGAGTGGGATGAAGGCCACCGCCCACACCAGCGCCACCGCTTCGGCGCCCAGGTAGAGCCACGGCGCCTTGGTCCCCAGGCGGTCTGCGGTGCGCCCTCCCAGGATCGAGCCCAGCGCCATCCCGCCCAAGTAGACCGCCACCACGGTCGCCACTGCCGGCGCGGTCACCCCGAACAGCATGGCCATTCGGCGGGTGAACACCACCTCGGCAGCCACAGCCCCCCCGCCACCCATGAACGCAGCGAGCAGAGCAGCCGCACGGATGCGGTCCTGGGGGGTCGAGAACATGGCGGGCGTCTCCGAGACGGCGAGCGAGCTCAGGGCGCGGCCGGAATCCCAGCGCGCTCCAGGTACTTGGCCAGCGGTCCGGAGCGGTCGCCCGGAAGCAGAGCCTCCAGGCGCTTGGGAATGCCCACTGCGGGATCACCTCGGATGACCTTCTCCACCAGCATCGGCCCCACCTTGGGGTTGTCTACGGGCTCGCCCACCTGGGTGACCACGGCATCGTAGATCCAGGCCTCGGCCATGTACGAGAACAGGAAGTTGGGGCTGTAGGCCGGGTAGTTCCACAAGATGGGCGACAGCAGCGCGGAGTCGTATGCGAGGCCATCTTCGGAGCGGGGGGGTGCAGGCGTGCCCACGCGGGTCATGCGCTGCTCGCTGACGAAGTCGGAAATGCCCGACAAGCTCTCCGGGGACTCGTAGAGACGCCGCTCTGCCACGGTGCGCACCAGGCTGTCGTTGATCATGCCGAGCATGTCGCGGGCACGCTGAAGGGCGAGGTCGTCGCGCAGCTCGGCCGGCAGCTCGGGCACGTACCGCTCCGTGAAGGCGGGCTCGGTGACCAGTCGCTCGAAGAACTGCGCAAAGCCCTCAAACCAAGGCAGCGGAGGTCCCCACAGCGGTGGACAGTCGACCACTTCGGGGGACAGGTTGGTCCACCACACCGCGAAAGCACCCTCGTGGGCCAGCGCTTCGTAATTCCACAGCGACCAGCGACGGTCGTTGCTCATCACGATGGCGACCTGCTCTGGCGGGTCGGTCGCAAAGGCGAAGGCACCCGGCCGCACATACCGCGAGGGGCCGGTGAAGACCGACCAGCCCGACGTGGAGATGCCCATGTCCGACAGAGCCGTGGTGAGGCGCTCCTCCGCGAGGTCCCCATCAAACCAGCGGTCCGCATCGACCTCGACCGACACCAGACCCGCATCCTGCCGAAGCTTCGACCGGGTCAGGAAGGTGCGCTCCACCCCGGCTTCGGCCGCAGCACGCTGCTCGGCAGCCACCACCGCCTTGTTGAGAGGGGTGACCACCGCGCTGATCTCCGCGATGATGCGGTCCACCTCTTGGGGGGTGAGCCCCTGCCCGGCGAGCGCCATCACCCAGTAGTTGTCGAAGCCCGCACGGGTGGCCACCCGGTTGCGCAGCTCAACCAGCCGCTGGAGGTCGAGGTTGACGAGACGCATCTGATGAGACGCGAACTGCACGGCGAGATCCTGACGCTCTTCGGCGGACAGGGCCGAGGCGCGCGCGGACAACTTTGACCAGCCGTCGTTGAGCTTCAAGGTGAGCGAGCCATCCGGGGAGGTCCAGCTGGCCTCCTGGGCCAGGGCCTCTTCGAGATGGCCGAGGAGCTTGGTCTCTTCCGCCTTTTCGTCGGGACGCCACGCGCTCGCGATGAGCTGCTCGCGGTAGTAGGCCTCGCCCCGCGCCCGGTCGACGGACCCCGCTGGGGCCTTGCGAGCGGTCTCGATGGCACTCACCACGTCCGACTGCTGGAAGTACTCTAGGCGCGCCCGATCTGCAGCGGTCTTGCGCGCCCGGGCCTCGCGGTTGCGCACGTTGCGCGCGGAGTCACGGTGGGCGGCCATCACCTCGCCGTAGATGGGCACATAGCCCGCATCGAGAGGGTCTCCGGCCGGGGGGGGCGGCTCGCAGGCGCCCAGGCCAAACAGAGCCAAGACGACCGCGCCAGCGCGCAAAGAAGTGGAGATGTCGAAGCTGCCGCGCATGCCGGGTCTCCCGTCTGACGGGTCTCAGAGGGTCCAGACACACCCGGTCCGCGACCCACCGTCCGCAGGCTACCGCACGGACCCCACGCTCAGGTGGCTGGCGACCGCTCTTCGGCGCCAACCGACGGCCGTCTGACGCCGCAAGGGCACATGAAGCTGGAGACGTCCTGGGCACCCGAGCTATGCGGGCGCATCCCCTTCTGAATCCTCTCAGAACGGACTGATGGTGAACTTTTCCACCAACGCACTCGAGCAGGGGTCGTCGCGGTCGAGTCCGCCGCAGAAGCGCTGGTCGGCCCAGGGGTCCTCGCCGGGCAGACCCAGGTCTGCGAGGTCAGAGTAGGCCGGATGGTCGGGCTCGCCCATGTTGGCGATGGCGGGCAGCCGGTCGTAGCGTTCGGGGTCGCTCACGCCGTCCGGCGCGCAGTCCTCTTCGATGCACGGCAGCGGACTGGCCGACTCGCACGCATCGACGGTGCCATACGAGGCGTGCTTGCCCTCAGATGCGAAGACGACCCAGTGCAGCCTGTCTTCGGCCGTCACAAGCGACAGCTCGGCCAAGCCCTCGCCGGTCCACACGCGCCCTTGGTCGGTGAGCTCGCCTTCATGCGCAGCGGTGTAGACGGCCTGGATGGCGGCACCAGTCGACGATGTGCGGGCCACCTGGAGGACCACGCGCTCGGAGTCTCCATGGTGGGCCGACACCTCACAGCGGCCATAGTCGCGCGACCAAGCGAGCACGATGGGCACAAACAGCGTGGCATCCGACGCGGCCACCACCCGGCCGAGCTGCACCAGAACACCGTCGGAGTCATCGACAAAGGGCTCATCTTCGTCGAGGCGCACCACCGGCCGAAAGCTCAAAAGCAGCAGGTCCTCCCATGCATCGACCAAGCCATCGGAATCGGCATCGGCACACGGCGCACCCGCCTCTTCGAGCGCGAGACAGTCCGTGGGATCAGACGGCAGGTTGGTGTCGAGGGCCAGCAAGTGATCTTCGAGCAGGCCCACCTCAGACCACAGCTCAAACCGGGGGACCTCGCCAGAGTCGCCAGAGTCGCCAGAGTCGCCAGAGTCGCCAGAGTCGCCAGAGTCGCCAGAGTCGCCAGAGTCGCCAGAGTCGCCAGAGTCGCCAGAGTCACCGGTGTCCGGAGGGGCTGCCGAGTCTGTAGGGGGACCGCCGAGCTCGCCCGTCTTGGCTCCCGGTTCACACCCAAAAACGAACAGCAGAAGCAGATGATGTAGACGCAGCCTCCCCACCCTCATGAGACCTCCGAAGCGAGCCGCACTCGTACAGGGGAAAAACAGCATGCCCGCAGCCTACCGGAAGAGACCGCTCCTCATGCTTCCGCATCGAAGCGGAGGGAGCGCCGCCGCACGAAGCGAAGCAACATGTAGAGCAGCAGTCCAACCGGACCCAGCAGGAAGGTGAACACCAGGCATGGCGCCACCCGCCAGGGTGACAGCCCAAGACGCGTGCTGTCGCGCACTTCCCACATGCCCACCATCATGTCGAAGCTGAGGTAGTGCACCCACGCCAGCAACAGCACA
>Ga0315322_10002598_pt1 | contig 13959 bp, 12 predicted proteins | sample M110021515metaG_FD_203461 | JGI IMG/M metagenome (GOLD analysis project Ga0315322, IMG submission 203461) | Ammonia-oxidizing marine archaeal communities from Monterey Bay, California, United States - M1 100m 21515 | ecosystem: Environmental > Aquatic > Marine > Intertidal zone | place: USA... | reverse complement strand
GCAATCCATAGGCTTTGGTTAAATCCTCTCGAGCGGACACGACTTCGATGCAAAGGCACGGGAACCAAAACCGATCCTGCGAGAAACTCTCGAATTCCAGGTGTCCGATCCAACCAGTGGGGCATGTCTTGAAGAACGCCCCGAACACCGTGATATTTTATTTCGTGAATTAATTTTTTACCCGCTCGGTTCAAGACAAAAAGACAGCGACCGGAACGAAAAAAAGGGTCCATCTCTCGGCACCCCTCGCAGGTGAGTCCCTCGAATGCAAAGCCCGACATCGGAACCCCACATCGCTTACACCCGTTTAAGGAAATCCAAGGAACCTCATCCATGCAAGCCTCGCACATGTAGCTGTTCGAATCTTGATAGGGGGAACCTTCGCAAATTGGGCAGTTCCCTGGGAAAAAAAATTCACCCATTACATTGAGTAACTTCTTAATCCGGGCTTTCGGTAACGAAATCACTTTGAAGCAGGGTTCCTGTAAAAAACCTTATCTAAACAGAGCCCTTTGGCTGGTGCACTCACGACTCGCTCGGTCCTCTTTTTTGCTTGGAGCATCTCCGCTATTTCGGGAGGCCCGATTTTCCCTCCACCAACATCAAGCAAGGCACCCGCAATACTTCTCACCATTTTGTAGAGAAACCCACCCCCCGAAACCACGATATCTACTGAATTGGCTCGGCAGAGGATTTTAATTCCCCACACCGTCCTCACAGGGCTTTCGTCCTTATCGTTTCCTCTGAGAGCCGAAAAAGACGAAAAGTCATGTGTGCCGATTAAGTATCTCGAGGCGATTCCCATTTTTTTTAAATCGAGCTTTCGGTTCTTCAAAGAGAGAACGAATCGGTCCTCTTGCGGCATAGCCCATCCTAATACGGCACGGTATCGGTAACTCTTTCCCTTTGCCGAGATCAATGCATGGAAATTAGGACGGACCATAGAAAGTGAGCGTGGACTGATCCCTACCGGGAAATGAGCCCTCAAAGCTTGCAACATTTTTTCTGGTCCATGCTTCCAGTCTGCATCGAAATGAAAAACTTGGCCTTTGGCATGGACTCCTGCATCCGTGCGCCCTGCCCCAATCGTTCGAATCGGTCGCTGAAAAATTTCCTGCAGACCCGACTCAATCTTGTCCTGAATGGCATCGCCCGAGGGTTGCTTTTGCCAACCGGAAAAATCGGTTCCATCATAGGCACAAACACATCGCCACCTTGCTGTCATTCGAACAACTTACCTCCGTCTATAAAATCTTTGAGAATGAGACTCGCAGCAGTCGCATCAATTTTCCCATCCTTTGGCTTAGCCCTTTTCCCAAGAACTTCTTCTGCGGCCAAGCTCGTTAATCTTTCGTCTACTTTGCTCACAGGAAGGCCAAATTCATCTTTTAATTGGCTCACAAAATGGTCTACTTCCTTGGCCCTCTTTCCTACCGTGCCATCCATGTGAAGAGGGTAACCTACCACAAAATACGAAACCCGGCGCTCCTCCACGACTTGTCGTAATTCATCCCAACAACCAACCGAAGCTACTCCAACTATTGTCTTTAAGGGCAATGCAATCCCCAATTCATCGGCCCAGGCCAAGCCCATTCGCTTGGTTCCATAATCAATGCCAAGACAAACCGGCATATCGATCATCAACCCAATTCTGGATTTATATCCGTAGCCTGGCGGGCCAAATCTTTGACCTGCTGAGCACAATCCTTGTGGCAAATCATCGTCGCGTCTCCAGACTGAACTACGATCAAATCCTTTACCCCCAGAAGAGAAATACAATGCCCATCTTCTGAGAAAGTCAGGTTTTCAGAAGAATCAATCGCTAAGCCCATTCCCTTGAACACATTTCCATTTTCATCCTTCGGATAGTGTCGAGCGATGGCAGGCCATTCACCTACATCGTCCCAGTCAAAACCAGATTCGACCATGACCACACCCTGTGCTTTTTCCATCACCGCAAAATCGATCGATATTTTTTCCAGGGATGGATAGATATCTGCCATCGAGGGCTCCAAATCACCTGAATTCACCCAAGCGGTTTTCAATTCACTCAAACCAAGGGCCAACTTAGGCACCAAGCGATTAATTTCGCTAAGAATCACACTTGTTCGCCAGACGAACATCCCGGCATTCCAAAAGTAAGATCCTTTTTCAAGGTAAGCCTGGGCCGTTTCAAGATCCGGTTTCTCAACGAATCGATCCACTCGACTTAGGGACGGAGCAATCGGCGAGACCAGGGACTCTCCTCGCTCAAGGTAGCCGTAACCTGTTGAAGGGAAAGTAGGCTTAATCCCCACAGTCACAAGAACATCTTCGGCCTCGGACGCCGCGAAAGCCGTCTCGAGCGTAGCCCGAAAGCCTTCGGCATCCTCGATGACATGATCGGCTGGCAATAAGGCAAAGGACGCATCCTCAGCTTCCTTTTGAACCAATAACGCAGCCAAACCAACGGCTGCAGCCGTATCCCGACCCTCCGGTTCGCCGATAACCCTTTTCGGAAGCAAGGTCGGGCAAGTTTCTAAAACCGCATTTCTTTGATCCTTGTTGGTTATAACGAAAACTCTGTCTGGAGGCACGAGTCCGTCGAGGCGTTCGATTGTCTGGGAAAGCATGGGTGAGTTTCCGACAATCGGAAGAAGGTGCTTGGGGCGTTTAAGGCGGCTTTGAGGCCAAAAACGTTCCCCTTTCCCGCCTGCCATGATTACTATGTACCGATTTTTCATTTTGTATTATTACTCCATGTCGCTTGATTGAATGATGGCGAGTTTAAAAATTTCAAATGATTCAAAGGTATACTCATCCCGCTTGCCTTCGTGATTCCAATCAAGTAATGATAGGACTTTTTTTAATTAAGGCATGAAACGAAGCCATCATTGCAATCAACTTAGAACGGAAAACGCCGGGTCACCCGCAACCCTGATCGGTTGGATTGACTCTCTACGCGATCACGGGGGCGTCTTTTTTCTCGACCTACGGGATCGCGAGGGAAAGACCCAAGTCGTACTCGATCCAGAAAACCAAACGCTGGCCGAGCTTTTTTCGGAACTTAAACCCGAAAGCGTAATCGAAGTTTCAGGTGAAGTGCGTAACCGAGAAGAAAGCACCGCAAACCCAAACCTTGATACTGGAGAAATCGAGTTATTTGCCAAAAGTATTCTCGTCCACAACCGCTCCCAGACTCCACCCTTTCCTCTGGACGATACTGCTGACAAAGTGGGTGAGGATCTACGGCTCACCTACCGCTATCTCGACTTGCGTCGAACCTCAAACCTGCAAGCCCTCAAGCTCAGGCATGAGACATCAATGGCCATCCGTACCTTTTTCGACAACCAAGGCTTTTTGGAAATCGAAACACCGATTCTGTTCAAGAGTACGCCCGAGGGAGCAAGGGAATTCCTTGCCCCAAGCAGATTGAATCCAGGAAAATTCTATGCTCTTCCCCAATCACCCCAACAGTACAAGCAAATGCTAATGGTTGCTGGGGTGGAAAGGTACTATCAACTTGCCCGCTGTTTCCGGGACGAAGACCTGCGTGCAGACCGACAGCCTGAGTTCACCCAAATCGACCTCGAAATGTCTTTTATCGACAGAGAAGACATGTATGCCCTAATCGAGGGACTACTGAAAGAAGTTTGGCAAAAGACCTTGGGAGAAGAAATCAAAGCACCCTTCTTGCGCATGCCCTTCGAGGAAGCAATGAACCGCTTCGGGAGTGACAAACCAGACATGCGTTTTGACCTTGAGATCATTGACTTCTCAGAAGACTTTCGAAAATCCGACTTTAAGGTATTCTCCGGAGCAGTATCGGCGGGAGGATCAGTCAAGGCATTCAATGCTAAGGGATTAGCCAATATCACCCAGGGTGAACTCAAGCACCTTGAAGAAACCGCCAAATCACTTGGTGCCAAAGGCCTCGCCTTTATCAAAGCCGAAAATGGGGAGTGGAAATCTCCTATCCTTAAATTCCTCTCCGATTCCGAACAGGAGAGATTGAAGTCCAAACTGAAGGTCGATGATGGGGATATTGTATTCTTTGCCGCCGGTCCATGGGAAAGTGCTTGCAACATTCTCGGTCGCACTCGGTTGGAATCTGCAACTCTTTTGGAAAAACGCGGAGCAAAACTTCGTGACCCGAAGGATTGGAAATTTTTGTGGGTCATTGATTTCCCTCTCATGATCCACGATGAAGAGGAAGGAAGATATGTTGCGACCCACCATCCCTTCACTTCACCTGTCGAAGATGATATCCCTCTTCTTGATACAGATCCGAAGAAGGTCCGTGGTCAACACTACGACATCGTGCTAAACGGGGTGGAGCTAGGAGGTGGCAGCATCCGTATTCATCAACCGGAACTTCAGCAAAAAGTTTTCGAGGATATTCTTAATATTCCGGCTGATGTAGTTAAAAGTAGGTTTGGCTACATGCTTGAGGCTTTTACTTTTGGAGCACCTCCTCATGGAGGAATTGCTCTTGGACTCGACCGTTTGGTCGCAATCCTAACTGGTCGTGAGAGTATCCGAGATGTCATTGCCTTCCCAAAAACTCAAAAAGGACAGGACTTGATGACTGATAGCCCGGGCAGTGCTACCGATAAGCAATTGCACGATCTGAAAATCCGATCGATCGAAGAAGACGCCTAATTAATCTGTCTGAGGTTGGGGTGGAAAAAGCCATCCCCACTTGCCAGATTATACTTCGCGTAATAAATCGACATTGGTGCCAAGCTCACCGACTTGGATTTCATCGTAGCTTGAATCCTTCTCATTGCAGGAGAAATTTCTTTCATTTTTCGTTCCTAGAAAATCTTGGCACGAGTCATGCAACTGTTAGTTCAACAACAAGCTTATCCTTTAGTAAGTAGTTGATAAACATACATTAAAATCATGACAAATACACTCGCTATTAAAACCATCCTAGGTGCACCGTTTTGGAAGTTCTTACTTTTATTCGCTGCTCTTTTATTTTCTTACTCAAGCCCGGCGTTCGCCGAATCTCCCCCGCCAGACGCACCTGCATCCGAACCTTCAGCACCTGCCGAAACATACGGTTCCTTCAAAGAGTCTGAGGGATATGCGACATTTGCCACCGACAACCTTTGGATTTTACTTGCCGCATTCCTCGTGTTTATCATGCACCTCGGGTTTGCGACTTTAGAATCGGGACTCTGTCAAAAGAAGAACACTGTTAACATACTTTTTAAGAATTGTTTCATCATTTCGATGGGAGTCATCTCCTATTATGCGATCGGTTTTAATACCCATTATCCAGGAGATGATTTCAACGGCTTTTTCAAGCTTGGCGGTCCCCTTACGGATGCCTTTACGGACAAGGATAGCTTTGCAAACTTAACCAGTGAGTACGCTGATTATACTTATTGGTCCGATTTCCTTTTTCAGGCGATGTTCGCCGCTACTGCCGCCACCATTGTTTCAGGTGCCGTTGCTGAAAGAGTAAAGCTTTCCGCGTTCTTGGTTCACGCCACTGTTCTTGTGGCGATAGGGTATACCGTTGCCGGTTCTTGGCACTGGGGAGGTGGCTTCCTTACGCAATTGGGTGATGCTCTCGATGCTGACGGAAATGTGATCGCAGCCGCAGCCCTCGAGGCGGGAGCAGAAGCGGACAGTTATTCCAATGCGTTCTACGACTTCGCCGGTTCGACGGTTGTCCATGCTTTTGGAGGGTTTGCCGCGTTGGCCTTCGTAATGGTTCTCGGACCCCGTAAAGGCAAATACACCGAAAGCGGAATCAAACCCATCGTCGGTCATAGCATGCCTTTGGCTGCAATCGGAGTATTTCTACTCTTCTTAGGTTGGTTTGGTTTCAATGGCGGATCCGTCTTGAGTGCAGATTCCGAACTAATTTCGAGAGTTTGCGTCACTACCGCACTTGCCGCTTGTGCAGGAGCACTAGCTTCTATGCTTGTCTCTACTTTCGTCATCAAAAAGCCTGATTTGTCGATGGCTTTGAACGGATTTCTGGCTGGATTGGTAGGGATTACTGCTGGTGCGGATGCGATTTCACCAGCTATGTCTATTGTCACTGGCGCAATTGCAGGAGCTATAGTTGTTTTCTCTATCATCGCCTTCGACAAGGCCAAGATCGACGATCCCGTTGGAGCCATTTCAGTTCACGGTATATGCGGTATTTGGGGTACTCTAGCTGTCGCCTTCTTTGGTGGGGCTAGCCTAACGGGTCAAATAATTGGTATCGTTTGCGTAAGTTTGTTTGCATTCGTATTCTCCTATGCCTTGGCACTCATTCTGAAATCAACTATCGGAGTTCGAGTCAGTGAAGAGGAGGAAGAACGCGGTCTTGACATTTCAGAGCACGGTCAGGAAGCATACTCTTCATGAAGTTCGCCTTCAAAACCAAATGTAAACAACTAAGGAAAGATTTAAAAAATGAAATTAATAAAAGCCATTATCAAGCCCTTCAAGCTTGAGGAAGTTAAGGATGGGCTCTCTGAGATAGGAGTCGAAGGAATGACTGTATCCGAAGTAAAAGGATTCGGACGCCAAAAAGGTCATACCGAAATCTATCGGGGTAGCGAATACACAGTTGATTTCCTCCCCAAAGTTAAGATCGAAATCGCGATTGCCGATGACTTGGTAACTAAGGTTATTGATGCAATTGTAAGTGCATCTCAAACTGGGAAAATCGGGGACGGAAAAATCTTCATCCTTCCGATCGAAGAAGCAGTAAGAATTAGAACAGGTGAAAAAGGTGAGGAGGCCTTATGATATTCTTCTCGTATGAAAGGTAATTCATTATTGCCAAAAAAAAAGGCTCGGGTAACCGAGCCTTTTTTTTGCTTTCCTTTTAACCAGGATCTGGAACCTCCTGTATAAAAGAAAACACTTCAACCCCTCTCATGAATGATTTTTGCTCATTATTTTAATAAATAACTTTCATGGCTTAAAACCTGCATACATAACAAACAGGATATCAAACTTTCACATTTTAATAACTACAAACCTAAGCCGATGAAAACCTTAACTTGCCTAAAAACATTCATAGCCTTCTCCATTTTTATTGGGATAAGCTCGATGAGCTTTGCTCAAAACAATGAGACTGCCAGCCAGATAGATTCGACTGCCCTCCAAACCGTAGACAGCGAATCGAAGTCTACACCTCCAGTAGAAAAGGAGGAATCTAAATTAAATTCCGGAAATACTGCTTGGATGATCACGGCTACCGCCTTGGTACTGTTCATGACTCTTCCCGGTCTTGCTCTTTTTTATGGTGGGTTGGTCCAATCCAAGAATGTTCTTTCGGTCCTCATGCATTGCTTTGCTATTGCATGCTTGGCTTCGATTATTTGGGTAGCGGTAGGTTATAGTTTGGCACTTACGCCAGGAGGGTTAGGCGAAGATGCAAGGGGTTGGATCGGAGGGAAAAGCCAATTTTTCCTCCAAAACCTTACTACCGATTCCATGAATGGCGATTTCCCCGACTCCGTTTGGATTACCTTCCAAATGACTTTCGCCATTATTACCCCTGCTCTGATCGTGGGAGCCTTCGTGGAACGGATCAAATTCACCGCAGTCCTTCTTTTTAGCACTTTGTGGCTGATCGTTGTTTATTGCCCAGTTTGCTATTGGGTGTGGGGGGGCGGTTGGTTAACAGGTAAAGCCATTGACTTTGCCGGAGGCATTGTGGTTCACGCCACCGCCGGAGCCTCGGCCTTGACTCTTGCTTGGATGCTCGGGCGCAGGCAAGGTTACCCCAAGAGCCTCAAGCCTCCGCACAACCCTGGTATGGTCATGATGGGTGCAGCCATGCTCTGGGTCGGTTGGTTTGGATTCAATGCCGGAAGTGCCGCGGCGGCGGACGGGAGTGCCGGAATGGCAATGTTGGTGACCCATATTTCAGCTGCAACCGCCAGTTTGGTATGGATGTTCATAGAATGGAAAAAGACGGGCAAGCCCGGCTTGGTCGGTATTGTTACCGGTACCATTGCGGGCTTGGCTACGATTACCCCCGCTTCTGGTTCAGTCGGCCCCATGGGAGCCATCGTAATCGGAGCAAGTGCAGGAATCGTTTGCTACTTCGCCTGTGGATTCATCAAGGAGAAGCTAGGTGTTGACGACTCTTTGGACGTGGCCGCCGTACACGGAGTAGGGGGCATACTTGGAACCCTTATGGTTGCCTTTCTTGGTGCCGAGGGAACACTGGGCGGACTTGGCTTGAACGTGAAGGAAACTTTAGCAGACGGAACCGAAATTGTTTACACGTCGGGAGAACAATTCAGCATTCAGGCCCAAGGTTGCTTGGCTGCCATTGCCCTTTCCGTAGTGGCGACTTTCATTATTGTAAAAATCGTCGGAGCAATTACAGGCGGAATTCGGGTTTCCGAAGAAGATGAGACAAAGGGGCTTGACCAAGCGGCTCATGGAGAGAATGGTTATACTTTGAACTAATGATTTTCTTCACTATCTGACACCCAATATTATGAAACTTATCAAATCCATCATCAAACCTTTCAAGCTCGAAGACGTGAAAGACGCCCTCTCCGAAATTGGAGTCGAGGGGATGACCGTCATCGAGGCCAAGGGTTTCGGGCGACAAAAAGGACACACCGAAATTTATCGTGGCAGCGAATACACCATCGACTTCCTACCGAAGGTCATAATCGAAATCGTTGTTTCAGACGATTTGACCGACAAGGTAATCGATGCCATCTCCAAAGCCGCTAAAACCGAAAAAATCGGTGATGGAAAGATTTTCGTTCTTCCGGTCGAGCAAGCCGTGCGAATCCGCACGGGCGAGCAAGGGGACGAAGCTCTCTAAGCTTTTGTAGCCCTCTTTACTGTTTTAAGAGGTTAAAGGAGGCTCCCTAATGTCCATAGCAACCAAACTACGGTTGCATAGAGCGGAAATGCCATTGCCTGCTTGAAGGTGTCCATCCATGCCCCTGGTTTGGGAAGCTTGCTTATCCAACCGGGAAAAACGGAAAGTAATAAATAAGGGAAAGACAAGCCAATAGCAACACTGGTGAAAATAGTGAAGGCGGGTAACAGATCCATTGTAAGAGCTGCACCTACTGCTACGCCAAGAAAGGGAGCCATACATGGAGTTGCAACCACGGTGGCCAAAACTCCTGAGAAGAAAGAGCCTGCATAACCTGATTTCCGGGACAGTTTAGAACCTACGCCAACAAGTGAAAGGCCGATTTCAAATACCCCGCTCAAACTCATTGCAAAGATTAGCAAAAAAGCTGCCAAGGCGAAGACGAAAGCCGGTTCCTGCAATTGAAAGCCCCAACCCAAATCCTCCTCAAAAGTCTCACGTAGGGTAAACAATACCCCGACCAACACCCAAAAGGAAAGAAGAACGCCACTCGTAAAGACCATACCATGTCGGGAAATCTTACTTTTCTCTTCTCCAGCCTGCTTTACGAAAGTCATAATCTTTAATCCCAGTACAGGGAAGACGCAGGGCATGAGGTTTAGAATGAAACCGCCCAGGAACGCAAAAGCAAGGATACTTGCAAATCCTCCTGATTCGGGAGTCAAATAGGGCTTACCTGTATTCAGAACGGTTTGTACTGAATCCTCCGTCAAGACTTCACTAAACAGAATGGGATCCGCTCTACCCTGATCAGATGCAGGTGGGTAATAGACATTAAGAGGTACGCCTTTTCGCTGAAAAGATTCGAGGGATTTAAGTATCGCCGGGCCTCGCTTGGTCCAATCAGCGCGTAAGGGTACGATATCTAGTTCTTCGAATTTAGAAATGATGTCTTCGGATTCATAGACGCGCTTGTTGAACTGGCAGGACTGGCACCACTTGGCAGTGTAGTCGACATAAACACCCTTCCCCTCATCGAGTAGGGATTGCTGTCGTTCGGGCGACCATTTCTCCCATCTTAATCCTTTATCGTCCTGAGCCTTTGGGTAGCCAAGCCAGACAGCTACTCCAAGAAAAGCCAATGCCAATGCCTTCCCCCTCGTTTTTTGAACAGAAGAGTTTCCCGGTTGGTTCGTCTTGCCGTACACCCAAACCGAAAAGGCCACCAAAACTATACCAAGTAGCACCCATAAGAAAGGAAGTTCGCTTTCCGCAGTGCCCGAGCTCTGTATGCTGAGCGATGCATCCTTTAGTGTTTCACTGTTCTTGCCATAAAAAGCTTGGTCAAGTTGCAACTTGACCGACCATGCCTGCTCCAGATCGGGATGAGCTAAGACTCCCTGAACTGATTCGGGAACCCCTTCAGCAGAGTCGGATTCCCTGAGGGTCACAAGAAGATGACCATCTTCTGTCTTCTCGAATTTTGGTCGGAACGCATGATCGAAAAAATCCCCTTCTGGAAAGAAATCGAATTGATCGATATTTAGTTTTCTCAAACCTTGAGCTTGCCATTCGATTCCTATGCTACCTTTTTTTGTAATGCCCGAAACATTTGATCCTTCGGGGATCGAGCTCGGGCGTTTTTTTTCTACAGAGGAGATTATCTGCACATGGTCAGGAGCAAAAACAGTTTTTTCACCGATCGGTAGATCGAGCTTCAATTCCTTACTGTAAGGGAGACAGTTTGATTCGTTGCAAACCAGAGCGGAAAGATCGCATTGAATTGAAAGAGCCTTTCCAGGGATCTCTACTTCGCCCGAGAGGGTAAGCCGGGAGAGTAGCAAGACCTTTCCTTTATAGGCATAGCTGGCAGATTCTTGATATTCGTAAAAGTAGGGTGTGGGATAAACGGTAGGCTCAACCTTGGTTTCCCCAGAAATGGTCCACTCGAGTTCAGTGGGTAAGCCCGTATCTCCAGAAGTTTTCCAATATATATGCCAGTCTTTCTCGACCTCAATCTCAACCCCTAGCCAAACTGAATCTCCAGGTCTGATAGAGCTAGCTTCAGAAAAAAGGCTAACGGAGATCAATCGATCGGGATCGGGATTTTGGCCCAAGCTTGATTCAGTAAGAGTCAAAAAGAAAAGCGAGGCGATTCCTAATGATCTTTGAGTAAAATTTACAAATCTGAAGCTCATTCAAGTTCAACACTCATAACGCTGTTAAGGAGAGATCGCCATAATGGCGAATAAAGAAAAGTCACAATTCAATTGAAAGTAACCCTATTCATGGGAAACTTGGATTGAGCGTGAAGCTACCTTTCGAACTTTCCGAAAATTCACGGGCGGGTTCGATTAAGGCACTGGGCATCGTAGCGTAGGGCGGAAGGGAGACGAAAATATGAGTCTGCGGTACCCGTTCGATTCCAATTTCCATGCTTGAAATAAGGTGATCGAAAGACCTTTCCCAAGGAACTTCTATCATTTGGGATGCGGAAAAAGTGCCATCTAGAAAACCTAATCTCCGCAGAGCAATGTCGTCGATTGAATCTTCGGTCAATGGGAGCCTCGATGCCTCCTCAATGGAAATCAACCACTTGCGGGCAGTTACTTTGATCAGATCGCTGACCTTCTGAGTTGTCCCGTCGGTTTTAGGAGGAATGAGGTGGGCAGGATCTATACCCAAGCCTTCGTAATGGCTTTTCGGAACCTCTGATAGATCGAAGTCCGTCAAATTACCAGCGGAGACGAAGATTAGATCGGGGTCAAAACTTATGGCGGTGCTAAGTCCGTACCAAAGACCAACAACGCCAGTTAGTGGTTTATCGTAAAGGAGCTCCGGAGGGTAATATTGGCTACGCTGGACCTTAAGTTCATCAACGGTTTCACCTAAACCGGAAAGCCAATCGATGGCATACTTTTTGTTTTCATTATTGGCCCGAAGAATTGTCTTTCCAAGTGCGTGAGCCTCTCTCAAATTCCAAAAGAGAACTAAATTAAAATAGGAATTGGGAGAAAGATTGGCGATCGAACTAAGAATTTCCGTTTTCATGGCCTTGAAACTTTCTACGGTCTCCTTCTCCGCCAAAACATGAGCCCCAACATCAAGTAGATAGACCACATGTTTGCCTTGGAAGTTTTGCCCCATAAAAGAAACTTCACGCGGTGGCTCAGGAACGGCGACAGGCAAAAGAGGTTTTGCTTTGAGAAGAGGCATGGGGTTAGCAAGTAAGTGCTCCAAGTCGGTACGGGGGGGAAGAGGGAGATCGGGGGAAACAGGCGGGACTTGCGAGGCAAAATCTATTTCTTCTTCACGAATCGCGACAGCCTCACCCAAAGACTCGCTTGAGTCCTCTTCAATCGACAAACTATCAACCGAAGGCAAAGGAGACTCGGTTTGATTTGAAAATAGACCGTATTCCGTATCTTCAAAAGGATATAACTGCCAAACGGCAAGAAAGATGAGCACAGCCAAGTTAGCCAGAAGGCTCAAGACCAAGAGAGATTTGCTTAGAAAACTCATCTGGGGAACTTTTCGAATACGGGTCCTAGTCTTGCCGAAATCGGGTTCGAAGATTTTTCCGCCATTAGTGATCAGATGATCATGCCAGCCTTGGAATTGATCTTCTGAAATTCCATACTTCTGACATTGTTCAGCTTTAGGTATATCCCGCAGAATCGATTCGAGGACGATCCTAAGCTTGTGTTCTCCCGATAACTCTTCAGCCATTGTTGATCATATTTAATCGAGAAAGGCGACTCGTGCAACTGCCAAAGCACACAAAGCAGCTGTCTCGGTTCTCAAGACGTTTGGCCCCAAGTAAAAGGGAACAGCTCCGTTCTCTAGAGCAAACCCCTCCTCCTCTTCCGTCCAGCCTCCTTCGGGTCCAATGATCAACAACGACTCTGATAAAGGGCTTTTCAGGTCAGTCAGAGACTTCAAACGATGCGATCTTAGACTTGCTATGAATGCAGCCTCTTCCTTGCCGCGTAATAATTCCTCAAGCCTGACCGGTGGATCGATTACAGGTAACCAGGGATTCCCTGACTGCTTACAAGCTTCGATGGCTAATTTCCTCCATTTTACAAGCTTGTCCATCTCCTTGCCAGTAGGAAAACGAACTTCAGTTCGCTCAGTAAGAAGCGGAGTAATATGCCCCACCCCCATCTCGGTCAAAGGACGAATCATTTCCTCCCATCGATTTGCTTTGGTCATTGCCACGGCAATTCGAATGAATGGCTTAGGCGGCGGGAGAGATTTCTGTTCCAAAATTTTGACCCGAATGGCATTCCGGTCAACTTCAGTAATTTTAGCCTCGGCAATAGAGCCTTTGCCATCGAGGATTTCAACTGAAAAACCAGCTTGCACGCGCAAAACCTTGCCAAGATGATGACTTTCCTCCCTGTCCAAAACCAATTGATCCTCTCCCTCGGAGAGTTCCATAGATGAAAAAGCCCTGAAGATACGTGACATTCTATTCTTATAGGAAAAACATGCTTGCTTGGCAATCAGTTCAGGATCTAAGCCATTACTAATGAAAGAACATTTCTTATCAAACTCGTTCACCAATGAGAATTAGCGGAGGTCTTGCAAAGGGGATCACTTTGCGGGTGACCAAATCAAACAAACTCAGACCAGCTGGGGATGCAAACCGCGAACGGCTCTTTTCTTCATTGAATGAATTTGTACGCGAAAAACATGTTCTCGATCTTTTTGCTGGAACAGGCTCCTACGGTTTGGAAGCCTTGAGCAGGGGTGCAAGCGGAGCTGTTTTCGTCGAGGCTGATCGGCGGATTTTTAACGATCTCAGGCACAACCTAGTCAATACTTGCAGAAGCGCAAAGCTCCCACGCTCAGTTGGGCAACTTGAAAACAGGAATGTCAGCGAATTCCTGAAACATTGCCAGCTTTCGTTCAATCTTGTATTTATGGATCCTCCCTACGAAGAAATCACTAAACTTGTGCCGGTTGCCTTGGAATTGCTCAGAACACGCAACCTCTTAAGAAAAGATTGTCTACTAATCCATGAATCTCCGCCTGAAGCTCAAAAAGTCTTCCCTGGCTGGACATTAACTAGAACTGTTGGAAAAGAGAAGAAAGGATCTCCCTCCTTTCGTATTTACAAATCCTCTGAGGAGACAGCTGGCCAATGACCCGCTAATAATACC
>Ga0315322_10002595_pt1 | contig 13963 bp, 2 predicted proteins | sample M110021515metaG_FD_203461 | JGI IMG/M metagenome (GOLD analysis project Ga0315322, IMG submission 203461) | Ammonia-oxidizing marine archaeal communities from Monterey Bay, California, United States - M1 100m 21515 | ecosystem: Environmental > Aquatic > Marine > Intertidal zone | place: USA... | reverse complement strand
TTCCGAAAGGGTGAATTCTTCTTTCGAAGGTTTCCCCATGGCATCCCTTAGCAGTCGTGCCAAATTATCGTCAGCGATTACGATGATTCGGTCTTGAGGTGATGTCTGGACAAGCACTCCATTGGAGGAAATCTTATTCAAGGCAGTCAGTACCTCAGGCTCATTTAGGTCCATTCGGTTATCCTGCAGTTGCAGCTCGAGAAGTCCGTTCAGACTGGAAATAGGGGATGGGTCCTGAATCCGGTTTTGCCCAAGTCGTAGTTCAAGTATTTGTTGAAGTTCCGCCAATGGGGTCAGGTTGGCGATGCGGTTTCCTGAAAGGTCGAGCCCGCGGAGGGTTATCAAGCCGCTCAAAGGATTCACGTCACTGATCCGGTTCTGTGCAAGGCTTAGGACTTGGAGATTGTTTAGGTTTCCCAAGGATGCCAAATCAATGATGAGATTGCCGGAGAGCCCCAATATCCTCAGGTTCCCCAGATTTGCCAGTGGGGCCAGATTGCTGATTTGGTTCTGGTATAGCATTAGACTGGACAGGCCCTCGATGTTGCCAATGTGCTGTAGATCTTTAATTTCATTACTGCTCAGGTTTAGGGATGTGAGGCGACCGAGCTTTTCCAAGAAACTTGTTGATTGCACCTGCATTCCCAGAATGGAAAGGTCTTCAAGATAAATCAGGTCATCAAGTGGAGATAGGTCTGTGATGGCAGTTTCGCTGACAGACAGATATTGCAGTGCCTCAAGGGTTGCTAGGGCGTCCAAGTTTGCGAACTGGTTTTGATGAAGGGTGACGGATTTTAGGTTTTTTAGGTCTGCAAGGGGTGAAAGGTCTACTACCTGCGTACCGAGTAGGATAAGCTCTTCCAGCTTTTTCAATGTGCCAAGTGTGGAGATGCTCTGGATTGCATGTTCCCGAAGGATCAGCTTCTTCAGGTTTACTGCATGCTGGAGTCCCTCCAGCAGGGCCAGCCCTTTTCCTGAGGATTCAAATACAGTCAGATAATGGAGTTCACGGGTGGTCAGGTCTCCGGTCGGTCTGTTAAGGGCCTTCCGGATAAGGCCTTCAAGGACTGGGTCAGGGAAGATCACCTTGGGTGGCGGAAGGGAGAGTGCGTCAAGAGGATTGCTTCCTTTGTCACGTTCTTCTTTATCGGAATGTCCGTCACCATCCGTATCGGCGTCAAACGGGTTGGTCCTGAACAGGCCTTCCTCCAAATTCAGAAGGCCGTCCTGGTCGGCGTCGCCATTTCCCTGAGGGTCGATCAGTTGATATTCAGCATCAAGGGATGCCGCCAGAAGCACCGTATCTTCAAGGGCATCTGCTTTCAAGAGATGGATGGCTATAATATTTTGACCTTCAACCAGTTGGGCCGTCTTGTTTGTCAGGTCAAATATTTCTTGGGTACGAGATGACCGAGGGTCTCTGGTTTCAATAGCATATGAATCCCATTTTGGGATGATGGGGGCGTTTTTTCGGGCAACTTCCACACCATTTAAGTATGCAATAAATCCATCCACATAGCGGAGCTTAAGCCATAACCGAGAGATTATTTCTGGTGGGCCTGAATTAAATTCAATTCGCGTATATAGGCTTCGTTGTCCCACAGTCCATGTGGATGAGAGATCAGTTTGAACAAGGGAAGGGAAGTCCCCATTTGGATCCAGTCCGATTGATGCGGTTCCAGTATGCCATGAATTGTCTTTGAAATTGAGTGTTCGCCAGATCGCCACATCTTCATTACCTGTGGGATAGTAGAATCGAATGGGAGCCAAGCTATTAAAGAGCTTTTTTGTATAGGTTGGGAAACTACTCGTATCATCTGGTTCAGTCCGGTAGATGAATTCCAGGAAATTAGAGGCGCCATCATTGTCTAGGTCGCCTTCTTTGCTGAACACGGATGGGTCGAGGCCGTTACTGGATTCCCATCCATCTGGAAGGGTGTCCTCGTCAACATCCGGTTGAAAAAGTGCCTGAACTCTGCGGCTCTTCCTGACGTGAATATGTAGCGGGTTCACGGAGCCGGATGCATCTCCAGACCAACCATTAAACACATAGCCTCCTGCAGGGATGGCCGCTAGGGTTGCAGTCTGATCCAGATTAAAATAACCAGTGCCCTCGACAGTCCCTCCACTTGCTGGGAAGGCAGTTGCAAGGATTGCAATCTCGTTGATTGCGTCGCCCTCCTCGTAGGCCCCAATGTCAACGATGGCTCCTTGGACACGGAGAAACCCGGCAAGGTCGAACGGCAGTATTTCCTCCAGGTTGCCGTCTTCATCAATGTCGAGCAAATCCTTTGGGACATGCTCCCCATTACCGAGGCCCACTGCAGGTGAGTCGGGTTTTAATCGCAGCCCATCGTCTGCTGTTCCCCAGGTCCGATCAATGCCTATCGGATTGTCTGAGTTTATGAACCCTGGCTTCTGAGTGGACTTTCCATAAATGGCGGTTCCTGACCCTCCGCCTTCAATCAGGCAGTGACTGAAGGCGAGGGGCGCAGCATTGATAGGATCCCTTGCAAATCGGCTGTCTGCTAATCCCTCGTTAATATGGATGCCAGGATTTACTAAGGTCGCAGTGTTCCCCCAGATGATGCTATTGCGGATGGATCCGTAATTGATAAGGCTCAACCCACCTCCCACTGCTGCTTCATTTTCGACCACAGTGCAGTGGATCAGGTTAAGATATTTCGAGGCGACCCCTCCTCCAATCCCGGATACTTCATTTTTTGTAATTACACAATTTATGAGATTTCCACCATCCAGGGAGTCCAAGTAAAGGCCTCCTCCATTTGCCGCAGAATTATTTGTAAATATAGAATTTATGATTTGATACTTCGCTACTAGACCGGTCTTAATAAATAATCCTCCACCATTCCCATTGGTGCGATTGCTCTCGAATACACAATTCTGAATTCGATTGGTTCCTGAGAGATCGTTTCCATCCTGAATAATGCCCATCCCTCCACCTCCCAGAGAGGCATGGTTCTCTCGAAAAATACAGTTCCTAACCAGTGGTCTGTGGTGCGCCAACGGCTTTATGTAAAGTCCACCGCCATAACCCCGGTCATCCTGCCCATCCGCATTTCCACGGATTACATGAAATCCATCCAGAACCCACTCCGTATTGATGCTGGTGATGACATGCAGGCTCCAATCGGATGGATGATCACTTATTTCTCCACTGAGAACAGTCACGTTCTTTTTCCAGTCCCGATCCTTCCGGAGAGTTTCATTGCCCTGAAAGCCGCCATACAGTGGGACCTGTTGCTTAAGTTGAAATGTGGCGGTACGATCCCCAGTAACCTTGTTCCCGCCAATATCCGGCTTGTAGGTGCCGGCCGCGATCCAGATTTCGTCGGTTGGCCCGGTTGCCTGTAACCCGTCTTGGAGATAGCGGTAGGCTTGGACCCAGGAAGAACCATCACCTCCATCGCTGGCATCATCATTTACAAATACTACTTTACCTGCCGTAATGAGCGGCAGGTAAAAGAAGGGCGTGATGTATCTAATCCACGGCATATGGAGCATAGGGGTTAAGTAGTTTCAACCTAAATTGGCTAGCCTCATGGGTCAATCAGCAATAGTGATAGATTTTCACTTTACCCATGTGATGTAACGCTTTTGTGCTTGTAGAATATGGCTGTTTCGGGGAGACGATCATGGGTGTAAGATGAAGGATTCTGAAACCAGTTTAAGTGGCCTGCCTGCTTTGTTAATGGAGCGCCCCAGCAATCGTTGGTTGCTTGTGTTGCCGATTGGTTGGATGTGTATACTGCAATTTTTGTCTGGGATTCCGAATCCTTTGCATTTCGAGGAACTTGGAATTCGAGACACCCTAATGTCCAACCTGTCGCATCGGGTGCATGATTTTGACCCGGATTTTCAAAATCTCATGCATCTGCCGTTGTTTGGAATGCTGGGATGGTTGTGGGCTTGGATGCTCCTATACTGGGAGCTGCCGCGGCGGGTTTACTTGACGCGGTTGTTTGGGATCGTTCTGGGTTACGGGGCATTGAACGAGGTTTCTCAGGCATTGGTGCCGAGGCGGTTTCCAGGTCTTGAGGATTTGTCCTTCAACTGGATTGGCAGTACGCTGGCGATCGGGGTGTTCCTGTTGATCCGGAAGAGGTTTAAGACTTAGGATAATACCCCGAGTAGTTGATCCTGTAGTCTGGACTTTGTTGCAATTTGGAAGGTTTAGGGTAGCTTGGTTTTATGTTCCTATTAAATCCCCGATTTTTGCTTATGGCGCTGGCGTTTCTTTTTTATTCATTATTAAATGCCGCTGTTCCGTTGATCCTTGAGTACTCTGGCCGTGTATCCTCCGGCGGTTCGCCGTTCACTGGTTCGGGTAGTTTCCGGTTTGCGTTTGTGGACTCAACTGCGAGCACAACTTACTGGAGCAATGATGGAACGAGTACGGCGGGTAGCGAACCGACGGCGGCGGTGACGGAGACGGTCGATGATGGTTTCTATTCAGTGTATCTGGGGGATGACTCGATGACGAATATGACAGTGATTGCCGAGTCTGTTTTCCAAAATGATGACCTGTACCTGCGCGTTTGGTTTGATGACGGATCGGCCGGATCCCAGTTGCTTTCGCCGGATCAACGTGTCGTGCCGGCCGCGTTTGCCATCCGCGCCCGGGAGGCGGATGCCGTGGCAGAGGGTGTTATAACGGAGGCCATGTTGTCTCCTGCATTGCTCAACAAGCTGCTTGGGGCAACATCGTCAAATGCCCCCACGGGAATGGCCACCGTGGCTACGGGTTCCTTCACGATGGGGGAGGATGCCGGATCCTATGACCGATCACCTTCCCGGGAGATCACACTGGCCGAGTTCTTTATCGACACCCATGAGGTGGGTAAAGACACATGGGACACCACGTATACTTGGGCTATTGCCAATGGGTATGATTTCGACAATGCGGGGAGCGCCGCCGCATCGACGCATCCTGTATGCCAGTTGAATTGGTATGACATCGTGAAGTGGTGCAATGCACGCTCGGAGCAGGATGGGCTAACCCCGGCCTATTACACAAACCAGTATCTTTCCACGATCTACCGTACTGGTCAGGAAGACTTGATATCCACCTACGTGAAATGGGATGCCGATGGATACCGACTGCCAACTGAAGCGGAATGGGAAAAAGCGGCAAGAGGAGGGCTTTCAGCAAAAACCTACCCGTGGGGTGACACGATCGAGACAAGTTTCGCCAATTACAATGGAAGTGGAGATGACTTTGAGGCTGCCGCCTTGCCACGCACGACACCGATCGGGTACTACAATGGGAGCCAACTTCCTGCTGGGAGCGACATGGCAAATGGCTTGGGCCTTTACGACGTTGCTGGGAATATCTCAGAGTGGGTCTGGGACCGTTACCAGCGGGACTTATACAAGGACGAGACTGCGACTACCACTGACCCCCTTGGCCCGGATACGGGAACATCGAGGGTATTGCGTGGAGGTTCATGGGGAAGTGCTTCAAGCATGCTGGGTTGCGCCATCCGTGACTTTGGCCAAACAGACAATGTGAGCTACAGTGGATTCCGCTGCGTTCGTTCGCAAAAGTAAGCGTTAGCCTAGGATTTCGCGCTCCTTTACTTATTTAATTGCGCAACGCGTTTGCGCGCACAACCTAAATTTACAACTAATGATCGTTTTTCGGCTGACCTTTCAGATTTTAATTCTGGCCTTTGCCCATCCTCTCGTTGTCGGGGTCTTGATTGCGGTGACTCAGAAGAGTGCGGATTATTCTCTGAGTGGTGGAACTGTAAAGCTAGGGGGCAGTCCTGCACGCAGTCCCGCATACACTAACGTTGGATTTATTCGCGGTGCCACCCAGCCACCTCAATCCTCCTCGACACCGACGGGTGGTCCCATCGCAACCTCGGGATCGGATACCACCATCCTCAAGGTGGTGAGCACGGGGTTTCGCTTGGTGCCGAATCTTATTGCCGGTCAGCGTGCCGTTGATGTACCAACCGGGATCGACCGATCGATTACCTATGCCAACGGGACCCAGACGTTTCTGCCTGCAGTGGCGACAAGTCTGCTTGGCGGGGTTGTTCAGTTTTCCTCTGGTGAGTCGGTTGCAGATGGCAATTCCCGACCGGTCATTGAATGGCACGAGCTAGATCCTTTCGATGGGGTGCCGACAGATGAATTTGAGTTCAAGGTATGGTATGCCGACGAGGATGGGAATGCTCCTGATTACGTAAGACTCCATCTTGATGACAGTGTGTATGAGATGAAGGCCAAGGCCAAGTCGTCCAATTTTGCTGATGGGGTTGTTTTTTCTGTAAAGGTCAATGCCCTATCATGGGGGCCGCACGAGTTCAGCTTTTCAGCCAGCGATGGCACGGTGGTGGTCAAGACTTTCTGGGAAGAGGGACCCTTTGTGGAAGGGGATGATCCGGATTTCAACCATTCCCCTGAATTGTGGGATAACCTTGTGGATCCAGACTATGCCACCCTGGACACTGAGTTTACATTTCAGGTTGTCTATGAGGATGAGGACGGGGATGAACCGGAATTTGTCCAGGTTGTGGTCGATGGTGTTACCCATGACATGTCAAAGAGGGCCAAGGGCAAGAAATCCAACCCGTTGAAGGGGATTATCTATGAGGTTAATGTAGGAACCCTTTCCTGGGGGCCACATGACCATTACTTTGTTGCTTCAGACGGAAAGGATGTCGTGAAGACCCGGCAGGAGCATGGCCCCTTTGTTGAAGGCGATGATCCAAACTGGAATGATCCGCCGGAACTATCTGAGCCGGGTGTTGACCCGTGGATTGGAACCCCGATTGATGAGTATGTATTTCAGGTTTTCTATCAGGATGAAGGTGGGGATGAACCAGAGTATGTCCGGGTTGAACTGGATGGAACAGTGCAGGAGATGGAGTTACGCAAGGGAACAAAGAACCCCGATTATCGAAAGGGCGCTTTTTTTGAATTGAAGGCCAAGGGTTTGTCATGGGGTCCGCACCGGCATCGTTTTGTAACTTCGGATGGCACGTCCGTGGTCTCGACCCGACTGCAGGCTGATCCTTTTATTGAAGGGGATGACCCTGACTGGAACGAGCCACCGGAGCTGTTTGATGAGGATTTAGAGCCTTGGGATGGTACGCCTGCGGATGAATTCGTTTTCCAAGTCGTTTACCAAGATGAGGACGGGGATACCCCCGAATATGTACGGCTGGAACTGGACGGCCAGGTTTATGACATGGAGCCCTCCGGCAAGGGGAATGCGTTAAATGGCATTGGGTATCGAGCGGTAATCAAGGATTTGGCCTGGGGTCCGCATGAGCACCGTTTCGTGGCCTCTGATGGCCAGAATGTGACGGTGACCTATCTTGAGCAGTCTCCCCTGGTGCAAGGGGATGACCCTGACTGGGATGAGCCGCCGGAACTTTTTGATGAGGATTTGGCGCCATGGGAGGGAACTCCTGTCGATGAGTTTGTATTTCGGGTCGTTTACTATGATGAAGAGGGTACTGCTCCGGAGTTTGTGAAGTTGGTTTTGGACGGGAAAGACCATTACATGAAGCAGGTCGGTGGCAAAAGTGCCGAGGATGGCTTGGAGTTTGAGGTTTCGGTAACAGGCTTGGCATGGGGCCCTCACCATCATCAATTCGCGGCATCGGACGGCACCAGTGTCGTCACGACGTGGATGCAGGAAGATCCTTTTGTGCAGGGGGATGATCCGGATTGGAATTATGCGCCGGAACTCTGGGAGGAGGGTCCGGAGCCTTGGGAGGGATTGCCGAGCGATTCATTTGAATTTAGTGTTTACTACTACGACGAGGAAAATGATGCCCCGGATTTCGTTAAGCTCATCCTTGACGGTAAGGAATATGCCATGAACCCGGATGACGACAACGATGACGATGATGGGGTGCGGTACATCGTGACCTTGCATGAGGACCTGGCTTGGGGCCCGCATGTCCATCGCTTTGTTGCCAAATCAGGGGAGCATTTAGTCAGTACATCGCTTCAGCAGGGGCCAATCATTGGCAGCGATGACCTTGACTTGAATGATGCACCTGAGCTGGAGGTGGTCGAGGTTGACCCATTTGATGGCACTCCTGAAACCAAATTTACCTTCTGGGTCAGCTATTGGGATGATGAGGGTGATTCGCCTGATCGTATGGAACTACTGGTGGACGGAAAAAGCTACCCGATGAAACTTGAGGAAGGGGACGACTTTGCGGATGAGGTCCTCTACATGGCTGTGGTCAGTGGCTTGGACTGGGGTCCTCACACCTACAAGGCAATTGCCGAGGTGGACGGGGAAATCTTTGAAACCTCTCCGGAACAGGGGCCTTACGTGGAGGGAGAGCCTGATGGATGGAACTTGGTGCCCGAGTTGGAATCAATGGGAGTCGAGCCATGGGATGGCACCCCTGAGGATGAGTATGTATTTTCTGTCTACTATTGGGACGAGGATGGGAATGCCCCAGAGTACGTTCGACTTGTCTTGGATGGCAAGGACTACACAATGGCGCCGGTTGGCCGGGCTGGTAATTTTGATGATGGCGTTGAGTATGCTGTCCATGTCTCGGGTTTGCAATGGGGCCCGCATAGTCATTATTTCGTTACCTCCGATGGAGAAGATGTGGTGTCAACACGGCCGGAAGAGGGGCCAATGCTGGAGGGGGATGACCCCAACTGGAACGAGCCGCCCGAACTCGATGAAGTGGAGGTCGACCCTGACCTCGGTCTGCCCTCTGATGAATTTACATTTCATATCACTTATTATGACGAGGAGGGTAAAGCCCCTGAGTTTGTAAAACTGGTATTGGACGGGAAAGATTATTCAATGAAAGTGGAAGGGAAGTCCGCCCGCTTTGATGAAGGAGTTTCTTATACTGCATCGGTGGAGGGTCTTGCATGGGGACCGCACACCAGTTATTTCGTTGCATCTGACGGGGTTAATGTCACGACGACGGAACCGGAACCAATGCCCTTTGTTGAGGGAGATGATCCTGACTGGAATGAACCTCCCCTACTTGAAGAAGAGGATATTGAACCATGGGAGGGAACTCCCTCGGATGAGTTTACATTTCGGATCGTCTATTCTGATGAAGAGAACGAAGCCCCCGAATACGTCCGTCTCCTTCTGGATGGTCAGGCTATCGAGATGACCCTGGCGGGAAAAGCAGGTAAATACTATCAGGGGGTAGCCTATCAGGTCGCCTTAACCGGACTAGCCTGGGGGCCCCACCGTTACCAGTTTGTCGCGTCCGATGGTCAAACCGAGGTCATGACATGGCTCGAACAGGGACCGATGGTGGAGGGTGAAGATCCTGACTGGAACTACGCACCGGAACTCTGGGATGGCATGGTAGAGCCCGAGGAAGGACCGCATAATGGAACATACACTTACTCCGTTTATTATCAGGACGAGGAGGGGAATGTCCCAGAATATGTCCGGTTAAAGCTGGGTAAAAAGACCTATTCGATGAACGTGACTGGAAAGAAAAAACGCTATGCGCTGGGTGTTCTTTTCTCCGTGGAAGTCAAGACTCCGGGGACCGGGCCACACGCATACATTTTTGAAGCCTCGGATGGCGAGAACGTGACACAAACCTATTTACAGGAAGGCCCTTGGATCGAGGGAGAGGAACATGAGGACCTTGATGATTATCCGCCGGAACTGGACAGGGAGCGTCTCAAACCAGACTACGGTCCGCCCGACTCAACATTTGTTTTTTCTGTCAGGTACCGTGACATTGATGGTACACCGCCGAAATCCATTAATGTGGAGGTGGATGGGAAGGCCTACTTAATGTCTCCCGTCCCGGCAAAGAAAGCGACAACCCTTGTGAAGGGTGTGATTTATGAAGCTTCTGTCAGTGGGTTGAACTGGGGACCGCACCGTCATCGATTTGTCTGTTCAGATGGTACGTATTCCGTGGCAACCCCATTGGAGCAGGGGCCTTTTGTTGGAGGAGACGATCCAAACTGGAACACATCTCCCGAACTCGAGGACTATTCGGTCGAACCAGAAGACGGTTCTCCTTTGGATGAATATTTTTTCAGTGTAACCTACCTTGATGAGGATAATGATCCGCCGGCGCAGATCTTTATGTTTCTTGACGGCAAAAAGCATGCTCTTAAGCCTGCCGACTCTAAAAATAGGGAATATTTTCGGGGTGTTGAATATACAACAACCGTTAAGGGACTGGCTTGGGGGCCGCACGCCTATTTATTTACGGCATCTGATGGGAATTCGCCCGTGTCCACCGGTCCAGTACAAGGGCCATGGGTCCTGGGTGAGGATCCTGACTGGAACCAACCTCCTGAACTGGACAACTTCGAGGTGACTCCGTGGGATGGCACTTCTGCAGATACCTTTGAGTTCCATGTCACCTACATGGATGAAGAGGGGATCAAACCCAAGAGTATCGAGCTTGTCCTTGATGGCAAGACCCATGGGATGACCAAGGTCCACGCGAAGGCGGATGATTATGTCAATGGGGTTGAATATATTACCACCTTAAAGGATTTGCAATGGGGGCCTCACGCCTTCCGTTTTACTGCATCGGATGGAACAACAGATGTCTGGACTCCGTTGGAAGCTGGACCCTATGTGATGGGATCCTCTCCTGACTGGAATGAACCGCCTGAAATTTGGGATTCGGATATTGAGCCTTATGAAGGTACGCCTGATGATGAGTTTACATTCCGTGTACTCTACCACGATGAAGAGGGCGATGCCCCTGAGTTTGTAAAACTAAGGCTTGACGGAAAAAATCATTCAATGGCCAAGGTGGACCCGAAAGCCGATGATTACGTTGATGGTGTATGGTATATGGTAAAGGTTTCAGGACTGGACTGGGGACCTCACCGCCATTCGTTCTCAATATCGGATGGGACCAATACTTCCACGACAACTGTAGAGGTGGGACCCTATGTGCAGGGTGATCTTCCGGGATGGAACAATGCCCCCGAGCTCTTTGGCGAAGATTTTGAGCCTTGGGACGGGACTCCAGCAGATGAGTATGAGTTCCGGGTCGAGTACTGGGACCCGGAGGGGGATGCGCCGAGATTCGTGAATCTTTTTCTTGATGGGACGCAGCATGTTATGCAACTCGAGAATCCCAAGGCAAAGCCTGATCGTGGCGATTATGAAGAAGGAGTTGCTTATGTGGTGACTGTTTCCGGTTTGCAATGGGGACCGCATCAGCATTATTTCACCTGTTCTGATGGCAAAAATGCAGTAAGAACCCAGCTTGTCGGTGGGCCTTATCTCTATGGAGATGATCCGGACTTTAACCAAGCTCCGGAGGTTGCCGATTATGATGTGGAACCGGGTGATGGCCCACCCACCACCACATTCGAGTTTTTTATGGAATATTTTGACGCAGAAGGTTCTGCGCCAGAATTTGTACGGTTATATCTTGACGGAAAATCATACGAGATGCAGCTATCCCCTGATGAGGAGGATCCCGATTATGAGGATGGGGTCGGGTTTGTGTATCAGATATCCGGTCTGTCCTGGGGGCCTCACTCCCATTATTTTGAAATTTCTGATGGTACGAATAGCGTGTATTCCACACCGATAGCAGGTCCTTATGTACAAGGGGAGGATTCTGATTGGAATCGACCACCGGATTTGGAGGATGGTGAAGTTGCCCCATGGGAAGCCGCCCCAGGTGAACCCCTTCGCTTTAGAGTGTTCTATTCTGATGAGGATGGCGATGCTCCTTCCTTCGTGCGTGCATTCCTCGATGGTGAACAAATCGAATTGGCCCCGGTGCAGGCGGCGACAAATCATAGCAAGCGCATGGCTTATGTTGCAACCGTGCAAAAGACCTTGGCGTGGGGACCGCATCGTTTCTGGTTCTCGGCCTCGGATGGGGAGAATGTGGTGGTGACACAACCTGAGCAGGGACCGATCCTACTGGGTGAGAATCCAAACTGGAATCCGGCGCCTTACCTTGAAGCAGAGGAGGTGACCCCTTGGGATGGAACCCCTGATGATGATTTCCACTTCACGGTTTCCTATGAAGACGAAGGGAATCAGCCTCCTTCATACGTTAAGTTGCATATTGATGACCAAACAATTGATATGGTGTCCATGGATCCCAAGGCCAAGCTGTTCGCCAAAGGGGTGGATTATGTTGCCAGCATCAACGGGTTGGCTTGGGGGCCACACAAATACCGTTTCTCCAGTTCGGACGGCACACATGAGGTATTTACTCCCTGGCAGCAGGGCCCTTATGTCCAGGGTGATAACCCTGAATGGAATCAACCTCCTGATATTGAGAATTGGCAGGTTAAGCCTGAAGACGGGAATCCAGAGACAGAGTTTGTTTTCAAGGTTAGCTATCTTGATGAAAATAACGATGCCCCGGAGTATGTACGACTGCTTCTTGACGGGGAGTCTTATGACATGAACCAAATCAAGGAGAGCGACCGCTTTTACAAGGGCGTTTCCTATCGGGTTGCGGTGACTGGGTTGCAATGGGGGCCACATCAATATGCATTTACTGCTTCCGACGGGACCCACGTGGCCACAACACTTCCGGAACAGGGGCCCTACCTTATGGGTGAGGATGTCAACCGTAACTTCCAACCGGAAATCACGGATTGGAAGGTGGAACCCGATGAGGGTGGACCGGAAACGGAGTTCGTTTTTACTGCTGAATATGAGGATTATGACGGGGATGCTCCTGCACACGTCCGCCTCATTCTTGATGGCAATGCTTACGACATGACACTCGCAGAGGAGAAGCCAGACTACCTTAAAGGGGCGCTCTTCTCAGTTGCGATCAAGGGCTTGGCCTGGGGGCCACATCGTTACAGATTTGTGGTTTCAGATGGACAGCTTTCTGACGAGACCCGTCCGGAACCGGGACCTTATGTGCAGGGTTATGATGCAGGAAGAAACCGGGCTCCTGACTTATCCTTGCCAGAATTTGAACCACCTGCCGGCTCGCCGGAAGACACATTTATTTTCCGTGTACTTTACAGTGATGCCGAAGGGGATTTCGCTGAATATGTGAACCTTGCTATTGGTGATTACCTATTTCCAATGAGTGTTGATCCTGACGCCAAGGGCAAGGCTTCCGGGACTATCTATTCCGTGAGTCTGGTTGGACTACCGCCAGGTAATCACAGTTTTGCATTCGAGGCTTCGGATGGACGCAATCTCGGGGAAACCCGTTGGATAAAGGGCCCCAAGATTACGGGACAGAAACCCAAGGTCGTGACCCGCCTTGCCCATCAGAGAATACCGGTTGGCGGAACACTTAACTTTTCTATAGAAGCCACCGGCACTCATCCCATGGCCTACCTCTGGTTACGCGACGGGGAGCCCATCGCAGGGGCCACGGACAGAACACTGACTCTTACTGATGTTCATGTGGACGATATCGGTCTCTACCGGGCCGAAGTCACCAACATCGTTGGCACGGCTCGTAGCAATGCAGCAAAGGTTCTTGTCGTGGAACCACCTGAAGTGGTCGAGAATCCGGAGACCATGGCAGTGGAATCCGGAGAATCGATTGAGCTTTCCGTGGTTTCGAGTGGCACGCCTTCATTGAGCTACCAATGGTTCCATAATGGCCAAGCTATTCACAAGGCGGTTAAGAGTCTCCTTAAATTTAAGGCAAAGCCTGCAGTTGAAGGTACCTACACTGTCCAAGTAACCAATGATGCTGGCTCTGTTGTTAGTGAACCGGCTCAGGTGATTGTTTTTCATAAGCCTATTCTTGCGGAGTCACCGCAAGCGATTTCGGTTATAGCTGGTGAGGTGGCAACTTTCAGTGCCAAGGCTGTTGGCAAGGATGCCGTAGGAACAAATGTGAATTTCCAGTGGTTCGTCGGAAAACTTGCGATCAATGATGCCACGGCCGATACGTTAACCATTGATGCTGTTGATTCTGAAGATGTTGGTGTCTATTCAGTACGGGTCATGAATCAGGCTGGAGTAACGACGAGCCGGTCAGTCCGCCTT
>Ga0315322_10002592_pt1 | contig 13966 bp, 13 predicted proteins | sample M110021515metaG_FD_203461 | JGI IMG/M metagenome (GOLD analysis project Ga0315322, IMG submission 203461) | Ammonia-oxidizing marine archaeal communities from Monterey Bay, California, United States - M1 100m 21515 | ecosystem: Environmental > Aquatic > Marine > Intertidal zone | place: USA... | reverse complement strand
AATCTGCAATAGAAGCGCATGAAAAACCCCGGCTTGGTGTGTCACCTTACCGGGGATTTTTTGTTTAGCTAAAAATGGCAGTCACGGGATCTGCTTTGACGAGTTCACGTGGCTGATTCAGATGGTTGTATACAATCGAGTTAGGATTGATACCAACGCTGTGATACATCGTAGCTAGCATTTCGGCTGGGTGAACGGGATCTTGCAACGGGGCTGAGCCGGTTTTATCTGATTCACCATAGACAAATCCACGTTTTACACCGGCACCCGCAGCGATGGCTGTGTAACAGTATGGCCAGTGGTCGCGGCCGTCATCACTGTTGCCATTACCAGAGGTACTGACACCGCGTTGAGGACTTCGGCCAAACTCACCGATGGCAACAACAAGGGTGTCCTCGAGCATACCGCGCTCGTCCAGATCTCCAATCAGACCACTCAAACCAGCGTCCAACATAGGACCGGACTCATTTTTCATACGTCCTGAGAGGCCAACATGAACGTCGAAGGAGTGACGATCGGAGTTGGCAACTTTAGGCCAGATAACTTCAACAACACGAGTACCTGCTTCCACAAGTCGTCGAGCAAGCAAGCAGCTTTGCCCGAACGTTGTTCGACCGTAGCGGTCACGAGTAGCTTCCGATTCTTTGGTCAGATCGAAGGCATTTCGAGCCCGGCCGGAACTGATCAGGTTCATGGCTGAATCATAGTATTCGTTCAGACCATAGTCTTTTGTTGCTTTATCGATTTGAGGCATGCCTTGATTGATCAGGTCACGCAAGCGAGCTCGACGATCCAAGCGTCCAGCGGAAACTTCCTTCCGCAACTGTAGATCATCTACGTTGATACGATCCATTTTGTTTTGATCAAGGTCTGATCCCGAGGGGAACAAGTAATAAGGGTCATAGGCCCGGCCCAGGAATCCAGCGGTGCCAGATTTGTTAACTACATTACTTTCCTGCAATGGACGAGGCATCATCACAAACGGGAGCATGGGAACTTCCGGTGGTTTAATACGGATGATGTTACTACCAAAGTTAGGAAAGTCTTTAGGAGAAGGAGGCTCTAATTGCCCGGAGGGGCTCACTTTGTCGGCGGTGTAGCCAGTATGGATCTGATAGATCGCAGCCGTGTGGTTGAACAGTCCAACCGGGGTGTAACTCATCGACCGAATCATTGTCAGCTTGTCAGTGACCTGGGCAAGTTTCGGAAGGTTCTCAGTGACATCCATCCCAGGAACTTTTGTAGGAATGCGTTTGAATACACTGCGGACGTTATCAGGTACGTCGTCTTTCGGGTCCCACAGGTCGAGGTGACTTGGTCCCCCCTGTAAGTAGACAAGAATGACGCTCTTTGCTTTATTCCACCCGCGACCACCACCAGTCGTCTCGTTATTAGCCTGAGCGTTTTGAAGTTCCATAATTTGCCCGAGGGACATGCCCATCATGGCAGACCCACCAACGCGAAGAATATCTCGTCGGCTAGGGCCTACGCCCTTGTCGCAGTTATCTTTTCCTGCTTGACCTGGAATCCGTAACATTCGGCAACTCCTTCAACGCAAATACTGATTGTTTGCTTAAATATTGTCGACTCTGATTCAGCACTTAGAAATCTACTAGGCTTAAAAACAGAGGCACCCTCCTAGTATAAATCGTGCGTTTGTATGCGGTCAATCGAAGTAATTTACTTATTTATCTTGTTGTTTAGAGAGATTTGGCTTTCCGACCCTTCAGATGCCCTTGTCTTTCATTCAAGTTATCAAGTACAAATCGCCCACGGACACATTTCGAAGTGCATTTGCACAGGGGATCTCATTATGAAACGAAGACCTTTTTTGGTTGGTTTAACAGGTTGGGCGGGTCTTCTGGCGGTTGACGCTAATCCTTTCGAGGCCAGGCAACTGGATGCCGCAGATATCGCTCCTTTGGTCGACCAGCTGAAAGCAGGTCTTAAAGCTCGCAAGCCGTCGGAGCACCTCTTTATAGAACGAGTTGGTCAACTGGTAGAGGAACGCGTCCTTCCAGTCTCGATGGTTTTGGGTATTTTTTCATATGCCCGTAAGAAACATTCGCGCTACCCATTCCCCTACTTTCAGCAAGCGTTAAGAATAAGAGCGGAGAAGGAATTTGGAGTTAAGCTCTAAGCGGACTCTGGGCAAGTGACTGGTTACACAGACTGCATGCCTCCGTTTGGAGCGCTGATGGAATGCGGAGTAAACCATGAAGACGCTTATTAAAAATGCACTGGTAGTGCTCCCGAAGGAAACCGTGCAGGTTTCTGTTCTTATTGAGGGTAATAAGATAGCAGCCATTGACCCTTCTATCGCTACGCAGACAGATGAAGTGATTGATGCGGAAGGCCTGCACTTAATCCCCGGCGTGATCGATGACCAGGTTCATTTCCGGGAACCAGGCTTAACTCATAAAGAAGACTTGCTCCACGCGAGTCGCGCCTGTGCAGTAGGCGGCGTGACGACTTTTTTGGAAATGCCAAACACGATTCCCAATGCCATTACTCAGGAGTTGCTGGAAGAAAAGCTTGCCTTGGGTGCCGCGTCGAGCATGGTCAATTACGGTTTTTATATTGGAGCTACGCCAGACAATGCGGAAGAATTGAGCCGAGCCCATCGTACTCCGGGTATTAAGATTTTCATTGGATCGAGTACCGGTAACTTATTGGTGGATGAGCAAGAAGCGTTAGAACGGCTTTTTGCTTTAACGACACTTCCGATTACAGCACACTGTGAAGACGAAACGACAGTGCGTACTAACAAAGAGAAGTATGCGGGGACAGCAGACGTCCATGACCATTCTCGTATTCGTGATGTGGAAGCGGCTGTGATTGCGACGCGCCGCGCCATTGATTTGGCACAGCGTCACGATCATCGTTTTCATGTTTTACATGTTTCCACGGGAGCGGAGGCAGATTTTCTTGGGGACTTTGGAGGCCTCATTACTGCTGAAGCCTGTCCTCACCACCTCTTCTTCAATGTGGATGATTACGACCGGTTGGGTTCGCTGATTCAGATGAATCCGTCGATTAAAACGGCAGAAGATAATAAGAAAATCTGGGAGGCGCTTCACGCCGGCCGTATTCAGGTGATAGCGACGGATCATGCGCCCCATACTCTTGAAGAAAAAGCCCAGGGGTACCCCGCATCTCCCTCCGGATTACCAGCCGTGGAAAACTCACTGGCTCTCATGCTCAACGAAGTCAATCAAGGCAACTGCACATTGCAACAGGTGGTTTCGTGGATGTGTGATGCTCCTGCACGCGTCTGGGACATCGTGAATAAAGGTCGGATTAAAGTGGGCTATGATGCGGATCTGGTACTACTTGATATGAATCTTCAAAAGACTATTCGCAACGAAGATCAACAGACCAAGTGCCAATGGTCTCCATGGGATGGCGAGACATTGCGTGGCTGGGCGGTTCGAACCTGGGTGATGGGAACGGATGTTTACCACGATGGCCAGCTAAATTTAGATTTTCGTGGCCAGGAAGCTCTGTATGATCACGTTCGTGGTGGTTATTGGGCAACTCAGGATTAGAGACCGGATCGACGCCGCTTAGCTGCCCCAACGTTCCTCGTTCCATGGGTCTCCATGGTTATGGTATCCGCCCCGCTCCCAGAATCCTGGCTGGTCTTGGGCGACAAGCTCGATTCCACAAACCCACTTTGCACTTTTCCAGGCGTATAGCCGAGGTACCATCGCCCGAACCGGTCCACCATGATCCGGATCGATCGGCTGGCCATCATGCATGTCCGCCAGCAAGACATCTGCCTGAACAAAATCCTCCAGTGGAAGGTTGGTAGTCCAGCCATGATCATAGCCGTGAAGAATAACGTACCGAGCGTTCGGTTGGATGCCGGCTTTTTGCAATAGGTGATTACTGGAAACACCCTCCCAAAGATTGCCCAAACGCGACCACTGTGTCACGCAGTGAAAATCGCCAAAAACCTTCACTCGCGGCTCAGTTTGAAACTCTTCTGCGTTCAAGGTAAATGGATGATCCACCATTCCATAGACTTTTAATTGCCAGTTTTCTGGTATTTCGGGGGTGCCCCTGGCGTCTAACACAGGCCACTTACGAGTGCGAGACTGATGAGGAGGGATTCTGTTTTCTCGCTGCGTATCGGGGCTAATAATAACATCATTGGACAGACCCTTGCCGTCGGGAGCGTCCCCGTGTTGATATTTGTCATCCTTGTCTGGTGAGTAGATATCCATGCCGAGTGCTTTGCTTCTAAGAGGAAGTGACGTCTTCGAGCGACAGCAGTTTACTTTCGGCCAAATATCGGATGAGATTATCCATCAGTTGACTCATCATGATTAAGTTGCCGCTTTCGACATGCTCAACGACATATTCAGAAGGTGCAAACATTAAGGTTGTTTGGCCTACGCTGTCAGTAAATCGAAGAGCGAATGCCCAGTCAGAAACAACTGCTGGTATGTCTTCTTCCCACTCATACGTATGATCCTGAATAAAGATGTGTCGCATATGGATTAGTCCCGGGGAGGAGCTAATATCCCGAATAGATTTTGTGGGCAGATTGCCAATAGTACTATCCCGAGTCGATTTCCCACCCTCACTGTTATCCAGGATTAGCAGCTCAATTTTATCAGCGTGACGTAGGCGAGTAGCCGTTTCGATGCCGAAGAAATCGATTACCTGATCGCCCGTATGAATGTTATGCCACCAGGCATAAACACTCATTAAGATAGCGACACCAAAAATGGTGACGATGACGAGTTTACCCTGTGTACTTTGTTTCATTATCCACCCTTGTTACTTACCAAGTAGCGTATGAATATAGGCAATACCCGCTCCAGTGATTAAACCAACCAGATGGGCGAGATGGCTAATGCCATCATTGCCTGGAGCCAAAAAGACTCCGTAGAACAACCAAATCATGGAGAGGATTAGAATAAATGGTGGAATGAGCAGACCTACCGATGGCTGCATACGCATTTTGCACCATCCAAAGCCGATCACGGCGTAGACCACGCCCGACATCCCAACCACGGCTCCTCCTTTTAGCCCCTGTAAACCAAGTAGGCCAGCCTGAGGAACCAAGAGAGGAATGAGAACACTAGCAATGGCAGAGACAAAGAAGAGTGTTAAATAAGTCTTCAACCCGAATCTGACTTCAATCAGTGTGCCAAGCCAGTACAGCCAGTACATATTGAAAAAGATATGAATACCCGCCATTAGTAATCCACCTGGTTCGTTGGTGGAAGTGCCATGCACAAAGGCAGGGGTGATTAATCGCCAGAATTGACCTTTACCAATATGTTGGAAATTGAACTCTAACTCAGAATATTCGACTAGTTGCCCATCGACCCGTTCACCTCGGTTTGTGTTGGACCAATCATGCACTTCCAGTGCATTGCGAACAAAGTTACTACCTCCGTTCGGATCATTGGTCTTATCGAAGACAAGACTTGCACCAAAAACCACAGCACAAAGCATGATGATTTTACGAGTGAATGTATTCTTTCGCCGCATGGCGATGGCGATACTTTGAGGGTCACGGAATTGAGTTCGGGCCTGGATCGTTTTGGCACGTTTTAGGCGTTCGGCTTTTTCTTGTCGAAGCTGGTCGTGGATTTTTTTCGCCTGAGCAAAGGCGTCTTCAAATTCGGCAGCATGAGGATCGTGTTGGAAACGATCAAGGAGCCCACCGGCCGACTTTATGGAGTCTTCGTCAATAATCCAAAGATCCCAACCGTTTTCGCTGTTACGTAGCACCTCAGCTTCGATTTTGTTGACTGTCAGGACAGCAGTGAATCGGCTGGCTAAGGCTTCCTCTTGAAAGGTGTGTAACTTTCTCATCGATTTATTGACCTACAACCTCTTAGCTAAATGCTGCTAACACAAGTGCCTCGTTGACATTGTCGACCAATTCGACATGTCCAATTCGGCTAGGAAGGATAAACCGGATTTTACCATGCTCGGTTTTCTTATCGCGTTTCATGGCTTCGACCATTGGCTCACGTTCAAGGTCCTGTGGCAGGACGGTAGGCAGATGGAATTGTACAAGCAGGTCGTGCTGGCGTGCAGTATCGTCAGCAGTAATCCGACCTAATGCCTCCGCAAGACGTGAAGCGCAGAGCATTCCGATGGCTACAGCCTCGCCGTGCATATAAGTCCCATAGCCAGCACAGGCTTCGATGGCGTGACAGAAGGTGTGACCATAGTTCAAGATTGCACGGAGGCCTGTTGTTTCACGCTCGTCATTTTCAACAACGTAAGCTTTCAATTCACAACAGCGAGCAATCACATCCCGCATGAATTCAGCATCACGCTCAAGAATCAACCCAACATTGTTTTCCAGCCGGTTGAAAAAGTCTTCATCCTGAATCACGCCATACTTCACAACTTCTGCCAGCCCGGCATGGTAGTCACGAGCCGGGAGACTCTGAAGGACGTCGACGTCAATCAGGACAGCCTGCGGCTGCCAAAATGCGCCGACCATGTTTTTAGCATCGGGTAGATTGATACCAACTTTCCCGCCAACACTGCTGTCAACGGTCGCTAATAAGGTGGTCGGAATTTGTACAAAGCGAACACCCCGCCCATAACTTGCGGCAACGAATCCTGCCAAATCCCCGACGACACCACCTCCCAAAGCCACCACGACGGTTTTACGGTCAGCACCCAGAGAAAGCATTTGCCGCCAGAGTTCTTCCAGAATGCCAACCGATTTGCTTGACTCACCAGCCGGCACGGTCATGATGTCGACCTGAAGATCGTACTGAGTCAGAGACTTAAGAACCGTTTCTCCGTAAAGTTCCCGAACATTCGAGTCGGTGATGATCACGGCATGCGAAACGTCTCCGAGTCCGTGCACCAATTGGCCAATCACCGAGAGGTTGTCCGAACCGATGTGGATATCGTAACTGCGTTCAGCCAGTCCAACATGGACGGTGGTGGATTCAACAGTCAAAGTAGCCTCTGCCTTCGTTAGAAAAGTGAGCTTAGCCCACCCGCTGAATATCTTCAGCGGTAGCCGTGATTTTACGGCAAAAGCCGGTATGAGTTCGTACATACTCGATAGCCCCGCACTGATCGGCACTGTCGTGTAGAGCTCGATGAGTTATGGCTTTATCAGCAACCTCCACACCGTCAGGCCATACAGTATCTTCTTCCATGACCAAGGCTTCACGGTAAACATCGAATTTGCTAGCCACGATAGTAATCTCCTAATGGGAGCATAAACGGCAATAAAATAGGTTTGTTACTCTCTTTAAATATAACCCTGCAGGGCCCGATTGTGAATGAGCGCAAATCAGGCAGCTTATATAAATAAAGGGGTTAGCCACGCAGATTGTTTCCCACTTCAAGGAAGCGACAGGTTGCACGGATTATGCCGGTTGCATTGGATAGTTCTGATCTGCACATTGTGTGATGCATGTAATTCAGGCCGTAACGATTGTAACGAGAGCATTTTGCGAACCTCGATTTTGTTTGCGGTTTAAGCCAAATGAGACGGTTTCTTAACGCCGATTTCATACTTCAGCAAACAAAGCCAACCCCCCCTACCAGACGTCTCTTTGCTTTTTTGTTAGCCAGGACTTTTTACAGTCCTGGCGACTTTTCTATACATTTGGATCGTCAGGCAAAATGCGGCAATTTCCCAAAGTTCTATTCCTGTTGTGCGCAGCAATCGCTGTACCGCTCGGGGCTGAAACTATTTCAGAGCATGAGCCGACGCGTTTCGATCCCTATCGTGAGCCGGCCCAACCGCTTTCTCTGGCACCACACTGGATAGCACGAACACAACAGTTCAGTAATTTTCCGCCGCTGGCAAATTCTAACGTTGGGCGGGTCTATCAGTCACCAGCTCAGCTTACTCCCACGGAACCCAGTGTATCACCACCGCGTTCGATGGCTCCTTTGCCAAATCCAATTTATAACGGAACCGCGGGCCCGCGGTTCCGATGGACAGGAAATCGACAATATCAACAGCGATTAAATGCCGGCCAGAATGATGTTCGTTTCTATCAAAATAAAAATCAGAAACAGCAAGCAACTAGTACCAAACTAGATTTCTACGTTCGTGGCCTCATTATGAGTAAGGAGAACACTCCCATTCAGTCGCTGACTCAGGGCTCAGGTGGACAGTTGATCACCACCCAGGATGCGGATATGGATAGCGCCGGTGGTTTTGAAGCAACTCTTCGAAAGGCGCTGCCGGATCAAACCCGTGGTGAACTTGTCTACTGGGGATTATTTACAACAGGCGATTCAGCCACGATGGAAGATGTTTCATCCGGTATTCAAACGACGCTCGATATTTCGCGGCTAAACTATGGAAGCAATGGTGATCCTCTAGCGAATCAACTCCAGGTCAGTCAGGTTTCACTGCAACGAGACTTCCAATATCACAATTTGGAATTGAACTGGGGTGGGACAGCCAGAGGCGAGCAAGTGACTCTGGAATATTTGGCAGGCTTACGCTACTTCAAAGCAAGTGAAGGCCTGGCATTGCAAATGGATGACTTCTCCTTCATCGGTCATGATGATAACCACCTAATTGGCTTACAGGCCGGCGCGCTCTTAAATTGGCAGCCTCAACAACAGCTTGAGATTCATGCAGGAGTGAAGTTTGGAGTCTTTGTTAATTCGATTGACCATCAAATGCGTTTTCAGGGAGCGAATGGCTTTGCGTATTCAGGTTCGGACGCCTCAACGCAACAGCTTAATCATGCGTTAGATACTAGTGATGTGGCCACCTTAGGCCAACTCGACATTGGATTTACCTATCATTGGTCTGAGCGTTTTCGGCTCACATCGGGCTACCGCCTGGTCGGGGTGACTGGTTTATCGCTGACGACCAATCAACTTTCACAAGATCTCGCTGATCTCGCAGAGAATCCATCGGTTCACACCAATGGCAGTATCCTGCTGCATGGTGCCTACGTTGGTGTCGAATATGACTTTTAAGCCAGGCCGATTTGATTAACCGGTCTCAGGCATGAAGGTCGGAATGTTCACACCTTCAAACGGATGGTAATCGCCATAGACCTGACAGAAATGCATTTCGCAGTTCCGCGCTCCCCAGTCATAAGCGGCTCGCACCAGTTTCTCAGACTCTACGGGAAGTAAAAAGACGGGTGTCCGTCCGGCATGCTGGTTAAGCTGATGGGCTAATAAAGCAATGGCAACATGATCATTAATGGCCACACCCGGGCCCACCAGATTGGTAGCAGGGTGTGCACAGGAACCTAGGAATCCAAGGATCTGGTGTGATTCCGGGCATACATAAACAGAGATACTCCAAAGCCCGTCCTGATTGTCGATCAAGAATTGATAATCTTTGTCACGTGTGATTCTGGCGATTTGATATTCGAGCTCCGACATTTGAGTGATGTCGGCACTCGTTGCTGCTCGGACAAATCTCAGCCCTTCAGGTTGTTGTCTCAAGCCATCGTTGGGGATTTCAAGAAACATATCCTGATAGGCATGACGAGGGACAAAGCCAGCTTTGTTATAGAGGGAGAACGAGTCTACATTGATCGCACTTTGGGTTAGACGCAATGGTTTGTTTTGTGTCTCTGAATAGTCAATGATGTGCTGGAGCAGGGCCTTGCCTGCACCGCTACCAAAGTGATTAGGGTGCGCGGTCATAATTCCCAGCGAAACATGATGTTCCCGAGGGTGATAAAAGCAAGAGGCCATCAATTTACCTGTTTCATCGTGCTCTACTACGATTCCGCAACCAGGATCAAGCGTTTCGTAGACATCAAAGAACACATTGCAGCTGGACGGGCCGCCCGTGAAGATTGGCGGACAGCCGTGCGTTTGATACCAATGGTTAATCGAAATATAAATGAGCTCAGAAACGTCGTGGCGGTCAGCGACTGTCATCGTGCGAACAGTGAATGGCATCGCGAGTTCTTTCGGCAAGATCTTAGAATGGAGCGACGTCGTCTTCAGGATCGATTTCAGGAGCGGTTTCTTCCTTGGTTTCCGGCGCTTTTACAGCCACAACAGCTTGCTCGCTCGGCAACTCGACCATTTGGATTAAAGCATACAAGTGACCGGTAACCTGTGCGGCTTCCACTTCTTGCCAGCCTGTGGCTTTATGACGCAGGATGGCCAGCTTAAATTCATCTAAGCTATTCTGAAGATCGGATGGCAGCTCTTGAAGATTTTCAAAAGGACGAATACCTTCGCCAGCGGCGGTAAGAAGCGAGGTCTCTATTTCACGAGGAGCAGCTTCGATGGTGTTGTTGGCCGAAACTCCATAAGAGTCACCGTCACCAAAGTCGGGGCCCGAGTCATAATTAGGTCCGGCATTTGCTTCGTCATACTCACCACGAATGGTGCTGTCGCCGGGGGCATAGTTGTTTTTAATGGCCGGTTCTTCCAAAGGAAGTGTCGCCATGTCTTCGTCTAGCTCAGCGTAGATGACATCCTTGTCATCCGGCTTTTCGCTAGGTGCTCCGCCCATCGCTTCCCAGCGCTGTTCCCGCATAGAAGAGACAGACCATTTATTTTGCAGAGCACCTTCTAACCACATCTCAGCATCCGACCAGTCAATGGCGGCCTGAAAATGGGTCCAAGACAAATTATCAAACTCCTGGTAGCTATCGCCAAAGCGTTGAAACACCCGGCGTAAACGACCGACATGCTGTCCACTGACAGTGCCATTGAAGTGCGTTGCCCAGGCTTCGTCCGAGTATTCCTGTAGCGGAGCACCAGCGTCAATCAGCGCCGCACGCCATTGATGAATGATCTCACCCTTTTGCCAGTTAGTCTGGCTGACTAGCGTTTCCCATTGGTTAATAAAAGGTTCTGAAGTGAAGCGAACGAGTTCAGGATCGAACTCCTCTTCCACTTGCAGCACGGCAGTGTCGATAGAGGACACTTCTTCAACAGATGCTTTAAGAACCTCTTCGGAGTCTAAAGCTTCGCTGGTGCTGTCGGCATCTTTTGATTTTGTCGGAAATGAAGAATCAGAGTTCAATTCCGAAGTTTCAGGCTCCTCGCTCTGAAAATCAGGATGTCCGAGGTCAGCGGCGTCACTATTTAACTCGTTTTGGTCGCCATTATTAAACAAATCGCCTTGCATCATGCGTCTATCTTCCTGAATCGCTAATGTTTAATGGGGTGATTTTTTGTCTTGAGAAGAGATAAGACTAGCATTTGAAAAAGAAAGTAAAAGCAGTTCTGAAAAAGGAGTTGCCTAACGCTATAAATATAGACTTAAACGAGGCATTCCTTAGGTTAACTTCGGTGGGGAAAACCTGTCGACAATCAGGAACTGGCCGTTAAGAGGCTGGCAAAGTCAGCGGAGTTACTTGGACTCGGATTCCAGGTCGGGTTTGATCGTGATTAAAAATAGAACATGCAGCTTACCATTTTCTTTATTCTTAACCTGTTCTGGGTAGCGATCTTTTGCGTTAGTATCTTCCTTACGAGCCGCATTGACTGAGCTAGGCAGGTAATTTGAATTCTGAAGTTGTGTCATCAGACTGACAAGCTCTTCCGGCGTACGCTGAATAGCATATACGAGGTCCGCAGAGCCGTTATCGAATTTCTGAACCGAATCTATTTTGGATCGATTACCACTATTCGCTGGAATGGACTTCAGCGAGGAAGAAAACCCCTGTAAGCCGGCGATCTCCACCGGAATCTTTTTAGCGGACGGCTCGATCGTAGCCAATAGCTGCGTCAGCTGATTTTGTGCGACAGAGATTCGAATAGTTTGGTCGAATTTATTTTGAGGCAGACCAGAAAGCCGTTCTGTTGGGATTGGAGCACGATAATTTCTCTGACCAGAGTTCGCTTCTGCTGAAACTTTGTCTTGCATCTTGGCAGCCTGTTGTGGTGCCAAGCCCTCCATATCACTACCGTCGTCCATTTCCACTGCCGGCAGCGTCAGGGATTCAGTCAGAGGGGCTTCCATTTCTGCTGGCGGTGATGAAACGCCGTCGCTCATTGCAAGCGGTTCTGTATCGGCAGGCTTATTCATCAAAGTAACCGTCAGCAGTAAACAAGCAGCCAGCCCGACACCAGCCGCTAACCAGCCGTTCTTATTCGAGGGGTTAGAGATTGGATTGGCAGAGATTTTTGGCTTGTTCCGGACAGTTGGTTGATTGGCGGCCTTGCTAATAATTTGTTGGATATCCAAGGCGTGATAGACCGGGAGCAGTTCAAAGTCTTCGTGTAGCATTTCAAGCTCGTCTTTAAGCTGACGCAGTTTGGGATCGTGCGCAACGGCGGCTTCCACCAACTCTCGCTCTTCTTTCGAGAGTTCATGGTCAAGATAAGCACTAATTAGTTCTTCGTTGATTTCACTCATGTTGTTGGTGAATTCTGTTTGAACAGAGGAATAAGTTTCTCTCGAAGCTGAAGTCGTCCTCGATGAATACGACTTCGTACCGTTCCTGGATTAATCCCCAGAATATCTCCAATGGTTTCATAATCGCAGCCTTCGATTTCGCGCAGGACAATCACTGCCCGGAATTCTTCAGCTAACTCCCCGATCGCTAGGTGCAGTATTTGTGCGCGTTCTACTCGTAGGCTTTCCGCATCCACAGGTTCAAGTGTGGATTGAGGTTCTTCGCCCTGTTCGTTTTTTTGGCTGTCCATGGAAATAGTTGGTCGTTTCCGTCGCCGGTAACTAAAGGCCAGATTGACAGCGATACGATACAGCCAGGTGTAAAAAGCGCTTTTACCCTGATAGGTGTTGAGCTTTACGAAAGCCTGTAACAATGCATCCTGTAGCACATCTTCGGCAGCTTCCGCATTTCTCAAAATATGAGCAAGTGTATTGAACAATCGATCACTATAGGGAGAAATGAGCTGCTCAAAGGCTTCGCTCGATCCTGCCAAAATGTTTCGAATTAGGTCTTGTTCGTCTTGAGACACGGTCGCTGTATTTGTTTGATGCCTGCAGGGGTGGAAAAGTTCCCGAAAAATAAAAAATCGGTGACTCTTACGTTAACATGCCAGAGTAATAACCATCTTTGTATCGTATTCCAAAGAAGTCAAATTATGTGTCGGAAGCTTCGGCTAACTCGAGGGAGTGCTTGGAAGGATAGGCCAGAGGTTGTTTTCTTATGCTCGTATAGGCCCACAATCCGATGCCAAATAACATAGTGAGTACGCTGAACAGTTGAGAGATAGTCAGTTGGGTACCCAATTGGCCTAATTCGTCGGAACGTACCCATTCAAGTAAAAAACGCGAAATTGGATAAAAGATGAATACCAAAGCCAGGATTTGGCCGTCTCGCTTTCGGTAAGGGAAGTAAGCCCACAGCAATAAACAAAGTAACCCACCATTAATGCTGCTGTAGATCTGGGCTGGATAGACTTTCAGTGAACGAGCCGGCATATCACCCACGGTTAAATTGTCGATCACTCTGCCCGCGGTCTTCAACAGGAAAGCAGTTTCTCCCAATAGCTGCTTTTCAAAGTACTCGCTAAATGCACCATCTACTAAACGCATTTCCATGTTGATGGTATCCCCCAGGCGAAGACCACTGGCTTCGCCAAGGGAACCAGGCTGAACGGCGGTGATTTGCGCTTTCCATAAGTAGTTTGACCGATAATCAAAGTCGGCTTCGAGTCCTCTTTGTTCGAGAGGTTGGTCAAACAACAGGCCTTGGTCAAGGTGTCGCATGTAAGGCGGACTGCCAGCAGGGAACTGAACTCCCCATAAGTCATCCGTGCATAAGCCGCCATAACAACACCCGTTCATGAAGCAGCCTAGTCGTCCGAAGAACATGCCGAGGGCCAGTGCGGGTGCGATCAAATCTAACGTGGCGAGTTTTGGAAGTTTACGACGAAAGAGAAAAATCGAGCAGCCAATCAATCCACCAACAAAGGCACCGTAAACGACGAGGCCACCTTCGGTGAATTTCAAGATTTTGGGTAGCGTGTCACCCCACGAAATGTCACCGCTGCGGTCGATAATGGCAAACTCGGTCCACTTCTGCATCACGTACCAGAT